>RCUU01001432.1_pt1 | contig 11413 bp, 7 predicted proteins | sample 2166211 | NCBI WGS metagenome assembly RCUU01 (sample SAMN09932620, study PRJNA488358) | compost metagenome | feature: garden; material: soil; isolation source: compost soil in phenylacetic acid-enriched culture | place: Germany: Experimental Botanical Garden Goettingen | collected 2016-01-27
TGAATTTCCAGAAGAATTAGGGTATGATTTACCTCTATTTTGTACAAAATCGCCCGAATGAGGCTCAAAACTTCCCCCTTTTGCAAAATAGAGGAATTAAAGTCCCTTAATTTGATACAACGAGTTATAAAAATGAGAAATAGCGCCCTTTTTTCCCTTATGCAGATAAGAGATGTGCTACTTACACCACTGCCGCTCCATGCGCAGTCGTAATTGCAGCTGCCGCAGTCGTGATTGCAGTTGCCAAAGTCGTCAAAGTCGCTATATTCGTCATATTCTCTAAATTTGTCACATCTGCTACATTCGTCAAAATCACCATATTCGCCATATTTGCTACATCTGTCACATCCGCTACATCTATCACGGATTAGTTCCGTTAACCCTATTTAAGATATTTGTGCATTCATCTATATCTTTTATCCACATTCATTCACTCAAGCATTTAGAAAGGAGCATGTTTTATGCAACCTGTTAACATACATGAGGCGGTTGCACGTCTCAATCCACAGCAGCGTCAGGCTGTTGAGGCTACGGAAGGACCGCTGCTGATTATGGCGGGGGCGGGCAGCGGAAAGACGCGCGTGCTCACGCATCGCATCGCTTATCTGATTGCTACGCGCAAGGCTCCGCCATGGGCAATTCTCGCCATTACGTTTACGAATAAAGCGGCCAGAGAAATGCAGGATAGAGTATCTCAGCTCGTTGGTGGTGCTGAAGGCAGAGACATTTGGGTGTCGACCTTTCACTCCATGTGTGTGCGCATCCTGCGGCGGGATATTGAACGGATTGGCTTTTCCTCCAATTTTTCAATACTCGATTCGACAGATCAGCTTTCCGTCATTCGGAATTGTATGAAGGAGCTGAACATCGACACGAAAAAATTCGAGCCGAAGGCAGTTCAGGCGATGATCAGCACCGCCAAAAACGAACTGATCACGCCACAGCAGTATGAGCAGAAGATCGGTGATTATTTTGAAGGAATCGTTGCCAAGGTGTATCCGATGTATCAGAGACGCCTTCGCAGCAACAATTCGCTCGATTTTGACGATTTGATCATGAAGACGATTGAATTGTTCAAGCAAGTTCCGGAAGTGCTCGATTTCTATCAAAAAAAATTCCAATACATTCATGTCGACGAATATCAGGATACGAACCGGGCGCAATATATGCTGTGCCGTATGCTGGCGGACAAGCATCATCGCATTTGTGTCGTTGGTGATAGTGACCAGTCCATTTATCGTTGGCGTGGTGCGGACATCAGCAACATTCTTAACTTTGAACAGGATTATCCTGAGGCCAGAACGATTATGCTGGAGCAGAACTATCGTTCTACCTCGACAATTCTGGATGCGGCGAATGAAGTAATCGGGCTAAATACGGGCCGCAAGCCGAAAAAGCTGTGGACGGACAAAGGTGACGGCGATAAGATCAAGGTTTATTACGCAGACTCCGAGCACGATGAGGGGTATTTTGTAACCTCGGAAATTCACAAAAATATCAAGCAAGACAGAGCATATCATGATCATGCGATTTTGTACCGCACGAATGCACAGTCCCGGGTCATTGAGGAAATTCTCATCAAATCGGATATTCCTTATCAGATCGTAGGAGGCATCAAGTTCTATGATCGAAAAGAAATCAAGGATATGCTTGCATACCTGCGGCTGCTCTCCAATCCCGATGATGATATCAGCTTGACGCGAGTTATTAACGTTCCGAAGCGTGGAATCGGTGACACAACGGTTGCCAAGCTGGCCGCTGCCGCAGCTCAGCGGGGTACATCTATATATCGGGTATTAGTAACCGTAGATGATCTGGGGTTATCCGGACGGACAAGAAATGCGCTTGTCGAGTTCTTCGATATGATTGCTGCCCTGCATCAAATGGTAGATTACCTATCTGTCACCGAGCTAACGGAGCAAATATTAGAGAAGAGCGGTTATCGTCTTGAGCTGCAAAATGAGAACACATTGGAGTCCAGGGCTCGCCTTGAAAATATTGATGAGTTTCTGTCGGTAACGATGGAATTTGAGAATAATAATGAAGATAAGTCGTTAGTCTCCTTCCTTACGGATCTGGCGTTAATCGCGGACATTGATACAATGAATAACGATGAATCTGACGCTCAAGCGGGTGATGCAGTCGTGCTTATGACCATGCATAGCGCTAAAGGCTTGGAGTTTCCGGTCGTGTTCATTGTCGGAATGGAAGAAGGAGTATTCCCGCACAGCCGTGCTTTCCTGGATAATGAAGAGCTTGAAGAGGAAAGACGCCTTGCTTATGTAGGAATTACGCGTGCTGAGGAGAAGCTGTTACTGTCCTGTGCACAAATGCGTACATTGTTTGGACGGACTACAGCGAATCCGCCGTCCCGTTTCCTGAATGAAATTCCGGAGCATTTAAAAGAAGAAACCAATGTTCCGCGCGATCGATATCGCCGTGGGGCAGGAAGCGGAGGGTCATACGGTGGTCGTGGCTTTGGCAGCAATGGTGGCAGCAACTTTGGTCATCGCGGAACGCCTGAGGCCGGAGATGCTTCAGCACGTTCCGGAAGCGGAGCTGCAGGTACCCGTGGTACGGTAAGTACAACAGGTCGTAACAGCGGAGTAACCGTGACTGTAGGCGCGCCGGGTGCTGCTGCCAGTAAGCCGGTAGCAGGCGGCAATGCAAGCGGTTTTAACGCAGGGGATAAAGTATCGCACGGCAAGTGGGGCATAGGAACTGTTGTTGCGATCAAAGGAACGGGCAACGATACAGAGCTGCAAATTGCTTTTCCTGCTCCTGTCGGTGTGAAACGTCTGTTAGCCAGCTTTGCTCCGATTACCAAGGTAACGGAATAATACTACAACAAAAATATAAGGAGGCCTGTCCCTGCATGGATGCAATGCAAAAGATGGAAGCGCTCGTGGAGCAGTTGAATCAATACAGCTATCATTACTATACGCTGGATCAACCGCTTGTCAGCGACAAGGAATACGATCTTCTATACGATGAGCTGACAGCTCTGGAGGCAGAGACTGGAATTGTGCTCCCTGATTCGCCTACAGGAAGAGTGGGTGGAGAACTGCTAAAGGGCTTTACTCCCCATCGCCATCTTTCTTCGCTATGGAGTCTCGATAAAGCGCAAAATGAAGAGCAACTCGTAAGTTGGAACAATCGGGTACTTAAATTGATCGCTGATTATAACAGCAAAAATCCGGACACACCTTTGCCTTCTCCTACGTATGTGGTCGAGCTTAAATTCGATGGTCTGACCTTGAATCTCACCTATACCGACGGAAAGCTTGTACAGGCCTCTACACGTGGCAACGGTGTGGTAGGTGAAGGCATATTAGCTCAGGTCAAGACGATCAAGTCAGTACCTCTCACTATTCCTTATCGTGACGGAACTATTGAAGTGCAGGGAGAAGGCATCATGAATTTATCCGTTCTCGCCAAATATAACGAGACCGCTCTTGAGCCGCTCAAAAATGCTCGCAATGCAGCTGCGGGGGCACTCCGTAATTTAAATCCGCGCACAACGGCGGAACGAAAGCTGAGTGCTTTTTTCTACAATGTAGGTTATTCAGATGACATCCAGTTTGCGGATCACCGTGAGATGATGGCTTTTCTGCAGGACAATCGATTCAAAGTGAATCCATATATCTCTTACCACGACAGCTTTGATTTCGTCATGCAGGAACTGAAGCAGATCGAGGAACGCAGACCATCTCTGGATTATTTGATTGACGGGGCTGTTATTAAAATTACGGACATGCGAACTCGCGAGGTTCTGGGCTATACGGATAAATTCCCTCGCTGGGCGGTTGCCTTCAAATTCGAGGCGGAGGAGACGACTACGGTTCTTGAATCGGTATCATGGAACGTAGGAAGAACGGGTAAAATAACACCTCTTGCAAAGGTTGAGGCAGTAGAGCTTGCGGGTGTCACGGTTCAGAACTGTACGTTGAACAACATCGGTGATATTGAACGTAAAAACCTGAAATATGCTTTGGGTACGCGCGTGTTCATTCGCCGCTCCAACGATGTTATTCCTGAAATTCTAGGAAAAGTAACAGACGAGAATGACGGTGGAGAAATCGTGTATCCCGTAGTTTGTCCGTCTTGCGGATCAACGCTAGAGCAGCGTGGAGCACACCTTTTCTGCAACAACCGCCTGAATTGCAAGCCGCAAATAGTCGCGCGGATTACTCATTTTGCATCCCGTGATGCGATGGATATTGAGACATTTAGTGAAAAAACGGCTGAACAACTTCATGACGAGCTTCATATTCATGAGCCTGCCGACTTATACACACTCGCCTTTGATGATCTGATCAAGCTGGATCGCTTTGGTGAGAAGAAGGTGAACAACCTGCTTCAAGCTATTGAAGACAGCAAGAGTCGTGATTTGGCCTCCTTCTTGTTTGCTCTCGGTATTCCGAATACAGGGAAATCGACTACTAAGGTGCTGGCTGATCATTTTGGAGAACTGTCTGCGGTTATGTCAGCGACGGTTGAGGAATTGACCGTATTGCCGGATATCGGCGGTATTGTGGCTGAAAGCATCGTATCGTATTTTGCTGATCCTGTGCTGATGGCAGGAATACAGAAGATGCTTGCGCTTGGCGTAGAGGCGAAAGCACCTGAAAAAGCGGCCTTGCCGGTAGGTGATTCCTTCTTTACAGGCAAGACGGTGGTGCTTACCGGCACACTTCATCAGCTAGGAAGAGATGAGGCAGGCAAACGTCTGGAAGCTCTCGGTGCAAAAGTGACAGGAAGCGTGTCGAAAAAGACCGATCTTGTTATAGCTGGTGAAAAGGCAGGCAGTAAGCTTGCGAAAGCCGTTGAGCTGGGCATCCCTGTGATTGAGGATGAGGATGAATTCATCCGTTTACTGAACGGAGAAAACTAATACAATCAAATCCCCGAGAGGAGCCTGGATTGAGCGGCGGTAATCTCGGGGATTTTTGTGACTATGAACTGTAGGCCAAAAACTGCAAAAGTGCAGTTTTTTTCTGGAAATCTGTTGTTCATGAGCAAAAAGCCTGCAAAACTACAGTAATTTACACTCTTATCGCTGTAACTCGGAGATTTATGGGGAAAAGGATGCACTTCTGCAGGAATTTCTCATGACCGAATGAAGAATCGAAAAATAACTGCACTTTTGCAGGAATTAAGAAATCAAATTATGTACATTGAGTCACTTTATCCACAAGTGCATAACTATCCTGCCGTATATACTCTATTGTTACTAAATCGAGGAATAAAATCTCTATTCATCAAAAAATCTGCTTTATATGAAACTATTATCCATCTGAAAACGTTACTCTATAAGAAGGTCATTAAAAAGTTTAATTTGGAGGTTAATATGAAACGAAAAGGACTACATAAGCTGGCTCTTTTAGCGCTGTGCAGCGGTTTGCTGTTATCAGGGTGTACTAGCGGGCCTGCCAAGGAAGCAGAGAAGAAATCTACAATAAAGGTTATGTATTGGGATGAAAGCTACTTTTTCCAGCAATATGGTGACTTGTTTGCCATGAAACATCCGAATATCGACATTGAAGTAGTCAGTACCCAGAGCATCTACAGCGGCAGTTCTGGCGAAATCGTAGATTATGAAAAAGCAACGAAGGATTTTATTGAGAAAGAGCAGCCGGATGTCCTGATGCTGGATACAGGGAATTTTGAGACGTATGCAACTGAAGGCAAACTTCAGGAATTGGATACGTTGATTGAACGGGACAAGTATGATACAGAGACCATTTATCCTGGTTTGCTTGATTTGCTGAAGCAGAAGGGTGAAGGCAAGCTCTACGGAATGTCTCCATCGTTTTCTGGAAGTGTAATTTACTATAATGCCGATTTGTTTCAAAAGTATGGTGTTGAGCTGCCGCACGATGGCATGACCTGGCAAGAAATTATGGATACGGCTCGTCGTTTCCCGACCGATGGAGATGAGAAGACGCGGGTTTATGGATTTGGATACCAGTATGGTGGATTCACGCTTGATAATCTCGCTTCCCAGATAGCTGGAACGCAAGGATTGAAGAGGATCAATCCGGACACGATGAAAATTACGCTTAACACGGATTCCTGGAAGCAGGTTTATAAGATGGCTATGGACGCAATTGATTCAAATGCTCTGTACAATCCTAAAGAGGGTGGATTTAGCGGAGGTACAATGGAAGAGTATTATCAAAGCCAACCGTTTTTGATGGGTAGGATGGCGATGATTGTAGAAGGCTCGTATATGCTTCAGAGCCTGAAAGAGGCTAAAAACGCTATAAAAGATTATACGCCGTTTAAAATCGGAATGGCTGCAGGTCCTGTAGATCCTGCATCACCTGACACGACACGAAACCTATATTTTAACGAAGTATTTTCAGTCCGTGCCAATTCTCCTAATGTAGACGCAGCATGGGAATTTATTAAATTTATTAATGGTGAAGAGTACGCCAAGGTTAAATCCAGAACGATGAATAACGGATTACTGTCTCGTATGGGCTATTCCAAAGAATATGACGGACAAAATCTCGACGTATTCTATAAGCTGAAGCCTTCGGCAGAAGATAACAATCGCAATATGGAAAAAATCCCGTCTGATTTTTATATGCAATACCAGCCAATCGTTGACCGGGAGATGGGGCTTGTTAAGGATAAGAGCAAATCCATTGAGGAGGCGCTGAAAACTATAGAGGATGAGGGGCAGGTCGTTCTTGATAAAGCAGTAAAAGATCAAGCCGAGAAAAAACAAAATGGCGACAGTGGAAGCACGGATGGTGCAAGCACTTCTGGCGATAGCGGCGCCGGGGTTACAATCATTACTAAATAGGACAAAGGTTAATCTGCGCATAAATGCGCGGGTTAACCTTTTTTTATGATAGGAATTCCTTTGATTTTAATACATTTACATAAGAGGGAACAAAATTTTAAAAAATCTATAAAATACTGGAACATTTGCATTTACGTAAACGTTATAGTATTTGGAAATTAAAAATATTCATTCAGGAGGGTCAAAATGAAGAGTAGATTGTTACATAAGGTGGTTTTATTAGCCATGGCATTCCTGCTTGTTGCAGGCTGTAGCACTACATCTAAGACAGAAGAGAAAGCAAACCTCAATTCCAGCATCAAGGTAATGTTTTGGGATCAGAGTTACTTTTTTCAACAGTACGGTGACTTGTTTACGGTGAACTATCCGAACATTGAAATTCAGGTGGTTAGCACCCAATCGCTTTATAACGAAGGGGCCGGAGATTACAACAAGGCATTGAAGGATTTGATTGATAAGGAAAAGCCGGATATTTTGATGCTGAATGCAGACACCTATGAGCAGTACGTTGCTGAGGGAAGACTTCAAGAACTGGATTCTTTGATTGATCGGGATAAGTATAAAATAGATAACATTTACCCAGCTTTAATTGAGCTTTTGAAGGAAAGAGGCGCAGGCAAGCTGTATGGTTTGAGCCCCTCTTTTAGTGCCAATGCAATTTATTATAATGCGGACTTATTTAAAAAATATGGTGTGGAGCTTCCTCATGACGGCATGTCCTGGCAGGAGATATTTGATCTTGCGAAAAGATTTCCTACCGACGGGGATAAGGACACCCGGGTTTACGGCTTCGGCACAGATTATAATATGACACTGAATAATATGGGCCAGACGATCTCTAACACTCAAGGGTTAAAGGATGTAAATGCTGATACCTTGAAAGTGACGGTGAACACAGACTCCTGGAAGCAGGTGTATCAGCTTGCTATGGACGCACTGGAGTCGAACACAATCTATAATCCTGAGCCAACTACCGGCGCTATTATGATGGAGGATTACTTCAAGAAGCAGTTATTCATCATGGGAAGGGTGGCTATGACGACCAGCGGTTCTTATATGCTGCAAAACATGCAGCAGGCCAAGGCGGCTATTGCGGATTTCAAGCCTTTTGAGCTGGGAATCGCGGCAGGGCCTGTAGATCCGGCTGAACCGGATGCGACTCGCGATATTTACATTAACGAAGTTTTTGCAATTAACGCCAATTCTCCAAATGTGGATGCAGCTTGGGAATTTTTGAAATTCATCAATGGAGAGGATTATGCCAAGGTCAAGTCCAGAACGATGAATAACGGCTTGCTTTCCCGCATGGGCTATTCTACAGAGTTTGATGGCATCAGTCTTGAAGTTTTTTATAAATTGAAGCCTAAATTGGGGCAAAACAACTATGCGCGCGCCCAAAAAATACCCGACACGTTCTATACAGAATATAATCCGATCGTTGAACGTGAAATAGGCTTGGTGCAAGACAAGAAAAAATCTCTAGACGACGCCTTGAAGGTGATAGAAGAAGAGGGACAAGTGGCGTTGGATAAAGCGGTTAAAGAGAAAGCGGCAAACAAGGATACGGATGCAACTGATACGAGTACTGAATAAGAGGGCTGGTTATAATGATTACAATGGTTTATAAATAAGAGAGATCATGCTATAAGGTTAATTCAATGATGCCGTTACTGATCATTGGATTAACCTTATTATATTGAATGAGATTTACGCTGTGGAGGTGATTGGATGTTACGTAAGATTATAAAGATCAGTATATTAGTATCTTTGATATGTTGTTCTTTAACTGGTTGCGTAAAAGAAAAAGCTAGTGGAACTAAAACAACACTGAAAATTATGTACAGGGATGAGGAATCATTTTACAGGACATATGGGGATTTGTTTCAAATGGATTATCCGGATATTGAACTTGCGGTAGTAAGTACGAGCGAGTTGTATAAAGAAGGGGCTACTGATGAAAAGCTGAAAGAATTTATTGTCAAGGAGCAGCCGGATATCATTGTTCTAAATGCTCGGGAATACGAACGATTTGCATTAGAAGGAGAACTGATGGCACTTACCTCATTGATCCAACGGGATCGTTATAATATCGACACAATTTACCCCGGAATGATTAATTTTCTTAAAGATGCTGGCGGGGGAGAGTTATATGGGTTATCCCCTACTTTTCACGGAAGTGCGATTATCTATAACAAAGATTTATTTGAACAATATGGCATTGAATTGCCGCATGACGGTATGACGTGGGAAGAAATCATTAATACGGCGCGTCTATTTCCAACAGACGGTGATAGTGATACTAGAATATACGGATTTGGAAGCAGGCATCCGATGTCATTTGAAACTTTGCTGGTATCGATTAGTTCTACATATGGTCTACAAATATTGAATTCAAAAGCTGAAGAGTTAACCATAAATACTGAGGCATGGAAAAATGTATTCAGTCTTGCTATTGATGCGGTTAAATCCAACTCAATTTATAGTGATAATTCGGGTAGATTTGCATCTGGGGCTATGGATGACTATTATCGAAGCCAGTTGTTTCTGGTCGGGAGAATGGGAATGACGATTAGCGAACCTATGATTCTTTCAGAATTAATAGAGGCGCGACGAGTCTTGCCTGACAGTAAGCCTTTTGAGGTTGGCATTGTCGCTGGACCAGTTGATCCAACAGCTTCAGATAAGACACGAGATGTCGTGGTAAGGGAAATTTTTTCGGTTCGTGAGGGTGCAAAAAATACCGAGACTGCCTGGGAATTTATTAAATTTATTAGTGATGATAAATATGCAAAAATAAAGTCAAGAACACTACGCAACGGCTTACTATCTCGCATGACAATATCGACGGCGATTTCTGAGTATAATCTGGAAGCATTTTATAAGCTGGAGCCTCAGATACACAGTGGAGTAATTATGGAAAATGTACCGGGATTAAATTACGAGCAATTCGTTGAACTTCAAAATCGTGAAATTGAACTTGTTTTTGGGAACCAAAAAACATTAGAAGCTGCTTTGAGAACGATACAGGAAGAAGGCCAAGCATTAATTGATTTGGCTAAAGAGCCACGAGGGTCTGAAGGGACAATTGATCATAACGAATGAAAAAAGCAAGCCTCTAAGTAACAGATTATTTCATGCTTCTCTGATATACTTCCAATGAAGTGTATTATATTTTCTTATGTAAATAGGCTGTTTATTGGGGGAAGCATCATGCTCAAAGAGAAGTTTATATTATATGGGCTTGTTTTTATTTGTTTTATGGATTTGTTTGTGCAGCTGCCAGTAATGGGGCCGTTGGCTAAAAGCTTAGGGGCGGGTCCATTCGTCATTGGAGTTGCTGTCGGGCTGTATTCATTAACAAATATGTTCGGAAATGTTGTGGCAGGGCTCTGGATTGATCGCTTCGGAGGGAAAAGAGTGCTTATTATCGGTTTTGCTGCTACAGCATGTGTTCTTTTTCTATATTCGTTAGTAACAACACCTGCCCAGCTTCTGATGATTCGTTTTATTCATGGTCTTGCTGGCGGATTACTGGTCCCAAGTGCCTTTACAATAATCTCAAGATTCAATGACAACAAAAATAGTGAAGGAAAGACTATGGCATTATCGGGAGCGGCCGTTGGGCTTGCAGCCATTATTGGTCCTGCGGCAGCAGGTATATTGAAGGCGCGTATTGGACTCGACTTTTTATTTGCGTGTACAGCTTGCCTGCTCATTATTGGTGCAATTGTTGCTGTGATACGGGCGCCGCGTGATAATAAGGTCAGGACGATGGTAACAAAGAGCGGTCGAGTGGAGGAGTCGGCGGAAACATCAAGCTTTTGGTCCCTGTTAAAAAACAAGAGTGTTATTCAAAGCTATATTGGAGCGTTTTCCCTAATGTTTGCGATGGGAGCTCTTACTTATTCACTGCCGCTCAAAGCGGATCAGTTAGGTTTTCCAGATCAGACAGCGGGTCTTATGCTCAGCACATTTGGGGTTGTTGCTATTATCGTATTCATTCTTCCGAGCAATAAGATGTTCGATCGAATACATCCGTTAAGGCTTATTTTTATTGGTGGCACACTTGTCGTGATGTCACTGCTGATGCTGTCTTTGGTTAATGACTCATTAAGTATGTATATTGTCATGGGCTTTTATGGGCTAGGCTTTGCTCTGTTGTTTCCGTCACTTAATGCGCTGCTGGTACAAAATATTAGCCGTGAGAACAAAGGGAGAGCCTTTGGTTTGTTTTATGCTTTTTTCTCAATAGGCGTAGTGGCTGGCTCGTCAGGTCTTAGTGCGTTGACAAAATACTATGATACGGTGCTTCAAATGGCTAGCGGATTCATATTAGTTGTGGGGTTTGGGATCTTTATTTGGCATAGGCTCAGTGCAAAAAGAGAAAGCGTGTATGATTATGAGAAATCATGACGGTAACTGTAAAAATCTACATGTTGCAAAAGCTGTCCAGACGTGATAAATTATTTATTGTCGCTTCGAACGATAACCTGTCAGATAGAACGATATCTTATCGAAAAAAGAAGTTGACACAAGCAAGATTGTTCGATATAATATATAACTGTTCGACAAAAACAAGTTCCTTGAAAACTGAACAAA
>RCUU01001435.1_pt1 | contig 11389 bp, 7 predicted proteins | sample 2166211 | NCBI WGS metagenome assembly RCUU01 (sample SAMN09932620, study PRJNA488358) | compost metagenome | feature: garden; material: soil; isolation source: compost soil in phenylacetic acid-enriched culture | place: Germany: Experimental Botanical Garden Goettingen | collected 2016-01-27
CATACAATCTACCAGAAAGCCAAATGATTCATATAAACGGTTGGAGGTAGAAATAAATGAAGCGAAATTGCAATAATAATCAGTTATTTATTCGCAGCTTACTCATTTTAGTTATTGTTATTATTGTGGTCATTGTCATGACTACGGGTCAAAAAGGAGCTCTGCCCGAGGTGAATGCTTCTGACATTTCAACTGCCAATCTATTGGGTAGTTTATCTGTCGCAGCGTTATCCTCATCCATTCAACGGGCAGAAGCTCCTATTTCTATAGGCACAGACGAAGCTAGTACCGCGACAATTAAGGAATCTATTGTGAAAACTGCGGTTGAAAAAAAGATTTCAAGTGAAAAGACCGTGTACCTTACCTTCGATGACGGGCCTAGCAAATTGACTGATGAAGTGCTGGATATTTTGCAGAAGGAGGGGGTAGCAGCCACGTTTTTTGTACTCGGGGAACATGCGAAGCACTCTCCTGAAGTAATTAGTCGCATTGTAGAGGCAGGGCATACCTTAGGCAATCATACTTATGATCATGAGTATGCTGATTTATACAGCAGCTTCACGCATTTCTGGAAGCAGGTCAAGGCAACTGAAGAGGTATTAAGAGAAATTACGGGGAATCGGACGGAGCTGGTTCGTGCACCGGGAGGAACGTATGGTCATTTTGACGACACGTACTTTAAGCTCCTGGAGCAGGGTGGGTACAAGGTATTCGATTGGGATGTAGATAGCGGCGACTCCAAACGGAAAGGAGTACCTGCCTCCGAGATTATAAGGAATGTAACTTCAGCTAAACTGAAAAAAGAAATGATTGTCCTCCTGCATGATGGGACGGGGCATGCCGAATCTGTAAAGGCTCTTCCTGAAATTATTAAATTTTATAAAAAGAATGGATATACCTTCCGTGCATTATCTTCTGAACAAGCACCTGTTCAATTTTCTATCTCACCGTCTCTGAAAAACAAAGGAAGAACAGCACCGACCCTGGCCTGGATTCAGCAAAATGTAACGCCAAATGCAGCGTTGTTTGGTCCAGGACAGCCGCTTATCCTTGATATTGCAGGTGTAGAGACGAAGCTGAATCCGGGCGAATATAAGCTTCAGGACGGTCAGTACCAAGTTCCGGTTCGTACAGTTATGGAGCGGATCGGAGCTGAGGTGAAGTGGGAGCAGTCCAGTGGAACAGCGGTCATTGTCTGGGGCGATGTTCGTGTAACGATAGATACCAGAAAAGAAACGATTACCAGCGAACGTGGCGGGACATCGACATCGATAAGCCCGGTTTCGATTACGCGAAGCAGTGCTTCCCTATGGATTCCCCTTCGTTCACTTCTGGAATCTTCCGGGCAAACGATACGTCTAGTGTCGAAAACTCAAACCGAACATAGAATACAATCGCTTTGAAAACTTAATCTATTGATATATCGTGTGGGATTCCTACGATTTTCTATCTTTCAGAGGTCTATTTTCGCTAGTTCTGGAGAGACTGGTTAATAGATTTATTGTGAGTGGAGGAATGTCCCATGAATCAGAATCAGGCGAGCGATATGCTTGAAAGATTGGTAAACCGTGTAGAACGAGTGATAGTTGGGAAAAGAAAAGAAATCGAGCTTGCTGTTGTTTCGATGCTGCAAGGCGGCCATATATTGCTTGAGGATGTTCCGGGTGTAGGAAAAACAATGCTCGTACGAACACTTGCAGCATGTGTAGGCGGAACCTTCGGCAGAATACAGTTCACCTCCGATCTGTTACCTTCTGATGTAACAGGAGTAACTGTGTACCACCCTCAGTATGGAAGCTTTGAATATCGTCCGGGACCGATACATTCGCATATATTGTTGGCTGATGAGATTAATAGAGCAGCTCCGAGGACACAATCCGCATTACTTGAAGCGATGGAGGAGCGCAAGGTAACAGTGGACGGCGTCACATATGCGCTGCCGCAGCCGTTTTTGTTACTGGCTACACAAAATCCTCTTGAGTACGAAGGCACCTATAGATTGCCGGAAGCCCAGCTTGATCGATTCTTAATGCGCTTGTCTCTTGGTTATCCCGTACCGGAGCAGGAGGTTGAGCTGCTTGGACGTGTGCAGGAGCAGGCACATGATATAAAGCCTGTACTTCTGCCGGAAGAAATGATGGTGATGCAGCGGCAAGTGAGACAGGTGCTGGTAGACGATAGAATCAAGTCCTATTTAGTTGCTGTGGCTAACGCTTCCCGTCAGCATGTCCATTTATCGCTTGGGATCAGTCCGCGCGGCACATTGGCTTGGATGGGAGCATCGCAGGCGATGGCGTATTATAACGGACGTTCTTATGTGACCCCGGATGACGTAAAAGCCGTAGCAGAAGCTGTGCTGGGACACAGGGTAATGCTGAAGACAGAGGCAAGAATATCAGGGATGAGCAGAGGGGAAATGGTCAGCGATCTATTGAAGCGATCTGACATTTCTTTGTTTAACCGCGCCTCGGGGGGGACGGCATGAGAATTGGACATTGGGCCTTGGTTTGGGGCACTTTGACTTTTGCTCTGCTCGCTTGGCTATATAGCTGGAGAGGCGGATCTTCTCTGCTGTTTTTAGGCTTGTTAGTCGGCTTCATCTTGATTCAAGGAGTCATCGCTCAACTAAGCGGGCCAACAAGTGCAAGCATAGAAAGAACTTATTCTCCCTTATTGCCTTCGGCAGGAACCAAGCTTGCTGTTACTCTGACGATCACATTAAAGGGGGGAATCCCTCCGCTATGGCTGCTGGTTGAGGATGATTTAGGCATATCTCTTCAAGGTGAAGCAGATACCGGCAAAACTTCAGGAAAGGCATCCGGCTTTAGCTCAGGTCTTGGTTCTGGGACTGGCTTCGGTCTGAGCTCTGTGAAGACCTCGGGAAAACTTTTGTTTATGGGTTGGAGAAGACAATATACAGGCACTTATTATGCTCAGGGCATAAAACGCGGTGTTTATTCAGAGATAGATATGCATCTAACATGGGGCGATCTGTTTGGATGGTTCATGCGCACCATGCGTGTTAAGAGTGAGGCTGTCTTGATTGTTCATCCGAAGCCGCTGGAGTCTATATATTTTGCTGAAGCTGCCACGCGTGACCATTCGAATACGCACAATCTTTCAAGGGACGCTTTCATACCTGAGAGCACGCTGTATGGGCGGCTAAGAGACTATGAGGCCGGTGATCCAATGCGTCACATTCATTGGAAAAGCTCGGCTCGAAAAGGAAGCCTTCTGACTCGCGTTTCGGATCAGGCAACCGGCAAATCCCGTTATCTGCTGCTGGATATTCATCCTGATTCCTATATTAAGGATACGTTTGAAACAGCAGTGTCTGCTGCCGCCTCACTACTATTAAGTGAAAACAACAATATTGAAGAGATTTTGTTGCATCACGGGGGACTGGAGTCAGCTGCTTTACTGTCTGGAAATAGAGGAATGTATCAAGGACTTGATCTGCTGGCTGATATTAAATTGGCGGCCGATGCGGAAGCTGCGATTTTACCGTCCGAGTTGCTGTTCAACACAGGCAACAATGCCTCTTTTCAAACGATAACTTTGATTACGGGAGGATTAACCTCTCATGTAGCCGACTCTATTTTGCACTTAAATGAAAGCGGCAGGCTGGTTGAAGTTTGGTGCGCTTCCCATCCGAGTGAGAGCTCAGGAATGAGCAAGGAAGTAGCTCGTCTTCGCAGTTTTGGAGTTCCTGTAACCCTTCTTCGTTATGGCATGGAAAACAAGGGGATCTCTGAGAAGGGAGATGCTAAACATGTCATCGCTTAAGGTACAGAGCGTATACGATAATTATCCGGCAGAGCTTGTAACACAGGGTGAAATGAAGGATGTTATTGTTTCCTTATGGAAGGAAGGGGTCAGACGGCTTGTTCTCAGTCTTTTTATTTTTGGATTATTTAATGAATGGCTCAATCCGCTATATAGGCTGATCGATGATGGGCAAGAGAAGGTCCTTCATTTATTTACGCTGCTTACCGCAGCCTTATTGCTGATTGGCTGTCTTCGTATGCCAAAATGGCTGTATACTCCAATACCCGTTCTTTTGATCGCTTGCTCCATGTACTATTTTTATGGCGTTGGAGAGGGAATTCATTGGTTTGCCGGTTATGGAGAATTAATGGTACAAGATGTCCTTGAGATTATTCAATCAGGAAGATTGTACGGTATCAGCATGGAATCCCGGGCTCTCCTGCTCTTGATCGGCTGGACTTTGCTGGTGGTATCCGTTCAAATGCTGGCGATGGGAAGAGGTAGTATTTTATTGTTCTTCTCGGTGACACTTGTATACTTGTGGGTTCTTGAAATCGCCGGAAACCTCGTCATTACTCCGGGTCTCATTCGCTCGGCAGCGTGGGGCTTGGGTCTTCAAATGCTTATATTCAGATACCATTTATCGAGCATTGCGGAGCCGCGGCCTGCACGCGTAAAGGTCGGGGGCAACCGATTTAAATATATGCTTATCGCTGGGATGGTGCTTGGTAGCTGTGTAGTTGGCTCTGCGTTGCTAACTTCCTTGCTTCCGGTGCTGCCGGAAAGAAAAATTTCATGGGATCAGGCATTGCAAACACTGGAGCAATGGAAGAACGGCTCGCAAAATGCAGCACATTGGAACGCTTATAGCACCTCGGGATATGCAAAAGATGACTCCGAGCTTGGAGCTCCTCTTAAGCTTCGGCATGATCCTTATTTTACGGCGGTCTCTGCACAGAGTACATATTGGAGAGGCGAGAGCAAAATGCTGTATACAGGACGGGGATGGACTCAGCCTGTTTCTGATACCGGACAAAGGATGGAAAAAGCCGTTGAGATAGCAGATGAGGAACCAGATAAAGAGGCTGTTAAAGCAGCTTCGTCAAGCCCGGAGGGTGCTGTTAACGAGGATCATAAGCGTGAAATCAGGCAGACCGTCATTTTTGAGCAGCCGCAGCTTGTTAGTCGTATCCTGCCTATATTAGGCGGAGGATTGCCTGTTAGGGTGAATCAAGTATTTTCAGGTGAAGCAGTGGATCATTCGGTGCCTGCCACGGCTAGTTATGATGACACAGCTAATGCTGTCTATATCGAGCGTCTGGGGAGGGAGAGTAAAGGGGTACCGTCGATTTGGGGTTATGAGCTGACCTCTCGGCTGCAGACCTACACTGAAGAAGAATTGCGTAATAGCAAGGGCTCAGATCCTGATGAAATAAGCCGTTTATTCCTGCAATTGCCCGGGAGCTTGCCGGATCGCGTCAGGACATTAGGAGTAAATCTGTCCAGACAGGGTGAGAATCGATATGAGGCTGTGCTTGAGGTAATGAGCTATTTAAAAGGAAATTACAAGTACAGCTTGGATTCTATTCGGCCTTCACAGGGGAAGGATTTTGTGGATTCCTTTCTGTTTGAGCAAAAGAGCGGGTACTGTGATCATTTCTCAACTGCTATGGTGGTAATGCTGCGAAGTGCGGGTGTTCCTGCCAGATGGGTTAAAGGCTTCGCTCCTGTAGAGCCCGTCTCTGAAGATGGAAGCAGGTACGTCGTTACCTTTGCGGACGCCCATTCCTGGGTAGAGGTTTATTTTTCAGGCATTGGTTGGGTGCCCTTTGACCCTACTCCGGGCTATGAGGCAGTGCCTGCTGTTGCGGGTGTGGATACCGAAATCGTAAAAAACGGCGAGTCCGTAGGGACAAAGATTATTTTATACGTAAAGACTGCTCTCAAAAGCACAGCTATTGTATGGTCAACTTGGTGGAATGCTGTGAAGGGTGTATGGATGAGCGTGCTTTTCATAGCTTTAGGTGTCGGATTTATTTTGTTACTTGCCATTCTGCATCGAAAAACTTTAGTGCGCAAGCAGCGCTTTCGATTCCGGTACATGCTGCTGCAGCTGCGTCGAAGGTTTCCTGACCAGAATGAATTACTGGATGCTGCGGATGTGGTATGGAGAGAGCTTTATTTGCTGCATGGTACCAAGCCTTCATCCATGACAGCAAGAGAGTACGTGAATCATATTAGCCGCAGCAAGGAAGAACAGATGGTTTTAGCAGGGATCGAGCCGTTTGTGGGCGTATGGGAGAAGCTTTATTATGGTGGAATACAGCTCAATCGAACCCAGAGTATAAAATTTCTGAAACAGTGCCTTGATTTGGCTTTTCCCTCACGGTAATAAACTCCAGCAATCTGGTATCTGATCTTTCTTGACGAGCTCTTTCGTCGTTTCGTATAATTATTGTCATGAATTGAGGGAGGCTCGGTAATGAATAAGCCAAATGAAATGATTGTTGTACTGGACTTTGGAGGACAATACAATCAGCTGATAGCTAGACGTATTCGCGATCTTGGCGTTTACAGCGAATTGCTGCCTTTTAACACACCGGTAGAACGTATTCTCCAACTTGCTCCTAAGGGGATTGTTTTCTCCGGCGGTCCATCCAGTGTGTACGCAGAGGATGCGCCTCACATTGATCCTGCTGTATATGATATCGGAGTTCCTATCTTCGGTATTTGCTACGGTATGCAGTTAATGGCTCAACAGCTTGGTGGCAAGGTAGAGCGCGCTGCCAAACGTGAATACGGAAAAGCGGATGTTGATTTCGCTCAAGGCTCGCTGTTAACCAAAGGTCTGGATACGAAACAAACCGTATGGATGAGCCACGGGGATCATGTTGTAGAACTTCCGGAAGGCTTTGTCGTGGATGCCTCCACTGATCATGCTCCTATCGCTGGCTTTGTAAATAAAGATCGCAGCATGTATGGGGTTCAGTTCCATCCGGAAGTGCGCCACTCTGTACACGGGAATGAAATGATCAAGAACTTCCTGTACGAAATTTGCGGTTGTGAAGGCAATTGGAGCATGGAGACTTTCATTGAGGATGCCGTTCGCGATATTCGTGATCAAGTAGGCGACAATAAAGTACTGTGCGCTCTGAGCGGCGGGGTAGATTCCTCCGTAGTAGCTATGCTGATTCACAGAGCCATAGGCGATCAGCTTACTTGTATGTTTATTGATCATGGCTTGCTCCGCAAGGGTGAAGCTGAGAGTGTAATGGAGACCTTTGTCGGTAAATTTGATATGAAGGTTGTTAAAATCGATGCTAGCGAACGTTTCCTGTCCAAGCTGACTGGAGTAGATGATCCGGAACAAAAACGTAAAATTATCGGCAACGAGTTTATTTATGTATTTGATGAAGAATCAGCAAAATTTGATGACTTCAAATTCCTGGCTCAAGGTACGTTATACACCGATATTGTAGAGAGCGGTACGGCTACGGCTCAGACGATCAAGTCACATCATAATGTGGGCGGTCTTCCTGAGGATATTAAATTTGAGCTGGTTGAACCGTTGAAAGCCTTGTTTAAGGATGAGGTTCGTAAGGTTGGGAAAGAGTGTGGTCTGCCGGATGAAATCGTATGGAGACAACCATTCCCAGGCCCAGGTCTCGCTATTCGTGTACTTGGAGAAGTAACCGACGAAAAATTGAAAATTGTTCGTGATTCCGATTATATTCTTCGTGATGAGATCGCGAAGGCGGGACTGGATCGCGAAATTTGGCAGTATTTCACGGCACTTCCTAACATGAAGAGCGTTGGTGTTATGGGTGATGCCAGAACCTACTCCTACACTGTAGGTATCCGGGCTGTTACATCCATCGACGGTATGACCGCCGACTGGGCGCGTATCCCTTGGGACGTGCTGGAGAAAATTTCGGTACGGATTGTTAACGAAGTGGAGAACGTGAACCGTATTGTTTATGATGTAACTTCGAAACCACCGGCAACGATTGAGTGGGAATAAGCCTTATATCCTATCCTTGCAAACCTTGTATCTAGCTTTAAAAATATTCCAATAAATCATTGCGTTTTTGTAATAATGTGGTACTCTTATCTTAAATTTAGAAAAGGTGGCGTGACGATGATTAAATTATAATTCGAGTTTAAACTGATGAACAAAGTATGAAGCCCGGTATAACACAGGGCTCAGTTTGTTATCGGAAATTCGGGTTATAATTTTCATGGTTCACGCTATTTTTGCGTCTATGGGGAAATAGTTTTCATTGAGACTATTTGTTTACCATAGGGCTTAGTGTGTGATGAAAAACTCCGTTTCCCGAAACAGGCTGACCGCTTTGTTTCGGGAAACGGAGTTTTTTAATTTTAGGAGGAATGGTTATGAACATTACAAAACGCAGATATAAGAAACTCGTAGATTTTGAAAGGGTGCATGAATTTCTAACCGATACATACGACAAAGAGACCCTGAACAGCTATTTGCTGCCGCAGTATTTTGAGTATGCCCATCATTTGCAATGGTTTGATTTTTTACGGTCACACCGTTTTGGAATTTGGGAGAATGGCGATAACATGGTGGCGATTGCCTGCTATGAGATGGGGATGGGTCAGGTTCACCTACACACCAAAAAAGGCTACGAGTTTTTACTCCCGGATACGCTGTTATGGGCAGAAAAGGAACTGTCTGTTGTTCAAGATGGATGCCAAATCCTGGAGGTCTGGATTACCGATAAGGAGCCATACAAGCGGGAACTGCTTAAATCAAGCGGGTATACCTTAGTTCACACTGAGGCGGTAAAAATTTTTGACTATAATAATCCGTTTACAGAAAAGACATTACCTGACGGGTTCACTTTAATTGACGGTACAAAAATGGAAATTCAAAAACTATCCGATTGTTGGTGGGCCGGGTTTGATCACGCCGAGCCGCCGCCACCTGAAAATAATGAAGGAAATATGAAACTGACAAATGCGCCCCGATTTGACAGCTCGCTCATGACCATAGTCGCAGCGCCAAACGGCGAATATGCCTGCGCTTTGGGGATGTGGTACGACGAAACTAACAAATACGCATACCTTGAGCCGCTGGCCACCGCGCCCCAATACCGTCGGTTGGGACTTGCAACAATTTGCCTGACCGAAGCGATGAAAAAGACAAAGGCACTCGGGGCCAAGTATTGCTTCGGCGGCGGACGGGAGTTTTACACATCGGTTGGCTTTGACCATGTATGCAACCGGGAATTATGGAAAAAAGAGTGGCAAATATGAATTTTGCAATAGATCAGACGGATTGTCGAATATTGATGGAATTGAAGAGCATACTAAAATGTGAGTAGAAATTTAAGGGTAGAAATCAATAATTTTAACAAATCGCGAACATTCAATACCAAACATGTTTAAAACATTCGTTTTTCTGTTGACAATTTCTTTGATCGAGCCTAGAATAAGTCATGTGATAAGTCTTAATTAAGACTTGGACGGTAAAATTCGACAAATTACAACTTAATGCTTTTCGTATAATTCCGGGAATCGGCCCGGAAGTTTCTACGAGGTCACCGTAATGATCTGGCTACGAAAAGAAGAGGCGTATGGCATCTCAGGAAACTCAACAGGAACATGAAGGATTATAATCCCTGGACCCTGTTTTCACTTTTCTGAGCGCTTCTTCTGATTGCAACGGTACCCGGGGAAAGCTTGTAAACCTCGGGTTTTTTGTCGTTTTTGACTCATTATTAAGGAGGAGTATTTTAATCATGGATCGGTTTTTTAAGCTAAAACAGAACGGTACAACAGTTCGTACGGAAATCATGGCTGGTATTACAACATTTATGGCTATGGCTTACATCCTTACGGTCAATCCTAACACGCTGACAGCGTTCGGACAGATTGATATGGGTTGGTATTCTGTTTTCTTGGCAACTGCGCTTTCCGCAGCTATCTTTACGATCGCAATGGGTCTCTTCATTAACTTCCCAGTAGCTCTTGCACCAGGTATGGGTCTGAACGCTTACTTTGCTTCCGTAGTACTTTCATCAGCTACGACTGATCATCCTTTCACTTGGCAAATGGGCTTGACTGCAGTATTTGTTTCCGGTTTAATTTTTATCTTGCTTACAATAACTAAAGTACGTCAATTGCTGCTTGAAGCGATTCCTGATTCCTTGAAGCATGCAATTACGGTCGGTATTGGCTTGTTCATCACAATTATCGGTCTGAAAAACAGCGGCTTGATGACAATCGGTGTTGAATCTGGAAGCGACATTCCTGCACATAAATTTACAGATGTCCTTTCATTTGAAACAGTTATCCACTTGGGTAGCCTTCATGACACAAATGTTCAACTCGCTATTATCGGTTTGCTATTGATTGGTGTACTAATGGTGCTTAATGTTCGTGGTGCCATTTTGTTCGGAATTTTGGGAACTACTGTTGTTGCTATGCTGATGGGCGCCGTTGATTTCAGTACGTTGTCCAATCCTCAAACTCCTTGGGTTCCTGACTTTACTCAGCTTAACTTCATGGAATTTGACTGGGACGGAATTCTTCATACAGGTATCATCTCCGCCATCGCAACCTTTACTTTCGTTGAATTGTTCGATACATTCGGTACTCTCGTAGGAACAGCAACTCGCGCTGGAATTATGAAGGACCCTGTTGAAGGTAAGAAACGCGTTGGTAAAGCAATGTTTGTTGACGCTGTTGCTGTTACAGGTGGCGCAATGCTCGGTACTTCAACTACAACTGCTTATGTAGAAAGTACTGCAGGGGTTGCTGAAGGTGGACGTACAGGTTTGACAGCAGTATCTACAGGCGTTTGCTTCCTGCTCGCATTGTTCCTGGCTCCAATTGCTGCTCTTATTCCTGGTGCCGCAACTGCAGCTGCTTTGATCATCGTTGGTGTACTCATGGCTCAATCCATTAAAGAAATCGACTTCCAAGACATGGTTGTTGCTATTCCAGCGTTCCTGATCGTAACTATGATGCCGTTCACTTACAACATTGCTAACGGTATCTCCTTCGGTATTGTGTTCTACGTAGTACTTGCTACAATCGCTAACCTGGTCGGTAAGAAAAAATACAATGTTCACTGGATGATGTGGATTCTCGCTGTTCTGATCGTAGCGCGCTACATTTTCCTTGGCAGTGCAGGTTAAGCTATAGATATAAAATAAAAGGTTAGAATAGAAAAAGGCTGGTCGCTTAAAGCGGCTGGCCTTTTTTGCGTAGGGCGTGCTTAATGATATCTGAGTCTACTTAATGAAGGTATAATTGAAGCTATTGTGTTTATATGGACGAAATCTTTGTGGTATATCAGATTAGACGGGCAAAGAAATTGATGGTTTCTTAATTTAAAGAGCAGACTATATGACAATGAAATGAATGAAACAAATTGTAAAGTTTTTCAATTTGTTTTTATGTAGTTTATTTGGTATAGTATTGATTACCGTCACTGAACGGTGCGAATATTTCGAAAAGGTAAGTAATTAATTTAATAAAAGTAATGCTTGCCAAACTGAAATAAACGTGTTATTATATAAAAGTTGTCACCGAGAAACAAGACGACGAAGTTGATCTTTGAAAACTGAACAACGAGTGAGTAATAAAA
>RCUU01001437.1_pt1 | contig 11382 bp, 8 predicted proteins | sample 2166211 | NCBI WGS metagenome assembly RCUU01 (sample SAMN09932620, study PRJNA488358) | compost metagenome | feature: garden; material: soil; isolation source: compost soil in phenylacetic acid-enriched culture | place: Germany: Experimental Botanical Garden Goettingen | collected 2016-01-27
CCTACTTCACCCGCGAACGCCTGAGCGTTGCCCATGTACTGCCCGAGGAGTCCGCCCATGAGTGATCGCCGCGCACCACGCCCAACCCTGCTGGCCACGGGCATTCGTGCCCTGGCGCTGGCGGCAGTGCTGGCCGCTCCGGCCATGGCCGATAACGCTGCCAAGGCCGACAGCAGCGCAGCCCGCCCGGCCAACACCTTGCAGTCGCTGGCCGAACTGAATGGCAAGGCACCCAGCCGGCGTCAGTTGAACATCCAGCACTGGAACACCGCCGAAGGTGCCCGGGTGCTGTTCGTCGAAGCCCGCGAACTGCCCATGTTCGACCTGCGCGTCACCTTCGCTGCCGGCAGCAGCCAGGATGGTGGCACGCCAGGCCTGGCCGCCCTGACCAACGCCATGCTCAACGAGGGCGTGGCCGGCAAGGACGTCACCGCCATCGCCGAGGGCTTCGAAGGCCTGGGCGCAGATTTTGGCAACGGCTCCTACCGCGACATGGCCGTCGCATCGCTGCGCAGCCTCAGTACCAAGGACAAGCGCGAACCGGCCCTCAAACTGTTTACAGAGGTGGCGGGCAAGCCGACATTCCCCGAGGATGCCCTCAAGCGCATCAAGAACCAGATGCTGGCTGGCTTCGAATATGAGAAGCAAAACCCCGGCAAGATCGCCGGCAAGGCCCTTTTCGGCAAGCTCTATGGCGACCACCCCTACGCCCACCCAAGCGACGGCACCGCCGAGAGCATCACGGGCATAAGCCTTGCCCAACTGCGCGCGTTCCACGCAAAGGCCTATACCGGCGGCAATGCGGTAATCGCCCTGGTCGGCGACCTCAGCCGTGCAGAGGCCGAAGCCATCGCCGCCCAAGTGTCTGCCGGCCTGCCCAAGGGCCCTGCGCTGGCCGCACCGGCCCAACCCACAGACGCCAAGGCCGGCCTGACCCACATCGACTTCCCGTCCAAGCAGACCCACCTGATGCTGGCCGAACTCGGCATCGACCGCCAGGACCCGGACTGGCCGGCTCTGTCACTGGGCAACCAGATCCTCGGCGGCGGTGCGTTCGGCACCCGGCTGATGAGCGAGGTGCGTGAAAAGCGCGGCCTGACCTACGGCGTGTACTCGGTGTTCAGCCCGATGCAGGTGCGCGGCCCGTTCATGATCAACCTGCAGACCCGTGCCGAACTCAGCGAGGGCACGCTCAAGCTGGTGCAGGGCATTCTCGCCGACTACCTCGAAAACGGCCCTACCCAGCAAGAGCTGGACGATGCCAAGCGCGAACTGGCCGGCAGCTTCCCGCTGTCCAATGCCAGCAACGCCAGCATCGTCGGCCAGTTGGGCGCAATCGGCTTCTACAATCTGCCAATGACCTGGCTGGAGGACTTCATGCAGCAGTCCCAGGCCCTCACCGTCGAGCAGGTCAGGGCGGCCATGAACAAACACCTGTCAGCCGATAAACTGGTGATCGTCACCGTTGGCCCGAAAGTGCCGCAAAAACCGCTGCCAGCACCCACTGACAAGCCCTCCGAGCAGCCGCTCGGGGTACCGGAGCACTAATGCCAAGATCCACCCCTCCCGCCCGCCCGCAACCGGGCCAAAGCAAGGGCCAGGGCCACCTGCGCATCATCGCCGGCGAGTGGCGCAGCCGCCGCCTGGCGGTACCTGAAGGCGAAGGCCTGCGGCCGACCCCTGATCGCGTGCGCGAAACCGTGTTCAATTGGCTGGCCCCCCATATTGAAGGCGCCCGCGTGCTGGATGCCTTCACCGGCAGTGGCGCGCTGGTGCTGGAAGCCCTGTCTCGCGGGGCCGAGGATGCTGTAGCGCTGGACAGCAATGGCGCTGCCATCAGCAACCTGAAGAACAACCTGGAGCTGCTGCGTTGCCCGCGCGGACAAATCCTGCAGACCGACGCCCTGCGCTATCTGCAAGGCCCGGCCAAGCAGCAGTTCGACCTGGTCTTCCTCGATCCGCCTTTCCATCAGGATCTGCTGGCCAACACCTGCAACCTGTTGGAGCAAAACCAATGGCTGCGCGACCAGGCCTGGATCTACACCGAAAGCGAGGCAGCGCCATCGACCCTGCAGATGCCAGGCAACTGGCGCCTGCACCGCGAGAAGAAGACCGGCCAGGTGCATTACGCGCTGTGGCAGCGCGGTTGAGATCTATCTAACGCACCCAGGCAATGCCAGTGTTTGAAGCTGCTCCGCTCCCCGCCAGTCAACGGAGCACTTCGAACATGGCCTCCCCCTCATCCCACGTCAGTCTGACCTCACTTGTCTCGCAGGCGCACAAGCCGATTCAAGCGTTCACACTTGCCAATGGCCTGACCATCCACCTGCAGGAAGATCACTCCAGCCCGCTGGCCTGTGCCCAACTGTGGTACCGCATCGGCGCGAGCCATGACCTGGCCGGCAGCACCAACCTGGCACATGTCCTGGAACATATGCTGTTCGAAGGCAGCGGCAAGCTGGCGCCCGGCCAGTATTCCAGGATCATCAGTCGCCTGGGCGGTACATCGAATGCCTCGACACTGGAAGATGGCACGATGTATGAGGTGACCCTGCCCTCTGCCAGACTCGAGGTGGCACTGGAAATGATGGCCGATACGATGGCCAATGCCACCTTGGACTCCACCGCTTTCGCCAAGGCCGCGAAGGCGGTCAAGGACGAGCGCAGGCTCAAGATCGACAACGCTCCACTTCTGCAGGCGTTCGAGCGACACAAGCGTCTGGCCCATGGCAGCAATGCCTATGCAACCCCCAGCTTTGGCGATCCCCGCGACCTCGAAGATTTGCAGGTTGCCGCCGCGCGAACCTGGTATCGGACCTGGTACCACCCCAACAATGCCACCCTGGTAGTCGTCGGCGACGTTGATCTGCCGCGCTTGACGGCCTGGGCAGAGCGCTATTTCGCGCCCATTGCGGCGGCGCCCCTGCAACCTCCCGCGCCGCCACGCCAGCGGGTGCCGTTGCAGGCACGGCAACAGGACGTGACGCTGGAAGGTCTGGCGGATGGCCTGATGATGTCTTTCAACGTCCCCAGCCGGGCCACAGCGACCTCCGGCAAAACCGCGCCGGCATTGACCCTGGCACTGGAGATGCTTGCAAAAGGCCCGAGCGCTTCGTTGTATGGCGATCTCGTGCGCGACAGGCAAATTCTGACCGGCATCGGGAGTGCCTACGAGCCCCTGCTGCAGGGTGATACGCTGCTGAGCCTGTATGCCTACAGCGATATCGATAAAGCCTCCCCTCGTCAGGCCGCCGAACACACCTGGAGTGCGATCGAAGCGTTCAAGCAGGCCCCCGTGAACGCAGAGGTACTGGAGCGGCTCAAGTTCCGCCTGCTGACTCGGCAGATCACTACAGGCAGCGCCCTTGCACAGCGGGCACGAGCCATCGGTCAACGGGCGATCATTGGTCTGGATCCCAGCCTGATGGATGAAGAACTGCAGGTTCTTGCCGCGCTCACGCCACAGGATGTACAGCAAGCGGCAGTGGAGTTCCTCTCTCACGAACGCAGGGCCGTCACGCACCTGCTTGCCCCTCCCAGCCTGCCGGCACAACCTCAAGCCCCCCTGACGTGTGCAGATCTCGCCGCCAGCGCGGCCCCCGCCGACCTCTCCAAACTCGATGCCATTGGCCGGATCGACACCGACCGCTTTGTCAACGCCACGCCGCAAGTCCAGTCCTGGCGCTGCCCCCAGGGCACCCGCGTTGCATTCATCGCGTCTCGCGGCACGCCATCGTTCGAGCTGCAACTGCACTTCAAGGCGGGTGCAAGCCAGGACGGCAATACCCCCGGCATTGCCGCGCTGACGCTGTACATGCTCGATCAAGCCGTGAGCGGGTTGGATGCCCAACAGTTTGCAGAGCAGCTCGATGCACTGGCGGCAAGCAAGACCCTTGAAATCACCCATGATCATGTCGTCGTGACACTCAGCGGCCACGCCAGTCAGGCCCTGCGTGACGGGGCGGTGGCGTTGATCACTGCCATGGTTACGCGGCCGCTATTCGAGACCGAGGCGCTCGATGGCATCAAGGCCCGGCTACTCCGGTACCTGAAGCCTCGCGAAGAACAACCAGCAAACAGGATCGACGTCGAAATTCAGAGTCGTCTATTCGGTGATCATCTCTATGGCCGCGACAAAGCAGGCACCCGTGAAAGCATTGCCAAGGCCGACGTGGAGATGCTCCAGGCGTTTCATCGACAGGCCTACACCGCCGAAAGCCTGGACATCACGCTGGTCGGCGACCTGGATCGGGACGAAGCTGAAGAACTGGTCGATAGCATCACCCGTGCCCTCCCCCGGCAGACGACCCCCTCTTTGCCGGTGCCCCCGGTCCCGCCCATGGACAACTCCATCAACTGGCATATCGAAAAACCGGGCACCAACATCAAGGCGACGCTGGCCTGGCCACTGCACACGAAGCCAGACAGCGCGGACTATCCAGCATTACAAGTGGCCAGCACCATCATCGGCACAGGTTTCGAGTCAAAGCTGATTGCCGAGCTGCGAGATCGGCGATCGCTGACCTACAGTATTCAGGCGCACCTCACGCAACATCAGACTGGCGGCTTCCTGCTCATCAATTGGGATATCGAACCCGCTTACCTCGACGCGTCGCTGGAACTGGTCAGGCTCGTCATCGACTGTTTCAGCGCACAAGGGCCAAGCCAGGCTGAACTGGAACTGGCAGTGAACCAGCAGGGAGGGGAACTGCTGCGCACTTTCGCCGATAACCATGACATGGCAGACCAACTGGTCGAAATCAATACCCATGGCCTGCCGGCAGACTACTACGACCGCTACCTGGAAAAACTCTCGCAGTTGACCGTCGCCGACGTTCAGGCCGTGGCGCAACGTGTGTTCGACCTGAAACACACGGTGTTCCTCAGCGTCGGCCCGCGTACCGCACAAAAGGCCTTGCCGCCATTGCCCGCCAGCGACCAATAGCGCAGATACAGCGGTGAGGTTTCGTGGCACTCTAGGCTTGCACACCATGAGTCGCCCAGCATGCCTAGCCTCACCGCCACATTCCGTCCGGCCGTCGGCCTGTCCAACCCCCATCTACAGACCTTGTGGGGCCCGCTCTGGCGCAAACTGCCCGAACTGCAACGCGATCGAGAGCGGCTGTGGCTGGCCGATGGCGACTTCATCGACCTTGACTGGCACGGCCCGCACCTGCCGGATGCACCGCTGGTGCTGGTCCTGCACGGACTCACTGGCTCCTCCAACTCACCGTATGTCAAAGGCTTGCAGCAGACCCTGCAAAATCGCGGCTGGGCTAGCGTGGCGGTGAACTGGCGCGGTTGCTCGGGTGAGCCGAACCTGCTGCCGCGCAGTTACCATTCCGGCGCCAGCGAAGACCTCGCCGAGATCATCGCTCACCTTCGCGCACAACGCCCGCTGGCCCCGCTGTATGCGGTGGGTTATTCGCTGGGCGGCAACGTCCTGCTCAAGTACCTGGGCGAAAGCGGCACGGCCAGCCAACTGGAGGCCGCGGTTGCCGTGTCGGTGCCCTTTCGCCTGGACCAATGCGCCGACCGCATCGGCCAAGGGTTTTCCAAGGTCTACCAGGCGCACTTCATGCGCGAGATGCTCGCCTATGTGCAGCTCAAGCAACGGCATTTCCGTGACCAGGGCCAGCACGAGCGGCTGGCAGCGCTGGAGCGACTGGGGCCGCTGCGCAATTTGCGCACGTTCTGGGATTTCGACGGCAAGGTAACGGCACCGCTCAACGGTTTCAGCGATGCGCACGATTACTACAGACGCTCATCGAGTCGCTACTTCCTCGGCGACAACCGCACGCCAACGCTGATCATCCATGCCAGCGACGACCCGTTCGTGTCTGACCATAGCCTTCCGACGGCCAGTGAACTGGCCGCGCAGACTCATCTGGAGCTGCACCCGCGTGGCGGGCATGTGGGCTTTGTCGAAGGCAGCCTGCGAAATCCGGGGTATTACCTGGAGCGGCGGATTCCGCAGTGGTTGCTGGAAGGCGGGTAACCTTGCGCCTCAGTCGCCGGTCGCTACCCCATGCCGAGGATCGTTGATCCACTCGCTCCACGAACCGGCATACAGCTTGCCCAGCGGGTATCCCGCCAACGCCAGGGCAAACAGGTTGTGGCACGCCGTCACCCCCGACCCGCAGTACGCCACCAACTGCTCAGGCGAGCGCCCGGCCAAGTGCTCGGCGAAGCGTTGCTTGAGCTGATCGGCCGGCAAGAAACGGCCTTCAGGCCCGAGGTTGTCGGTAAACGCCGCGCACTGCGCCCCTGGAATATGCCCGGCGACTGGGTCGATGGGTTCTACTTCGCCGCGAAAACGCGGCAGGCCACGGGCGTCGAGCAAGGTCATGCGCGGGTCACCCAGGCGCTTGAGCAGATGCTCGGCATCGATCAGCAGGGTGTCGTCTGGCTGACCGCTGAAACTCCCTTCACGCTTGAGCGGTGGATCCAGGCTCAGCGGCAGGTGGGCCGCGTGCCACGCCTTGAGGCCGCCATCGAGGATCGACACACCGCTGCGCTTGCCCAGCCAGGCCAGCAGCCACCAGGCACGGGCGGCGAACATGCCGGGGCCGTCGTCGTAAAGCACCACCTCGCTGTCATTGTCCAGCCCCCACTCGCGCAGGCGCTCCACCAGCCGCCGTGCATCAGGCAACGGATGACGACCAGTGCGCCCTTTGCTCACCGGGCCGCTCAGGTCGCGCTCCAGGTCAGCGAAGTGCGCCCCGGCGATATGCCCCTCGGCATAGCTGCGTTGGCCGTAGTCCACATCCTCCAGGGCAAAACGACAATCGAGGATCACCAAGGTGGGCGAGTCCAGACGCTCGGCCAGCTGTTGCGGGGTGATCAATTGCGCAAGGGGCATGACAATCTCCTGATCGATGGCTGCAAAGCCCTGGTCTAGTGTTCCAGGGCCTGGTTGAACGGTACATGAAATTCCTCACACAGCGCGTCCACGGCGCTGCGGGCGCCGCTGGTGACGAAACCGAGCTCCAGTACCAGTACCTGATAGACGCCGCGCTTGAAGGCTTCTTCACCCATGTGCGCGGAATGTTCGCGAGTGGTACTGAGAAAACGCACCCATGAGGTCAGCACGATCCAGGCGTTGATGGTCAGGGACTCGATCTGTGCGGGTGCCATGTGCAGGATTCCGGCGTCGACGAAACCGCGATAGATCGCCTGGCCCTGGCGCAGGCAGCGTTCGGAAAACCGGCGGTAACGGGCTGCCAGCTCCGGATCGCTGTCGAGCAGGTGCTCAAGATCACGATGGAGGAAACGGTAGTTCCACATCGCCGCGAGCAGGGCCTTGAGGTAGAAACGTTTGTCCTCGACCGTGGCGGTACGCCCTTGGGGTGGGCGCAGGAAGCTGTCTACCAGCTCTTCGTACTGGCTGAACAACAGGGCGATGATCGCCTGCTTGTTGGGGAAGTGGTAATACAGGTTGCCGGGCGAGATTTCCATGTGCGCGGCAATGTGGTTGGTACTGACGCTGCGTTCGCCCTGCTGGTTGAACAGCTCCAGGCTGTTCTGCACGATGCGCTCTCGGGTCTTCATGCGCGGGGCCATGCTCAGCTCCCAGTCTGCGGGCTTTCGATAAGTGGGTTCATCTTACGGCGTAACGCGGCCTGAATGCACCGCCTGAACCCGTGGAAAAACTCGCACGATGGTACGAATTAGAGTATAGGCTCTAGGCATTCCCTGCTCGGAACCGACGCCGATATGACCTCGCCCATCACGTTGCCTCCTGTGCATTCCGACACCCACCTGGCAACGACGTTCGCCCTGCAGCGTCAAGCGTTCGCCAGCAACCCCTTGCCCGCAGCAGCCCAGCGACGGCAATGGCTGAAAAGCCTGCGTGAGGCATTGCTGCAGGATCAGGCCAGGTTGATCGCGGCGATCGACGCAGACTTCAGCGCACGCAGCGCCGACGAGACCTTGCTGGCCGAACTGTTGCCGTCAGTGCAGGGCCTGCGTCATGCCGAAAAACACTTGCGACGCTGGATGCGCCCCTCCCGCCGGCAGGTTGGCCTGGCGTTCCAGCCCGCCAGCGCGCAGGTGCGCTATCAACCGTTGGGGGTGGTGGGCATCATCGTGCCGTGGAACTACCCACTGTTCCTCGCCATCGGCCCGCTGACCGGCGCCCTGGCTGCGGGCAATCGAGTCATGCTCAAGCTCAGCGAAGCCACGCCGGCCAGTGCCGCCGCGCTCAGGGCCCTGCTGGAACGGGTTTTTCCCCAGGACCTGGTCAGCGTGGTGCTGGGTGATGTGGACGTCGGCCAGGCGTTCTCCCGCCTGCCGTTCGACCACCTGCTGTTCACCGGCGCCACCAGTGTCGGCCGCCAGGTCATGCTGGCCGCAGCGCAGAACCTGACGCCAGTCACCCTGGAGCTGGGCGGCAAGTCCCCGGCCATCGTCTCGACCCACGTGCCGCTGGACAGCGCCGCCGAGCGTATCGCCTTCGGCAAGACCCTGAACGCCGGCCAGACCTGTGTCGCCCCCGACTACGTGCTGGTGCCGCACGATCGGCTGGACGCCTTCAGCGATGCCTACCGCCGCGCCGTCCAGCGCATGTACCCGCGGGTGGCCGACAACCCCGACTACACCGCCATCATCAACCCGCGACAACTGCAGCGCCTGCAGCACCTGCTGGACGACGCCACTGACAAGGGCGCGCAGATCCTCGACTTGTATCCCGGCGAGCCACGCCAGGGTCGCCGTCTTCCGCCGCACCTGCTGCTGGATGTGAACGACGACATGCAGGTCATGCAGGACGAGATTTTCGGCCCGCTGCTGCCGCTGGTGCCCTATGACACCCTCGACCAGGCGCTGGCCTACATCAACCAGCGCCCACGTCCGCTGGCGCTGTACTACTTCGGCTACGACCGCGCCGAGCAGGAACATGTCCTGCGCCAGACCCATGCCGGCGGCGTGTGCCTGAACGATACGCTGCTGCACGTGGCCCAGGACGACCTGCCGTTCGGTGGCGTCGGCCCTTCCGGCATGGGTCATTACCATGGCCATGAGGGTTTTCTCACCTTCAGCAAGGCCAAGGCGGTGCTGGCCAAGCAGCGCCTGAATGCCGCCAGGCTGATCTATCCGCCTTACGGCAAAGCCTTGCAGCGTCTGGTCTACAAACTGTTCATCCGCTGAGGTGCGGGTCATGCATCGTCGCGAACTGCTGCGTTTCAGCCTGGGCGCCAGTGCCTTCCTTGCCACGACCAGCCTGGTCGGTTGCACAGCGCAATCGCCCGCGAGCGGCTATCGCGTCCTGCGCAGCGACGACCTGCCCCTGCTGCAGGCCTTGATCCCGGTGGTGCTCGCCGGCACCCAGGCTACCGATGAGCGGGTGCTGCACAGCCTCGATCACAAGCTGGCGGCCCTGTCGCCGGAAATGCTCAAGCTCACCCGGCAACTGTTCGATGTGCTCGCCCTGCCACTGACCCGGGGTCCACTGACCGGTGTCTGGGGCGCCTGGCAGCATGCCAGCGCCGAGCAGATCACAGCGTTTCTGCGGCGTTGGCAGGACAGCTCGCTGAACCTGCTGCGCATGGGGCATGCCTCCTTGCTGCAGCTATTGCAGATGGCCTGGTACGAACGCCCCGAATCCTGGGCCGCCTGCGGCTATCCCGGCCCACCGAAGATCTGATCGACAACAACACGAGCATCGCCAATGCCTGTCATCGACCCGTTTCGCCAAGGCCTCGAACGCGGCTGGATCACCCACGACGGCTCACGCCTGGAGCAGCACCTGACCCTGCAGGCCGATGTGGCCGTGATCGGCAGCGGTGCCGGTGGCGCCACCAGCGCACAGATGCTCAGCGCCGCAGGATTCAAGGTGCTGCTGATCGAGGAAGGCCCGCTGAAGACCAGCAGCGACTTTCACCTGTTGGAGAGCGAAGCCTATGCCAGCCTGTACCAGGAAGGCCTGGGACGCATGAGCAAAAATGGCGCCATCACCATTCTCCAAGGCCGGGCGGTGGGCGGCACCACGCTGGTCAACTGGACGTCGAGCTTCCGCACGCCGCCGCAGACCCTCGCGCATTGGGCCAGGGAGCACGCCGTCAAAGGGCTGGGCAGTGACGAACTGCAGCCCTGGTTCGAGCGAATCGAGCAGCAGTTGGCCATCGCCCCTTGGGCCATGCCAGCCAACGCCAACAATGACGTGCTGCGCCGTGGCTGCGAACAGCTGGGCTATCGCTGGGCGGTGATCCCACGCAACGTGCGCGGCTGCTGGAACCTCGGCTACTGCGGCATGGGCTGCCCAGTCAACGCCAAGCAATCGATGCTGGTGACCAGCATTCCCGCCACCCTCGACAGGGGCGGTGAACTGCTCTACCTGGCCCGCGCCGAGCGCTTCGAACACGATGGCGAACGCATCACCCAATTGCGCTGCCAGGCCCTGGACAGCCAAGGCGTACACGCCACCGGCCGGCAGATCTCGGTGCGCGCGCGCCATTACATTCTTGCTGGCGGCGGGATCAACAGCCCAGCCCTGCTGTTGCGCTCCCAGGCGCCCGACCCGCATGCGCGCCTGGGCAAACGTACCTTCCTGCACCTGGTCAACTTCAGCGCCGCACGCTTTCGTGAGCGCATCGACCCCTACTACGGTGCCCCGCAATCCATCTACAGCGACCATTTCCAATGGCCGGACGGCGTCGTCGGACCGATCGGCTACAAGCTGGAAGTACCTCCTCTGCATCCGGCCCTGGCCAGCACCCTGTTGGGCGGACTGGGCGCCGAGAATGCCCAGCGCATGGCCGAGCTGCCCCATACCCACGTCATGCTGGCGTTGCTGCGCGATGGATTCCACCCCGAGAGCCAGGGCGGCGCCGTGGAACTGCGTGGCGATGGCTCGCCGGTGCTCGACTACCCCGTCACCGACTACCTGCGCGACGGTTTGCGGCGGGCCTACCGCAGCATGGCGCAGATTCAGTTTGCTGCCGGTGCCGAGCAGGTCATGCCAGTACACAGCGATGCCCGACCGACCAATAGCCTGCAGCAGGCGCTGCCCCTGATCGACGGCCTGGCGCTGGAACCGTTTCGCACCCGCCTGGGCAGTGCGCATGTCATGGGCGGCTGCGCCTTGGGCGAAGACCCGCGCCAGGCGGTGTGCGACAGCCTCGGCCGGCATCATCAGCTGGAGAACCTGTCGATCCACGACGGCTCACTGTTCCCCACCAGCATCGGCGCCAACCCGCAGCTGTCGGTGTATGCCCTGTCCGCGAAGCTCACCGAAGGCCTGATCACCCGCCTGGCACACAGTGCATGACAACGAATGCAGCCACTGTCTATAGTGCCATCAGCCGGCCGCATGACTTGGCCGGGCGCAATCGCTGCGCTACCATCCGACTCCCCAACGCACTCCAGCCAGGATGACGCGATGAA
>RCUU01001438.1_pt1 | contig 11374 bp, 9 predicted proteins | sample 2166211 | NCBI WGS metagenome assembly RCUU01 (sample SAMN09932620, study PRJNA488358) | compost metagenome | feature: garden; material: soil; isolation source: compost soil in phenylacetic acid-enriched culture | place: Germany: Experimental Botanical Garden Goettingen | collected 2016-01-27
AATCGTTCATCAGCTTGCCTCCTTTGGTCAAAAATGGCGTCGGACCGAAAGACCCATTTCTTGTAGCAGGGTTTCGGGATCGAAACACGAAAAACAGTGACTTTTTTCATATTTTGTAGCTTGGGCTACAAAATTTTGGATTTTATCCTGATAAAGTAGTCCCTAAGCATTACATTCGCGATGATTCGACAGTTTTCCTTCCATCTCGAAATATCGGATCGGAGAAGGTAGAAATATAGGGGGTTGGAGTATGAAATCGATACGTGTGGAGTTGTTGAAGCCGGGCGACGTTCTGGGAAGAGCCGTACTGAGCCGTACGGGCTTATCGATACTGGAGGAAGGCACGATGTTTACGGAGGCTTACATTAAGCGGATTAAGGAGCTTGGCATTACCTCGGTTTTTGTGCGGGAGGTTCCGGGGCAGGCAAGGACTGAATTTGAGGAGAATCATTTCATCTCGTTGTCAGGTGGGGCCGCTGCATTAGCTGCGGATGCAATGGACGGCACGGACGTCCCGGATCCGCGGGTTCGAAAACAAGCGATGGAGGAATTGGTGGCGTTAACGTTACCGGAAAATATAGAGGGCCGGCTTTCGACGCCCTTGATCGAGGAACGATTCAAGCGGTTGTTTCGCGGCATGATCTGCGATATTTCCTCGCATGCCAAGCTGATCGACCAACTGGCGTTGATGCTTCAATGCGATCGGCGGCTCTTTGATCATTCATTGAATGTGGCGAAGCTGACCGCCATGCTGGGGGTTTCCCGCCAGTTCGATAACGCCAGGCTGCTGGACCTGACGGTGGGGGGGCTCTTGTTCGATATTGGCATGACTCGCATGCCGCGATCATTAATCCGCGCAAAACGGAGACTGTCTCAGGAAGAGCGGAAGACGCTGGAGAACCATGCAATCGAAGGCTATCGTATCATGATGGCGCTTGACGGGGTTTCGACCGAATCGGCTAAATGCGCCTTGCTGCACCACGAGCGTTACGACGGCAGCGGATACCCTGTCCGGATGTCGGGTGGAGAAATCCCCGAAATGGCGCAGATGGTGGCGATGGCCGACGTCTTTGATGCTTTGACCTCGCCGCGATATCATCGGCAGGCCTATACGGAAAACGAGGCGATCGAGTTTTTGTTCGGGGCCGGGGGGCGGTATTTCGATGCAGAGCTCGTCAAGCAATTCGTCAAGCATATTTCCTTGTTCCCGGTCTCTACGCTCATCAAGCTGAGCAATGGTCAGATCGCGGAGGTTGCGTCCAATGCCAATGGCTTCGCACATCGCCCGGTCGTACGCATCCTTCGGGAGGCGGACGGTACCCGAGTACGCTCCCCGTATGAACTGGACTTATCGATGAAGCGGGATGTCGTCGTGCTGCATTCTTGCGAAGAATTGCATTCCTAATCGCATTACCGAGCCAGCGAACCGGATTCGCTGGCTTTCCATTTCTGGGCAGGCTTGAAGATCGGAGGAGATTTATCCAAAAAAATCGAAGACTAGGACAAAAGTTGTGTTATTCTTAAATTGGAATCATGACAATCAATCGGGAAGTGAATGTGTGAGGCGCAGATTGTTTACCGTTTGGGGCGTGCTGATCGGCATCGCCTTGTTTCTAGTTTATCGGGGATACCCAAGCAGTTTGGATTCATGGGTAGAGGACCGGGTTTACCAGAGGCAGGGATTCGCCGACTCGAGAATCGTCCTGATCGGTATTGATGATGAAAGTATACGCTCACTTGGACAATGGCCTTGGCCGCGTAGCGTTCATGCCGAGCTGTTGGATCGAATATCGTCCGGACATCCGGCCGTTGTCGCGTTTGACTTGACCTTTCAGGTGCCGTCTTCGTCACCTGGCGAAGATGCGGCGTGGGTTGAGGCGGTTTCGAAGGCTGGAAATGTTGTTCTGCCTACCTATGGCACCTTTCCGCCTTTTCAGAAGCGGGGGGTGGTCCAGGCTTTGACGCTAGCTGACCCGTTTGACGCTTTGCGTGAGGCAGCCGCTGCCGTAGGACATATTAATGTGATGGCCGATCAGGATCAGATCGTACGTCGTTCCCTGCTTCGTTTCGAGTATAAAGGCCGAGCGGTTAACCATATGGCGTGGGAGATTTACCGGTTGTATGCCACGCATGTGCAGGATCGAAATCCGTCCGGAGGAATGAGACCCCTCGAATCGCCGCCAGTAGACGAATTCGGGCGGTTTGTCGTCCCGTTTACCGGCATTCCTGGACAATATGAGATGTTTTCCTATGCCTCCGTGTTGCGAGGTGATATTCCCGCCGATTATTTTGCTGACAAGATCGTGATGATCGGGCCGTATACAGCTTCCCTCCAAGACAACTACGTCACTCCTCTGGATCATCATACCCCTATGTACGGCGTGGAGATTCACGCCAATATCGTACAAGCCCTGTTAGAGAACAACGATAAGAAAACGGTGGAATGGCATTGGAATGCATTGCTGCTGCTTGTCATGGGTGCCGCTGCCTATGTTTTCTTTCGTCTGGTACATCCCGTTTATTCACTGCTGATGCTTGCCGTATTGACTGCCCTGTTGCTTGCTGGCGGGAGATGGCTTTATGACAAAGGTCTGCTGATTTCCATCGGTTATCCGCTGATATTCCTGGGTGCATTCTATTTAGCGGCGCTGCTGTTGCGCTATTTTTACGAATGGACGGAGCGGCGGAGAGTGACCGAGATTTTTGGACGATATGTGGCCCCGCAAGTGGTCAACCAGATTTTATCGGCCGGAAGGGATGGCTTAAAGCTTGGGGGTGTCCGTCGCACGTTGACGGTGATGTTCGTTGACATCCGTGGATTTACGTCCTTATCCGAGTCATCAGAACCGGAGGAGATCGTTTCGGTCGTCAACGAGTATCTGGATTTGGCAGCGCGCTGCATATTTAGGTACGAAGGAACGTTGGACAAGTTTATCGGGGATGCTGCAATGGCCATATTTAATGCGCCGCTGGAACAGGAGGATCATGCCTTCAAAGCCGTACAGGCGGCATTAGCAATCCAGAAAGGTGCAGCGGAGCTGGAAAGCAAGTGGAAAGCGAGGCTGAACCGTGAGATTTCGTTTGGCATAGGCATCCATACAGGGCCGGCGGTATTTGGGAACATCGGTTCGCGGAAACGGATGGATTATACTGCAATCGGAGATACGGTGAACACGGCGGCACGGTTGGAAAGTCGGGCTAAGCCGGGACGGATTTTGCTCAGCGAGGCCGTTTATGTGCAGATTGAAGGAAGAGTGGCCGTCTCAAGATCCGGCTTCTATCAACTCAAAGGTAAAGAGCAGGAAATTGTGGCTTACGAAGTGGAGGGTTTACTTTGAAATTCATCAGGATCGTGCTGTCTCTGGTGCTGGCAGTGACGCTGCTATCGCCGGGGGCGGCGATGGCAAAGGACACGAAGAAAATGGGGAAAATTCTGGACGTCTCCGGCAGTGCCGTGGTGAACAAGGGCGGCGAGAAGAAGTTCAAGGCCGTGAAAAATATGGCTGTAACCGAAGGCGACGTACTGCTCACCGGCGAGGAAGGACGCGTTGAGCTGGAGTTGGACAGCGACAAGCTGGTATACATTGGACCGGATACGAAGCTGATGATTCATGAATTGGTGAAAAGCGCCAAGGCGATGGAGGGAAAGACGAGCTTATCTCTCCAAAAGGGCAGCGTATTGATCAAAGTGAAGAAGAAGCTGACCGAAGATTCACGTTTTGAAATCAAAACGCCAACCACCGTGATGGGCGTAATGGGTACAGAGTTTATCGTCGGATATGCACAGGCACAGACCTACGTTGGCGTCCTAGAAGGCCGTGTTGCGGTAAGAAGAGCAATCTTGGCAGAGGCGACTGCCGAGGTCACGGTTCGCCCTGGGGAGCAGCTTTGGCGGACGGCTGATGGCACCGGAGCGGTCGAAGCGCTTGATTGGGGAGATCTTCCGCTGTTTGTTTTGGAGCAGCATTATGAAGATCTGAAATCAGCCGGGGGGACCTTGCCCGAGGTGCTGGAATTGTTGCAGCGAACCATCGAACGGAAAACGGAAGAGGAGCTCAGCGACCGGCAGGGCGGGAGAACTGCAGCTACTGCGGTCATTCGGTTTGAAGATGAAGGTGTTGGCTCACCGGGATCATTGACTCCCTCCGGTAATTCGAGCGGTGGGCATGACCCAGCTCCAACTAACCCCACGGTCATTTCCGTGCCGCAATTTGAACAGGATCCGGAACGGCGCATCGATGTTAGCATCGTGTTGAAGCTGTACGGAGATCGGATTACGAGGGTGATGCGGGCCGACACAGAAACGGACCTGGTGGAAGGCGCAGATTACGTGGTGGCGGCGGGATCCAATTCCGATCAGACGGTATTGGTTATCCGGGCTTCTTATATGCAGGGCATTGAGGACGGGATCGAATCTTTGGGGCTGAAGCTGTTTTTTGCCTCTGGGTTTCATCTGCCGATGATTGAGCTGCATGCCCGCTTGCCTCAACCGCCAGAGGTGGATATGGAACGGATAGGGAATGAGCCTTACTCCTTGGTTTGGGATTTGTCCACCCTCTCCATCCCGTTTACGATGCCAATCGAATTTAATACGGGGGCTGGGGCGCCTGATCCGGTAGAATCGGCGATTACATTAACTAATGCGGTAGCCTACGATCCGGATCATCCTCGTCCAATTGATGCATCCGGCTTGAGTATCGAAGGAAACCGTCTGATCATTAAGCTGGATGGATTCCTCGAGCTTAAATCGGAGATCACCTTCTATATTCAGGATGGATTACTCCGTAACCCGAATACCGGTGATTTGCAGCAGCTTATCGAGCTCTCATCCGAGGTGAAACCGCATGCGGACCGCGAACAAGTGACCTACAGCAAATCGCAGCCCGGGGATCTCGTCTGGCTCGTAAACGGCCTCGGAGATGCGTTTGGACCGGACGACGATTATGATACGGTGCTGTCCGATCCGATGGGCGCGCAACCACAAATCTTGATGCCGCTACAGGACTTCAGCGCGGAGAATGAGGGTTCGCAGCTGCGGTTCACGTTGAGACAAGCTTTCTTGAATACGTTGGATCCGGGAGAGTATCTTCTTCAGATCCCATTTGAGTATCTGGATGTCTTGGATCATGCGGTAATCAAGATTACGGTTGAGAATTAAAGATATGGATTGTTTGCAAGTTAGATCGGGAGGAGGTTAGACATGTTAATGAAGGCCGTGCGATTCAGTGTTCGAACTGCGTTGTTGAGCGCGGGGCTCTTGATTGGGTTGTCTGGTAGTGTATTAAGCCCCATCCCGGTAGGGTGGGCGCTGGCTTCTAGCGTTACGGATAAGATGATTGAGCCGACGGGCCTTGCCTTTGCTTCCGATGGAACGCTGCTGGCCGCCGACGCGGGTGCCAAACGGATTTTGGCATGGGACGGAACCGCTTGGACAGCCTACACCGGTTTGGCGACGGAGACGGAGAATGGAGGGTACAGGGATGGTTCGATTGGCCAAGCCTTGTTTAAACGTCCGGCCTTTCTCATCAGTGACAACCGAGGTACCGTTTATGTCAGCGATCCAGACAATCAGGTCATCCGCAAAGTCAAAAACGGCACAGTATATACTTTTACCGGAACCGGTGAAGCGGGGTATCGTGACGGAGCAGCGAAGGAGGCACAATTTCACAATCCGACAGGACTCGCGCTGGATGGGGAAGGAAATCTATACGTGGCGGATACGCTTAATCACGTGATACGCCGAATTGCTCCGGATGGTACGGTGAGTACGTGGGCTGGGCAACCAGGGGAGAAGGGCGGCTATACGGACGGAGCCCGTTCGTCGGCCCGGTTTAACGAGCCGCTTGGACTGGCCTGGGGAGATAACGGGCTATATGTCGCCGACAGCGGTAACCAGGTCATCCGCCATATCCGGGCGGGCGTTGTGGCGACCTATGTCGGGGTTCCGGGGCAGCCCGATCGCGACACCGGTTACTTGAGCGGCGGCTATCGCAACGGTGAACGGGATCAAGCGCGGTTTAACCGTCCGACGGGTTTGGCCTATGGCGACGGGATCCTCTATGTAGCCGATCGTCTGAACCATCGAGTACGCGCCATTACGCCAACCGGACGTGTGGTTACGCTGGATGTTGGCAACGCGGAAACGCTGATCCCAGTAACCGGCAGCTTGTCAGAGCAACCCGCGGAATCGCTGATGTCAGCAGGGCCCGCACAACCTTACGGGCTTACCTATCGCTCTGGAGAACTTTACATGAGTGATGCCACCGGCGGTGTGGTTCGGAAGATTCAGGTGAGTGCAGATGCGCTGCCCGTACTGCGCAGCGGCGTTGATTTGCTGGATACCGTCGATCTAGAGCCCGCCCGGGACCAGCTTCAGGTATGGTTTGACGGCCAGCTTGTCCGATTTTCAGGAGCTGCGCAACCTATCACTCGACAGGAGCACATCTATTTACCGGTGCGGGAGCTGTTTGAAGCGTGGGGCGCACAGGTGACGTGGTCTGAAGATCGGGAGGAGCTCTCTCTTAAAAAAGGGACGTGGCAAGTGGCGTTTTCAGCCCGGCAGTCAGGTGTGCTGCGGATCGGCGGGAAGTTCTACGTGGAGTCCCGGTTTCTAATCGATGCGCTCGATTATCTCGTCGTTTGGGACGAGGAGTTTCATGCGCTGGTGATTGGCAGTGACTAAAGCGGGATTCAAATCTAACATATAACGAGAATACGGGGCTGTTCCAAAGTTGGCGTTCATGCCGCTGTGGAGCCGCCCCTTGTGTTTTGGATCAGCCGTTATTGCATCGGGTTGGTGTTGTCAGTGTGGCTATTTCGGCGACTGTAGTAAAAAAACCAACAATCGTTGAGCAGACGAATCTGACGACGATCTCTCTTGTTAAAGGCACGCATGATCTGATTGCTGAGCCAGTTCGGCAAGCGTATCCCCTCCTCCGGTAACCCATTGGTATGGTTAGGGTATGGGGCATTTCCCCAATCCGTGCAAGTCCCCCATAAAACGGAAACTAAATTTCCGGCTTTTGATCACGAAGGGGAATCGGAGGAGCGGATTCGGCGTCGAATCTTGAATTCAGCCGGGCCCTCCGCTGCTCACGTGACTCTAACGGAACTCAGAGACGCTATTTGCCCGAAACGGGGCATGCTCCGATTCTAACGGAACGAGGAGACCTTATTTACGGCAAAAGCAGAGAAATGGCTGCCCAATTGGTTGAATAAGGTCATTTCGTTCCGTTACAACGGGAAATCGTCGGGAAATGAGCGAATAAGGTCTCTACGTTCCGTTAGAGCGACGTAGGCTCGCGAGGAACGATGTAGGCTACAAGGAACGACGTAGGCTCGCGAGGAGCAACGTTGCCTCATCGGGACGACGTTAGATCTACGAGGAGCAAAGCTACACCATCGGGGATGGGGATGCCGGAATCTCACAACATAAATAGCCGGCTGAACGGCCCTCATCGCAATGAGCAGCTAGTCCAGTCGGCTTGGGTTGGATCTATTAAGCGGTACGAAACGAATCTACGCGCCTTCTTCCTCGTACCATTGCTCGAGCTGAGCCTGGAGGGCGCGGATTTCGGTGAGCAGCGAGATCAGGGGGTAGTTTTCCTCGCGGATTGCGGAAAAAGCGGACTCCAGTCCGTTGATATAATCCAGACCGCTCGTGGTCTGCAACGATTCCTGCAGGAGATCGAGCTGGTCGCATTCGGCAATTGCACGCGGCAGCGACGGAATCTCAGAGGCCGTCAATTTATCGATTTCCTTGTTCAGCCGCAGATTCAAAGCGCTGAGCTGGTAGGCATAGTCGCGGGGCATTTCTACGAAAACTAGATCCGGGCCTTGCTGCAAAATAACGTATCTCATTAGGGACATGCTTGCGATTCTCCTTTTCTATCCATCCTACTTGACAGTGTAGCGTAAGGAGAAGTTAAAATTCAAGTAATGAATCTAGCAGATTTCTAGCACTCACGACAACAGGAAGGGGAGAGGACGATGACGGATGAGCAGCTGCAAGCCTGGATCGAGCAAATCTCGCTGCGTTCCTTCGGCGTGCCTTTCCGGCACCAAGCCCGGTTTAACAGCCGGCTCCGAACGACAGGGGGCCGCTATTTTATGAAAAGCCATCATATCGAAATTAATCCCGCTCAGCTCGTCACCTACGGAGAGGAGGAAGTCGAGCGCATCATCAAGCATGAATTATGCCACTACCACCTGCATTTGGCGGGACGAGGGTATCAGCATCGCGACGCGGACTTTAAGGCCCTGCTTCAAAAAGTCGGCGGCAGCCGGTACTGCCATTCTTTACCCGGGAGCAAGCAACGGAAGGTCTTACCGCACCGCTACAAGCTGGTGTGCGCGGATTGCGGGATGGAGTATCTGCGGAAACGCCGCGTCGATCCGAACCGGTACCGCTGCGGGAAATGCGCCGGCCGACTGCGCCTATATACGTTATCCGGCGGCTAAGGATGTGTTATACTTAGATCAAACGACATAAGGAGTGATTGAAGATGGCTCAATCCCAAGCCAAGAAGCAGCGGCAAAAGCTCATCCGCGAAGGAAAACGCAGCCCGGAACTCAGCCGCAGCCCGTTTGCGTTTCAAGATCTGCGAACCCGAAAGACGAAAACGAAGCAGGAACAACTTCATCGGCAAAAATATAAGAACCACGCTTCCCCTTACGGAGACGATGGTTCTTTTTATTTTCAGTCTTCGGTTTCACTGCTTTTTGCTATGGTTGTAAAAATTTCGTATTGCTTACTATCCTCGGTTGTTTTGGACTGGTGTTTTTTTAGAAACGCCGTGATCCACGCTTGAAATTCCTCAACTTCCTGCGGAGTCAAATACACGTGATCGTTGCTTAACTGCCCGGAAGACGTATCGGAGCGAGAGGATTTCAAAAAACGTTTCTTACTTTCGTCGTATAAATTGCTCAACAGCTTCTCGGTTTCTGTTAAAGCGACCTGCTTGAGCGAATCGTCGAAGTAGCTCTTCTTAATATGAATGGCGCCCTCAAAAGGTTCATAATATTTCGCGGTGATGCCATTAATAACCTTGGTGTCCACGAGCTGCAAGAGACCGATACTCTCTAGCTTTTTGGCATGATAATAGACTTTAGCCGGAACTTCGCCCATCGTATCCGCCACTTCCTTCATCGTCGCTGGACGATTCAATTGCTTGAATGTATCCAGGATTTGAAGACGATATGGGTCGGAATAGATCCGAATGTCCTCCAGCGTTTTCAATTCCTTCGCCTCGTTCACCTGTAAGCCCCCTACCCGAACATAAGACGGTTGACCGTCACTTATTTTAAGTATAGCTCGGGCCTATAAATTGCGCAAAGCATGATCGGATCAGATCTCCATGAAATTTCGCTGTTTCATCAACATAAAAACGGGAACCAGCAAGAGAATACCAAAACTCACATACAGCAGGTGGACTTGCACCCATTCCCCCAGGATACCGGCGAGGGCACTCCCCGCGGGTATCGCACAAGTACACACCATTCCGTAAAGCGCCCCCACGCGGCCAAGGAGCTCCTTCGGCACCGTTTCCATAAAATAGGTGGTAGAAGGCGTGCTGCATAACGAGACGGACAGACCTATCCCAAAGCTGAACAACGTGGCCATGGCCAGCGGTTGAATCGGTAGGACCGCAGGTAAGTACATCAGCGCATAGTTGAGGCCAAGCAGCAGATATCCGGTTAAGATGAGCCGGCTTTTTTTATAGGCAGCACCTCTTTTGCCTATCCATAATCCGCTGACAATGGTTCCGCAGACCAAGCTAATCCCCATTAAGCTTAAGCCGACAGGGCCCGAACCTAAGATTTCATCCACGTAGACGACATTCAGCACGTTAAACGGCGATAAGCAGAAGTTAACGAAGGCCGCAGCCATGACGATGGTAATGAGCAGCTTATTGGATTTGAGATACAGCAACCCTGCTTTTAGTTCCTGAAAGAAGGAGCTTTTGCTTTCCGCGGCGTTATGATGAGGTTCAGGCGAAGTCTGTCGGGGCGCTCGGATCAGCAGGATGAAAGCAGCCGCGATGGTGAAAGTAAGCCCGTCGATCAGGATGGCCGTGGAGATTCCAAAGCTCGCAATGATGCCGCCAACGGCCGCCATTCCCGCTAATTCAGCCGCCCGAGAGGCGGAGGTGCTAAAGGAATTGCCGCTTAGCAGTTTTTCCTTAGGCAGCAATTGGGGAACTAGGGCCAGTTCGGCAGGAGATGCGAAGCATTCCAGCGTTGAGGTGAGTAGCGTCAACACATAAAGATGCCAGGGGACAAGCCAGCCTTGCCAATAGAGCAAAGCCGTGAAGCAAACGATCAGGCCGCGTCCCAGATAAGTAATGGCGACGACCTTTCGTTTGGACCAGCGGTCCACCAGCGTTCCTGCAAAAAAACTGAAGGCTATGTTCGGTATGAAATTGAGCGCAAACAAAGTACCCATCAACAGCTTGGAGCCGGTGAGCATGTATACCATCCAACTGTAAGCAATGGAATCGACGGAATCCCCAAATCGGGAAATCACACGGGCCAGTAGAAGATACATAAACGATTTGTAAACCGCCAGTTCTCTAAACCCGGGAAATGGTTGACTTTTGACCCGCACTTCTTGACTCATGAGCACCCATCCTTTAAAAATAATCATACGTTAAAATTTATTTAACGTTATGTTTATTTTATTGAATTTCCAACAGAATGCAACCCTTTTTTTGTTTGGCTTGTCCTTGTGAGTTCCATTTGCGATTTCCCTTACACCTAAAAGGATTGGGGAAAGAAGGAAGGGGCTCGAAAGCGCTATGAATCTTGACTTTGCCGCGGAAGCGTGATAAATTAATTCATGTTCTCGTTATTTAAGACTGTTCCCCGATAGCTCAGTTGGTAGAGCACTCGACTGTTAATCGAGTTGTCACAGGTTCGAGTCCTGTTCGGGGAGCCATTTTCTTGGAGAGATACCCAAGTGGCTATAAGGGGACCCTCTGCTAAGGGGTTAGACTGCGTAAGCGGTGCGAGGGTTCGAATCCCTCTCTCTCCGTTGAGTATAATTGTGAATGTAGAAATCCCTCCGGTGATCCGGAGGGATTTCTGGCGATTAAGCCAATAGTAGATGAAAGAGAATGGCAGGATTTGCAAGCTTATGTCAATAATTTAAGGGTTGCAAGGTGCATCGCTTTTTGATATACTCATTTTTGTCGCTGCCTCAAAGCGACGGTTAGATTGTGGCCCGTTGGTCAAGGGGTTAAGACACCTCCCTTTCACGGAGGTAACAGGGGTTCGAATCCCCTACGGGTCACCATTCGATTTTAGGATTTTCAAATTGAATATGCGGTCGTGGTGGAATGGCAGACACGCTATCTTGAGGGGGTAGTGGGCGTAC
>RCUU01001439.1_pt1 | contig 11369 bp, 14 predicted proteins | sample 2166211 | NCBI WGS metagenome assembly RCUU01 (sample SAMN09932620, study PRJNA488358) | compost metagenome | feature: garden; material: soil; isolation source: compost soil in phenylacetic acid-enriched culture | place: Germany: Experimental Botanical Garden Goettingen | collected 2016-01-27
GCAGCAGCCCGCTGCGCGCCAGGAGCCCGAGGACGCGCTGCGGGTGCGGGCCGAGGACGATGCGTTCAAGCTCCGCGCGAACACGTTCCACGGCAATATGCGCCAGCTTGTCACGCTGGCGCAGCAGTCCGCGCCAAGTATTTTTGGCGATGGAAAAATCAAGCACCGAAGCGAAGCGCACACATCGCAGCATGCGCAGCGCATCCTCCTCGAAGCGTTCCTCCGCATCACCCACACAGCGGATCAACCGGCGCTCCGAATCCTCTTGTCCGCCATAAGGATCAACCAGAATGCCATCCAAGCCGCGGCACATCGCATTGATCGTGAAATCACGGCGGCGGAGATCCTCCTTCACATCACTTACAAATGAGACTTGCTCCGGACGGCGGTGGTCGGCATAGCCGCTTTCCGTCCGGTACGTCGTTACTTCAAAGCTCCAGCCACCCTGAAGAACAGTGATGGTGCCATGAGCAAGCCCGGTAGGGACACAGCGCGGAAAAATGCTCATCACCTCTTCAGGCAATGCCGAAGTCGTCAGATCCATATCATGTACCGGCCGGCCCAGCAACTCATCACGGACACAGCCTCCAACAAAGTAAGCTTCATGGCCTTGCTCCAGCAAACCCGCTAATACCAGGTTCCCCGCTTCAACCATTCCAGAAGGCGCCATTGTCCAATCCATAATTCAAGCACTCCCTACCTCTGGATCGTATCCAGTCCACGAACCTTGCACCCAAGCACCCGGTAATAGATATCTTCATATTGATTGGTGATCACATCTCTGCTGAAATCATTGCAGGAACGTTCCAGACACGCCTTTCTGAACTGCTGCACCATCAGGGGATCAGACAACAGCTTCACAGCATACTTCGCCATTGCAGCCGTATCCCCAATCGGCGCCAGGAATCCGGTTTTGCCATGTTGGATCAGCTCAGGAATGCCTCCAGCCTCCGAGCCGATGGTCGGAACACCGCAGGCCATCGCTTCCAGCGCCACCAGACCAAAGCTTTCTTTCTCGGACGGCAGCAGCAGCAGATCAGCCAAGGAAATCACCTGGGCGATCTCATCCTGCTTGCCGAGGAAACGAACCTTGTCCTCAAGCCCCATTTCACAGATCTTGGCCTGGATTTTGGGCAGCTCCGGCCCTTCCCCTACCAGCAGCAGCCGTGAAGGCAGCTCCTGGCTCACTTTTGCAAAAATATCGACCACATCCGATACCCGCTTAACCGGCCGGAAGTTGCTGATATGCATTAGAATTTTCTCGTCAGGTTCTGCAAAATCCCCACGCAGATCGGTCACATCACGGGGATAATACACACGCTTGTCGACAAAATTATAGGTCAGGTCAATATCCCGGGTGATATCGAGCACCTTGCGCGTCTCCTTGATGAGATCCTGCGAAACCGCTGTCACCGCGTCGCTCTCGTTAATGCCAAGTCGGATCAGGTCCTTCAGTGACTCATCCTGGCCAAGGACCGTAATATCAGTCCCGTGCAGGGTGGTCACCACCTTGATGTCATTGCCCAGCATCTGTTTCGCGAGAAAAGCGCAGACTGCATGCGGCACCGCATAATGGACATGCAACAGGTCCAGGCCCACCATTTTGGCTACTTGAGCCATCTTGGTCGCCAGCGCCAGATCATAGGGCGGGTAACGAAAGACGTAATAATCGTTAACCTCAACCTCATGATAAAAAATATTCTTCTGAAACGTTCCCAGGCGGAACGGGATACTATGTGTAATAAAATGGACCTCATGGCCCTTCTCGGCCAAAAGCTTGCCCAGCTCCGTCGCCACAACACCCGAACCGCCAAGAGACGGATAACAGGTGATGCCTATTTTTAACCGGTCCATCGCTCCGTCCCCTTTATAAGACTTAAGTTCATTACTTCGTGTAATGATATGAATTTATTATAGTGGTTTATGAGCATTTAATAAAGTTTACCGAGCCGGCGTCTGCTTAAGCGGTGTGCTGAACAGCTCTACAGTATACGGCACTTTGCTGGCAAAGCCCTCCGCATAAGGAATAAGCCTCCGCTGTCCAAGCAGCATATCTCTGGAGCGGACACGTTCGATATATCCTTCATTTAAGGGAGTGGACACTACGTCCTCTCCCGGGCTTTTCTCAAATTGAGAGCGGTAGCAGGACAGCGCCTGCTCCTTAAGGTAATATTGCTCTGTCACATCAACAATAAGATCAGTACGACCCAAATCATTAATGAAATAAAAATACAACTGCGGCGCAGGGACAGCAGGCTTGTCCGGCATATATTTACGCAGCTTCGCATTGAAAACCGCTTCTTCCACTAGCTTGCTGCAGGCGATATGATCCGGATGCCGGTCTTCCCAATAAGGGGCAAAAACGATATCCGGAGCAAACCGGCGGATTTCCAGCGTCACTGCCGCCAGATGTTCCTCGGTCATATACAATCCCCGGTCCGGCAGCCCCAGATTCGTACGCACGGAAGCACCAAGCAGATCAGCAGCCTGCTGCGCCTCCATTTTACGGCGGTCCACGGTTCCGTTCGAAGACATTTCCGCTGCGGTCAAATCACACAAGCCAACCTTGAGTCCTGCAGCCGTATGTTTGGCGATGGTTCCTGCCATGCCGATTTCCGCATCATCAGCATGCGCACCGAATACAAGAATGTTCAGCTTCATTCATCCACACCCGGCTTATACTTATGTACAAGCTCACGCCAGCCGAAGTCGCCGCGGTCAATGGCTTTGACCAGAATCTCGGCTGTGGCAATATTGGTTGCCACCGGGATGCCGTACACATCACACAGCCGGAGCAGTGCTGTAATATCCGGTTCATGAGGCTGTGCCATAAGCGGATCACGCAGAAAAATAATCAGATCCAGCTCATCCGTCGCCACCATCGACCCGATTTGCTGATCGCCGCCAAGCGGCCCGGACATATAACGGTGAATAGAGAGATTGGTAACTTCCATAATGCGTTGACCCGTTGTTCCGGTCGAATACAGCTGATGCCCGACAAATACATGTTCATAGGCAGTCACAAAATTAACCATTTCATCTTTTTTCCGGTCATGCGCGATAAATGCGATTTTCAACATGGTATTATCCCCCGTCTATTCAATAAAATGCTCAAAACCATAAATCAATCCGGTATAGCCCATCACCTTCTGGACTCCCATTTTGACACCAGGCATATATCCTGCCCGCTCGTAGGAATCATGACGGATTTTCAGGGTTTGCCCATTGCCGCCAAAAACTACTTCTTCCTGGGCAAAAACACCCGGAAGCCGGACACTGTGAATGCGGAACCCGTTATAATAACCTCCGCGTGATCCCTCAATCACTTCTTCTTCCTTAGGATTGCCTTGGCGCAGCTCCTGTCTTGCTTCCGAAATCATCTCTGCCGTTTTAATCGCCGTACCCGAAGGGGCATCCAGCTTCTGGTCCCCGTGGTATTCGATAATTTCCAGATGAGGAAAATATTTCGCGGCCTGGGCTGCAAATTTCATCATCAGAATCGCTCCGATCGAGAAGTTGGGGGCAATCAGCCCTCCGATTCCCCGTTCCTGGCATTGCTTGTCCAGCTCAGCGATCTGCTCCGGAGTGAATCCGGTAGTACCGATTACCGGACGCACTCCGTACTTTATCGCCAGTGCAGTATTGGCATAGGCCGACTGCGGTGTTGTGAAATCAACGAGCACCTCTCCACCGCTCTCTGCCAGGGCAGCTTCCAGATCAGCCACAACCACAATGCCGCTCTCTTCCAATCCAACCAGCCGGCCGGCATCACTGCCGCTTGCCGAACGGTCTACCGCAGCCGCCAGCTCCAGTTCTTCATCCTGCAGCACCAGTTTCACAACCTCTTTGCCCATTCTGCCTCCTGCACCGGAGACGATAACTCTGATCTTGTCGCTCACCCTTATTCCTCCTCGCTTTCACTGGTTCCAAATTACTGGATATATTTTTGCAATGATTTCTGAAGGTCCTTCATAAGCTGCCGCAGCCCGGAATCATCCGGATGAAGGGACATCACTTCTTTTAGCGCGGCAATTGCCTGCACATGCTCATTCATCCGGCTGTGTGCGATGGCAAGCCATACATAGGCATCCCCATACAAGGGGTCTAGAGCTATTGCTTCCTTCAATAAGGTAATCGGATGATACGGGTTTTGGACACCCGTAATTTCATCCTCGAGGAGTCTTTTGGCCTCCCGCACCAGCTGTAAAGCCTGCAAATGCTGAAGGTGGAGCTTATACTCCTGCTTTCCCCCGTCCAGCTTTACTGCCGCCCGGGCATGCTCCAGTGCTTTATCCAGCATGCCGCTGCGGGCATACGTTATGGAACAGCGGTACCTGACCTCGGCATCGTCCGGACTGGCCGCAATTGCCGCTTCGAACAATGTGATCGCCTCGGCGAAGTCACTGCGGAGTATGGAGCGGTATGCCTCTTTGACATAGTCGTTATGATTCATTTGCCCACCATCCTCACGGCTAAATCCCGTTCGTTTGGTACAGCATATGATATAGAAGCCTAATCGGTGTTTTTGGGAGTCCATCGGCCGGCATCACGGGTGTTGAACTTATGCATCACCTTATTGTGAGCCTCAGTCAGATCAATACCCAATGAATTGGCGAAGCAAACCGTAATAAACAGTATATCTCCCAGCTCAAGCTCAATCGAGTTGTCGGCTTCATCTGCTTTTTTGGGCTTTTCGCCAAACTGATGATTGACTTCCCGGGCAAGCTCGCCTACCTCCTCGGACATCCGGGCCAGCATGGACAGCGGGCTGAAGTATCCTTCTTTAAATTGTGAGATATACGCATCGACTTCACGCTGGATGTCACCAAGACTTTTATCCATAAATTGTTTCTCTGCCCCCCTGTATGTTCTTGCCTTCTGTTTGCCCCTATGTTATCGTAAAGACGTTTTGAAGACAAATCTTTTTTAAAATATAAGGATTTATAGTTTCCATACCATCAATCATCCTTATATTTCTCGCTGAATGCAATAATGAGAATAAAAAGCAAACTCTAAAAATGAGGATACCAATACATTATGCCCATAAACGGGCCAGGCGAGGGATTACATGAATTCATCTTCCAAAGTAGCTTCCACTATTGTTAAAACAACAGCACCAATCATGCTGGGCGCAGCCGTATATGCTTTTGGCCTGCTCTATTTCATCGTACCCAACCAGCTGATGGAAGGCGGCGTGACAGGGATCACCATCCTGCTTAACTATGCTTTCAACATCCCTATCTTCTTGACCACCCTGCTCCTTAACCTCCCCCTCTTTCTGCTGGGCTGGAAGGTGCTCGGCGCCCGGCAGATCGCTTACACTGGAGTCGGGATCGGCTCCCTGTCCCTGTTCCTCTGGCTGTTCGAGCGGATGATCGATGCCGGATGGATCGTAACCTTCAGCACCGAGCATGATTTTATTCTCGCTTCATTATATGCCGGGGTTACACTCGGTCTGGGGCTGGGCATCGTGTTCCGTTTTGGGGGCACTACGGGCGGTGTGGATATCGTGGCCCGAATTCTCGGCCGCAAATTCGGTTGGAGCATGGGGCAGATTATCCTGGCCGTCGACGTTATCATTATTGGTGCCTCACTGCTCTATATTCCCCGTGAAAAAATACTGTACACCCTGGTGGCTGTCTTTATCTCTTCACGTGTCATTGACTTCATCCAGGAGGGCGCTTATGCCGCCAAAGCCTTCACAATTATCAGCGACGACGCCCCGCAGATCGCAGATCTGATCACAGCAGAAATGGACCGCGGTGTAACGCTGATTCCTGCCATCGGCGCTTACTCCAAGCAGGCCAAATATATGGTATACTGCGTAGTCTCCAGACAGGAAATCCGCCGGCTCAGCCAGTTGGTCAAGTCGGTCGATGCCAAGGCGTTTGTCATTATCAGCGATGTTCACGATGTTCATGGCGAGGGCTTCCGGCAGACCTGACGGGTGCTGGCAACTAAGTATATGGAACAAAACGGCAGCGCCGTCTTTTCACTGAACAGTGCAGCCGTTTCAGATTCTAGCGCTAGTTGGAAAAAGGTTAGCTAATTTGCCCCAGCACCCAGTTCTCCACAGATTAAGTGGAAAAAGGTACACTAATTCAGCTCATTTCGCCCTTGACGGAGTAATTTAGCCCAAATAAGTTCCCTTTTTCCACTTAACTCTCACGATTGTTGATTTTTAGGAAAAACAAGTTCCCTTTTTCCAGCTAGCGCTTGCTCGACTGCTTCTTCACAAGCGCTAGCTGGAAAAAGGATATATAGTCCGGCTGATTCCCCCTCTTTATCTTTTGATCCCGCAGTCTCTTCAAGCAGCGCCCGCAGCACGCAGGCTCATAACATATATCCTTTTATTACTTATCCTAGCTTTATGCATTATGCACATTTTATCCATAACCTAAGGAGCTCATAGTTTCCTAGACAACAAGAAAGACTGTCCTACTTGCAGATACCTCTGCAGGCAGGACAGTCTTCTTAGTTTTCGGCTTGGCATGGTTCTCAATATCCGGCGCACCTATGCAAACATTTAACGGCATTTCTGCCGTTGTTCACAGCCCCACGTCCGGCTGCTCCAACCTAGGCCGGGCAGCGCCTGATGAGGCTTGTCACTGCTCTTCTCCATATCTAACTGCGGCAGCTCTATACCGGCTTCCATTCCTCATTCTCCCCCCGGTACTTGCGGAACGCAACGTAGGCTAGAGCAGCAATGATGAATCCCCCGGCCAGCAGTCCCCAGGCTCCATATCTCTGCTCGGCGAGCGGGAGCGTCAAGGCCGGCTCATCCCGTTCTTTGCCGAACATCACCCGGGCTGCATCCTGCCCGAAGGAGACTATCTCCAGCAGACGGGTACGGCTTACAGGCTGTGAAGAGGAGGGGATGCCGGCCGCGTAGGACAGCCAGGAATCAAAAGCACTGACCGTTTCCAGCGGCCGGGAAATGATGATCGCAGGCCGGATGTTGTCGTACCTGCTCTGCAGGCGTTCCAAAGTGCTCTGCCAGCCTTTGAGATCATTTGCGGCAGCGCTTTGTTCCATATCGTTCAGATCCTCTCGGACCAGCTTGTAATATTGCAGCCACATCGGCTGGCGGGGGTGGTTGAGACTGTTCGTAGCAAGCCGGAGCTTGGCAGCAGCCGCTTCCCATCGCTGCGGATTGATCTGCGCAGCGGCGAGCGTAGCCTTTAAGTCAATAATGACATCAGACAACGCATTTATCCCTTCCACTGAAGTCAGACCTTCAAATGAAGAAGACACAAAAATCTGTGAAATCTTCTCACTCTCCTGTCTGGCCTTCACCACATCGCCTTCAAGCACATACCCGTACAAAGCCTCCGCCGCTTCATCCAGCCGCTGGGCAGCGTTCCTGCCGGTAAGCGCCGGTGCGAGACCGGTTGCTGAGCCCCCTGTCCGGACTAACGCTCCTCCGTCTCCCCCTTGCGCAGCCTCCCTGGCATCCGCGTGAACTACACCCGCATTCATGCTTGCCAGCAGCCAGCACAATATTAATCCTGTCAGCACAATATATCTCCTGCGCGGCATGAGACATCCCTCCTACCCTAATGTATGGCAGGAGGACAAGAGTTAGAACAGCTTGTCAGTGTTCTAACAGGATCTCTCAGACTGTCAGCGCTCGAATAGAGGCCCAATACAGCCTTTTTCGGATTCTCCATCCTGTAGCGGACTATCCGGCCTATCAGCGTCTGAACCGGGGCCTGTCCAGCTGTTCAGCCCTTCTGGACCGTCCTCCGAACAACCAGGCCGCAGCTGTACTCAGGAAGGTCAGGCTAATGGTGAAATATTGAACTTCAGTCACGTTATCCTCCAGTACACCCGGCAGCCAGGGAAAAACGCCCTCCGAATAATCCACAATATCGTTGGCAAATGTCCAGAACAACGCCAGAGGAAGCATTCTGCGGAAGGCGAAGAAACGGGCATAGATCAACGCTTCCACAGCCATTCCGGTGTGCGAAACTACCAGCATCCAGTCCTTCCAGCTCACCGTATCCCCCTGGTAGCCCCCGGCAAAAATGATGCTGACCGCCCAAATGCCATATTTCACCGACGTAACCACAGCCAGCGCCTCAATCAGCTCGCGTATAAGCGTTCCTTTGAATCCCTTTGGGGGATACAGCAGCAGCAGCAAGGCAAGCGTAAAGAACAGGCTTGCGGTCGGGCTGTCCGGAACAAAAGGAAGCAGCCATGCAGGATAATTTTCTGCCGTGAATTCCAGTTGATTGCCGTACCATATGTATCCGTAAACCGTTCCGAGTAAATTCACAATAAAGAGCAGCCACATGACTCCCCTGTGCCTAAAAAGTCTCTCAAACCAGTGAACCGGCATAACAATCTTTACCTCCCGAATGTAGCAGCTTGGTATGAATACATACAAAAACCCGACCGCAGGTACGATCAGGTTTGTGCGTTATCATTATTTTACTGTTCGCTTTTTTGTTTGGCAAGCCAGGTAGCCAGACTGTCAATATCCTGTTCACTGAGTCCCGCCGCCATTGCAGTATCATACATCGGAGGCATCTGTCCCTGACCATTTTTGATGATAGCAAGAATAGCTTCCTTATCATGGGTGTCTCCCACACCGCGCAGGGACGGCCCTCCGGCACCTTTCATATCCACCGCATGGCAAGTCACGCAGGTGGCTTGCTTAAACAGCGCCATTGCCGGATCATCCTTGTCCACAATAGCAATTTCTTTGGCCTGCACCGCACTCGTGGTCGGCAAGCCTTTTGCCTTGTTCTCAGCTGCTTTTTCCTCACGCTGCACATCCTCGGGAATCTGGCCGGTTTCAGCCATTTCATGCTTGTATTCCGTCCAGGCCGTGTTGGTGAGATAGATGATTGCGATTAGAGACAGAAACATCAGCGAGGAAGCGATCGGCCGGCGGTAGAAGCGGCGCTCCCGGCCCGTATCAAGGAACGGAGCCAGCAGCAGCGAGCCAAAGGCTACACCGGTAACACCAAGTGTTCCCAGAACAATATAGTCACCGGATGCATAAGGCAGCTTCAAATACTGATAGAGGAACAGAAAATACCAGTCGGGAATCGGAATGACCGTTGCACCGGCATTTGCAGGGAATCCCAGCGGAGCCGGTTCAGAAATCGTCAGGACGAGTATGCCCACCAGTACGACCACTCCGACCATCCATTCCTTTAGCAGAAAGTTAGGGATAAAGGCTTCCGATTTGCCGGGATAGGCCGTGTAATCCGGTGGCGTAATGAAGCCGCTGCCCCTGCGCACCCGGGAATCCCCCACATACACAATCTTTTCCTTGGAGTTGTCTCCGTGAGCCATTGCGTTTCCTCCTTTAGCTGTGGCCGGGACTCAGAGCGGGCCAGAAATCCCCTGTCTGCGGATCATAATAAAGTGTCCGACGAGCAGAATAAGCAGGACCGCCGGGAGAAAGAATACATGGAGTGCAAAAAAACGGGTCAGCGTTTCCGCTCCGACGATAGTACCGCCCTGCATCAGCTCCTTCAGCACCGGACCCATGACCGGTACGGAATTCGAAATCTCAAGGGTTACCTTGGTGGCAAAATATGCTTTGTTATCCCAAGGAAGCAGATAACCGGTAAGGCCAAGGCCCAGCATCACGAAAAAAATCAGCATTCCTACAACCCAGTTCATCTCACGCGGAGCTTTGTAAGAGCCGGTAAAGAACACACGCATCGTATGCAGGAACATCATGACAATGACGAGACTCGCCCCCCAGTGGTGCATGCCGCGGACAATTTGCCCGAAAGCAACCTTGGTCTGCAAATATTCCACACTGGCATAAGCGTTGATAATGTCCGGTACGTAATACATTGTGAGGAACATGCCGGATAAAATCTGAATGACTGTAATGAAAAAAGTAAGGCCGCCGAAGCAATACACAAATGCCGAAAAGTGATGGGCCGGATTAACATGCTCAGGAACTTCATGGTCGGCGACATCTCTCCAGATCGGCGTAATATCCAGACGTTCATCAATCCAGTTGTAGACATTTTTAAACATCAGATCTACGCCTCCTTCTTAACCTCTGTATTGGGGACGATCTCACCCAGATAGACCCAATCTCCATCAATCTTGGTCTTGTACTGGTCAAGGGGCTTTGGAGCTACAGCAAGGTTTTTGCCAAGCTTCGTGTACCTAGCTCCATGGCAGGGGCAATGATATTCATCCGGGTACGCCTTGTCATTGTTCCAGCCTACCGTACAGCCCAGATGCTTGCAGATTGGTGAAAGCGCATAAATTTCTCCATTCTCGTCTTTGCGGATCCATGCCGTCAGTGTCGCTGTACTGGCATACCATCCGTCCTGCTGCGGAAGCTCAAAGGTGAACTCTTGAGGCACATCAGTAATCTTCGCCGTTTCGGCTACCTTGATGAATTCCCCCGCACCTTTCTTATGTAATACCGGGTCCACCGCGAAGCGGATCATGGGCAGAATCGCACCTGCACCCATAAATGCGGTTGCCCCTCCCAGCGTATACGTTAAAAACTGTCTCCGAGAGATATCTTTCCGGCTGGGAGGTCCTTGTGGAAATGATTCATGCTCGTTATTATGGCTGCTCATACGGTGTGTAACCCCCTTTTCACATTTGAGAAGGCACCTGCAGTGTAGATATAAAGCAATTTTCAGTAAATAATCCGTTTTCAATGATAATTATCACACGGCATAAGTTCAATCTAATCATAGCCCAGCCTCCAAAACCCGTCAAGAATATTGTCTAAATTGTGACGACCTCATTTCAGGTTTTATTGATAAATTGTTGATTTTTTGTCACATTTAAATCAGTTCGCCCTGTTCCACAACGCCTCAATTTCGTCTCTGATGAAGCTTCTTGCAGCTTTGTTCCGTGAAGCCTCAATGTCAGTCAGGGAAAGAACTAAATCGCTTTCAACAAACCCGGCTCCAGCCAGGGAGATGTCCGCTGATATCACAATCACATACTGGAAGCCAATGGATTTGACTTTTCGGCAAACCTCATTCACATAGGCTGTACTTTCGGCTCCATTGTACTGTAAAGCCGGGTAGGTTACGATACGGCCCTGATATGGCTTTTCAACAAGATCCAAAAAGTCCCGCAGTCTCTCCAAGGCCTCCGCTGCTTCAGGCGGACTCTCCGCGCCGGTAAGTCCTGTAAACGGGAGCAGGCAGGTATCATAGTATTTCCGGTTCTCCAGCCAGCTGCCGGCAGTAAAATCACTGAATTTCATCACATTCACCCTTTTTATAATGATATGAGCGTTCTTATGAGATTTTATTGTAACAAAAAAAGAAATGCGCCATGCGCATTTCCGGTATTATTCTTAAGCCAGGCTTTTCAATTCTTCAGTCAGATTGCGGAACGCCGTCTTATCCCCGGCAGCCAGC
>RCUU01001441.1_pt1 | contig 11366 bp, 14 predicted proteins | sample 2166211 | NCBI WGS metagenome assembly RCUU01 (sample SAMN09932620, study PRJNA488358) | compost metagenome | feature: garden; material: soil; isolation source: compost soil in phenylacetic acid-enriched culture | place: Germany: Experimental Botanical Garden Goettingen | collected 2016-01-27
GGATGATCCGGACTCAGGAGCCGTTATATCCGTCGTTTGAGCCCAGAATGAGGGGAGATCGAGCAAATAACGGAATCTCAGTCCGTCTGCCCCGCAGAATGGCTTGATCCGCCCAAATAACGGATTTCCAGTCCGCATCACTCGGGGATTGATCGGGAAGAGCTCACCAGACCTTGGCCTGCTATGAACGCAAGGGAGTTACCTTTCTTGCAGCCACCATGGACAGGATAAGGATGTGATTCATCATATCTACGGAAGCGACAGATTCCTGGACATTACCCATCTGCCGTAATTGCCGGTATTTGTGAAGCATGGATATGTACTGGAGGATCGCAGGAAATTTCAATATTAAAAAGCCTAATTTCTCAATTTAATGCTGAGGAATTAGGCCTTTTTTCATTGTTACATTAAAGCGATTATAAAGAGATTTACTTTTTCAGCTCATCGATTCATTGAATTCATTAACTGGAAGAAGTATTCAGGTTGATGAGTCTTATTTAGGTTATACCATGAATGCAATGTATCTGACGCAAATACATCTAATATTTTCAGTACTTCCATCGCAAATTCCAGAGGAGCTACTCCAGAAGCAGTGACCAAATTTTTATCAGAGACTGCAGGTCCCATGTCATAAAATTGTTCTCCTTTATAAGTAGGGCAGACCATTTTAATATACTCTAAGTCATTGCTTGTATGCTTTCTGGAATCCAAGTATCCCATATTCGCCAGTCCCTCAGTTGCACCACAAATGGCAGCAACAATCGTGCCAAGCTCCAAGGCTGCACCTATTTTTTTCAAGATGGGTTGATGAATATCTTCTCCCCAAGTTGCCCCTCCAGGTAAAATTATTAGATCTTTGCTCTCAAGAGTACACTCATCAAGGGAAAGATCCGGTTGTATGCGCAGCCCTCCCATCGTAGTAATAATTTCTTTATTAGCGCCTACTGTAACTACTTTTAAAGGTGCTACATCCTTTTTGAAATATCTTCCTGTGTTTAGTTCTGCAATTAAATATCCATATTCCCAGTCTGACATCGTATTGAATACATAAAGATAAACTTTTTTTGTTTGCATCTACTAACACTCCAATCCCATTTGATATAGCCTATTATAAGATGACTTCCCTGACAGCTAACGTCAGGGAAGTCATTATACTTGATGGAATTTTATTAATTCCGACAGAACTTCAATAAGTCTTTTCTTAAGACTTACTGGCTCAATAACTTGGATAGATTTGCCGTATGGTAAAAGTAAATAAGGCACGTAGGTATGTATTATATCTTTTTCAAGAAGAAATATTGCCTGATTTGAAGTCCGTTCTTGCAAATAATGACCTAAAAACCAATGTTGGCAAATATCTCCCAACGTCCTTGTATTTCCATTAATAACTAAAGAAATAATCTCTTCCTTATCTTCTACAGCTGGAAGGAGGTTTTTTAAAAAAAAGTCACGTGCTGAAAAATGTTCTGGTCGGTCAAACTTATTTTCGGTCAGCTTTAGACTTTCGATTCGATCCACTCTGAAACTGCGGATATCATTCCTAAAATGACAAAACCCAATCACATACCACGTATTATTCCAATAAATTATTCTGTACGGATCAACCAATCTATACTTGGATTGCTCTTCGCTACTTTTATGGTAGAGAACTTCTACAGAGAATCCGTCAGCTATGGCTTGCTCCAACTCCTTCAAGAAGGATTCCATAGAGAGGGAACTTAACCGGCTTATTACTTCAAGACTGGCTAAATGCTGGTTTATCTTTGTTTCCTGCTCTTGATTGGAATATTTGCTTAGCTTAGAAATAGCCCTATTCAGGGCTTCACCTCCATAATATCCGGCTTCTTCGGCAAAAACAGCGGCGTGAAATAGTGAGGTTTGTTCCTCAAAATCAAAAAAAAGAGGAGTTTCAATAAAATGGTTCAGTAAAGTGTACCCGCCGTTATGTCCTGTGTCTGAAATGATAGGTACACCACTTGTTGAAAGTGTATCAATATAACGGTATACAGTCCTTATATTCATCTCTAACTTTTCTGAAATTTGTTTTGCGGTAATTTTTTCACCTGAACTAAGCATCCATAGAATTGCTAGCATATTGTCAATTTTAGGCATGTAAATCCCCCTCTATATGTAATTAATTATTCTAAAGTGTTGTCTTAATGATAACACAGGGTTTCGCAAGAGAGAGGGAGTTACACCTGTATCGTTTCTTGCGGCACCTCTTCCAGGACTGGACAAAAACCCGGATTTGAGGAGCATAGATGGAGGGTGAATTCCGGCCGGAGCGCGGAGAGTTCTCTGAAATAACTGCCGAGTGCATGATTCAGGCTGACGGAGCCTTTTTGAAACGAAAGGGGGTAGAAGGTCTGGACATGACTGTAATAATACCGTTTGTCCCGCTTGGGCAGCTTGAAGATCGAAGGCGGAACATAGGCGGCAGCGTCAAAAAGATTGGCAATCCGGTAGCTGTTCGGTACATAGCCGGTACAAGCTTTGGCGAAGGCCGGATCACCCGCGCGGGGAGAACCGTAGGTATACAGATGTGGTGTGCTGAATGCAGTATTGGCAGCAACATCCGGTGCGCATAGTGTGGCCAGTGCTCCGCCGAGGCTGTGTCCGGTAATATATAGTCTTTTGCCGGAGGATAACCGGGAGAGTGCGGAGTGAATACCGCTTCGGGCTGAGGTGTAAATGTCGGTGAAGCCGCGGTGGGTCAGGCAGTTTTCTTTGATATATTTGAATTTTTTTTGGGTGGCATTGGCGTTGGAGATCCAATTGGCTGTTGAACTGCTCCCGCGGAAGGCGATAATGATCTCTTGCGGAGCTTCGATAATAAACCCAAATAGTTCCCTCACATGGCCTAACGATTTCGCATGAATGATGTGGCTGACAGAATAACCTGCTGGAACGGTGAACGAGCCGTCGGTATGATTAAACTGGGCATAGGTCTGTCCGCAGACAGCCGCCAGAAAGATGGCCCGTTCTTCAAAAGCCTGATTGTTGCTCACATGCATCCCGCCCTTCCTTATAATCTATGTATGACAAGAGCATAGGATAGGTGCGTGCCCTTGGAATAAAAGATTTTCTAAAAATTTTTTTACCATTTATTATGACATCTACATGTTAAAATGGGAGTGAGAATCAATTTGTAGCATGGGGGACTGTATAAGTGATTGATAAATTGATACAAGATTGTGGCAAGCCGGGCATTTTTCAAGAGGGAAGCTCGCAAATGTGGACGGATGATTACATCTCTGGACAACTGTTGCAAGCTCATCTCGACCCCATGTCGGATGCCGCAAGCCGGAGACCGGAAGTGATTGATGAGGCGGTTCACTGGATCGATAATTATGTATGACAGCAGATTCATGACAAAGAAATTCTGGATTTAGGATGCGGCCCTGGGCTCTACACACAGCGGTTTTTGGAAACCTGCATCCCATATTTGCTTAAGCTCAAGCTATTGGTACGAGGAGACGGGCGTTCATTTGAATCAATATATCATTATGGATGAAATGGACCGTTATGAAATATACAACCTGTGGGATAAAACCTATACAAAAGCCGAGATTTGCTCCATCTTAGAAAAAACGGGTTTTACCGGCTAAGAGTTTTATAACGGCTTCTCCGGTGATCCTTTTACTGAAGAGCATGCGACGATGTGTGTTCTGGCAAGAAAGCAGGGATGAGAAGAATGCTTTTTTCTTACTCCTGTGTATGACTGCTCGATACCTAACAACCGGAGAGAACGGCGGTCAGATTACCAGTCCGGCGCTGCTCAAGAATGGAATTACCTATGTGTCAGCAGGTCTCCGGGAGTCAGCAGGCCTTCAGGTCACCTGGGGTAAGGCACATCAGCAGGCGCTCCTCATGCTGATCGAACGTAAGACGGGGAAACAGACGTTATTGTACCAAAAACTGCTTGACGCTGAACAGCAGAAATTTGCGGAAACCAATGATCTTCCGTTCTATGGAGACAATTTGAAATTCATCAAGCGTGAAGCGAATGCGCTGCTTTTTACCAATGAGTATGTGCGGGATGGCAAGATTTATAAATACCTTCTGCCGGGGAAATAAAACTGCCGGCAAAAGAAACAGCGCTCAAGGCATATGCTGCAAGCTTTGAGCGCTATTTATGCTGTTATTGCGGGGTCAACTGGGTGAGCTGGTTCAACAGCTCGCTCAGCTTGTTGATCGTGTCGGGAATGCCTGTTGATTCGAAGGCGGCTTTTCCTTGTTCCAGGTTGGTTAATGCCTGATCCAGTCCTTGCTGCAGCGTTTCATTGTACTCCACAATCGATTGGTGCAGGTCTGCTGCATATTCAGGGACCTGAAGATCGGCATATTGGACGATTTGTTCCTTAAGTGCAACGAGTCTGTCTGTCAATGCCTCCCTGGCCTGCGGATCTGTGGCAGCATCGGCAGCCAGCGTATCCATCTCTTGTCCGAACTCCGTCAATGTTTGCATATAAGAAGCTGTATCATTGGCAAAATTGACGCTGTTTCCCACCTTTTCCGCAAACCCGCAACCCGGTACAACCAGCAAGATGAATAGCAGAAGACTTAACCCGTATTTCTTCATTCGCTTCACTCCTCTTGAGTTATTCGTATGTGCTAAGTTTACTGTAGTTCATACGGCTAGGGGCGTTCCAGGTTGCGTGAAATGATTAGACTTGTTTACGGATAATTTCGGAGCCAGAAACTGGGCCAAATATCCGACAAAATGTGGTAGACTAAAATAGTCTACAAATAATCTTAAAATGATTATGCTCATTTTTCAGACAATCTTTCCTTAGGAGGTAGATATTATGAAAAACAAAGGGAACGTCAGCATCAAAAATCGCATGGGGAAGACGTCTAACTGATCTAAACGCTTCCCCGCCATTTTGAAAGGGGAAAATCATTTGAACCAGGTATTATTAATCATCGATGCGCAGCAAGAATTAATGGACGGGAATCAAGAGGAACAGGCGGTATTTCATAAAGAGCAGCTTATCCAAAATATCAATAAAGTGATTGAAAAAGCAAAACAAGCCAGTGTTGAAGTTGTGTTTGTAAGGGATCTAGATGTTGCTGAGGGAAAAGGTGCAGGCTTTCAGGTGCATAATGAGATTCATATGCCTGCAGATGCCAAAGTGTTTGATAAGCGGGCAACGAATGCTTTTCACGGGACCGGACTTCTGCAATATTTGAAAGATCAACAGGTTGGACATGTGGTAATCATGGGCTGTAAAACACAGCATTGTATCGATACCGCAGTCCGGACAGCTACCGTCAGCCATTTGGATGTCACCTTGGTGGGAGATGGACATTCTACAACAGACAGCGATGTTCTGAGTGCAGAACAAATCATCCGGCATCATAACAGTGCGCTGCACGGGCATTATAATGTCGAGCATTTTTCGATGGTCAGAGGCTCGGAGGAAGACCTGTTTCATCCAACACATGACTCATACAGATAATGATATACAAGCGAGCGGCACTTAGGTGTGCCGCTTTTGTTCACATTTAGAGATAATTGGTAAGCTTCAGAAGAATGTTGCGGTGCAGTGAAGCTCGAGTTCATCTGCTGCATGAAACGGACTGAGAAGACGCTATTTGGCGAAAAGTACACCTTTTTCGTATGATTCGGACTCAGGAGCCGTTATTTTGTTCATTCGAGCCGAAAATGAGGGGGAAACACTAAGATAACGGCGCTCCTGTCCGTTTGACCTGGGAAATTGCCTGATTCGGCAAAATAGCGGATCTCCTGTCCGAATCCTAGCGGATGGAAGGGAACCAGAATGTTCCATAGAGGGACAGGAGAGAAATCCGCATGCCAACTATGTGTGTGTCTAGCTAAGCCAAATAGGTGTGTGTCTAGCTACGCCAAATAGGTGTGTGTCTAGCTACGCCAATTAGGCGATCAGTTTGCACGTTGTACAACAATGTGAGCTCTATCCGTGCCAAATGGGCGATAAGCTTGCACATTGTACAACAACCCGGGCTACGTAAGCTCCACGTTTGTGTTCACCGCCACGTGAGTTTGTTCACGGTTAATTTCAGATGGAGTGTGAGTTTCTAATGAACATTACTGAAGCCAATGATGAGGAAATATCAGTTGTTACAAACCTCATCCACCAAGCCTTTCAAGAATATGCAGGTGTCCTTCATCCCCCATCCGGTGCGCTAAGTGAGACGGTGGAGGGGATTAGGAACAAAATCAACGGCAGGGGCGGAGCGATCATTGTCCGGGATGATGAATCAGTGCCGGTCGGAACGGCAATCTACTATTTTGAGCAAGATTATATGTACATAGGACGTGTAGCGGTAATTCCTTCCCACAGAGGCTTGGGAATTGGATTAAGCCTTCTGGCCTTTCTGGAAGAAAAAGCGCAGCGGAAGGGCTGCTTCAAGACCCGGGTTGGAGTAAGGCTGTCCTTGCCCGAGAACATTGAATGGTATCGTAGGCTAGGTTATGTGCCAGTTGAGGAACGGGAATACCCGGATCAAACGGATCGCTGGTATGTGATGCTCAAGGAGCTGGCCTGAGTTTTGAATTATTTGCTTGCTATCTAAATATAAAAGATATATAGTATATTCAGAAACCAACAGTAAGGATGAATTCAATTGTCATATTCGACCGCTTTATCACAAGGGGTTTCCATTTTACTCTATATTCATGGCATCTCTGAGGAGAACTGTGCCAACTTTTTATCCACCAAGTTGATTTCGGAGCAGCTCAATATTCCTGTACCCACTACGGTGAAAGTCATCCGCAGCCTGAACAATGCCAAGCTGACTATCGCCAAAGAAGGGGCTAAGGGCGGCATTCTGCTGGCAAGGCCGTTATCTGAAATTACGTTATTGGATGTTTTTCTGGCGGTGGAGCCTGGAAAAGCATTGTTCAAGCTCCATACGGATGTAACCCTGCAAGGAAAAGAAGTGGACGCCGTCAAACGAAGAATCGCAGACAGTCTTGAGGCAGCAGAGCTGGCAATGCAGAATCAACTAAAAGAAGTAAGGTTAACCGAATTATTGACTCCATAGAGTTAACCTCTTTTTTTTGAATAAACTAAATATAATGAATATTTAGTATATAATGTATAGTTTGATTTTATTTTACCCAAAGGAGTAATTCAAATGAATCTGGAAGCAGAAGTAGTGCATGCGAGCAACGGAGTCGCTATTCCCCAATTAGGTTTTGGAGTTTACAAAATAACAAAGGCGGAAGAGTTTCAAAAAGCAGTCAGCGAGGCGATCCGGGTAGGCTACCGGCATTTTGACACCGCTAAAATATACGGAAATGAGGAAGCGCTGGGCAGAGAGATCCGGAAGAGTCAAATCCCGCGCGGGCAGTTTTTTATCACCTCCAAAGTCTGGAACACTGATCATGGGTATAAGGAGACCAAGAAGGCCTTTGAACGGTCCCTTCAGAAGCTGGGTGTAGCCTACCTGGATATGTATTTAATCCATTTCGCCTCACCGAACTATATCGAAACGTGGAAAGCGATGGAGGAGTTATATGAAGCAGGAAAGATCAAAGTCATCGGAGTGGCAAATTTCGAGATTCAGCATCTGGAGCATTTAATGCAACACGCCACCATTCCGCCGATGATCAATCAGATTGAGACCCATCCCGAGTTTCCGCAACATGAACTGCATGACTACCTTAAGAAGCATCACATATTGCATGAGGCCTGGGCTCCACTGGGGCAAGGAAACCAGGCACTTCTCCAGCACCCGGAACTAAAAAAGATCGCTGAGCGGCATCATAAAACGGTGGCTCAAGTCATTTTGCGCTGGCACCTGGAACGGGGCGTCATCCTGATTCCCAAATCCTCCAATCCCCAAAGAATCAAGGAAAACCGTGAGGTTTTTGATTTTGCCCTGACCAGCGAAGACATGGAAAAGATCAGCCAACTGAATACAGGCAAAAGATATGCCGTCAATCCAACGGGGTACATGATCCATCCGTTCTACAATAAGCTGATGAAAATTTTTATGAGATGAGGGGAGCAATCATTCAAGATTTTTCACAGTGAGCAATTCTTTGGAGGCCGGTTTTGGCTTGCGTTCGGAAATATAGGAGCCGGTTAGAGTCAATGCTGCGCCTGTCAAGGTGGCCCAAGTTATCTTTTCATGAAGAATAAGGGCTGAGGCCGCGACGGTAACTACTGGAACAATGTAAATGTACACGCTTGTTTTTACCGCTCCCAGAATGCCTACCACCCGGTTCCAGGTAACAAAACACAACGCCGAGGCTCCGAGGCCCAGGTAGAGAAGGTTGGTCATATTGGAAATGGAACGGAACCGGTCCAGGCCAAGCCGGAATTCGAACAGAAATAGACAGGGCAGCATCGCGATCAGTCCATACCAAAATACTCTGCGGGTCGCCCCGATGGGGTGATGGTTGAATTTGCTTATTTTTCGCATCAGCACAGAATAAATGGCCCAGACCGCAGGAGCCAGCAATGCAAGCAGATCTCCGAGCGGGTTCAGGTGCAGCGCAAAACTCCCGTTGAGCCCGATGAGTATAATGCCTGTCAATGCAATCATAAAGCCGGCCATAAATTGAACATTTAATTGTTCTTCTTCCAAAAAGAAGTGTGCCAGAACTGCCGTGAAAAAAGGAGCAATGGATACAATCACGCCTACATTAGATGCAAGGGTAAAGTTGAGGGCGATGTTCTCGATCAGAAAATACAAAGTTACCCCGCAGAGTCCTGCCAATATAAACAGCCGCTCCTCCTGGAACGATTGGGTCCGGATAGAACGGGGATAGATAAGAAACAAAACGGCGTAGCCCAGGAGAAAGCGGAAAAACAGGATTTCTACCGGGGTAAAATCGGCTAACAATATTTTGGTGGAGATAAAGGTTGTTCCCCAGATCACAATCGTAAGGAGTGCCAGCAGGTGCCCAGTGGTAACCTCACGCTGATTCATCATATCCTGGTCTCCGGGGACCGCTTTGGTTCCTGGGGCTGAATAAAGATGCGCATATATTGCTTGGGTGTCAGGCCGATCAATTTTTTGAAGAAATTCGTGAAATGGCTCTGATCACTGAACCCGGTCTGAAGGGCCACTTCCAAAGGAAACATGCCTTGTTCTAGAAGCTTTTTCGCTTGGCTGATCCGGATAGTCTCCAGATAAGAATAGGGGGATATCCCTTTTTGCCGGGTGAATAGCCGCAGCAAATGATATTTGCTTAAGCCTGTTAATCCGCTCAACTGATCCAGCGTAATGCTCTGTGCATAATGGGCTTCAATGTATTCGCAGATGATTCTGATCTCAGAGGCAAGCTCCTGGGAGGGAGAAGGAGTGTCCACATCCGAATATTCTCTCAAAAGCTGCTCCAGGAAGAACAGGAACAATTCTTCTTTTTGAAAATCAGACTCCCCTTCAATTATCCGCTGATGCAGATCATGCAGGGATAACGCCAGTTCGCTTTGACAGAGAACGTTCTGTGTGAATTGGGGCAGATAATCCAGTCCCGTAATCTCCAGCACATAGTTCCGTAAGATCTCCGGCTGAATATTGATGCAGCGATAGTCAAGCGCTCTTCCGTCTACCGCTTCGCAGGCGTGGGGATCATGCGGATTGAAAATGACCACATCCCCGCTGCTCAGGATATATTCTTCATTGTTGCACTGGAGATATCTTTTGCCTTGTTCTATGTAACCAAAGACATAGTAGTCATGAAAATGGTTGGGAAATTTCTGCATGATGCCTTCAAACCGGTACGCCTCAAATTGTAATTCCTGATCAAAAACTACCGTTCGTATTTCACGATTCACTGCCTGCACCTTCTCTTCCTGTGTTGTATGGCCAATATACTATGATGGTAGGAAGTTTTCTTGCATGATGTTGCTCTATGTGGTGCGAAACGATCCAGGTTCATTCTCTCTCATCAGCTGCTGCATTTTTGCGATGGTGCCGTCCTGATGCGGAATGTGAATGGACACTGTCAGATCGGGATTCTCCAGGGATTGAAAGGACACCAGGTCAAAATTCAGCATCCCTAGGTTAGGGCAGCGCAGGGCCTTATGGCTGTCGATCGCATCCCTTACGTCATGAGTTTCCCAGAATTCCCGGAATTCGGGGCTGGCCTTGGATAGAGCTTCGTACTGCTCTGACCACCAGGGATCGTCTGCATAGCGGGCGTAGCCGGCATGAAATTGAGCAGCGATCCGCCGGGCGTGCAGCTCCCACTGATCTCCTTTGAGGTAGCGGAACTGCGGGGAGGTAAAGGTCATCCACACAAAATTACGCTCGCGTTCGGACATGGCGGATAAGTCGCCGTTAATGGCGCAGTACGCAGAGTTCCAGGCCACAATGTTCATTCGGGTATCCATGATGCTGGCAGGCGAAGTGCCGAGACTATCCAGGAAGCCTTGGAGCGCCGGGCTGATGAAGGAACCGTTCTGAGGCTGTTCCAAAGGCAGCTCCTTGCGGGCCAGGGAAAACAGGTGTTTGCGTTCGGAGGTATTCAGCATAAAAACATTGGACAACCGTTCGAGGACTTCGGGGGATACATTAATGTGCCGTCCCTGCTCCAAATAAGTGTACCAATCCAATCCTACCTCTGCCAGCATTGCTACTTCTCCACGGCGAAGCCCGGGAGTGCGCCTGCGTCCGCTATCTGGCAGTCCGACCTGCTCCGGCAGAATCCGTTCCCTGCGAATCCGCAAGAACCGGGCCAGCTCCTGATATCTATCCAATGGGGGTGTGGACATGTTGTTCTTTCCTTTCACATGAGTTTCACCAGGAGAATGGGATTGACAGTCCCAGGATAACCAAAGCTCTTCCTGACACTTGGTGCTGCATATACACTAGCTTATGTCATCTGCAGAGATGAAGCAATGAGAGTAAAGAATGTATCCAATCAATGAATGGGGGATTATCATGTACGAGCATATCGTTCTTTTTAAATTCAATAACCGCACCACGGCGGAGCAGCAAGAAGAAATCATCCAGACCGTGAAGTCCTTCAAAACCGCTATTCCCGGTATTATTGAGCTGAGTGCAGGCATCAATGTTACGGAAGAAGTGGAGAACACGAAGGGATATACTGTCGGCATCCGGGTTACTTTTGAGGACAAACAGGCAAGCCAGAACTATTTTCACCATCCCCTGCATCAGCAATTTCTGCAAAACGCAGGGAGTTGGATTGAAAGTGTCATTGTCGTGGATTACCCGTTCCATTGAACGGGGGACGAAGCTTCGAATCCGCACGGGAAGTCAGCGTTTGTTCCATCTATATAAAGCGAACTTGAAAAAGTAACAAAAGGGAAAAGGGATGGAGGGGAAGTTTGGAACTGGAGGAGCGGTAGCGTCCGCCTTTGTCTGCGGATTTCCACCGCGAACAGCGGTAACAATCAAGAAAT
>RCUU01001442.1_pt1 | contig 11365 bp, 10 predicted proteins | sample 2166211 | NCBI WGS metagenome assembly RCUU01 (sample SAMN09932620, study PRJNA488358) | compost metagenome | feature: garden; material: soil; isolation source: compost soil in phenylacetic acid-enriched culture | place: Germany: Experimental Botanical Garden Goettingen | collected 2016-01-27
TAGGACTAATTGCATAGTCAAAAAGATATAAAAAATGAAGGAGAAGCCTGCAATTGTGAAGGAGACTCCTCATTTTTTGTCGAATTATGTTAGGTAGATGTTATATTTCGTAGTCATACCGGAGAAAGAGGTGGCTATTATGAAGTGGGGTCGCATTCAGTTCAAGTCTGTTGGAATGAAGATTTTTATTATTTTGTTTGCTACGGTAGTTCTTTTATCAACAGTTCTTGGAATTAGCTCGTATTTGATGTCGAAGGAAATCATTCGTGGTCAAGTCGGATTAGCCTCTTCCCAAGCGATTGAGCAAGCAGCAGATAAACTGGATTTTCTCTTTACTGAATACGAATCGATATCAAGGCAGCTTGCTGTAGATCAAACCTTAAAAACGGATTTGGAAATCGTCACTAATCCCAATATGGACATCATAAAAAAAACAGAAGCGGAAAATCGAATTAAAAATAAACTGGACGCAATGAAGGGTTCTGACAACCGTTTATTTGGAATTAGACTTGCAAAAAAGGATCTTTCAAAGGCGTATTCCTCCGGAGGGTCTAGCGGTACACAGAATACGGAATCCGCACAAGACTCATTGGCTGCCATCGAAGCTGCCGGGGGGAAACCGATTTGGATTCCTTCACAGAAAAAAGGTTTTTTTGATTCAACCAATGAACCGACCTTAACGATGGGCCGAGTGCTGCAAAACCTGAAAAATCCAGAAGGCGAATTTATTCTTTTAATTGAGGTTAAAGATAAGGCTATTACGGACATCCTATCCAATCTAAAGATCGGTAAGGCAGGGGAAGTAAGAGTCATTACGACGGATAATACGATCGTTCATGCAAGCGACAACTCATTGATCGAAACCAAATCGTTTATTGGTCTTGATGCAAGCCAGTTGGAAAGTGCCGATGTCTCTTTTCTCACAGATAATGAGGATGGTGTTACACAGCTGGTTGTATACAGACAGTTGCAGACAGTCGACTGGAGAGTTATCGGATACGCTCCTGAGAGTGATTTTGTAAGCGCGGCGGACAAGCTGATATACGTTACGGCAGGTGTGCTCTTATTTGCTGTTATCGTAGCTTTGCTGATCGGTCTATATTTGTTCCGCGTTGTCGGTAAGCCGCTCGAAAAGCTGTGTAACTTGATGGAACAAGGTGAAAGAGGTAATTTGAACGTCCGCACCCGATTCAAGGGGCATGATGAAATTGGGCGTTTAGGACATAGCTTTAACAGAATGATGGAGCAAATATCCGCATTGGTTGAGCGGACAAATGAGTCTGCTGAAGAGCTTTTGACTACTGCAGAGAATCTGTCGGTGGCTTCGAAGGATACCTCACGAAATGCTGGAGAAATTGCTGCAGCTACGAATGAAATCGCTGTGGGAGCTACCAGTCTGGCCGAAGAAGCGGATAAAGGTGTAGACATTGCGGATCAAATAGGACATCAAATGGAAAGTGTGATGAACCTAAACTCGACTATGGATAAATCGGTGGAGAGGGTTATTGGAGTAAGCCAGCAGGGCAAAGAATACATGGCGACTTTAGTTGACAAGACTGAGGCCGTTTCACGCATGACCGGTCTTATTGAAGAAAATTCCGGTAAGCTGAGCAGAAGTACTTACTCGATCCGCAACATTTTGGCACCTATGGTCGAGATGACCAAGCAGACGAATATTCTCTCCCTTAACGCATCTATTGAGGCGTCCAGAGCAGGTGCGGCAGGCAAGGGCTTTGTCGTAATAGCCGAAGAAATTCGCAAGCTTGCAGTGCAGTCCAATGATTCCATTCAGACTGTATCGACCATCACGGAGGAGATTCAGGAGGCGATTGAGAACACAGTGAACGTGCTTACAACGATCACTCCTATGTTTGATGAGCAGCTGATTTCTGTAAAAGAGGCGTTGAACATTTTCCAAAATGTGATGAATGAGATGGAGAGCTTTGTAGGCGATATACAAAGTTCATCTGCATCTGTCCATGAGCTGAACAATTCTCAATCTGTATTGAGAGATTTCTTCGCCAATGTCAGTGCCGTTGTGGAAGAGACCAATGCTTCTACTCAAGAAGTGGCTTCCATGTCCTCAGAGCAGTACAAGGTTAGTGAAGAGCTGGTGCAGCTGTCTAATCGACTGGAAGTATTATCGGAGACCTTGAGAGAATCCCTTAGCGTATTTAAAGTGGATAATGAATAAGTAATCGCACCGTGCAAAAAGGACCGTGCCATTGGCTGACTACCATGGCCGGTCCTTTTTAAATCGGCATCGCCGATATCAATTACTCAAGGATCACCGTTGAATATGCAGGGATAGTAAGCTTATTACCGTCCAGCTTTGCACCTTGATTTGTTGCTTTGAGAATCGTTTTGAAGCTGTATTTATCAGCTTGGTCAGATAATTCAATAACCTGTTCGATTGAGGACAAATTGTGGGCTACAAGTACTCGTTGTTCATTTGTGAGACGAACGAAGGTAGCTACTTCCTTTACGCCAGAGGAATATTTTCGTATATCCCCATCCTTTAGAGCAGGAATTGCATTTCTGAAGGAAATTATAGTCCGATAATGAGAAAGCAAGGAATTAGGATCAGCAGTCTGCTCTTCTACACTTGACCCTGGCTGACCGGTATTAAACGTGGTGAGCTCCCATGTGGTTTGCCCTTTGCCACTGCCACCCTTGTACCATTGCATGGGCTCGCGAATGCTTTCGTCTGGTTTAGCCCCCAGCATTCCGATTTCATCACCATAATAGATAAATGGATTTCCTGGTATAGTTAGTAGCAAACTGGCTGCCATTTTTGCATGATTGGTATCCCCATCCAATTGGGTCATGATCCGGACCAGATCGTGGTTTGTCAGAAAGGGTGCATCCACAAATTTACCGTTGGACGCTTGGGAATACAGTGCAAAGGTTCTTTCAAGCGAAAAAGCGATGTTATTATCTCTCTCGCTCTTGGCGGCCTGAATAAGAGTACTGGACATGCCAAAGTTAAACGTTGAATCCAATGCATCGTTCAAGTAGAAAGAGAGCAATGCTGCTGAAGGGTCCCATATTTCTCCTACCAGATAAGCATTAGGATGAGTTTCATGCAGGGATTTCCGGAAATCCTGCCACCACTCCACGTTTTTATCCGTTGTTTCCTGGCTTTTATCTGTGAGAAGATTCTCATAAATATGCTTGGCAGCGTCCAGACGGAAACCATCCAGCCCCAGATCCAGCCAAAATCGGCCGATATCCTTTAACTCATCTCTGACTTCAGTATTATCAAGATTCAGATCAGGCATATATGGAGAGAAGGCGCCCAGATAATGGCTTCCATTCAGCAGATGCCAAGGATTTCCTGATCCTGCTGCACTCGTTCCGCCGACCGTAATATTCTGATCCTCTGCCCATGTGTAGAAGCTGCGATATTTACTGTCTTTGTTCGTGGAGGCATCGAGGAACCACGGGTGCTCCGAGCTGCTATGGTTGATAACGAGATCCATAACTACTTTAATGCCACGCTTATGTGCTTCATCCAAAAATTCCTTGAAGTCCTCCATGGTACCGTAATCAGGATTGATTGACCTGTAGTCTGTTACGTCATATCCATGATAGCTTGGCGAAGGATTAATCGGCATGAGCCATATACCGCCAATACCTAAATCTTCTGTAGTATTAGGGTCGCCATCGTTTAAATAGTCCAGTTTTTGCGTGAGCCCCTTAAAGTCGCCGATCCCATCTCCATCAGAATCATAAAATGAGCGAACAAAAATTTCATAGAATACACCGTTGGAAGGCTGTGTGTCTATGGAGGTGGCGGTTGTCGTATCCGATTGGTTAGAGGTATCGTTTTGGTTAACCAAATCAGCGTTGTCAGTAGTGGGTGCAGAATTAGCGGCTTCTTCATCAGTTGAACCCGATGTGCAGCCGGAGAGAAGCAGAGCAGCAACCAAGGTAGCGCTTCCAATCCATTTGTAAAAGTGCTGATAAAGAAGTGGTTTCTTAAAGAGCAACCATATCCCTTCCTTCATATGAGTTTATTGTTCTTCCCATCATACCTAAATTCAGAAGTTAGTTAAAACGTTTGCACACTTGAATATATTCGAAATTGACCAAAAAATACTGATTTTTAGTATTATTATAATAAATTCATTGATATACTTCTAATATATAATAATTATTAAGTATTACTCGAATTATTATATTTAGTAAACGTTTTATTTTTCTTCCCATAGTATGATAGTACCGGAACTTGATTTTGTGATATGCAAATGTCACATTTTTTGATACTTTTTCCGGATACTTTCGTATATATAATTATACTGCGGAAAGGTGGTGCAATTGACGCATGGAAGCATGGGTATTTTGGTTGATAGCCGCGGGGATATTATTAGTATTGGAAATGATGACGCTCACATTCTATTTGCTCTGGATTTGTATCGGGACAGTTGTGGCGGCGATAATAGCTTGGGTGGCTCCTGATGCTTATGTCCTGCAGGTGCTTGCAGGTTGTTTGGTTGCTCTGGTACTGACAGCTTTCACTAAGCCGATTACCAGAAGAATTCACACTTCAAAAGGGTATGAGGATACCGGTGTCGAACTTGTAGGAAAGCAAGGGGTTGTTGTCGAGCCGATTGAGCAAGGACAGTACGGTATTGTGAAGATTGGGGGAGACACGTGGAGTGCTACTTCTACCCAAATTCTTGACCGGGATGAGGTAGTCAGAGTCATTAAGCGCGGTAGTTCAATTATCGAAGTAGAACGATGGGAGGAATTAACTTAATGGGTTGGATTATTACAGTTGTTATTGCGGTTGTTGTTGTCGTATTTATTTCACTTACGGTAAAAGTTGTACCTCAACAGAGGGTTGGAGTTGTAGAGCGTCTTGGTAAATTTCACCGTCTTTTGACGCCGGGGCTTAACGTTCTAATCCCTGTAATTGATCAAGTACGTGTAAATCATGATTTGCGGATTCAACAGGCTAATGTGCCCCCGCAAACGGTTATCACCAAGGATAACGTTCAGGTACAAATCGATACTATTATTTTCTATCAAGTAGTTGGTCCTGAACAGGCTACATACGGTATTTCCGATTATGTATACGGGGTGCGGAACATTTCAACAGCTACCATGCGTCAAATCATCGGTAAGCTCGAATTGGATGAAACGCTGTCAGGCCGTGAAAAAATCTCGACGGAAATTCGTATTGCACTTGATGAAGCAACTGAAAAATGGGGCGTTCGGATTGAACGCGTAGAGGTTATCGATATTAAGCCGCCGCTTGATATTCAGGAAGCGATGGATAAACAAATGAAAGCCGAGCGTAACAAACGTGCGATCGTCCTCGAAGCAGAAGCTGCGAAGCAGGACATGATCCTTCGTGCAGAAGGGGATAAGCAAAGCAAGATCCTTAAAGCCGAAGGTGATAAGGAAGCTCGTATTCGTGAAGCGGAAGGCTTGCGTCAAGCTCAGGAGCTGGAAGCACTCGGGGAAGCTAAAGCGATTCAAGCCGTTGCAGAAGCGGAAAAGGCTCGTATCGAAATGCTTCGTAACGCAGCGCTCAACGAACAAGTATTGGCATATCAATCATTTGAGGCCTTGAAGGAAGTTGCTAAAGGTCCTGCCAACAAAGTCTTTATTCCATCTAATGCTATCGAGACGTTGGGAAGTCTTGGTGCGATAAGTGAAGTATTTAAAGCAGGCAAGGATGGAAAATAATATTTGCAATAAATCGATCATATCATAATAAATTTAATCAGGGGCTGTTCGGGCAGGTTACAAAACCTTCCGTGCAGCCCCTTAACATTTACTTCTTATGCGTTATTGTCCTTGTTAGAGTCTAGCTTCTCTTTCATACGCTGCAGTTCTGCATTTACTTCTGGTGAATTGAAAGGCTCAGAAGCACTGGCACCATACGATTGGCCTGAGAATGGAACGCTAGCTTCCCACTCAAGGATTTTTTCTTCCATGCGCTCGAAGCCTTTTGCTGCTGATCCCGTCTCAATGCCATAGCTTATGTTACTGCTTTTCATCTTGGAGCTTTGATGTACTTTATTAGCGCGAGCTGCCAGTTCATTTCGTTTTTCTTTGAGACGTGCAAGTTCCTCATTTGCAGATTTAATGCCAAGCTCAAGCTCTAATATTCTGTCTTTTGCTTCTTCTGCTTCAGAAGCATATTGAAGTGCTTGCTCCTCGTATTGAATTTTAGCGGCTGCTGAAATACGTGCTACGGCTTCATCCTCACTCTCCAGGGCAGCTAGAGCACGCTGCTCGCTTTGAAGTGCCAGCTTTGCAGCATCCTCACTTTTGCGCTGCTTAACGGATACCGCGATTTGCTGCTCTTTGAGCATTTTTTCAGCGGTTTGAATGTCCTCCTCAAGATTGCGCAAATATTGACCAGTCATAAGTACCGGGTCTTCCAGTTTATTCAAGGCTTCATGTAGTGTAGCTTTAGTTAAATTAGCAATTCGATTAAATAGGCTCATAAGTAATCTCTCCTTTGGTATATAATTGGATTAATAGTTTGTAAAATAATCATTGTATTTGTAATGACCAACAGGTTCCTTTGGTACGATTACACTGGCAATCAGGTACAAAGCGATAACAGTGCCAAAGCTGACTAGAGCACCAACTACAGCGATAAGACGAACAACAGTGGAGTCAATTCCTAGCCATGCGGCAATCCCTCCGCAAATACCTGTAAGCTGTTTGTCGCTCGTAGAGCGATACAATGTTTTCATAGCTAACACTCACCTTCTATTTATTTTTATCTTTGAAATGATGATTATGAAATGTTGTAGTTGTGTTTTGAATGCTGCATCGTTTCCATGTCTTAATTCTATATGGAGCGAGTGCGTGAAGTAACAGGCCAGAGACTGTTTCTGAACTGGACCTAAGTCGGGTTTGCAACCCAGGCAGAAGGCCGGGAATATAGATTACATAGATGGCATAATTCAAGTTGGTGTAAGGTAGTATAAGAATAGGAGTTATTATTCGGAGATTTATGATAAGAAATATAAGAATGAAAGGAAGTGCTTTGGGATGAGTATCGTTGTCCTGCATGGAAGTACCAGGGATGAGGGAAATACGGAGGAATTGACTGAGCTTGTGCTAAAAGGGATTCCGCATCACAACATTTTATTAAGAGATAAGCATATTTTGCCCATTCATGATTTGCGGCATGCTGAAGGAGGCTTTCACCCGGTTGAGGATGATTACGATGAATTAATCCAAGAGGTGCTGGAGCATGATGTTTTGATTTTTGCTACTCCTGTATATTGGTACGGGATGTCAGGCATTCTGAAAAACTTCGTTGATCGCTGGTCGCAGAGCTTGCGGGATGAACGTTACGATTTCAAGGGCTTGATAGCCAAGAAGAAGGCTTACGCTGTTGTTGTAGGTGGGGATCAACCAAGAATTAAGGCTCTTCCACTAATTCAGCAGTTTAAATATACCTTCGAATTTGTAAACCTGCCATTTGAGGGGTATATTATCGGTCAAGCGAGCAAGCCGGGTGATTTAGTTAATGATACAAGAGCAATTAAGGAAGCCGAGTGGTTGAACGCAGAGCTTAAAGAGCTTTAATTAGCAGAAGATATGTCATGGTTTCATAACTGCGACATATCTTCTTTTTATTTACTGCGTCACTTTTTGTTAATATCAGCTTAACACAGCAGGATTATAGTATAGGGATGGATAATATTAAAATTAAAATAATACAATCATGACAGGGAGGACATTCCATTGGCTGATATTATAAATTTTGCACATAGAGGTGCAGCGGGACATTGTCCGGAAAATACGATGGTATCCTTTATGCGCGCATTGGAGCTTGGCGCTACAGGTATAGAGACAGACGTACAGATGACGAAGGATGGGCATTTGGTTCTGATCCATGACGAGACGCTGCAGCGGACAGCAGGCTCGCCAGCTTGGGTCAAGGACCTGACACTGGCCGAAATTAAAGAGCTTGATGCCGGATCCTGGTACCACGAGGATTTTAGAGGAGAGCGCATACCTATTCTGCAAGAGCTGCTTGATTTGGTGCGTGACAAGGAGACAGTGATTAATCTCGAATTGAAAAATGGCATTGTCCTTTATCCTGAATTGGAGAGAAAAGTGATTGAGGTAGTGAGACAATACGGTTTGACCGGGCGTGTTATTATTTCAAGCTTTAATCACTACTCTTTGGTGGAATGCAAAAAAATAGCTCCTGAGATACGTACCGGCATTTTATATATGGAGGGAATATATGAACCGTGGGAATATGCCAAGCGCATTGGAGCAGACGCCCTGCATGCATTTAAATATGCCCTGCATCCGGAACTGGTAGCTGCCGCTGCAAAGGCAGGGATACCGTACCATCCTTTCACAGTAAATGAAAAACAAGAAATGAGTGATCTTATCACTGCAGGAGTGGCGGGTATTATTACAGATTATCCTGATCGTTTGGCCGAGCTGTTATCCAGTTAAGGGGTGTGCTTAAATTGAAAAAAACATGGCTGCTTGGACTCGGTTTTTTTAGCATCAGCCTGACCTGGGCACTTTACAATGCGTTTGTACCGTTATTTTTGAGCAATTATTTGAAAAGTGCCGCAATGATCGGATTTATGATGACAATCGACAATTATTTTGCAATGTTTCTACAGCCATGGATCGGTCATCGCAGTGATAAGACAACTACGAGATTCGGGCGAAGAATGCCCTATTTGCTGATAGGTATGCCGCTGGGTGCTGTATTTGCAACGCTGATCCCATTACATACAGGTTTTGTAACATTGGTGCTGTTTATGGTACTGATGAACTTATCCATGAGTTTGTTCCGTTCACCAACGGTGGCGCTTATGCCGGACATCACACCGGAACAGAATCGTACGAAAGCAAATGGAATAATTAATTTTATGGGTGGTATTGGTTCCGTTCTGGCGTTTGGAATCGGTTCGAAGCTATATGATATTAGTTCAGGGATGCCATTTCTGTTCGCGGGTATTATTATGCTAGGGTCTATGTTCATACTTAAAGCCGTGATTAAAGAGCCGGTGACTCTAATAAACGCAGAAGCCGCACAGCCGCGCAAGCCGATACGCATTAAAGAGCAGCTCGACAAAACCACCGTTTTTATATTGGGCGCTATATTCTTTTGGTTCGTGGCATATCAAGGTGTTGAGGCATTATTTACGCTGTATGGTACGAAGTACATCGGGATGACAGAGAGTCAGGCTTCCTTCTCGTTAACCTTTTTTTCGTTAGCCTTTCTGTTGTTTGCATTACCGAGCGGTTGGCTAGGGGCGAAATTTGGCAAGAAAAGGATCATTTTTATAGGTGTACTTGGACTGTTTGTCATTTTTGGTTCATTAATTTTTGTGGATTCGCCTCTGCTGTTAAGGATCTTGTTAATTGTTGGCGGGATTTTCTGGGCTTGCATCAATATCAACTCGTATCCATGGATTGTATCTACGGGCACAGAGGAAAGCATTGGAACGCGCACAGGCATATACTATTTTGTGTCATCCTTGGCGGCAGTGTCATCACCTCCGCTCCTGGGTCTTGTTATCGATGTGTACGGATACCCGGCCTTGTTCATTAGTGCATCGTTAGGTATGCTGATGGCGCTGCTTTGCTTACTTGGAGCCTCTTCCAAAGCCAAGTCCGAGGTTGTAGGTATGGGAAAAAATATTTAGTGCACAATAACACTCCGAGATAAGTTTTACGACTTGTCTCGGTTTTTTTGTACTATTTAACGTATTGTTTGTATTATGTGGCGGAATATTTATAACTTTGCATGTTAGAGATTTAAAAATGTACAAGACTGATATAAAATGGTTAGGATACAAGAATTGAAGGAGGAAACGTTAGTGGCATCGAACATCAAAGTAGGTATCGTGGGATACGGAAATTTAGGTCGCGGCGTAGAAAAAGCAATCAAGCAAAATCCAGACTTTGAATTGCGTGCGATCTTTTCAAGAAGAAATCCGGATGATGTTGCGGCGGCAAACGGCGTCGTGCATATTTCCGAGGTAGAGAAGTACAAGGGCGATATCGACGTGTTGATTCTTTGCGGAGGTTCGGCCACCGACCTTCCAGAGCAAGGTCCCGAGCTAGCTGCATTGTTTAATACCGTAGATAGCTTTGACACACATGCGAAAATTCCGGAATATTTCGAGAAAGTAGACGCATCTGCGGTTAAAGGCGGGAATGTTAGTGTTATTTCTACAGGTTGGGACCCGGGCTTGTTCTCTTTGAATCGTTTGCTTGCAGAGGCTGTTTTGCCTGAAGGTAAAGAATATACTTTCTGGGGCAAAGGCGTAAGCCAAGGGCATTCCGATGCCATTCGCCGCGTTGCCGGCGTGAAGAACGGCGTGCAGTACACCATTCCGATTGAAGCGGCAGTGGAAAGTGTACGTAAGGGTGGAAATCCGGAGCTGGCGACTAAAGACAAGCATCTTCGTGAATGCTACGTGGTTGCAGAAGAAGGCGCGGATTTGGCTAAAATCGAACGTGAAATCAAAGAGATGCCTAACTATTTCTCTGATTATGTGACAACAGTCAACTTCATAAGCGAAGAAGAGCTGAAAAAGAACCATTCGACAATGCCTCATGGTGGAAATGTATTGAGAAGTGGACGTACTGGAGAGAACAGTACACAAATCATTGAGTTCGGCTTAAAGCTGGATAGCAACCCTGAATTTACAGCTAGCGTGCTTGTGGCATATGCCCGTGCAGTGTACAAGCTGTCTCAAGCTGGACAAGCAGGAGCAAGAACAGTATTTGATATTCCTTTCGGATTGCTGTCTCCAAAATCACCGGAAGAGCTTCGTAAGGAATTGCTGTAGAGCTCGTACTTGAATATTAAGTTAAATAGATTGAAGTACAAGGGTAATTAAATATCCTTGTGCTTTTTTTGCTTCCTGACTATGTGAATTATTATTGAAAGAATACTATAAATAAAGTATTGTGGGGATATGTGTATTTTATTCCATATTTTTAACATCAGTTATGTAATAAGAATAAGGGGGAATAGATTCATTGAATGAAAGAAGCTGTATTCAGACCGTTGGCATAACTAGAGTGTTTGGCCGTGGATCGGGTGCAGTGACAGTCCTGAAGGGTGTAGATATGACAATACCTATGGGGCAAATGACCGCTTTCATCGGACGCTCAGGTTCTGGAAAAACAACACTAATCAATTTGCTGGGAGCATTGGATCAACCCACTGAGGGAACGATTCAGATCGACAACCAAGTCATTACAGAGATGACTGATAAAGAACGGGAACTTCTACGACGCAGCCAAATAGGACTTGTATTTCAATCGTTTGCACTAATTCCGTTGATGACTGCTTATGAGAATGTCGAATTTGTACTTCGTATTGCAGGCTATTCAGCAA
>RCUU01001443.1_pt1 | contig 11364 bp, 5 predicted proteins | sample 2166211 | NCBI WGS metagenome assembly RCUU01 (sample SAMN09932620, study PRJNA488358) | compost metagenome | feature: garden; material: soil; isolation source: compost soil in phenylacetic acid-enriched culture | place: Germany: Experimental Botanical Garden Goettingen | collected 2016-01-27
AAGTTCGGGTGGTCGAACATGACGAAATCCTGCTCGCCGCGTTCCTGCTGGCCGCTCAATAACTGCTTGCCCGGTACATCCAGCAATTTGATAGCCATGCCGCGGGCATCGCGGATGCTGTCGAATTGCGGATAGGCATTGCCATTGGACAGGCGGACCCAGGCTTGCCACTGCTTGCCGGGCTGGGCGAAGACACCCTGGCGCATCTCCGCGCGTAAATCCTGCGGCACCGTCACTTCGGCTTTCACGCAGCCATGGGCCTTGGCGTGGGCATCGCGCAAGTAACGGGTGCCGCTGCGGTGCTGGTCGACGATGCGGATGGCGGTCTGGATAACGTCCTGGGTCATGGCCACCTCATCCGGCGGGATCTGCTCCTGGGCCGAGACCGGGCCGTTCTGCTTCCAGGCGTACCAGAGGCTAGCCAAGAGCCAACCGAGCAGGCCAAGCGCGACCAGCCACAGCAGTATTTCCACCAGGCGCCGACCAAGCCCCAACCACACGCGGGCAGCAAAACTGAGCGGGTTCGATCCATTCATGGCAATTGCGCCTCCAGTGGGGTGCCGAGCACTTTCAGGTATTCGAGCAATGCCCAGCGTTCCTGGGGTTGCAACAGGCGCCCGATGACGCCCTTGCCGCGTGGGCCGGCGCGAAATTCATGACCGCTGTTGCGGTTGCCGGTGATGCGGGTATCGAACAAAAAGCCACCGGGGAAGGCTTCGGTGCGGTAGCCGAGGTGTCGCGGGTCGTATTCGGTGGTGCCCCGGTAGAAGGTGGTGGCACGTTCATCCTGGGGCGACAGCAGTTGGTAAATGCTCGGCACCGAGCCGTTGTGCAAGAACGGTGGAGTCGCCCAGACACCTTCGAGCGGGCGTGCCTTGTAGGCGCGCAATTCACGCACGCCGATGGGCAGGCCAAAACCATCCAGGCGCGGGCGCTCTTCGGGGGTTATGTTGGCTTTGCGGTAGGCGCGGGCTTCGACGAATGCGGTGACGTACGCCAGGCCCTGGGCCACCGACACGTGTTTCATGTCGAGCTCAGCGTCGACCGAATGCAGCTCGACATTGAGCTTGGCCAACTCCTCCGGCGTCCATTGCAGCTCGCTCAGGTCGAAGCGATGGTCGGCAATGTTATCGGCGGCCGTGGGGTCGGTACCGATGGCATCCAGGGGCAGCATTTTCAGCGTTTGCACCGGGCGCGGCCCGTCGCTCTGCACCTTGGGCACATGGCAGCCGGCACAGTTTTCCTTGAACAAGGCGCGCCCCTGGCTCGCCTGTGGCAGGTCGATCTGGCCGAACAGGGCCTGGGGCCAAACCGGGGGCTGCAGCCGCTGCAGGGTTTCTTCGATCACGTGCAGGTCACGCACCCTGACACTGGAAGGGTAACGGGCATCGCCGCGCAACGCCCTGCCATCAGCATCGAAAAACTTCAGCGTCGCACCCACGCCCAGGGCTTCGCCGATATTGCGCGCCATGGGTTGCTGGGCCGAGCCATTCCACTGAACCCAGTCGAAGGTCCAGATATCCCACAGCTGCGGGTAGTCGACCGGGGCATTGGCCACGCGGTAATTGGCGGCACTGATGGCATCGCCGAACGAGGCGTTGGCGATGCGGCCGAAGGCATCGGCGCGCCCGGGGCCTTCCAGGGTGGGGTAGAGGCCGCGGTGGGTGTCGTTCCAGGCGACGGCAATGAAGGTGTCCAGCGATGCCTTGAGGGCGATGCGCAGCTTGCGTTTGTCGGCCTCATAGCGCTCGCCCAGCACGGTGCGGGCGAACGCTTCGAATTTCCAGGGCAGGTAGTAGGTGGCGGCCAGGCTGGCCACCAACGCCTGGCCGAAGCTGCCGCCGCGCAGGGTCGGCACGCTCGAGGGCAATACATGCTGGGCGCTACCGCCATCGATGCGCACGGCCTGGCCCTGGTAGCGCAGCTCGCCGGTGTGGCAGGCGGCGCAGGTGATGTCCAGGTACTCAATCGTGTCGCCGGGGTTCTGATGGCGGGTGAAGCCCACGGGCAGGTTGCCGGGGTTCTGCGGGGTGGATTGCTGTGCCGGGTCCATCAGGAAACCGAAGCGCCCGAGGTTGTCTGGCGCGGCGAAGCGTTCGCTGGAAAAGGGCAACTCCAGGGCGGTGAACCAGTCGTAGTGCAAGCCTTTGACCTGGGTACCCTGGGGTGTGTAGTAGTACGCCTGACGGTCGGCTTCGCTCCATTGCTCCAGGTAGTGCAGACGGTTGGGGGCGCTGTAAAGGGGCAGGTTGGGCCGCGCGACGTAATACACGGCCACGGCAATGGCGATCAGAATCAGGGCTGCCAGCAATAGCACGGCTCGGAAAATGAAGCGCAAGGTGAACATCCTTGTCGAATTGAACCTTTGTTATGCACCAGCACCACGTGGGTGGCAAGTGGCTATGGTGGATCTTGTCACACCATGGCCGCGTGCGGAGGTGGTTATTTATCGCCTGCCTCGGTTTGGGGCGTGGCGGCACCCTGGCAGTGCAGGGTAGCGCCAAGGCATAGCATGCCAGGCCTTGGAGCCCAGGTATTTCAAGGGGCACCGGGTGTTGGCGCGTGCCTTGCAATGAGTTGCGTATCCAGCAGTCAACGCTGACTGCATATTTCACGACAAAGGCGCCGTGTTGCCCCTCGCTCAATGAGCGCGGGGCAACAGGGCGCTTTTTTGTTTCTGGTCCAAGCCAGGGGTACGCGTATGAGCAGCACGACGGTGCGCAGTGTCTGTCCTTATTGCGGTGTGGGCTGCGGTATTGTCATGACCGTGCAGGACAACCGTGTGGTCAAAGTCAGTGGTGATAAACAGCACCCGACCAACTTCGGGCGCCTGTGCACCAAGGGCTCGACCTGCGGCCAGGCCATTGCCGATTCCGGGCGCATGGAACACGCCTTCATGCGCCACGAACGCCAACGCGACCCGGCAAGGGTCGGCATGGATGCCGCCATCAGCGCCACAGCGCGCAAATTGCGGGCGCTGCTCGATGCGCACGGGCCCGATGCCTTGTCTTTTTATGTGTCCGGGCAGATGTCGCTGGAAGCCCAATACCTGGCCAACAAACTGGCCAAGGGTTTTGTGCGCAGCCGCCACATCGAATCCAATTCGCGCCTGTGCATGGCCAGTGCCGGCAGTGGCTACAAGTTGTCGTTGGGGGCTGACGGGCCGCCGGGCAGTTATCAGGATTTCGATCGGGCCGACCTGTTTTTTGTCACGGGCGCCAACATGGCTGACTGCCACCCGATCCTGTTCCTGCGCATGATGGACCGGGTCAAGGCCGGGGCGCGCCTGATCGTGGTCGACCCAAGGCGCAGCGCCACTGCCGACAAGGCCGACCTGTTCCTGCAGATCAAGCCGGGCACCGATTTGGCCTTGCTCAACGGCGTGCTGTACCTGTTGCTGAAAAATGGCCATGTCGATGCCGATTTCATTGCCCGTTACAGCGAAGGCTGGGAGGCGATGCCGGCATTTCTCGAGCGCTACACGCCAGAAAACGTGGCTGCGATCACCGGCCTTGCCGAAGGCGATATCCGCCAGGCCGCCGAGTGGATCGGTGAGGCGCAGCAGTGGATGAGTTGCTGGACCATGGGCCTGAACCAGAGTATTCACGGCACCTGGAACAGCAATGCCTTGTGCAACCTGCACCTGGCCACGGGGGCGATCTGCCGCCCCGGCAGCGGGCCGTTTTCCCTGACCGGCCAACCCAACGCCATGGGTGGCCGGGAAATGGGCTACATGGGCCCGGGCTTGCCGGGCCAGCGCTCGGCCCTGGTCGAGGCCGACCGGCGCTTCATCGAAGCGCTGTGGCAGATCCCGGCGGGCAGCCTGCGCGCCGAGGCGGGCGAGGGCACCGTGGCCATGTTCCAGGCCATGCGCAGCGGCAGCATCAAGGCGTGCTGGATCATCTGCACCAACCCGGTGGCCAGTGTGCCGAACCGCCAGCAGGTCATCGAAGGGCTGCAGGCGGCGGAACTGGTGATCACCCAGGACGCCTTCCTCGACACCGAAACCAACCGCTATGCCGACATCCTCCTGCCCGGCGCATTGTGGGCCGAAGCCGAAGGGGTGATGATCAATTCCGAGCGCAACCTGACCCTGATGGCCAAGGCCGTCGATGCACCCGGCGAAACCCTGCCCGATTGGCAGATCATCGCCCGGGTCGCGTGTGAAATGGGCTTCGCCGAAGCCTTTACCTATGCCAGCGCCGAGGAGGTGTTCGAGGAGATCAAGCGCGCCTGGAACCCTGGCACTGGCTACGACATCCGGGGTGCCAGCTACACACAATTGCGAAAGGCCCCGCAACAATGGCCCTGTGCGCCGGGCCGTGCCGATGCGCGCAACCCCATCCGCTACCTCAATGATGGCACCAGCCAGGCCCTCAAGCTCGACGCCGCCGGCCAGCGCCCAGCCATTGCCTTTGCCACTGCCAACGGCAAGGCGCGGTTCTTCCCGCGGCCTTACCTGCCGCCGGCCGAAATGCCCGACGAGCAGTTCCCGCTGGTGCTCAACACCGGCCGCCTGCAGCACCAGTGGCACACCCTGACCAAGACCGGCAAGGTGGCGACCCTGAACAAACTCAACCCCGGCCCCTTTGTCGAGATTCACCCGGAGGACGCCGCGCAACTGGGCATTGGCGAACGCGACCAGGTGCAGGTGCGCTCGCGGCGCGGCCATGCCGTACTGCCCGCCCAGCTCAGCGACCGGGTGCGACCAGGCAGCTGCTTCGTGCCCTTTCACTGGAACGATGTGTTCGGTGAAGACCTGGCCATCAATGCCGTTACCAGCGATGCCATCGACCCTGTTTCGCTGCAACCGGCGTTCAAGTACTGCGCGGTGGCTCTGGCCCGCGTCAGTGGCCCGCTGATCGCGGTGCAGCCGATCGATCCGCCAGCCGCGACATCCGTCCCTGAGTCTCAGGAGCAAGGCACTATGTTGACCGATACCCTGGCCCGTCTGTTGGGGCTTGATGGCCGCATCGATGTGAGCCTGGATGCCAATGAACAGTTGTACATGCAAGGCTTCCTCATGGGCCTGCGCAGTGAAGCGGGCCAGCCGCTGGGTGGCGTGCCGACCCTGCCTGCCAGTGCGCCGCTGGCATCGGCCAAGCGCTTGCTGGTCGATGGCGTGTTGGCCGGGTTGTTTTCCCGCACGGCGCCAAGCACCGCCTGCGCGGTGGCGCCCGAGGGACAGCGGCATCTGGTGCTGTGGGCCTCGCAAACCGGCAATGCCGAAACCCTGGCCAGCCTGTGTGCCGAGCGGCTGCGCAAGGCCGAGCAAAACGTACAATTGAGCAGCATGGACGAGGTGACGCTGGATGAGCTGTGCAGCGCCGCAAGCGTGCTGCTGATTGCCAGTACCTTCGGCGATGGTGATGCCCCGGACAATGGCGCGGCGCTGTGGCAGGCCCTGCAAGGGCAGGCAGCGTCCCGCTGTGCAGGGCTGCGCTTTGCCGTACTGGCGCTGGGCGACTCCAGTTACGACCAGTTCTGCGGCTTTGGCCGCAAGCTCGACCAACGCTTGCTGGAGCTCGGTGGGCAGCGCCTGGCCGAACGGGTGGATTGCGAACCGGACTACCAGGAACTGGCCGAACACTGGTTGGACACGGTCAGCGCCGCCCTCAGCGACGCACCTGCCTTGAAGCCCGCGGCGCACCCGGCGCCCACCGGCAAGGGCGCCAGCGACCTGTACAGCCGGCAGCGGCCGTGGAAGGCGAGGTTGCTGCACAATCGCCTGCTCAATAGCCCGGGCGCGGCGAAAGAGACCCGGCAGATCGTCTTCGATCTCAAGGATTCGGGCTTCGTCTACGAAGCCGGTGACGCCTTGGGCGTCTGGCCGAGCAACTGCCTGACCCTGGTCGAAGACCTGCTTGGCACCCTGGGCCTGGACAGCAGCCAGCGCATTGCGCTCAAGGACCAGGGCGAACTGCCCCTGGCCGTGGCCCTGCAAAAACATTTGGACATCACCCGCATCACACCCGAGTGGCTGGCCTTCGTCGCCGAGCGCACGGGCAGCCCGCGCCTGCGTGAGCTGCTGGCGCCGGAACGCAAGAGCGAACTCAAGGCCTGGCTGTGGGGCCGGCAGTTGATCGATCTGTTGCAGGAGTGCCCCGTGGCGCTCGACTGCCAGGTGCTGCTCGGCCTGCTCAAGCCGTTGCAACCCCGCCTGTACTCGATCAGTTCGAGCCCCAAGGTCACCCCGGATGAAGTGCACCTGACCGTTTCCACCGTGCGCTACCGGCATGATGACCGGGCTCGCAGTGGCGTCTGCTCGGCGTTTCTGGCCGACCGCGCCGAGCACGGGCTGGTGCCGGTCTTTACCCAGAAGTCGGCGCATTTTCGCGTACCGAAAGACCCGCACGCACCGATGATCATGGTGGGGCCGGGCACGGGCGTGGCGCCGTTCCGGGCGTTCCTGCAAGAACGCCAGGCCACCGGCGCGCCGGGCAAGAACTGGCTGCTGTTTGGCGAGCAACGCGCCGCCAGTGATTTCTACTACCGCGATGAGCTGCTGGCCTGGCAGCGCGAGGGCCACTTGCACCGGCTCGACACCGCGTTCTCCCGCGACCAGGCGCAAAAGATCTACGTACAGCAACGCATGCTCGAACAGGGCGCGCAACTCTGGCGCTGGCTGGAGGAGGGCGGGCACTTCTATGTCTGCGGTGATGCCAGCCGCATGGCCAAGGATGTCGATAGCGCACTCAAGGCCGTGGTGCGTGAACATGGCCACATGAGCGTCGAGGGTGCCGAGGCCTATGTCGCCACCCTGAGCCGCGACAAACGTTATCTGCGCGATGTGTATTGAATGCGGCGCGCTGCAATAGTGCACAGGCGCACCAAGAGCGTTCGACTTTGCCTGGTACAAACCTGGTAAAGCCGCTGGAATCAAGGGTTGCAGCAGTTGGCACGTAACCTGCTTTTCTCGTTACAGGCAAGCCAAGACGCCTTGGCAGGCAGTCCGCGGTGGTCAACGTCGATCACATTACAGGACAGGTGAGCCGGGCATTCGTACCCGCGCAACCTTACACAGATCAATACCAGGCAAAGGCGCCTGGAGCTTCGGCTCCAGGCGCCTTTTTTTGTTCGTTTTTCCGGGGTTGGCCGGGCAGGCCACCGTGAATGGCCTTGAGTGAGGAACCTGTATGAATTCGATAGTGACGATCGCGCACCGGGAAAAACTGGTCATCGTCGGCAACGGCATGGTCGGCCATCATTGTGTCGAGCAATTGATCGAGCGCGGCGCCCTTGCCCGTTTCGAGGTCCAGGTCTTTGGTGAGGAACGCCAGCGTGCCTACGACCGGGTGCACCTCTCGGAATACTTCAGCGGCAGCGATGCCGAAACCCTGGCCCTGGGCGATGCGCAATTGTATGCCCTGCATGGCGTGCGCCTGCACCTTGGCGAAGCGGTGCTGGAAATCGATCGCGAGCGCCGTGAAGTGGTTACATCCCTGGCGCGCTATCCCTATGACCGGCTGATCCTGGCCACCGGCTCCTATCCCTTTGTGCCGCCGATTCCCGGCTCCGAAGCCGAGGCGCGCCTGGTCTACCGGACCCTGGACGATCTCGATGCCATTCGTGCCGCGGCCAGCAATGCACGGCGTGGCGTGGTAGTGGGCGGTGGCCTGCTGGGGCTGGAGGCGGCCAATGCGCTCAAGTCCCTGGGGCTGGAAGCTCATGTAGTGGAGTTCGCGCCACGGCTGATGCCGGTGCAGCTCGACGCCGATGGCGGCGCGGCCCTGCGCGCGCAGATCGAGGCGCTGGGCGTCGGTGTGCACCTGTCGCGGGCCACCCAGGCCATCGTCGCCGGTGAGGATTACCGCTACCGTATGAACTTCGACGGTGGCGAGTTTCTCGAAACCGACCTGATCGTGTTCTCCGCCGGCATTCGCCCGCAAGATGCGCTCGGGCGCAGCGGCGGCCTGGAGGTCGCCCCGCGCGGTGGGGTGGTGATCGACGAGTATTGCCGCAGCAGCGATGAGCGCATTTTCGCCATCGGCGAATGCGCCTCGTGGAACGGCAGCATTTTCGGCCTGGTCGCGCCGGGCTACACCATGGCCCGCAATGTCGCCAGCGCCCTGGCCGGTGAGCCAGCGACCAGCTTCGGCGGCGCCGACATGTCCACCAAGCTCAAGCTGCTCGGGGTCGACGTGGGCTCCATCGGCGATGCCCATGGCGCCACGCCGGGGGCCAAGAGCTACCGCTTCATCGACGAGGCCAACGCCAGCTACCGGCGCCTGGTGGTCGATGCCAGCGGCAAGCACGTTATCGGCGCCGTGCTGGTGGGCGACAACAGTTACTACGACACCCTGTTGCAATACGTGCAGAACGGCATTGCCTTGCCGGCCGATCCGTCGTCACTGATCCTGCCGGTGTCCGACGGTGCGCCGAGCCTGGGCGCCGATGCCTTGCCCGAGACGGCGACCATTTGCTCGTGCCACAACGTCACCAAGGGCGCCATCTGCTCGGCCATCGACAACGGCTGCAGCGACCTGCCGATGCTCAAGTCGCAGACCAAGGCTTGCACCGGCTGCGGTGGTTGTGGCGCCTTGCTCAAGCAAGTGTTCGAACACGAACTGATCGCCCGTGGCGTGGCCGTGGACAAGTGCCTGTGCGAGCACTTTGCCTACACCCGCCAGGAACTGTATGCGCTGGTGCGTGTGGAAGGCATCGTCAGCTTCGAGGAAATGCTCGCCAAACATGGCCGTGGCCACGTTGGCTGCGATATCTGCAAGCCGGCGGTAGGCTCGATCCTCGCTTCGTGCTGGAACCAGCCGATCATGGACCCTTCGCTGGTGCCGTTGCAGGACACCAACGACACCTTCATGGCCAACATGCAGAAGAACGGCACCTATTCGGTGGTGCCGCGCATCCCCGGCGGTGAAATCACCCCGGACAAGCTGATCGCCATCGGTGCCGTGGCGAAGAAGTACGACCTCTACACCAAGATCACCGGTGGCCAGCGCATCGACCTGTTCGGCGCCCAGTTGCATGAGCTGCCAGACATCTGGAGCGAACTGATCGACGCCGGTTTCGAGACCGGGCACGCCTACGGCAAATCGACCCGCACGGTGAAATCCTGCGTGGGCAGCACCTGGTGCCGTTATGGCGTGCAGGACAGCGTGCAGATGGCCCTGACCATCGAGGACCGCTACAAGGGCCTGCGGTCGCCGCACAAACTCAAGTTCGCCGTCTCCGGCTGCACCCGCGAGTGCGCCGAAGCGCAGAGCAAGGATGTGGGCGTGATCGCCACTGAGAAGGGCTGGAACCTCTACATCAGCGGCAACGGTGGCATGCGCCCGCGCCATGCCGAGCTGTTCGCCACCGACCTGGATGACGAGACGCTGATCCGCTACATCGACCGCTTCCTGATGTTCTACATCCGCACCGCCGACAAGTTGCAGCGCACCTCGGTGTGGCGCGAGAGCCTGGAGGGCGGCCTGGATTACCTCAAGCAGGTGATCATCGAAGACAGCCTGGGCCTGGCCGCCGAACTGGAAGCGCAGATGCAACTGGTGGTCGACCGCTACGAATGCGAATGGGCCAACGCCCTGAAGGATCCGGAAAAGCTCAAGCGCTTCCGCACCTTCGTCAACGACAAGCGCGCCGACCCAGGCATTCATTTCGTCAAGGAGCGCGGCCAGCGCCGGCCGATTGCTGCTGCCGAACTCAACCTTATTCCGGTCACCGAGGAGGTGCTCTGATGGCTCCGATCAGCAATGCTGCACGTGCGCAAAACCCCGACCTTTGGCAAACGGTGTGTACGCGCCAGGACTTGATCGCTGATTCTGGTGTGGTGGTCTGGCTCGACGGAGCCCAGGTCGCGCTGTTCTACCTGCCGGGCGAACAGCAGGGGCGCACCCTGCACGCAGTCGACAACCACGACCCGCAGTCAGGCGCCAATGTCATCGGGCGCGGGATGCTTGGCAGCCTCAAAGGCGAACTGGTCATCGCCTCGCCCTTGTACAAACAGCATTTCAGCCTGGAGGACGGGCGTTGCCTGGAAGACCCGCAGCAACGCTTGCGGGTATGGCCGGTGCGCCTCAATGGCGATGAGGTGGAGATCGCCCTCGGCTGATGCGTGCACAACCCATTGTAGGAGCGGGCTTGCCCGCGATGGCATCGCCGCGGTCCGGCAGGAGAACCGCGGGGTCTGCATCGCGGGCAAGCCCGCTCCTACGGGGTAGGTGTGGCGAGTTTGTATTGCCCCAGGCCATGGCTTAGGCTTGCCCCATGAACCTGGATACCCGCATCAAATTCCGTCACCTTTTGTGCTTTCTCGAAATTGCCCGTCAGGGCAGTTTCGCCAAGGCTGCCGATGCCATGGCGATCAGCCAGCCGGCCATTTCCAAGACCCTCAAGGAACTCGAAGACCTGCTGCAGACGCGGCTGTTCGAACGGGACAAGAACGGGGTGCAATTGACCGCTGCCGGTGTGCGCTTCATGGGCTATGCCGGGCCGTGCGTCCAGGCGTTGCGCGATGGGGTGACGAGCCTGCGCGGCGAGGCGCATGCGCCGCCCCAGGTCAAGGTCGGCGTGCTGTCTACCGTCGAAAGCTTGCTGATGCCCGAAGTGCTGTGCCGCCTGCATCAGCGCCACAGCGCTCTGGTGGTGAGTGTCGCCACCGGGCCCAGTGCGCATCTGCTCGGGCAGTTGCATGTGGGTGAACTGGACCTGGTGATCGGCCGCATGACCGACAGCCCACAAATCCAGGGCCTGATGTTCGAGCATCTGTACAGTGAATCCATGTCCCTGGTGGTGCGCCCAGGGCATCCGCTGTTGGCACGCCAACCCATCGAGCGCAGCCAGGTTGGCCGCTATCCGCTGGTTTTGCCGCTGGCCGGCACCACGATCCGCAAGCACGCCGACAGCCTCTTCGTGCAATGCGCCATCGAGCCTTCTTCGCAACGACTGGAAACATTGTCACCGGCGCTGAGCCGGCGCTATGTGCTTGGCAGCGATGCGGTGTGGGTCGCCCCTCACGATGCCGTACACGTGGACATCCTGCGCGGCGAGTTGTGTACCCTGGACCTGGGCGTACAGGAGCCCGGCGGTTCGGTGGGTATCTGCAGCAATGCCGCGCTGCCACTGCCGTTGCCGGCACAATGGCTGTGCGAGGTGCTGCGCGAAGTGGCCGGGCAATATCGCCAGGGCCGTTACCCCTGATTTTTTCTGGCAATAGGCTATCGTTAGGCCTTCATGAGCCGAAAAGCGTTTATGCACCTGAACTTATCTGCGATTTCTCGCTCTCATGCCGGTAGCCATTGGTCGGGGCCGCCTGATAAGCTCGCGGCTTTACTCGAATGCCCTATTGGCGGATGAACAAGGAAATAGCATGAAACAGCATCGGTTGGCGGCGGCGGTTGCCCTGGT
>RCUU01001444.1_pt1 | contig 11363 bp, 15 predicted proteins | sample 2166211 | NCBI WGS metagenome assembly RCUU01 (sample SAMN09932620, study PRJNA488358) | compost metagenome | feature: garden; material: soil; isolation source: compost soil in phenylacetic acid-enriched culture | place: Germany: Experimental Botanical Garden Goettingen | collected 2016-01-27
TAACAATACTTAACACTACGTCTCCTTTTTTAAGACCGTCGAAAGCGCTGAAAACTGCTGCTTCCTTCCTTTTTCAGGGTGCCAAAACTGCCGATTGCACGAGTTTAAATCCTAGGTTTTCTGAGGTTGTCACGCTACATGAGTCCCAGCCGCTCCGCGACATCCCGCCAGTCACGTTCCGCTTCATAATGTGGCCAGCGGTCATCAATGATGTTCTCGATCTCATGGCTCAGCAGAGAGGCATCCATACCACGCTCCCAAAGCTCATCAATCGTCTGCTTCACTTCCCGATTCAGTCGTTTGCTCATTTGGTGCTCACCTCCCAGCATTGACCTTACTTGCAGTAACCCCGCCCGTTTAATTGAATTGTTCCCAGCGGTTCCAGCCTTGTTCCAGCAGCTAAACCCTTGTGCCGCAAGGGTTTGAGGGACTTAGTTCTCTGTTCTCAGTCTCCGTAACATATACGTCTATATGAAAAAATAGGGTATATAGCAGAGAGATTTCCCTTATGAGTACATACTGTATTTATAATGAGAACATAAGGAACACTGAGAACAAGAATACAGAATCCCTTTTGCAGCAAGGGTTTTCCCGTTCTCAGTGCAGTGCTATAAATTGAGAACACCGAGAATTAATCCTGACCGAATTCTGAAAATCGGTCCCTTGTATCAAAGGACCATTCAAGCTTGGTCATATCAAAACAGTAGGTCCAGGGATTTCCTCCGCCCATTCTACGTCTCCACTTGGTACGCTGCGGGGCTGCCTTGGTCCACCCTTTCTCTTTCCATGCCTTTGATATAGAAAGCGGCTCATATCCACGCGATCTGAGATGTTCATCCAGCAAATCATCAATTACAAAAAGTTCATCTTCCTTAATTTCACCGAACAGTCTTCCTTGGTAGGGCTGTCCGCCCCCATTAATGATGAACTGCTTATTATTTGTGGTAACCCAACTCATCACAGACTCGAGTGCTTCTTCGGCTCTGTCCAGCTCCGGAGATCCCCCGGTGACATCCATCCAAGATTTCTCCAGATCACCTGCAGCATATAACCCTTGGCCAAAGCAGGCATCGAACATTTGCCCGGTCACATCGATCAGCGCCATGATCCGCGACAACCGCATGGCCACCTCTCCTGCAGTTCGGCTGATTTGCAGATACCGTTCGCAAGCAGCGCTGAACTGCTTCTTCCAATAGGTCATATCAGCAGTCTGCAAGAAGCGAATCCACGGCTCCGCCATATGGCCGTAGTTCTCACCTACCAGCTTGTTCAGCTCCTGAACCAACCGGGCGGCTTCAATATCCGCTGTGATAAATGGGGAGCCCTCCAGTGACAGCACACGGCCCACGCTGCCGCCGTCCTTGGCGAAGCTCGTAACTCTCTGCTCACCGGTTGAGAGCATCACCGTCTGCCAGCCAGCGCTGACCTGGGTTCCCTTCAGTGATCCTCTACCCTTCCCCTGCCCACTACTGAACTGGTAGACAATTGGCCGCGCTGTCCGCTCGTCCGTCTTCTTCGTATCGTCCAGAAAGAGCGGTAAATGATTCATGGTGGACGCGTACCGCTCAATGGCTACCTTCGTCATATTCCACTGCCGGAAGATTCCCGGCTTGGTTTCATCCGGACTTCCGAAGAGACTGGCCGCGATTCTCAACGCCGTGGTCTTCCCTCTGGATGTGCTGCCGGCCAGTTCGAATATATAAGGGCTCTCGCCCCAAAGACTCAGCAGCGGCGCCGACAGCGCGGCATAGATGGCCATTTTAACCGCGGGAAAAGGCTTGATCCGCTCCAATGCCAACAGCGTTCCCTTCAGCTCCCCCTTAATATGAAAACCCCGTGCTGTTTGTCCATCCCCCGCGTCTTTCGGCATGAACTGAATGTTTCCTTCGCCAATGAAGCGTTCACCAAGCAGGAACCCGCCACCGATCCACCCGAGCTGATTGCTGACCTTTCTTGTAACCAGTCGGTCTGCATTCTCCGATTCGAAGCGGCTGATGTATGCTGCCAACTTCCGGGCGTTCTCCGAATGAACCGGCAGCCCATAATCCGATAGATTAATGAGCTTCTTAGAATCGGCGAAGGTGCTGCGGGTATCGGAAACAGATTTCGTACCTCTTTGGGTTACCCATGAGACTTCCAGTCCCTGCGTATGATCCGTCAGATTCGTATAACGCCCCGTGACGGCAACCAGGCATTCACAGACACCAGCCTTACGCACCTCACCGCTTTTCAGGGTCTTGACTTCGAACAGCTTGCCGGCAATGACCTCAAAGCCTAGCGGAATTTTAATCCCGGTTAAGTCTATTGCCGTCTCTGTACCCGGAACTGCGTCAACCGCAAAATCAGGATCATTACCGAAGGCTTCCTGAATCTCAGCGGTAGCTTCTTCCTGTATTAAACGCTGCACATCATCCAGACCATGAGCAAACTTGACCATTTCTAAATAGCTGGGCTTCTGATCGACTTCCTGTCCTTCGGGGGCATCCTCGTCCAAATGGCCAAACTTATGAATGCGAACCAAATCAAATGCATTGTGGCTGTGGCCATCGGCAACGGGATCGCTGTCCTGGTGTGAATACGCCAGTTCCTGATCCGGAAATATCTCCAAGCCGTTTCCACTACTGCCCTGCGTGTAGGTATAACGGTTGGTCATGCTGCCCAGTACATAGATTTCAGGCAAAAACTCATTAATGGCGGCTTCGATGGAATAGGCCCGGCAGAACTGTCCTACTATGCTCCGCTTAGCTCTGGGGTCCTGCGGTTTCCTGCCTGTGAAGCGGGAGAAAGCCTCGCCGGGGTGCTTTGGCCAGTTGGCCGGATCTGTCCAATCCGATTGGTACATTTTCAGCACGTGATCCACTCCAAATGCAGCCCCCTCAGATTCCACGAATAAGGGCTCTGCATCTTTGGAACAAGAGGGTAAGTACATAAGCCGATTGACATCAAAAGTGGTCTTGTCAAAATGGTCCATTCCGATTAAAAATGCGATCATTCTCGAAGCTGCTGAGCATTCGTCTGGTGTCATTTCACGATCCATTAAAATGATTAGTCGATACTTTGGTTTTCCCTGACGATGGCTGTGCGTAGAATAGATTACATATGCACGGCCCCCAATCATCAGATCTACCAACAGGAGAAAATGCTCATCAGGGGCATCTACATCCAGAGTAATCAGACTGCGAACGTCTACACTTTCCTTTCGGCGCCGGCCACCCCGGACAAGGCCTCCCACGAAGGCGGGACCGTTTTTAACGGCCCCTTTCTCTTCGCGGCTCAACTTGTCGTACTGCTGCATTGTTTCGTCAGTGCGACGAGCTATGCGCAAGCGGTCTACAAAATCCGGCCATTTCATAAACTCCACTTTCCAGTTGGTATCCGTTGCATTTCTCCCAAAGCTTATCGGCAGCTCCGCCTCATGAATGACTGGCTTGGTATTTAGCCCGGCCGCATCCCGCTTCTGCATTCGCCGCACCTTCCTTCTGCTGCCGCAAGAAGCGATTAATATCAAACGTCCCCCGCTTGGTCATGAACGGCTGCAGTTGTGCTGCGAATATAGAAATTGCACGAGGGTCATGCGAGTCAAAAGCAAATTCTGAAGATTGCCCGTTGTCGAAAACTGCCCATAGCACTCCTGCATGTCCTTCTTCCTCTGCCCGATCCATTGCCACATCAAGTGCAGCATGGCGACGTGCGTAGGGAACTGACCAGTTATTTATGATTTCGCCTTGCACATTTATGAGTGAAAACTTGACTGTCTTCAATCGCTTCAGCTCCTTTCAGCACTTATTGATCTTTCACAAATCCGGATTCAACCACAGAGGATAAGCAAGCCTGCTCACTATCTCCCATATCAGCCACGACTTCCAGCAGCTTCTGAGCTGCTTTTTCGCGCGTGTAGCACCGATCATTCAAAAGAGCGAGCGCCTCACTTAAGATTTGATATCTCCAGCCAGACAATAGCGCTAATTCGCTCAATGACTTGCGCTGTTGTTCATTCATGCTGTCACCCCGCCGCTGCGCAGCCATTCTTCCAGAACATCTACGTGGAAGAGAATACGATTTCTCACGCGAATATGTGGAATGAGACCCTGCCTTACATCAGCGTACACAGATGTTGTGGACACGCCGATTATCTTCGCGGCTGTTTTGACATCTATAGTACGGCGCTGTATCGGTAACTGTTGAGACTCATGCATGGCTCATGGCTCCTCTCTGCTTGTATGCATCCTCCCGGCCCCAATAGATCCGATCCATAGAGAGACGGTACAACTGACAGATTCTCTCCGCCATATTGAGGCTGGCCTTACTGCAGTCCTGCTCCAGCTCTCTCAGCCTCTTGGTTTTTATTCCGAGCAGTTTGGCTGCTGCCACATCGGTATAACCGGCGCGCTCCCGAGCCGCGCGCAGTGTAAATTTACCTCGTGCAGCTTTCTTGGGAACCGGAACAGCTTGACGGTTGAACTTCCCAGGAAAGTATCTACGCTCACCCTGCTCTTCCACATACAACGAGCAGCCACAATTAGTGCAACGGACCAGTAGCGGGAATCCGCAGCAACGGATCGTGCGTTTTGCAGCAATAGCCAGTGCTTGCTTCGTTTCACCCAATGTGGCGTTCAGAAAATAGCGCTTCTCTGCCAGTGACTCGTAATCATCATCATCCAGAATAAGCCGGGCTTCAGCCATAACGAGATTGAACAGCACAGGCAGTTTCCCGCCCGCCATAATTCTTGTAAAGCCGGAAGCCAGAAACTCCGCCTTCGATTCTGCTTTTGGTAAGATAGCTGACATGGTGATTCCTCCTGAGATCGGGCTTCACTCTTGACCATAAACGCCACATAAAGTTATAATTGACGCCAAGAGCACCCATAGTTTTATTTTGATGATCGTCTTACGCGACCCGGCCAAGGATACTGCGTAAGACGATTTGTATTTTCTACTGTCCACAAAATCCATCGACAACGCCTCCTACAAACTCCGGAACAGTTCAAGAATCGTAATATCTTCACTCTTGAAATACTTCGCATAAGTTCTATCAATCCAGCCAGCGGCCTGATCCTTGTTCATCTTCCGGACCTCCTGCTTAATTGCTGCCGCCGTTTTGCCATACCTGCGAGATGCAAGCAGCTTGTAATACTGTTCCATGAACTGACCGCATTTTGGATTCTTATCATCTACCATTCCAAAATAAGCCATCTTCACCGCGCCTTTTCCGTTAATCAATTCGGTGCCAGTCTCCGTTGTGCTGTAGTCGGCCTGCCTGTTACGGAGACGGCGCATAGTAACGTCTGGCGCATTGACCTGGGCTTCATACGAGACCAGCCGCACGGCATCCGTATAATTGACGGATATCCCTCTCTTCTGGAGTTGTTCAAGAATGGTCCTCACACCCAGCGCTGCAAAGGAGATGTCCTTCGCTTCAGGATATACGTGGTACTGGCCTCCAGCATAGAAGACCACAGCGTATGAAGAGTACGGATTATCCTCATGAATTGGAAAACCAAAGATTGATCCGCCGAGCCGCTCTCGGAGGGTTGCCGCTTTGTCCTGGATCTGCTGTTTGCTCAACTTATCTGCCATACTGCACACCACCTTCAAACTGATTAATGATTGCTGCCTGCTCCTGCCGCAGATGTTCAATTTGGGCCAAGATAATTTGGCGAGCATCTGCATGCGGATACCTACCGGATTCCAGTACCCCCGGCGCAGGCTCCGGCGGCAATTCTCTTGCCAGTTGCAATTGCTCTCTGGCCAGCGCCAGAAGCTGGCTACCATGCGGACTTGTAATGGCTTGGTGAATGGCTTGTATTCTCGTATTCTGCAAGACTGTTGCTCCTTTCTTAATACGGTGACTTACAATAATGAGCCGCTGCCTCTTCCAGAGTGACCCTGTCGAAGCGGTTATGAAGTCTGTTCACCAGTGCTTGAATCTGCCCTTCTGTGAACTCCGCACCCTCGGCAGCCATGATCGTATAACCCGCGGCTGACTGATTGCTCCATTCCTGTGGAGATAACTTCTCTGACTCTTGCTGGCCAGCCTGGTAGGCTTTAATCAGGAGCTGCTCTACCTCATCCAACATTGCGATCATGCCAATCTCCATCCCCTGAGGAAAATACTTAAGCGCCAGTTCCCTACGCCGCTGTGCGGCCGTGTATTCCAAATCATTCAAAGAATCGGTCTCCTTTCTTGGTATAAATGTCAAAGCTACATGATGGATAAGTGCGGGCCAGCAGCTCCAGCGCAATCAAATTCCCTTGTTTGGTGCGGACCCAAAGCCGGCCATCTTGGTAAATACCGTAGAACCTCATCACCTACGCCCCCTACATGGATCTGTTGGCAGTCTCCAGCTCGAATAATTCCGAGAAGTCTACCCCAAAAGCATCCGTTAGTTTTTTGGCTACAGGTGGACTTGGATTACGCTCACCGCTGCATATCTGTTGAGCGGTCACCTCACCGATCCCCGCTGTTTTGGCCAATTGCCTGCGGGACCAGCCTCGACGAAACATTAACTCTGCGAGCTTTTCCGTTTTAACAATGGCTTTCATCAATCACGCCCCCTTATTTACTCCCAGTAAGTAAAAATGATGTTTACGGTATGAGAATAACACTGCTTGATATTTTTTTCAAGTACTAAGAATAAAATATTTACTTTCAGGGAATGTAACTATAGAATTAGTATATACGATAACTTAAAGGGAGCGAATTAATGTGGAAGATGATTTCGATTCATTAGACTTAAAACCCGAACATGTGCCAGCAGCAGCGCGAGCATTTGTTGATAAGGGACCTTTGGATGTAAAAACTTATGGGGAATGGTTAAAGGCGCTTAGGGAAGAACGAGGACTAACTTTGGCATCCTTAGGGGAATTAACGGGTTACTCCACTTCTCACCTCTCGCAAGTTGAGACCGGGAAGAAAAAGTATTTACCTGCACCAGAGTATTTGGAAAAACTCGCCCAGGCTCTTGATGTCGGGTATTCAGACTTACTTCAGCTCGCAGGATATGATGACCTAGCCAAGGGCGTAAGGCTAAGAGAGGCACAAGAGATATTCGGCGATGCAGATCTCTCTAATTCCGGAAATATTGCTGAAATAGTGGACCTAAAAAAATTACTAAGCCGAGAAACTGCACCGTTCCCTGTTTACAATGGACATAAACTTTCAAGACAAGAATGCCAACAAATATTGGGTGTTCTTCAAGCGATATTTCCACAGTATCAAACAGGGCAATGATATCGAAATAACCATATTAGTAGTTCTTCTATACAAAACAAAAGGAGCATAATCACAATGGCGAATATTGTAAAGCGAGGAGATAACAGCTGGCGCTTCACCGTTTCGACTGGCGTCCAGGCCAACGGCAAATACGGCCGCCGCACCAAGACCATAACCATAACCGATGAATCACTCCTCAAGACGAAGAAGCGGCTACAGGATCACCTGGACATGGAATACTCAAAGTTCAGAGAGGAGGTCCAGGCCGGGGAGTACATCGCGCCGCAGAGGATGACCATTGCGGATTTTGTGGAGGAGTGGCGGACGAAATACGCCGCGAAGCAGTTGGAGCATAAGACGCTCACAGCTTATGAATCACACCTGAAGACACGAATTTTGCCGACCTTCGGTCACATGAAGCTGGAAGATGTGAAGCCACTCCATATTGTGGATTTCCTTGAATCGCTCAGCCAGGACGGCGGCCGGGGCGATAAGAAAAGCGGCGGGCTGGCCTCTGGTACGGTCCAGATCAACCACCGTGTTCTGAAAAACATCTTCTCCCGCGCCGTTGAATGGAAGATCATCAAGAGTAACCCTGTGACTGCCGTGCAAAAGCCGAAGGTCACCAACAAAGAAATTATCCCTTATGATGAGCAAGAGGTACAGCAGCTGCTTCAAGCAATTGAAAAGGAGCCCTTCCACTGGCGTATGCTAATTACGCTGGCCCTTACCACTGGTATGCGGCGCGGCGAGCTGCTGGGGCTGGAGTGGAAACATGTAGACTGGAGAACAGGCACAATTGATGTAAGCCAGACGCTTGTTCAAGCTCTTAAGGGTGAAATCATCGTCAAGGAGCCGAAGACAAAGAAATCACGGCGCAAGGTTACGTTGCCGGCTTCTGTGCTGGAAGAACTGAGGGATTATTATGCATACAGGGTAAAGGAGCGGGACAAACTGGGCGATGCTTGGAACGGTCGGGATCAGGAAGGCCGGGAGTGGCATTTCATGTTCTGTCACCCGGACGGATCGCCATTCCATCATGAGCGCCCTTACCTATGGTTCCGGCAATTCATCAAGAAGAATAATATGCGCTATATCCGATTCCACGATCTGCGCCATACCTCGGCCACGCTGCTGATTAATCAGGGCGTTCATGCCAAGATCATTTCGGAACGGCTGGGTCACGGGAATATCACCACAACGATGAATATTTATGGCCACGCCCTGCAAAGCGCAGACCAGGCTGCAGCTGATAAGCTGGACTCCCTGTTTTCCAAAAAAGGTAAAAGCGCAAAAATAAAGACGCTTCAGGAGTAATTCCCGAGCGCCTTCTTGCTTTCTTTTATGTCGAATTATCACCAGTTACTGGCGAATATCTTGATTTTTTGCACCACATTTGCACCAATGTACAATTACACCCGCTGTCTCACTAACCTCCACGCGTCTGTATCATCGTAAAAACCCTTGATACACAAGGCTTTCTTCCACTGTACTACTTAAGCTCCAGTAATGCGACTGATTCGATATGTGTCGTATGCGGGAACATATCCACCGGAGTTACCTCCACTGTCTTATACCCGCCATCCTCCAACACCCTTAAATCCCGCGCCAGTGTCGATGGATTACACGACACATATACTACCCGCTCCGGCTTCATTGCCAGAATGGTATCCAGCAGGCGCGGGTCGCAGCCCTTGCGCGGCGGATCGACGACGATCACATCCGGCTTGACACCCTGCTCTTTCCAGGCAGGGATGACGTCTTCGGAAGCGCCGACTTCAAACACTACGTTGTTCATATTGTTCAGACGCGCATTCGCCCGCGCATCCTCGATGGCTTCAGGCACAATCTCCACGCCGTACACCTTAGCCGCATGCTGCGCCAGGAACAGCGAGATTGTCCCGATGCCGCAATAGGCGTCGATCACTGTCTCGTTCCCGGTCAGGCCTGCGTACTCTACGGTTTTGCCGTACAGAACCTCGGTCTGGGCCGGGTTGACCTGGTAGAAGGAACGGGGCGAGATGGCGAACTGCACATCGCCGATGTAGTCATAAATGACGTCTCTGCCCCACAGCACGCGGGTGTCGCTGCCGAAGATTACGTTGGTCCGCTGGGTGTTGACGTTCTGGCAGATGCTCTCCACCTGCGGCAGCGCCCCGAGGATGCTGCCGATCCAGGCATCCAGATGCGGGATATCGCGGCCGTTCGTGACCAGGACCAGCATCATTTCGCCAGTGCGGAAGGCTTTCTTCACCACGACATGGCGAAGGAGGCCGCGTCCGGTTTCTTCATCGTAAGCTGTGATCCCCAGGTCTCTGCCGATGCCTTTTACAGCAGCAACGACCGCGTCGTTATCCTCATGCTGGATTAGACAGGTCTCCATGTCGACGATCCGGTGACTGCCGCGGGCGTAGAAGCCGCCAACCAGGCCGCCGTCGGTTACGCCGATAGGCACCTGGGCCTTGTTGCGGTAGCGCCAAGGCTCGTCCATGCCCAAAGTTGGGCGGACGAGAATGCCGTCGCTTAGGGAAACTGAGGCATTTGCACCTGAGTTCTCAGCCCCGCTTACGTTCGCAAGCAAACCAGCCTTTACCATGCCACCCGCATTTTCCTCACTCGCGGCACTTGCCACACGTTCGCCCTCAAACGCCGAAATTCCTGCGCTTGCCGAATTAGTGCCTCCCTCTTCGCTGTCACGAGAAGCTCCGTCAGCACTTCCGTTCCCAGCTTCCGCACCTCTCCCCGGTGCCCCCGCCACCCGCAGCTTCCCAATCCGCTGCAGGTTGTCCACCACCAACTGGCGTTTCCACGCCAGTTGGGCGGTATAGTCCATATGCTGCAGCTGACAGCCGCCGCATTGGTCATAGATCGGGCAAGGCGGCGCTATACGGTCGCCGCTGGCCTGGACAAGCTCAAGCAGCTTGGCGTAGCCATACTGCTTCTTAGTCTTAAGGACCTTGGCGCGGACCTTCTCACCAGGAAGGGCGCCCTGCACAAAAAGGGTAAAGCCTTCAACGCGGCCTACCCCCTCTCCTTCATGGGTCATGCCGATAATATCGAGCATAACCTCGTCATTCTTATTCACTGGCAGTCCGGCGGCAGGTGCCGAGCTGTTCCGGCGGCTTGCGCTGCGTCCACTGCGTTGCTTACTCATTTATGGGTTCACTTCTTTCATTATCTTCACTGTTAAGCATCTTAACTATTGTCCCCGGAAGCACCTATATCATCATTTAGTTGGAATTTCTCCAGCTAATTATATCTCATTGTCATCATAGAAACATTTTAAATGGAAAAACTCCAGCTAATTCGGCGCTCAACATACAACTAGGAGCTTATTGCACGAATTAAATGGAGTAATTCCAACTATTTCAGTGCATAGGGACTGTTCAGTCCATTTAGTTGGAGTTTTTCCCACTATTGCCGTCGTTATAATCTGGTGGCCGATTCTATAAGTTAGTGACTTGCCCCCGGTTGGAGGCTGCCCAGTTGCATAAGTGCGCTATGGCCTAAGTTATCTCCAACTGTTCTTTAATCACATCTTGTTCGAGTCACATCGCTATTTTCGAGGGGGTATTCGTATCCTTAAAGCTCCCCCAGCGAAATTGATAAGTGCATGTCACTTCTGCCGGTTACTCCCGATCAGGTATTCTGTGCAAAAATCCGCAGATGCTGCGGCAAAATACTGAAATTGCCCGGCAGTGTCCCGCCAAGCTCACCGTCCAGGTTCAGCTGGACATAACCGGGAGAGGTAACCTCCATCGCATCGGTACGGAAGTAGACGACCTTCTTATCCTGCAGGTGCTCGCCGCGGATCGCCAGGCTGACCAGGCGGATGAATTCGGCCAGGTTGCATTTCTTGACTGCGATCACGTCCAAAAGTCCATCGTCGATCCGGGCATCCGGAGCTAGCTTCTCGAAGCCGCCTACAGAATTGGTATTGGCGATGAGGAAGAGCATGAACTCGTCATGAATCAGCTCTTGGCCGTTGGCACGGATGTACAGCTCCTGCGGGGACAGGCTGGCCATTTTTTCAATCCCCTTCAGGTAGTAGGCAAGCTGGCCCATCATCGTCTTCAGCCTGCTGGGAACCTCGTAGGTCAGCTCGGTCAGTCTTCCGCCGCCGGCTATATTAATGAAGTAACGGTCATTG
>RCUU01001446.1_pt1 | contig 11342 bp, 11 predicted proteins | sample 2166211 | NCBI WGS metagenome assembly RCUU01 (sample SAMN09932620, study PRJNA488358) | compost metagenome | feature: garden; material: soil; isolation source: compost soil in phenylacetic acid-enriched culture | place: Germany: Experimental Botanical Garden Goettingen | collected 2016-01-27
TTTGCAACTCGAATCAAACCTGCGGAATTTACCGGTGATATGATCGGAGTGAAAGGAGGAGGACTTCCATGTACGAATGGAATGAGACGGTTCAACGCATGGTGGACTGGGTGGAGACGCACATCACGGAAGATACGTCTCTATTGAAGATGTCAGACGCGCTGGGGTATTCCCCGTTTTATTGCTCCAGACAGTTCAACCAGTACACGGGGGTGACCTTGCGGGATTATATCTGGACGCGAAGAGTCAGCCGTGCCGCCATGGAGCTCCGCGACACGGATCAGCGGGTTCTGGATATCGCCGTAAAGTATGGATTTTCATCGCAGGAGGCGTTTACGAGAGCGTTCGTGAAAGCCTTTCAGCTCACCCCTGCGGCCTACCAAAAGGCGCCAAGACCCATTCCCTTAGCGATTCGTCAGGAAGTATTCTCGCCTTATCACTATTGGATCAAGGAGCGGGATCACATGAGTGAAATTCACTTGCAGCCGGCGGAGATCAAAGTCGAGTTTATTCCGGCCCATAAGTTTATCGGGATCTGGGATTTGACCGTCAACAACTACGGGGATTTCTGGGAGAACGGGCACTCCTGCGACGAAGTCAGCGGAACCTTAGAAAGCATGTCCAACCATACCCTGAAGGGGCAATTAGGGCAGACGGCGGGGTGGTTTTACCGGGACGGCCAAAAAGGGTATCTGTACGGCATCCCGGTTCCCCTGGAAGATGACGGACCGATTCCGGAAGGAATGGAGTGCCGGGAGATCCCGGAGTCGGAATACCTGGTGTTCTTCCACCCGCCGTTTGACTACCTAAAGGATAACGGAGCGGTGATGAGCGCGGTGGAGGAGGTTGCTTGGAACTTTGATCCCAGCCAACTGGGGTACGAATGGGATGAAGAGCTCAAGCAGGACTATCAACGGCATTACCCGGAAGGTTACGGATATGCCGTGCTGCGACCGGTTAAGAAGAAGGGATAAAGGGGAAAGGCCATCCTGCTGGAAGGCCTTTTACTTATTTCTGTTGCCCCTTCACCCGCTTCAATGCCGCAACGATCAGGAAGCTGATAATGACGAGCAGAAGCCAGGAGCTAATCTTGCCGAGATGGACGAGATGCCAGCCATCGGATTGGTTCGGGTACCTCCAGGCGCTGAAGAACGTGGCGACATTCTCTGCGACCCAGATAAAGAAGCCAATCAGCACAAAGGAGAGGGATAACGGCATCCGGTAGGGTTTGCCGCCAACCTCGTAGGTGACCCAGGTCCGCCAGAAGACGAGCAGCACCAGCGCCGACAACCACCACCGAACATCGATCCAATAATGGTGGGTGAAGAAATTCAGGTAAATGGAGGCGGCCAGCGGGACGACCAACCAGAGCGGGGGGAAGCGGACCAGGTCCACCTTCAGACGTCGCCAGGCCTGGCACAGATAACTCGCCACACTGGCGTACATGAACCCGCTGTAGAGGGGCACGCCGTTTACCTTTGTCCACCCTTCATCGGGATACGCCCAAGAACCCATATGAACCTTGAACAGCTCCAGCGCCAAGCCGATCAAGTGGAAGATCGTGATGACCTTCAGTTCGTCGCGGGTTTCCAGTCCTGAACGAACCATCCAGACCTGCATGGCGAGGCAGATCAGCAGCAACCAGTCATAACGGGGGAGCCAAGGCAGCGGAAGAAACTGCGTCAAAGCGAGCGATGCAAAAATCACCACAGGGAACACGCAGGACAATGCCTGCTGCCAGCCGAAGCGAACCAACTGCCGAAGGGCATGATCAAGGCGTTCACCTACGCGCAACTCCCCTTTGTTCAGGGATTGACTCAGGCTACTCCTCATCGTTTCGGTACTCCATAATATCACCGGGTTGGCAATCCAACGCCTTGCATATCGCCTCCAAGGTGGAGAAACGAATGGCTTTGGCCTTCCCGTTTTTCAATATAGAGAGGTTGGCCATGGTGATACCGACCCTCTCCGAAAGCTCCGTGACACTCATTTTCCGTTTTGCCAGCATGACGTCGATATTGATAATTACACCCATGGGTTCCCTCACCTCAGATTGTTAAATCGTTTTCCGATTTGATGTCGATAGCATTTCTTAAGAGCCTCTGCAGCACGGCTGCAAAAACGGCAATGACGAGGGAAGCGAAGCAGATGACCAATCCGAGAGCGGCGAGGCCCGGAGCATCGTCCTTCTCCGCGATGATGAATAGGACTGGCAAGATGACCGCATATAAGATGCAGATGGCGATGGCGCAGTTTCTAATCCGTCTTAAAGCCATCACCGAGGCTTCAGAAAAGGCAGTATTCTTGTCGATATAACTTAACAGCCTCAGTGTCTGGTATAGCGCATAGAAAAAGGGAATAGCGGAAGCGTACATGGCAGTGAGCAGGGTCAAGTATATCAACGGCGGATAATACTCCACCAAATCCTTGGCAATCGTGGGTACCCCAATCACGCATACGGCAAGGATGGCGATCCCCATCAAGAAAACGACCCCCCTTAAGAAAAGGGTAGAACCTTGTTCACGTTTCATCATTAACAGCACCTCGCGTAGTGATAGTGTCGAAGCTAATTTAGCATGTTTTTTATCGATAATCAATAAATATTTATTAATAAATGAAATGTATATATCGAGAAATGATACTTTTGTTAAGAGTGCCTGATAAGTTCTTTTTGGATGGCTTCAAAAAATCAATTATTAAATATCTTAGAAATTAATATTTCAATCCCTCACTATTGTTGTTACACTTAAATCAAATCAATTATTACGGAAAAGGTGTGGGCCGGCTCGTCTCCAGACTTGTAGCGAGAGCGATTCGAGAGCGCTTACATCCTTTCAGCAAAATAAGGGCATAAGGGACGGTAAACATGAATCACGGACAAACAAGTACAGACGTTATTTTGATTGGTGCCGGAATTATGAGTGCGACGTTAGGGACCCTGCTGAAAGAATTGGCGCCGGACTGGAACATCACAGTGTTTGAACAACTTGCCCGGGCAGGGGAGGAAAGCTCGAACGAATGGAATAATGCGGGAACGGGTCATGCCGCGTTGTGTGAGTTGAACTATACCACGGAGCGGCCGGACGGAACCGTCGATATTAGCAAGGCGGTTAAAGTGAATGAACAGTTCCAGGTGTCAAGGCAGTTCTGGTCTTATCTGGTTCAACGCCATCTGATCCGGAATCCGCAGGATTTCATCATGCCGCTGCCTCATATGAGCTACGTGCGTGGGGAGCAGAATGTTGAATTCCTCAGAAGACGTTACGAAGCCTTATCCTCGCATCCGCTGTTCCAAGGGATGGAGTTCTCCGATGATCCTGGGAAACTGAGAGAATGGGTTCCGTTGATGATGACAGAGCGAAAAGCCCAAGAGCCGATTGCGGCAACGAAGATCGATTCGGGCACGGACGTGAACTTTGGTACCTTAACGCGGATGCTGCTGAATCATTTGAAGGAACAGGACGTGGATATCCGTTACAAGCACAGCGTGAAGAAGCTGAAGCGGATGCCGGACGGGTTGTGGGAATTGAAAGTGAAGGACTTGAGCAGCGGCGTGACCCAGCGCCATACCGCCAAGTTCGTCTTTATCGGTGCTGGTGGCGGGAGCTTGCATTTATTGCAGAAATCCGGCATCCCGGAAGGGAAGCGGATCGGCGGCTTCCCCGTCAGCGGGTTGTTTATGGTGTGCAACAATCCGGAAGTCGTAGAGCAGCACCATGCCAAGGTTTATGGCAAAGCTTCGGTTGGGGCACCGCCGATGTCTGTTCCGCATCTGGACACCCGGTTCATCGACAATCAGAGGGCGCTGCTGTTCGGACCTTTTGCCGGCTTTTCGCCGAAGTTCCTCAAGACCGGCTCTCTATTCGATCTCATCACCTCCGTCAAACCGCATAATCTTCTGACGATGCTGGCCGCCGGGGTGAAGGAGATGTCACTGACCAAATACCTGGTTCAGCAGCTCATGTTGTCCAAGGAACAACGTATGGAGGAGTTGCGGGACTTTGTCCCGGGGGCCAAGAGCGAGGATTGGGATCTGATCGTCGCCGGTCAGCGGGTGCAAGTCATCAAGGATACAGTGGAGGGCGGCAAAGGAACGCTGCAATTCGGCACGGAAGTAGTCAGTGCCGCCGATGGCACGATAGCCGCATTGCTTGGCGCTTCCCCGGGGGCTTCGACCGCGGTGCAAGTCATGCTGGAGGTTATCGAGAAATGCTTCCCGCAGCAGTATGAAACCTGGAAGCCTAAGATCAAAGAAATGATTCCTTCATTTGGTTATTCGCTGTCGGAAAATCCGGACCTCTTCCAGTCGGTTCATCGAGCAACTTCACAGGCACTTGGATTATCGGAAACCAAGCCACAAGCCGTTTCGGTATCATAATTTGTTCTGCATTATGTAGAAGAGCTAAGCCGGTCTAAACCGAGCTTAGCTCTTTCCATTAGTTTAATAAATTGGCGGCCAGCCAGGGTTGGATCACAGGCAGAACAATGTCAGGCTGCATGGCTTTCGTATGGTCCATCTCGTTCCCCGGTAAGATCGCCACATCCCAGCCGAGCTGGTGTAACACTTGTTCATGCTTGCGTAATGTCCCCGCGATATCGACAGTTACGCTCCCAAAGTTCTCGCCATACACGATGCAGTCCGCTTCGCCGGCAAAGGTAAGTCTCGGAAGGGTTATATTCTCCTGCACGGAGGTGTCGTCGAAATCGATCAAGCTTAGATACAGGGTCAAAAATTGCTTCGTTTGCTTCGGATCGAGTGTAACCTGAACCTGATCCCAGTCGAATTCTTCCGGGCTGCCGAAGTCCTGTAGGAGTTCTTTCGAAGACGGGGAGGGGTTCAGCGCTTGTTCATGAGTTTTGGCAGTGACGGTCAACATTTCTCGGTAGGGTCCTCCATAAGGCGGAAATCCCCCCATGATCAAGCTCTCCAGCCGGTTCGTCCGAATCGCCAGCTGTAAGCCGGCTAGGGCCAGCCAGGAATAGCCGTAGTAACTAAAGGTTTCGACCTGCATCTCGTCGGCGATACGCAGGAAATCGAGCACGATACGATCCGGCGTCAAATGATCGGGCTCAGGGTGTTGAAACCGATGCCCTTCATAATCAAAATGCAGAACTTGAAACTGATCGGACAAGCCCTCTACAAAGCTCTTGCCTAACTCGGGATCAACGCCCCATATCCTAAGGCTTTCCGCTTCTTGTCCGTAGGCGGATTTTTTGGCTATAGGCAGCATGATCGTTTTGCCTCCGGGTTTTCCGGTTAGGCCGACTTCCAACGTTGAACCATCGGCTAAGGTGACAAGCTTCTGATGTTTCATTCGAATCGCTCCCTTGCATGTGATACCTTCAGGATATAACATTCATGCAATCTTTCGGTTTTGTGCCGCGAATGTCTGATGTTATGATGATTATAACGACACTAGGTTAACGTAGCACTTTAAGGTTTTACTTTAAGCACAGGGAGTGGGCTTATGCAGGAAGTCTATACGCCAGCACAAATTGCGGAACGGCTGAACGTAAGCACAACCACATTAAGGCGATATGAAGAACAAGGGTTAATTCCAGAGGTCTTGAGATCGGCGGGCAACCATAGAATCTATACGACGGTCCATATCCAAGCGTTTATCACCATTCGATCGTTGTTAGCCGGTTATGAGATCCCTGTCGTTTATGAGGTGATGCGAAGAATCAAAGAAGGCAGCGTCACGGAAGCCTTGTGGCTGATCAATCATCAATTGTACCAGGTCCAGGAAGAGAAGCAGAGGGTGGAAGGGCTGTTAACCATGATCCGGCAGGCGGATTTCCGTTCGTATAAGAACCGGAAGCTGACCGAAGCGATGACGATCGGGAAGGTGGCAGAGCTGGCGGGGGTGAATCCCTCGGCGATTCGGCATTGGGAGAAGGAGGGGCTGATCACCTCGACCCGGCACCCGGAAAGCGGATATCGCCTATTCTCCGTGCCCGAATTGCGTAAGATTCTGGTCATCAGCAGTTTACGTAAAACGATCTATTATATCGAGAACCTGCGGGATATTTTGCTAGACATGGAAGCCTTCCGTTTATCCAAAGTCGACCGTTCCTTCCAAGTGGCTCTCGAGAAACTAAACCAGAAGCTCACGACCCAATACCGAGGAATCGCAGAGCTGATGGCTTATATCCAATGTCTCTCGTAATTCGAGCGCCTGGGAAGGAACGGAAGAGGGTTGTTTATTTCTTCGACGAGGCGTTCACCTGCTGAAGCAATTGGATGATCGTTTCGTTTAGGCGGTTTATCTCCTCAGGCTCCATATCTGAAGCAGCAAGCAGGGACTGCGGAACACAGGCTGCTTTCTCTTGCAACGCTTTGCCTTTCGGGGTAATGAGCACATTCACCACGCGCTCGTCGGCGGAATCGCGGCGTCTTTCGATTAGCCCCGCAGCTTCCATCCGCTTCAACAAAGGCGTTAAAGTTCCGGTATCCAGATCTAACGCTTCTCCGAGCTCCTTAATGGTGCTCTTCTCCTTCTCCCACAAGGTGACCAAGACCAGATATTGCGGATAGGTCAGCTCCAGCTCATCCAAATACGGGCGATACAGCCGCAGGATGGCGCGGGAGCAGGCATACAGCGAAAAACAAAGATGTTCCCCTAACTTCAAGCTTGGCTCATTCGTTTCCATGATGCACCTCGATTGCCTTTAATGTAAGTTTACAAACATCATAACAGAAGCAAGAAAAAGAAACTATATTTTTTACAATTTAATTGTTGACAATATTGTGGAGGGCGGGTAAGATGTGAATATAAATATTTTGCACAATATAATTTTGAAAAACAAAACGTGGAGGGATTAACAATGGCAAAAGTTACGGTTGGTCAAGAGAATGGAATTCCGGTGGAGCTTCATTACGAGGATGTAGGTTCGGGGAAGCCGGTGATTTTGATTCACGGTTGGCCGCTGAGCGGAAGATCGTGGGAGAAGCAGGTGCCTGCTTTGGTGGAAGCCGGCTACCGGGTGATTACGTATGATCGCCGCGGGTTCGGCCAGTCGTCGCAGCCTTGGAACGGTTATGACTACGATACCTTTGCTGCTGATCTGCATCAATTGATCTTGTATCTGGGCTTACGCGATGTCACCTTGGTCGGATTCTCGATGGGTGGCGGAGAAGTGGCTAGATATATCGGAACCTACGGGACGCAGCGGGTAAGCAAGGCGGTTCTGGCTGGGGCGGTTCCGCCGTACCTGTACAAATCCAAGGATAACCCGGACGGCGGGCTCGATGACGCCGCCATCAAGGGATTCCAGGACGGCGTACTCGCGGATCGGCTGGCTTTCCTGGACGACTTCACGACGAATTTCTTCGCGGCTGGAGGTCGAACCGACCTGGTGAGTGAACCGTTCCGCTTATACAACCGCGACATCGCTGCCTTTGCCTCTCCGAAAGGGACGCTGGATTGCATCGCTGCATTTAGCTACACGGATTTCCGAGGGGATCTGGCTAAATTCAACGTACCAACCTTAATCCTTCATGGTGATTCGGACGCGATTGTACCGGTAGAGTTTAGCGGCCAAAGAGCGCACGAGCAAATTCCGGGCAGCCAGCTTGTGGTGGTCAAAGGCGGCCCACACGGATTTAACGTGACGCATGCGGAAGAATTTAATGCGGCGTTGGTGAAATTTCTTCAAGGATAAGTAAAATAAGAAATAAGGGCACCCAAGAGGGTGCCCTTTGTTTTGTTCTATAGAACCGACTGCAGCAGGAAGTTGGCCAGGAACAGGAACGAGATGACGAACATGGAGACCGACAGCTGTTCCCGCTTCTTCGAGAACATCTTAAGCAGCGGATACGCGATAAAGCCGAAGGCGATACCGTCGACAATGCTATACGTTAAAGGAATCATCAGAATGACGAGAAACGCGGGAAACGCTTCGGAGAAATCGCTGAAATCGATCTTCGTGATATTCGTCAGCATGAGTCCGCCGATGATGATCAGGATCGGGGCGATCGCAGCGTCCGGGATGATTTTGATCAAGGGCATAAAAAACAACGAACCCAGAAATAACAACCCGGTCGTGACCGAGGTTAACCCGGTTCTTCCGCCTGCGGTAATGCCGGCCGCAGTCTCGACCGTCGATACCGTCGGGCTGGTACCCAAGAGTCCGCAAGCCACCGCGGAAATCGATACAGATTTAAGCGATTTCCCATTTTTCTCTGGAGCTTGAAGCATGCCGTCGACTTGGGAATGGACGAGCCCGATATTCTCGAAGACCAATACCAGAACCAGCGAGAAGCAAGCCGTTAAGAACGGAATGCTGGCCATATGACGGAAGTCCGCACTCATCCAGACGTTACCGTAGCTTTGAAACGAAATCGGCTCCGAGGCGAACGAACCCAAATCCACGATCCCGAACAACCAGGCCACCAGCGTTCCTACAATAATGCTGATGAGAAAATTCCCGGGAACCTTCTTCAAGAACAGAAACAGCGTAAGAATCAGGTTGATGATCGAAGCCAGAACCAGCGGGGCCGATAGGTCGCCGAGCGCCACAAAGTGGCTGGTGTTGCCGGTGACGATGCCGCTCTTCTGCAAGCCGATAAAAGCAATAAACAGACCGATTCCTACGGAAATGGATTCCTTTAGGGAAACCGGAATAGCCCTGGAAATCAGGGAGGACAAGCCTGTAAAGGCGACCACGACAAACAGGATGCCCGCAAGCACCGTGGCACCCAAGGCTTCTTGGTAGCTGAGTCCCATCGAACCAACGATCGTATAGGTAAACAAGGCGTTGATTCCCATGCCGGGAACGAGAATTAATGGCGCGTTCGCCACGAACGCAACCAGCAAACAGCCGACAAGCGAAGACAGCACGGTGGCCAAGATCCCGGCCTCGAGCGGAATCCCCGCATCCTTCAGGATATTGGCGTTGACGGCGATAATATACACGATGGAGAAGAACGAGGTTAATCCTGCGACAAGTTCTTTTCTCACATTCGTTTGGTGTTGCTTAAGCTGAAATACTCCTTTCATGAATCAATCACACTTTCAAAATATCCCTCTCCCACCCGCATCAAACGAAATGAACCTGAGTTACTTCGTTTATGCCAGAGGCTATTATACCACGGTTTATGACGGATTGCCTTTTACAAGTTGTTCCTTGGTGGGGATTAGGTCCGGCGAATGAAGGCATGACGGCGATTGAGTCTTAAGTCCCGTAAAAAAATAGGACCAAACTACCGATAACAAGATGTGTCAACATCATGACATTTTTAACATCAGGAGGGGAACATGAAGAGAAAGAGTTCGTTCGTATGGGTAGTTTGTCTGTCGTTGGTTTTGTCGTTTTGGGTTTCATCTGGGCCTCCGGTTCAGGCTGGCACCGATTACAAGCCGATTGAATCGATTACGCTGAGGGAGTCGCCTTTCTCGATTGGAGAGGGCTGGACCGTTAATGCAAGCTTTAATTCGAATGCCCCCTATGCGTTAGCTAAGGGGAAAAAGGAGTACCTCGCCGTTGGCCCTTACGGCACGGTGATGAAGTCTACGGACGGGGTTGCCTGGAAGGCCTTGTCGAAGTTCGGGAGTTATCATTTTACCGCCATCGACTGGGATGGCTCCAAATACGTCATGTTCGGCAGCAACACGGAATATGCTAGTCGCCTGTATGAGAAGCCCTCTGAGGGATTTGTCTCCACGGACGGCCTAACATGGACGAAGATTGATTTTGATCCGGGCGAGACAATCTACCAATTGACATGGGGAGAATCCGGATTTGTCGCGGTGGGGCAAAAGCATATTTTCTACTCCAAGGATGGGGAGCACTGGGAAACCAAACGCACGCTGTTTAACGATTATGGCGCGGATATCCTGAGGTATGTGAACGGGATTTATTTGATTTCCAACCAATACGAAGATCCATTTGTCCTCGTCTCGAAGGATGGGCAGAATTGGTCCGCCAAAACCTATAACGCATCCGCCGGGATTCAGGATATGATCTGGACCGGGAAGCAATACCTGGGTGTTGGTAACGGTATCTATACTTCGCCCGACGGGTTTACTTGGACGAAACAGGCGAAGTCCCCAAGCGGCGCCGAGCTGATGACGATTACCTCCGGACATGGCCTGTACATCGTTACCGGTGCTGCAGGTCAAACGAGCGGGGTCAACAAAAATGTAGCCTATACATCCAAAGACGGCGTGAGTTGGAAGAAGACGGATCTTTCTTATCTTCACGCGAATATCTACATCATCTATCCGGTAGCCAGCGGTTTTGCAGGAATCGGTTCCAATGATCGGCAGGATTTCCCCGATAGCACCTACGCTCTGTATACGAAGGACGGCAGCTCGTGGAGCTACCGGTTGACGGGCTCGCAGACAGGTGGGGAGCTGGGAGGCATCGCGACCAACGGGAAGAGAACCGTGGCCGTTGGGTTGGCTGGCAACGTAATCTATACCGATGACGGGATTACTTGGCGGGGCGGTAATCCGTTTGCCTATCGGGACAGGCTGGGTAGACCGAATTTATACGATGTGGTCTGGGGAGCAAACAAGTTCGTTGCAACCGGTCATTACGGTATTTACTACTCCACGGACGGCTATAGCTGGAAGAAGGCCAATGTACCTCTCAAAGATCAGTATGGTCAGTTGCGCAATATTTTGTGGACCGGTAAGTTTTTTGTAGCGTCGGATCAATCCTATGGCACTTATACATCTAAGGATGGGGTGAAATGGACTCGGGTGGCTAGCGTGAGCAATGGAAACTGGCTGACCTCGATGGTCTGGGACGGCAAGCGTCTGCTAGCTGCTTTCCGCGTGCATAACTACAACACCGGCGTCGGGACAACCAAGCTGATGCAGACGACGGACGGGATGAATTGGAAGCTGGTGAAGACGATCGATTTGAATCAGACCTACCTGGCTTGGAACGGCAGTTCCTATGTGGCATTAGATCTTTATAATTCTACGAACACATGGGTGTCCAAGGACGGATTGAATTGGTCAAAGAAACAAATGACGTTCCCGAACGGCAGTTTTGATGCCTTGGACTTCTTAACCTCATTCGACGGTAACTTCTTCGCAATGGGAACGGACTATGATGAGGTTAACGGGGACGGGGAGTATGTTCCTTACCGCGTGTACTATCTGTCCAAAGACGGAGTGCAGTGGAAGAAGGTGGCGATTCCCCCAATCTATCAAGGGATTGACGGAGCCGGTACGCAAAGAATGTTCGATGGAATCAAAGTCTATGGCAAATATATCTTCGTTGGCGGAAATGACGAGATCATGTACGTAGACCGGCTGACGGGCTCGAAGTAGAATTGATGAAAGCTGGATGGGCATGGGGGGGACCTCATAACCCATCCTTTTTTT
>RCUU01001448.1_pt1 | contig 11336 bp, 5 predicted proteins | sample 2166211 | NCBI WGS metagenome assembly RCUU01 (sample SAMN09932620, study PRJNA488358) | compost metagenome | feature: garden; material: soil; isolation source: compost soil in phenylacetic acid-enriched culture | place: Germany: Experimental Botanical Garden Goettingen | collected 2016-01-27
GAGATCCTGCCGTATGGTGTGGAGAACAGCGGGTACAAGGAGATCGGCAACCTGCTGCGCAGCTGGATGGAGGTATACAATCTGGAGAACGGAATTCCGTTCTACAAGCTGCGCTCCAGCACCAATGATGATGCGCAGGTCAGCGAAATCCGAAGCGGACATTTTTATTTGTCCTTCACAGCAGAGGGAGAGCGGCTGGCACCGATTGTGGACTTCGAGACGGTGTTCGGAGGCAATACTTCGCTTGGCTTTCCGGAGCGTTTTGCCGGTCTGCAGCTGGCAGAGCTGCTTGCGCAGCCCCAATATCCCGTCAACAAAGTTCCCTGCGGCTTCAGCGGCGTGGTGCGGACACTTGCTCCGGGCGGCAAGCTGATCCTGAACACCATTATTGGGCATGTGAATGACATTGATAAAATCAACCGGAAAGCGGAAGCCCTCTGCCGTGATGAATACATTACGTCCAAAGCTCTGGAAGCAGCCAGTCTAACCGACGAGCTGACGGCGGATATTGCCACCCGTACCGCCTCGCCCATATTTGATGCGTACTGCCGGCAGTCCTATCTGGACAATTTCCTGCGCGGCGGCTATCCGTTCCTATTCGACAATGGAGGAGAAGGCTTTGTCGTGCATCTGTTCTCGCGCAAGCATGGCGACATGGAGCGCGATTACAACTTTTTCTCGCTGGCGCCGGAATATTACTCCCAGGGAAACGGGAATTTCCGCGACATGAATCAGAACCGGCGTAATGATGTATTCTTCAATCCCCGGGTCGGCAGCTTCAACATCAAGATGTTCTACAGCCTGATCCAGGCGGATGGCTACAATCCGCTGAGTGTGCAGGGTACGACCTTTGAAATCCTGCCGGGCAAGGAAGCGCAGCTTACGGAATGGATTCAAACGGCGGCAGCCGATCACCAGGAGGAGCTGGTGAAGCTTTGTGCGGGCCGTTTCACTCCCGGACGACTGATTAATTACATTGCCGACCATGGCGTTACGCTGACGGTAAGCGAGCAGGAATTCCTCAGCGGTGTGCTGGCTTTGTCGCAGCAGAACATTGAAGCCGCCTTCGGAGAGGGCTTCTGGTCCGATCACTGGACCTACAACCTTGATCTGGTGGAGGGATATCTGGATATTTTCCCTGAACGCAGGCAGGAGCTGCTCTTTGGAGATGAGACCTATGCGTTCTATGACAGCCCGGCCTATGTGCTGCCGCGCAGCGAGAAAGTTGTGCTGAGCGACGGCAAGGTCCGGCAATACGGTGCCCTGCTGGAAGATGAGGAGAAGCTGCACCGGTTGAAGCGCAAGGCTTCGGAGACGCACTGGCTCCGTACGGAAGGCGGACAGGGTGACATCTACCGCACCAGTCTGTTCGTGAAGATGCTGTCGCTGGCCTTGAACAAATTTGCCACACTCGACCCTTATGGCATGGGCGTGGAGATGGAGGGCAACAAGCCGGGCTGGAATGATGCTATGAACGGCCTGCCGGGGTTATTCGGTTCAGGAATGAGCGAGACATTTGAGCTGAAACGGATGATTGTCTTTTTGCTGGAGGCTTTGGAGAGCGGCGGGCAGGAGGCGGGAACTCTGGAGTCAGCCGTCAATCTTCCGGCAGAAATGTCTCTGCTATTGGAGCAGGTGCGCCAGGCGGTAACCGCTGTACTGGCAGGCGAAACCACCCAGTTCGCGTACTGGGATACCGTAGCCTCGGCCCGTGAGGCATACCGTGAGTGTATCCGCTTCGGGATCACCGGCGAACAACAGCCGGTAGACCTTGCGGTAATTCGTGAGGCGCTTGGCCAATTCCTGCACAAAATCAACGAAGGCATCCACCGGGCGGTGGAAATGGGCGGAGGGCTGGCCCCGACCTATTTCCGTTTTGAGGCGACACGGTTTCAAGCGGTGACCGATGAGGACGGACAGCCGGTAATCAGCGGCTATGGCCTGCCTAAGGCGGTGGTGGAAGAGTTCGAAGCTATTGCGCTGCCGCACTTTCTGGAGGGGCCGGCCCGCTGGCTGAAGACGCTGGACAGTCCGGGCGAGGCCCGGGACATCTATAACCGGATTAAGCAAACGGAGCTGTATGATCCGGTCACATCGATGTACCGCACTTCGGTCTCCCTGGATAAAGAATCCAACGAAATCGGAAGAATGCGTGCGTTCACGCCGGGCTGGCTGGAGCGGGAGTCGAACTTCCTGCATATGTCCTACAAATATCTGCTGGAGCTTCTGAAGGCAGGGCTCTATGAGGAATTCTACGGGGAACTGAAAACCTCGCTCATCCCCTTCCTGGACCCGGCAGTATATGGACGGAGCACGCTGGAGAACTCCTCCTTCATCGCCACGGGCGGCAATCCGGACCCGGGGACACATGGAAGAGGTTTTGTTGCCAGACTTAGCGGTTCCACCGCAGAGTTTCTTAGCATGTGGCGGACAATGATGGCCGGCAGACGCGTGTTCTCGGTGGTTGACGGGGAACTCGCTATGTCCTTTGCCCCGGCACTCCCGGGCTGGCTGTTTGATGAGCGGGGGGATTTGTCCTTCACCTTCCTGGGGCATACCAAGGTAACCTACCATAACCCCCGCCACCTGAACACCTTCGGGGAGGGAGGGGCGTCAATCCGGCATCTGACGCTGGCCTACCGCGACGGCACTGTGACCCGGATTCCCGGAGCCCTGCTACGCGGTGAGCAGGCTGAGGCGCTGCGCCGGGGGGACATCGCCGAAATCCGGGCGGTGCTGGAATAGAAGGAGTGGCCCTTGACAGGAACAGAGTCTCGTCCAAACGTAAACGTTAATTGCTAATTGCCAACCGTTAACCGTCAACCGTCAACCGTCAACCGTCAACCGTCAACCGTTCCTTCAACCGCTAAGTGGAATTTCTACAACTAATTTGCTTAAAATCGCACTACAGAAGCATTTAGTGGGATTTTCTCCACCTAATTCGGGGCTTATCAGCCTTTTTAGCTGAATCTACCCGGATTAAGTCTACTTTTTCCCACATACATTGATCTGAAAGCTGAATCTCGCGAATTAGTTACCCTTTTTCCACTTAGGAAGACGGCGGGTCAAGGAATTCCAAACGTCGTGGAAGTAAGGCCCGAATAACGTGTTATCCACCGAAAGAGCAGCACATCGGAGTTACCTAAGTTACCGAAAGAGCAGCACATCGAAAGTTACTTAAGTTACTGAAAGGGCCGCGTATCGAGGCCACTGGAGCCACCGAGTTACTGAGCCATGGAAGCTACTGAGCCACCGAAGTTACTGAAGTTACTGAAGTTATCGAAGCTATCGAAGTAATCGAAGCCGGAGAAGGAATAGAATCTACCGTTGCCTGGCAAGCAAGGCGGCCAAGGCTGCAAGTAGGGCAGCGAAGGCAAGGGGAGGCTGCACAGGCCTCCCCTTGCCCTTCACTCCGCCCGATTTTCTATATCATTTGAACTTAAAGTCCAACCTGAAGAGGTGGGAGTGACAGAGGGGAAGTTTGGAACTGGAGGAGCGGCAGCGTCCGCCTGAAAGCTTTCCGTAGGAAAGCTCGCTTCCTAAGCATGGGCTATGTTTGGATTTCTACCGCTAGCAGCGGTTCCAATCAGAGAAATCCAAACACAACAGCGGCCGGAAGTCCAAACATTCCCCGCAGTCACGGCTTCCACCGACCCAGCCGCACTTTACTTCAAATCCTATAGCCGAAAAATCAGCCCCCAAATACGAAATCTCAACCCTTACAGCCAAACCGGAAAGCCTATACAATAAACACATAGAGCTGTAAGCGCTTCAACGCAAATACAGAGATAGATTTTGGAGGCCATATGATGGAGAACAAAAGAAGCACCGGAGCAAATCCGGCGATGAAGCCGCTGCTTCCGCCAACAATCGAAACCGGTTCAGGTTCGAAAAGCTCGCTTTGGAGGCGGCTGCTGGCCCAGCGCCATTTACAGACGATGGCCCTGCTCGGCGTGGTCTGGATGATTATTTTCAACTATATTCCGATGTACGGGCTGATTATTTCCTTTAAGGACTACAACATCGTGAAATCGATTGCTGAAGCGCCCTGGGTGGGGCTGACGCATTTCAGGGAGTTCCTGGATGACGAGGATTTGGTCAATGTCATCAAGAACACTCTGGGTATCAGCTTGATCAAGCTGTTGATCGGATTTCCGCTGCCGATTATTTTCGCCCTTTTTCTGAACGAGGTCCGTTCCTTAAGGTACAAGAAAGCGATCCAGACCATCTCGTATCTGCCGCATTTCCTCTCGTGGGTAGTGCTGGGCGGAATTCTCGCCACCTGGCTGGCGGATGTGGGGATTGTGAACAATATTTTGCTGTCGCTCCATCTGATCGATCAGCCCATTACGTATCTCGCCGAGCCCAGCTATTTCTGGACGATCATTATATCCTCCGACATTTGGAAGGAGCTTGGCTGGTCCGCAATTATCTACCTGGCCGCGATCTCCGGGGTCTCTCCCGAAATGTATGAAGCAGCGACTATCGACGGAGCCGGACGGTTTCAGAAAATGTGGTTTGTCACCCTGCCGGCGATTAAATCGACGATCAGCATTTTGTTCATCCTGGCCGTCAGCGGTGTGCTCAATTCCAACTTTGACCAGATCCTGGTACTGCGCAATTCCCTTAACGACAGCGCCAGCAACGTAATCGACTACTACATCTACTATACAGGGATTGTCTCGAACCGCTTCTCCTATTCTGCGGCGGTCACTCTGATCAAGGCGGTCATTGCACTGATTCTGCTGCTGATTGCCAATCAGGTATCCAAAAAAATCAACGATACGTCGCTGTTCTAGACAAGGAGGACTTCACATGTTTGCTCTCAAACGCAAGACGAAGGGCGAGGCCCTGTTCGATATCGTCAACAATCTGATTATGCTGTGTGTCTGTTTCCTGACGCTCTACCCGATCTGGTATGTGCTGATCAATGCCTTCAATGACGGAAATGACGCGATGCTGGGCGGGATTTACTGGTGGCCGCGCGTGTTCAGCCTGAAGAATTTCGATGCGGTGTTCGCAAGCCCCGGTATCATGCAGGCCATGGGGATTACGGTAGCCAAAACAGTGCTCGGTGTGCTCGTGCATGTGTTCTTCACAGCGATGGTAGCCTACGCGCTGTCGCGTAAAGGGCTGATCGGCGGCAAATTTTATATTCTGCTCGGCACGATTACCTTATTTTTCAACGGCGGGCTGATTCCGACCTTTCTGCTGAACAGGGACCTGCATCTGCTGGATAACTTCCTGGTCTATATCATTCCGGTAATGTTCAGTTTCTTTGACCTGATTATCTTCATGACCTTCTTCCGCGAGATTCCCGAGGGGCTGGAGGAGGCGGCGCGGATCGACGGAGCGAGTGACTGGTCCATCTTCCTGCGGGTCGTGCTTCCGGTATCCATGCCGGTTATTGCCACGATTGCCCTGTTCCATGGCGTGTATCAGTGGAATGATTATTTTGCCGGGATCATCTATGTCAACAATCCGGATCTGCAGCCGATCCAAACCTATCTGTTCCGGGTGGTGGCCCAGTCCAGCTCCAACCAGATGATGGTGGCCGTCCAGGGCAGCAGTCTTACCAAAAGCGTGACCTCGCAGTCCATCAAGCTGGCGACGATGGTAGTCACAACACTCCCGATAGTGTTCGTCTATCCGTTCCTGCAGCGCTACTTCGTGAAGGGCATGATGATTGGCTCAATCAAGGGCTGAGGCTTGTCCTGGAACAGAAAAAGTCAGCAACCAGGTAACTCCTCCGGCGCCCGGGCACATGAGGGTTATGGAGTTGAGCTTATAATTTACAATCTCAGAAAAGGGGTAAATAAGCATGGGCATGAAACGCAAGCCAAAGGCAATGGTACTGCTGCTCTTGGGGCTGATGCTGGCATTCTCGGCAACAGGCTGTTCAAGCGGCAATAATGCCGGAAACAATGGCAAGGATAACGCGGGGGGCGCAACAAATGCGGCAGAGGCGACCAAAGCACCGGCAGAACCGGCGGCGTCAGCGGTCTCGGCGGATGAGCCGGGCTGGAAAAGCGACACCTCACCGATTACGTTCGACTGGTATCTGAATTTTGCCTGGTTCCCGAATAAATGGGGTGTGGATCCTACCTCTCAATATGTAACGAAAAAGACCGGTGTGAACATCAACTTCATCGTTCCCGCAGGGAATGAGAATGAGAAGCTCAATACGCTGATTGCTTCCGGCAAGCTGCCTGACTTCATTACGCTGGGCTTCTGGGAAGATGCGATCAAGAAGATGATCGAAGGCGAGCTGGTGCTGCCGCTGAATAAGCTGGCTGAAGAATATGATCCTTACTTCTTCAAGGTGTCGGATGCCGACAAGCTGGGCTGGTATACGCAGCCGGACGGCAATGTATACGGCTATCCGAACTCCTCTTCCTCTCCTGCTGATTATAAAAAATACGGCGATAACTATGTCTCCAACCAGACATTTGTAGTCCGCAAGGATATCTATGAAGCGATCGGCAGTCCGGATATGCGTACACCAGAGGGTTTCCTGAACGCGCTGAAAATGGCGAAAGAGAAATACCCTGAAATCAACGGCCAGCCGATTATTCCGCTCGGTCTGCATGAGTTCACCGAGAACGGCAACGATTCGCTGGAAGGCTATATTCAGAACTTCCTGAACATACCTTGGGAAAAGGACGGCAAGGTCTATGACCGCGAAACCGATCCTGAATATGTACGCTGGATGAAAACGCTCCGCCAGGCTAACCAGGACGGACTTCTGGCCAAGGATATCTTTATCGACAAACGTGCTCAAATGGAAGAAAAGATTGCGCAAGGCCGTTATTTCGCCATGCTCTATCAACGGACGGACTTTGCTTCCCAGCTCGGTACTATTTTCCAAAAGAACCCTGAACAAACCTATATCGCAATAGACGGACCTGCGAATACCAAGCTGGACCCTCCAGCGCTGAACGGCCCGAGCATCGCCGGCTGGACCGTAACCCTGATCTCCAAGGATGTTAAGGATAAAGCCCGGGCGATTAAATTCCTCAGCTACCTGAACAGTGAAGAAGGCAATAAGGATCTTTTCCTGGGCGAAAAGGGCGTCAGCTATGACACAATTGACGGCAAAGACCAGTTCCTTCCTGAAGCCTTTGACCTGATGAACAAGGACCGCTCGGCATTTGACAAGAAATACGGTTCGTCCTTCACGTTCTGGATGATGCAGAATACGAATATCACTGACCAATGGGCACCGAAGTCCGTTGAGCCGTTCAAACAGCTGGAAGACTGGACCCGCGGTAAAGCTAAAAATACTTCAGAATTCCAGCAGATTGATCCTACAGGCAACTCGCCTGAAGGCATTATTGCTACCAAGCTCAAAACCCTGCGCGGCAAGACGCTGCCGAAGCTGCTGATGGCGTCCTCCGATGCCGAGTTCGATAAGCTCTGGAGCGACTATCTGGCGAAGAAGGAAAAAGAAGGCCAGGCGACCTTTGACGCATACCGCCAGACGAAATATGAAGAGAACAAGAAAAAACTCGGAATGTAACGTTCTATACAGATGCCCAATTGCCCGCTGACCGCGGGCTTTTGGGTTATTTTCTTCAAATATAAGCATGTATGTCAGGTGAGGTGTACAGGACACAGGTGAGCATACGCAAACGAACAGGGGCCTTATGGAGCTCCTTCAATTACTGGTGGGGACGAAGATCGCTTCAAAGCCGGCTGGTGGCGGCCTATATTTTTATTATTCTGGGTCCGTGTCTGCTGGTCTCCCTGTACTCCTACAGAGCGATCAACAATACGTATGTCCGCGATGCCGTGGATAAAAACAGCTATTTGCTGCAAATGGAAAAGCTGCATATCCTCAATCAGATCGAAGCTATGGAGCGGGCGGCGCAAATGGCCTATTCCGACAAGGCGGTCCAGAATTATCTGCTCAATGAGAGTGATCCTTCCCTTGGAGAACTGATTGATTTTAATACGACGACTTTTATGAATTTGAACCGGATTCAAATCAATAATCCCAATATTGAGCACTTGCGGCTGTATTCAGGCAGTAAGGAGGTCCACGAAATCTGGCCGATTATTTTCCGGGAGGACCGGGTGTCCATGGAGCCGTGGTTTCAGAAAGCCCTGAAGCTGCAGGGGCAGGAGCTGTGGTCTTTTCAAAGTGAAGACCCTGATCTCATGCAACGTTATTCGGGCGATCCCCCGAAGGGGCAGCCGAAGGTCTCTTTATTGCGCGAGATCAGCATCCCGGCCGGCCATCATGTCGGCATGATTCAGGTGGATATGCTGCTGAGCCGCTTCACACCGAAAACCTATACCGATGTGCGCGACAACCAGTCGCAGATGTTCATCGCGGGCGAAGAACTGCAGTTGTTTACACGCGCCGACTATTCTTTTGTGCAGGATAATCCGCAGCTGACTGGAGCGATTGCCGGACGCCTGCGCCAGTATGCGGAGACCGGGGAGTGGGATATCCACTATAAGGAGAATGGCAACTCTTTTCTGCTGATTCATACCCCGCTTACGGAGATCGGCGCTTCACTGGTCAACGTGGTGTCCATGGAAGGGGTTATGAAGGATATAGCGCATACCCGCAATCTGATTATCGGACTCAATATCGGTTTTATTTTTTTGGTTACAGCTATTGCTTATGTGCTGAATGCCTTTATCCTGAAGAATCTGCGCCGGTTGACCGAGACGATGAAAAAAGCGCGCAGAGGGGAAGCGTACACGGGGATCAGCATCCGCGGAGGCGGGGAGGTCGGGGAGCTGGCCCATCATTTCTCTAAGCTGATGAACACGATTAATACGCTGGTAGCCCAGGCTGTGAACAAGGAGGCCCTCTCCAAGGAGGCCGAGCTGCGGACGCTGCATAACCAGATCGATGCCCACTTTCTCTATAACACGCTGGAAAATATTAAAATGCTGGCCGAGATCGAGAATCAGCGGGGCATCTCCGATGCGCTGACTTCGCTTGGCGGCATGATGCGCTACAACTTCAAATGGTCTGGCGAATATGTGAAGCTGCGGGATGAAATCCGCCATATCGAGAATTACATCGAAGTGATGAATATCCGGTTTGAGCACCCGATTACGCTGGAGCTGGAGATCGATGCTCCTTATCTGGAGCTTGAGGTATTGAAGATGTCGCTGCAGCCAGTGGTAGAGAACAGTGTGAAGCACGCCTGGGCAGCCGGAGAAGAAGAGCTGCAGAACCGCTTGATCCGCATCCAGATCTCGGAGGCGGAGGGAGATATCTTTATCGCTATCCGCGATAACGGATTCGGACTGACCCCGGAGCGGCTCACGGAGCTGCACCGTTCTATTTATGCCATGGAGGAGCCGGGGGCAGATGCTTCAGGCTCCCCGGCTGGCGGCTATAGAGGGGGAGGCATAGGACTGCGGAATGTGCATCAGCGGCTGCAGCTGTTCTATGGGGAAGCCTACGGGCTGGAGGTGCAGAGTCAAGCGGGGGAATGGACGACGGTGTTCATGACGCTGCCCAAAGTTCTTTTGACGGGGGATAGACAGACATGAAGAAGCTGCTGATTATAGATGATGAAAAGATGATCCGCCAGGGTCTGCAGGCCATGATTGAACGGGAATACCCGTCCGAATACAGCATCGCGCTTGCAGGGAACGGGGCAGAGGCGCTGGCCCTGTACAAGCAGGAACGCAGAGATATCATTATTACCGATATCCGCATGCCGGTGATGGATGGAATTACGCTGCTGGAGCGGCTGTCCGCTGAAGCGGAGCCCGGCGGGGAAGGGCCGGCTGTCGTAATCTTAAGCGGCTACGATGATTTTGAATATGCCAAAAGCGCGATCCGCTACCGCGTCAAGGATTATCTGCTGAAGCCGATCCGGCGCGAGGAGCTGTTCGGGGTTCTGGAGCAGATCAGCCGGGAGTGGAAGGAGCAGGAATCCAGCTCCCGGAGGCTTGCACAGGAGGCGGAGGGCTATCGCCGGGAGCTGCGCACCGCACGCCTGAGCGGACTGCTGATGCAGGAGCCCGTGGAGCCGTCGGTGGAGCAGCAGCAGGAGCTGGAGCGGCTGCCGGTTCCTTTTACGGTAGGAGTGCTGAACTTCTATTACAAAGACGGGGCGCGGATGAAGCCGGGGGAAGTGCAGGGGCTGATCGAGCGGATGAGCGGACCGCTCTCCGGGCGATTTACCGAGATTCTGACAGACTGGGAAGGGAAGCTGGTCCTTGTCGGAAGCGGCAAGGAAGCATTCCGGGAGCTGGCCCGGCAGGCTGCGGCAAAGGACTTGCAGGGACTGCTCCTTGCCATCGGCGGCGAGGTCTTGAATCCGGCAGATTTCCGCACCGGGTACAAGGAGGCCTGCCGCGCGCTGCAGTATACCTTTCTGCCGCCGCAGGCCAGCTTCATAGACTATGCGGATGTGCGCGAAGGGCGGCTGCAGTTTCCGGCGCCGGAGGAGGAGCTGCGCAAGCTGCTGAATATGCTTGGCACCGACCGCGAGAAGGAAATCAAAAGCTTGCTGGGCGTTATTTTTCAGCTGGAGCATTTGCAGCATTTGGATTTGGCGTATCTTGAACATGTGGGCCGCAGCATCAATGAGCGGGTGCTGGACGAGGTTTTCCGTTTGCACGGGGAGGCCTCGGTAGAGGTGCTCAAGCTGTACCGTACAGTAGGCAATCTGTATAATTTCCGCCACTTTCACGACTATTACCGGACACTTGAGCATTTGCTCATTACGGTGAACGAATATATCATAGGAATTAGATCCGCCCACACCGAGCATACCGATATGGAGGAAGCGCTGGCCTATATTGAGGCGAATTATGCCCGTCCGCTGAATATGGCAATGGTCAGCAACTATGTATCGCTTAATTATTCTTATTTCAGTGAGGCCTTCAAAGCCTACACCGGAGAGAGCTTTGTGCTGTATCTCAAAAGAGTCCGCATCCGCCACGCCAAAGAGCTGCTCTCCGAGAACCGCATCAAGCTGGCCGGGGTCTCCGAAGCGGTCGGCTTCGAGAACAGCAAGCAGTTCGCCCGCGTGTTCAAGGAGCTGGAAGGCATCTCGCCCGGCGAATACCGCGCCAAGCTGCTGCTGGAGCGCTACTCCGGACGTCTAGGGGATAAGGAGTCGTAAGAAAGCTGGGTGGTACCAGCTTGGCTGATGAGAGGCACTGGGGGGATCTCACCGGATCTAAGTACCTCTCTGGTCCGGCAGGCAACAGTATAACCTCCCGTGACTGGCTCTGATTTTAACTAACTTTTTGTTAGTTGGAATTAGTACAACTAATTTAGCGATATCGCGGCCATTTTTCTATTTAGGTGGAAAAAGGGAGCTTAAATTTTCAGCAAAAGGCGAATTCGGGTG
>RCUU01001449.1_pt1 | contig 11335 bp, 10 predicted proteins | sample 2166211 | NCBI WGS metagenome assembly RCUU01 (sample SAMN09932620, study PRJNA488358) | compost metagenome | feature: garden; material: soil; isolation source: compost soil in phenylacetic acid-enriched culture | place: Germany: Experimental Botanical Garden Goettingen | collected 2016-01-27
CAATTTAGAGATGTTTATTATAGGATCCTTTGTCCAAAATAAACCAAAATACAGACGACAGCGATAAAGCAGAGGAGTAACCAATTCACTAGCTTCATTCCCATTTGAACCTTACCACCCTTAATCATTGTTAGATTTTCACCACTAATTAGAGCAGTTCTCTAATAACTTCATAATCGCCTTAGCTACAAAATGATCATAGTCTCCGTTTGTTACATGAATATGGCAAAGCAAAAGATCCCAGAATCAAAAAAAGGGTTAAAGAGCCCTTACACAGGTCCCTTTACCCTTCTGTTATCTTCTAATATCCATCTGTTTGTTTTCCAGATTGTTCAGCAATTTCGGCACCGTCTCGATTATCTGTTGAACCGATAGGATAGTATTTTCTACCATAATTCTGAAAAGTATGCGAAACCTACTGACAAGAGATGTTATGAAAGTTACAATTTTTATTGGCATTTGAAATAATGACTGTTATATTTGAAAATACTATGCGTTATAAGCTTAGCAACTTGGTATCGACAGAATGGAGAGGCGGAATTACATGCAACAATTTTTAGATAGTATGATTAGCGTAACAAATGATTTTTTGTGGTCGAAAATATTGGTGATCCTTCTTATTGCTTGTGGACTTTATTTCACCGTAAGATCGAAATTTGTACAGTTTGGTATGTTCAAAGAAATGTTTCGGGTGCTCAAAGGGTCCAATGAGAGGTCAAAAGATAGCATTTCATCTTTCCAGGCCTTCTGTATCAGTATGGCAGCGAGGGTAGGGACAGGTAATATAACAGGGATCGCAATTGCGATTGCCATAGGTGGCCCAGGGGCGATTTTCTGGATGTGGGTGATTGCCATTATTGGATCAGCATCCGGTTTTATAGAAAGCACTTTGGCACAGGTATATAAAGTGAAGGATAAGACCGGGTTTCGCGGCGGGCCTGCCTATTATATGGAGAAAGGTCTCAACAAGCGCTGGATGGGCGCGATATTCGCCGTTCTGATCACGATATCTTTCGGTCTTGTATTTAACGCGGTCCAATCGAATACGGTCACTGTGGCTTTTGAAAATTCATTTGGCACCAATCGGGCCATTCTCGGGCTTGTAATGGCTGCTGCCTTTGCGCTGGTTATCTTTGGCGGTGTTAAGCGTATCGCAAGAATGTCCGAATATATTGTAGTGGTAATGGCAGGAATCTACATTGGGGCTGCTCTTATTATTATGCTGATAAATATTACAGAACTCCCAGCAGTTATCGCACTCATAGTGAAAAGTGCCTTCGGATTTGAACAAGTCGCTGGTGGCTCTCTTGGTGCAGTAATTCTACAGGGCGTGAAGCGTGGACTGTTCTCTAACGAAGCGGGTATGGGTAGTGCGCCTAATGCTGCGGCAACGGCAACTACGAGTCATCCGGTGAAGCAAGGGCTAATGCAAGCGCTAGGCGTACTCACAGATACGTTACTTATTTGTTCGAGTACGGCGTTCATTATCTTGTTGTCTGATGCCTATAAGCAGCCAGGGCTGGACGGAATCAAGCTGACACAAGCCGCATTAAGCGAGCATATTGGTTCGTGGGCATCCGGATCACTAGCGATTATGATTTTTTTGTTTGCTTTCAGCACGTTAATTGGAAATTATTATTACGGTGAAACCAATATAGAATTTTTGAATTCCAACAAAAAGGTATTACTATTCTATAGATACAGTGTTTTGGCAATGATTATTTTTGGTTCCGTAGCAAAGGTTCAATTGGTATGGGATTTGGCCGACTTATTTATGGGGTTCATGGTTATTGTGAATTTGATTGCCATCCTGCTATTATCTAAAGTGGCCTTTGCCGCCTTGCAAGATTATAAGCGGCAGAAGCGCGAAGGGAAGGACCCTGTTTTTTATAAAGACAGCATTCCGGGGCTCGAAAACGTTGATTGTTGGGAAAATTCTTCAGAGGTAAAAAGATAGATGCTGTATTTGAAGGGCTCAGGAAACTGAGCTCTTTTTGCTGTCAGATTACAAAAACTTGCGTACATTATTTTAAATTATTCCTGCTTAATTTAGTTTATCCGGCAGCCCAAACATCTAACTCAATTTTTAATTCAGGTAAGCCTAATCCTTTAACATAAGCAATGGTCATGGAAGGAGGTGTCATCCCGAATACTTTATTCCAAATTTCATAGAAATGATCCCAATCAATTTCTTCTGTAGCCCAAATGTTGATTTTAATTACATGATCAGGAGTCAACTTTTGAGAGGAAAGGACTTCAACAATATTACTCATCGTATTGGTTACTTGTTGATTAAAATCTGCAGGAATATTATTGTTTTGATCGATTCCAATTTGACCAGAAAATACATAGAGTTCAGCATTTCTACTTATTTTTGTTACATGACTATAGTTACCAACGGGTTTCGCAATATTCTCTGGATTATATCTTGTTACCACATGATTATTTAAGTTCATTTTTAAAAGTCTCCTTTAAATAGAAGATACATAACGATGTGCATGTTATATATTTCCGCTGTTTTTTTTAAGTTTCTCATAATTTTTGACAGACCTATCCTATCCATCATTAATTCTAGAAAAAAACAGCAGTAGAATACCCAATACCAAAAGACAAATATTTTAGCGATCGCTTTTTCACCGGGTATTCCTCCTTTTAAAGTAAGATGACTTCCTCAGAATGATATCATTATTCCAAGTGAGACAGCAACTATTCCTCTTCCGGCACAATGATCTGAACATGAGTAGCGCTCTTTTTGCTGTATAAAATGAAAATTTTGCTGTTTTTTTTTGAAAAAAAGCAAAAAACACTTACATTATCGAGTTTTATATTGTTATAATGACAAACAGACCGGTTGGTATGTTAGGGGGGTACAATAGTATGGATACAAAATCACTAATGATTGATAAGGCGACACTTCTTTTTCAACAAAAAGGTTATAAGAGTGTAGGCGTCAGTGAAATTTTAAAAGCTTGTGATGTTACAAAAGGAGCACTCTATCATCATTTTCCAAATGGAAAAGAAGAACTATTAATTGCTTGTTTAAAAAGCCTGAATGAAGCGATAACAATAGATATGGAGAGTATTTTTAAAAGCCATTCTTCTACGCAAGAGGCCACGCAATCCATGCTTAACCAGTTAATTCACAGCTTAGAAACGGACGGCACACTTGCTGGATATACATTTAGCAGTATTGTCAGTGAAATGGCTACGGTCAGTGAACCTGTCCGCCAAGCCTGTAGCTCGCTTTATGAGAACATTCAGCGTATTTACTTCACGAAGCTCCTATCTGAAGGCTTCTCCAATGAAGTAGCTTCTGATATTGCTATATGGATGACCGCCTCGATTGAGGGGGCGATCATGCTGTGTCAAACGCAGCAATCTACAGCACCTTTAAAAACCATTACCAAACTATTACCAAACTATTACCTACAGTATTGAAAGGAAGAACATCATGAATTCAGAAACAAGATTACCAAGAAACGGGAAAGAGGGCTTGTTATACGGCACAATCATTTCTACACTAACCGTGCTGTTTATGACATCATTAAATATTATTTTAGCGGTCGGGGAGTTCAATCAAGAGGTTGCCCTAGCGATTCTAAAAACATTACCAGTCATTTGGGTTATAGTTATGATTATCGAACCAGTTGTGATAGGCCGCATCGCAGAAAAGTTGGTAAGTAAATTTACAGAACCGAGCGATAGCTTCAATGCCAAAATTCTATTTCGCATTCTTTTCACAGTCTTAGGAATGTCCGTGGTTATGACGATTGTTGGAGATATTGTTGGAAATGGTTTTCATTCTGAGATAGGTACCCACTTTATTACGAATTGGCCAAGAAATTTCTTAATTGTTCTGATCGCTGAAAGTGTAGTGATTCAACCTATTGCACGATTTGCGATGGTGAAACTACATGCTTTCCAAGACCAAAAGAATCAAGCTCTACCGATTTAAATATACAGGGTTATCGGATCAAACGCATAACATAATAAGCTCTTAGGCGAAGAGATTCGCTTGAGGGCTTTTCGTTTACCGTATATAATGATATTTTGGTTGAATAATGAAAACTTAAATCTATGCCCGATATTTCGGGTAAGCCCTCCTATATAACAAAGAGAGTTTAACAAAGAAAGGTAACTTCAAACATGATGATCTATAGTCGTCTTGCCATAATGATGCCCCCATTTCCCTAGCTAGGCTCATATTCTTGTTGTTCTAGGATATAAGCTTGTAGGAGGGCGAAATTTAGATGAAAAAATATGCAGCACCATCTTTACTTTTAATGATTGTTCTTGTGGCTTTTCCGCAAATTAGTGAGACGATCTACACTCCATCGTTACCGGATATTTCTGTAGCACTTGGGGTCTCTAGTAGTTCTGTACAATTAACCTTGAGTATCTATTTTATCGGATTTGCTTTAGGTGTTTTCTGTTGGGGTTGGCTCTCTGATTTCATCGGACGGAGACCTTCCATGCTGGGTGGACTTATTGTATACGGTATAGGAAGCTTAATGTGTTTTTACTCTGAATCCATTAATCTACTTCTGGTCAGCCGTTTCATTCAAGCGTTTGGAGCAGCGACAGGCTCAATCATTACACAAACGATTCTTCGGGAAAGTGTATCCGGAAATAAACGGCATGCGATGTTTGCCCAAATATCTGCGGTGATCGCTTTTACTCCAGCAGTAGGGCCGCTTATTGGCGGATGGGTGGATCAAGCCTTTGGTTTTTCAGCGGTTTTCTTTACATTAGTAATGATGAGCATATTGTTGTTTGTGTATGCCTTTTTGAAACTGCCAGAAACAACGGATGTTTCCAAGAGAAAAAAGGTGGCTATTCTACCTATCGTTAAAAGAATGCTCGCATTGCCACGTGTATTGGTGTTTGGGTTACTGATTGGGGGCATCAATGGAGTTTTATTTAGCTACTATGCTGAAGCACCCTTTATATTCATTGAACACTTTAACATTTCGCCGGGAGTGTATGGTTTTCTAGGCATTCTTGTGGCTTTGGCATCGATAGTAGGCGCAATGATGTCTAGAAGATTATTAACTCTCTATGCTCCAGAGAAAATAATTCATATCGGCTGTCTAGTCATGGCTACCGGTTCCTTGCTATTAACATTTGTAAGCAGTCTTGGAACGCTGCCGGATATGATACTGATTGTATGTATCTTAATAACCCTGTTTGTCTTGTTAATGGGAGCCGGTATGGCCTTACCTAACTGTCTGAGTCTTGCGCTCGTTCATTTCCAGGATGTTGTGGGAACAGCGGGTGCGATATTTAGCTTAGGATATTATCTGCTTGTTAGCTTGGTGACATGGGGAATGAGCGCTCTTCATAGTGGTTCATTACTGACGATGCCTATCTATTTCTTAGTGATCAGTGGCGGAATGTGGTTGCTAGGTAAAAAGTTTATTGTAACAGAGTAGGAATAACTTTTTAATTTATTTGTCTAAAGGAACTGAAACCGGGGCGTAAAAATAGTGGCAGTCTAGAACTTTTGAGTTCTGGACTGCCATTTGTTTGAGACGGCATCTATTCCTCTTCCGGTACAATGACCTGAACATGACTAGGGATAACACTAAGTGTAATGGGTAAGGCAGGGCCTTCTTCGCCATCTACATTGGTTCGAACAGAATCCGTCGAACTTAGACTTACATCTTTGGCTGTGAAGTAAATAACGTCTTTATGATTCTTCAGGTCACCCAATAATAAAGATAGGCTTGCTGTAAGCGTATTGAATAAATTAAGGTTCTTAATAATAAAACAGTGAAGCAGGCCATCATCAACAGCAGCATCTGGGATCAAACTTTCAAATCCGCCGACTGAGTTCGTTAACACGGCGAGAAAAAGCGGAGACTCACCTTGCCATGTCTTCTCATCATAATGAATGACAAGAGGGTGGGGGGAAGGGCTTGTCAATTGTTTAAAGCCTTCTTTAAAGTAGGCAAAATTTCCGAGCTTTGTTTTATCCTCTGACGGTACAGAAGATAATGATGCAGCAATTGAACCTACGGCAACAACATTTCCAAATAACCGGCCATTGATTTGACCAATATCTACGGTCTTCACGTTAGCAGATGCAAGAGTCTGAATTGCTTGCTTGGGAATCAGTGGGATTTGTAGTGCGCGGGCAAAATCATTGGCTGTCCCTAGAGGGACCACACCCAATTTGGGGTGATGCTCTTGATCGATGAGACCGTTAATGGTCTCGTGAAGTGTACCGTCCCCGCCGATGGAAACCACTAAATCATAACACTCCTTGCAGGCAGTGATGCAATAACGGGTGGCGTCCAGTTCTTTTTCCGTCTCCATTATTGTCACCCGGTAACCTTGATCACTTAGAACTTGTTCTGTACTTCTGACATGTTCTAACGCTTCTTCTTTACCAGATGAGGGGTTAATAATAATCATAGCTTGGCGCATAGGGATGATCCTCTCTTATTCAATCTAATAGCCTATTAGATGATTACCCCAAAGTGGCATAGCGAAAATCATAACAACCAAAAAAGAGGTGAGTAAGAACGACCTAAATCGTCTTACTCACCTCTTCATCTATTCTTCTTAATTAATAGACCTTGTCACCATTAAAAATGGAATTCTTAACGATAACATAATCTACTTTACGAATGGCTTCTAATTTGTTGCCCCCGGCATAGGAAATCGAGGACTGAAGATCTTGCTCCATCTCTCTCAATGTTTCTGCTAAAGCGCCTTTGTGCTCGACAACTATTTTTTTGCCCTCAACATTTTTCTTTTCACCTTTTTGGTATTCCGAAGCAGAGCCGAAGTATTCTTTATAAAGCTTTCCATCGATTTCGATGGTTTGGCCCGGAGATTCTTCATGCCCAGCAAACAGGGAACCAATCATGACCATGGAAGCACCAAATCTAATGGATTTGGCGATATCACCGTGTGTACGAATGCCTCCATCAGCGATAATAGGCTTACTTGCAGCCTTGGCACACAAGCGTAGTGCAGCTAATTGCCATCCGCCTGTTCCGAATCCAGTCTTAATCTTTGTAATACATACTTTACCTGGTCCAATGCCTACTTTAGTAGCGTCGGCCCCAGCGTTCTCTAATTCTCTAACGCCTTCAGGAGTTCCCACGTTTCCAGCAATCACGAAACTAGCAGGTAGGTACTGTTTAATATGCTTGATCATTCGAATGACAGCCTCGGAATGACCGTGTGCAATATCAATCGTGATGAATTCCGGAATCAGCTGTTCATTTGATAATTGTTCGACGAAAGCATACTCTTCTTCTTTGACTCCGACACTAATGGATGCGATTAAACCGCGGGAGTGCATGTCTTTGATGAAAGACGTACGCTTCTCCGGTTCAAAACGATGCATAATGTAGAAGTAGCCATTTTCCGCTAAGAAGCTGGCGATCTTCTCATCTATAATGGTTTGCATATTTGCAGGTACCACAGGTAACTTAAATGTATGACCGCCCAAGGTTACTGATGTATCACATTCAGAACGGCTATTTACGATACATTTTGCAGGAATTAATTGAATATCTTCATAATCGAATACTTTTTTCATTATATACACCTCTAAATGCGAACATTGTAGTATTTTTTTTGTAAATTGTTCGTCCACTTTGTAATGTACAGCATTCGGAACAAGAAGTCAAAATTCTAGTACATTATGGTGTAAATTGGGCTTAATTATACGGCGATTTGGTGTACGGCTCTGGCTTACATCTGAAACAGCCTGTAAGCAATATATGCTGCAACAATCCAAATGATAATCGCAGAGATCTTATTAATGATCCGCATGATTTTTCCACTCGAATCTATTTGTCCTACGGACTTTCCGGCTGCAGCAATTCCAAAGAACCAAATCCAAGAAACAAGAATAACCGCAACAGCGAAGGTGACTTTGTCTATGCCAGTGTAATTGAGGGAGCTGGTACCGATGACCCCAATAGTATCCATGATCGCGTGTGGATTTAATAAAGAGACGGACATCGCGAACAAAATTTGTTTTTTAGAAGATAGGGGTGCTGCGTCTTGAGATGAAGATGTAGGCGTGCTTCGCCAGATGGACCATCCCATATATAAAAGAAATACAAGTCCTACAGCAAATAAAGCAGTCTGCAGAACAGGGACAGCAAACACAAGGACGGAAACGCCCAACACGGCTAATAAAATAAGCAGGGTGTCACATAAAGCGGCGGTTATAATAACGGGAATAGCCTTCTTAAACTTTGGCTGTGAGGCCCCTTGGTTAAATACAAAGACATTTTGTGCGCCAAGTGGAAGAATTAATCCAAAGGCTAAGGCAATGCCGTGAAGTAGTGCGGCTAACATGGTGTTTTCCTCCGATGCTTGTTAAACGTTACAAAATTTGCTCATGAATATGATGTTCCATATGTTCAAGGTAGTCTTGAATCAGCCACGTCGAAGCTCCTTCGTCTATAATTCTGGCTAAATAATATGTATTATCATACAATGAGGGCTCTCATTTAAAAAGATGTTTGTTATGTGCTTATCGAACGATTCAAGCGATGTAGGCAAAGAAAAAACCCTTCGCTGTTGTAAGCGAAAAGGGCTATTCTCTCTAAAAGTTATTGAGCTACTGCCTTAATCACAGGCGCTTGGATTACATAAGTACCATCGATCCCAGCAAGTTTGATTTGAAGAGTTAATTCCGAGTGATCCGGCAGAAGCTCACCGTCCTCGGTGGCGATGTCCAGCAAAGCTGCATTTTTTTCTACAGTATGATCGGAGTTGATGATTGGCATCACGCTCATTATATTGACCCGCTCACCGTTCACCAGAACGATAAGTTCTTCTGTCACTAGAAGCCCTCTTTCCCGATTTTCCCAGGGGCCAATTAACTGATCGTCAGTCGTGGTTACTCCTTCGCGTTCAAGTGCAATCGACAGTCGGCTTCCATCGTGGTATACCTCTGAGGCTGTCAGTGTTACTCCTTCATGGGAGTCGCTGATACCAATCTTGCTAATGAGTCCATTCTCAGCAGCGGACTTTAGGCCGTTATCCACGTTATTCTGGAACAGACTACCTATGACAGGAATTTGACCTAACGTATCTGCCATTACCGGTGAGAGGAATCCAGTGCCGATGATCCCAAGTCCAAGTGCTGCTGCTATAGTGGTGGCAAGCAGTGTTTTCTTAAGCATATTACCTCGTTTAGTAGTCTTATTCATGGGATTCTCTCCTATTCGATTCATAATTTGTGTACTAAGGCTATGCTGTGGCGTCCCGGTTTGCCGGATCATGCTTTCAATATGTTCCATTTGCCTGTCATTCATTTGATTGCGCAAATAATCCGCCTACCCTTCGTTGTTTAGTGGCTTGTTCCATGAGTTTCTGGCGCAAGCGCTGATATTTTTTTCGTACGGTTGCTGCTTTACAGTCCATGATTTGGCCAATCTCTTCGAAATTGTATTGTTCCACAGCCTTCAGCAGTAAAATGTGTCTTTCCTCTGGAGTGAGATAGGTCAGCAACTCAGTTAAAGCTGATTCCTGCTCTGGAATGTGCTCTGCTGTTTCCTGCTGCTGCTGGAAGTGCGACACAAGTCGTAACCTTCGGTGTTGTTTCTTTAGTAGGTTAAGACTGTGATGATAGGCAAGCTTGTACAACCATGCTGAGAAGGAAACAGTAGGCTCATACCGGTGAATATCTTGGTAAGCTTTGATGAATATCTCTTGAACGGCATCTTGAGCTTCTTCCCGGTTTTTGAGCAGATGATAGCAATAGATGTACATGGGTTTTTCAAATCTGTGGATAATAGATGTGTAAGCCTCATGATTTCCTGACTTAACCAATGAAACAGCAGTCTCTATTTGCTCTGCGGCAGCATCTCTAAGTCTCCCTTCCTCCAAGCGATCACCTCCTTTGCTTTTCGTCTATATAACAATCTCAAGTCGTTGTTTTGTGACATTGTTTTGGGGGATCTCAAATCTATATACCTAAAAGGTATTTTCCTCCTTCTTGATAGAGACGTCGATAGTGACCTCTATGGGATTTGTAGCATCAGCATAAATGTCATCCCAACTCATGACCTTTTGTAACTAGTAAGCGCTCAAGGGGTTACACTATAATAAAGGTCTAGTCAGCACAGTTTATAGGGGGCAATTCAGTGTTTAATCTGGTAAAGCAGTGGTTCTGGTACGATTGGCTCGTCCTCCTGTTTCGGATTTGTTTTTCTACTTCTTTTATAGTCACGATGTGTTACCTCTCGGAGGATTTTACGATCCCATTCTGGATCGTGTTTGTTTGGGGTGTGATCTCTTTTTCAGTACCTTGGTTTTGTTTGCAGTTGCATTATAAGTATTATCTGATGGCGGAGATCCTCCTTTCAGGTGGTCTATGCTTATATCTGGCTGCTCTGTTTCCTGAATCGTATGTAACTTTTCTGCCAATCGCTTTTATGATTGCCAGCAATAGTGCACAGAAGTCCTATCGTTGGACAGCTCCGATCGCGGTGATCTTGATTCCAATAATGTTATCTAGATTGTCACAACAAATGGATGCTATATCGATGATTGTGAACTTTGGCTTGGTGTATACGATTGGCTTCGCTTTTCACTTACTGGTGGTGAATCATAAGCAGAACGGGATTATTAAGAACCAGAATGCTGTCCTGGAGCAATATATCTCACAAGTCGAGCGTATGACCCTTCTGGAGGAACGAGATCGATTATCCAAAGATTTGCATGACACTGTAGGGCATTCTTATACTTCAATTCTTATGGGGTTAGAGACTTTACGTACGGAGGTGAATACCTCTGAAGGAGAGCAAAAGATAGATTCCTTATTAAAGCTAACTCGCAATGGCTTGGATGATGTGCGTAAATATTTGCACCATGTCGGCTCTTCGCAGGATTCATTGACGCTTATGCAGTCCCTGCAGAAATTAGTGGATGATTTCCAGACCTTTTCGAAGGTTAAGGTTCGTCTAAGAAAGTTTGGAGAGGCTTATACAATATCCAAGCAGGCTAAAATGACCTTATATAGATGTCTGCAAGAGTCGATAACCAACGCTGTTCGTCATGGTCAAGCCAGTAAAATTGTCATCACCCTGCATTACGAAGAGAAGTTAATTCGACTGGAAGTGCAGGATAATGGATTAGGTACTGAAGATTTAAAAGCAGGATTTGGTGTGAACGCGATGAAGGAACGTGCTTCTAACTTGCAAGGCCAAGTGTATCTCTACTCTAAGCCAGGGGAAGGCACCTTAGTGACCTGTAGTTTACCAAGGCTTGAAGAGATACAGGAGGAAATGATTCGCTTATTGCTGGTCGATGATCAGCCTTATATCCGGGATAGTCTGCGAATTATTTTAGAGCAGCA
>RCUU01001451.1_pt1 | contig 11328 bp, 7 predicted proteins | sample 2166211 | NCBI WGS metagenome assembly RCUU01 (sample SAMN09932620, study PRJNA488358) | compost metagenome | feature: garden; material: soil; isolation source: compost soil in phenylacetic acid-enriched culture | place: Germany: Experimental Botanical Garden Goettingen | collected 2016-01-27
AACGCTCCCAACGGTATTTGGCATGGAAGCCACCACCGACCTCGAACAGGCCGCCAGTGTCTGCGCATTCCTCGCTGCACAGCCAACCCACCAGCGGCGCGCAGTCTTCGACTTTGATTTTGTCGTGCAGCTCCTGGGGAAACAGACCGCTGGCGATCACCATCCGGGAAGCGGCGACCGGGGCGATGGTGTTGACCCGGATGTTCTTGCTCGCGCCTTCAATGGCCAACGCGTTGGCAAAACCGATCAGGCCCGACTTGGCAGTGGAATAGTTGCACTGGCCGAAGTTGCCGAAGATGCCCGCACCGGACGCAGTCATCACGATACGGCCGTAGCCTTTATCACGCATGATCGGCCACACGGCGTGGGTCAGGCGGAAGGCGCCCTTGACGTGAACGTCCTGGATCAGGTCCCACTGCTCTTCGGTCATCTTGTGGAACGAACTGTCGCGCAAGACGCCGGCGTTGTTGATCAGGATGTCAACCGTACCGAAGACCTCAAGCGCGGTGGCGACGATTTTGTCGCCCTCGGTCACCGAGTTGTAGTCGGCGACAGCCTCGCCACCCATGGCGCGAATTTCCGCGACCACGGCATCGGCGGCCGAACTTGAAGTGCCCAGGCCTTCGGTGCTGACGCCCAGGTCATTGACCACGACCCTGGCCCCTCGGGAACCCAGCAGCAGTGCGTGAGCGCGGCCCAGGCCGTTACCGGCGCCGGTGACAATGGCTACTTTGCCGTCAAAGCGAATTTCTTGAGACACGTTTGCTCTCCTTTGGTCGCGCTCACAACGTGCGAGCGATGATTTCTTTCATGATTTCGTTGGTGCCGCCCCAGATCCGGTTGCCACGGGTGTCCAGGTACAGCCTGGCGATCGGGTACTCGGTCATGTAGCCGTTGCCGCCATGCAATTGCAGGCACGCATCGACCACACGGCTGCTGAGCTCTGCGGTCCAGTACTTGGCCACCGCGGCCGCTTCGGCGGTCAATTCACCGCGCAAGAGCAATTCCATGCAGCTGTCGACCCAGGAGCGGCCGAGCTGAATCTCGGTCTTGAGTTGCGCCAGGGTGAATCGGGAGTTCTGGAAGTCGAGCACCGGCTTGCCGAAGACGATGCGCGTACGGGTGTATTCAATGGTGTGCTCCAGCGCCGCCTCGGCCTGGGACTGAAAACCGACAGCGCCGATGATCCGTTCCCACGCCAGGTCATGCATGAGCTGGTAGAAGCCCTGCCCTTGCACGCCACCGAGCACGTTTTCGGCCGGTACGCGGCAATCGTCGAAGAACAGCATGCTGGTGTCCTGGGCATGCAGGCCGATCTTTTCCAGCGGCTGGGAACGACTGAATCCTTCGCGCTCTTTCTCGACGATGATCAGCGAGATGTCCTGGGCGCCCTTGCCGCTGTCGCCGGTCTTGCAGACCACCAGCGCCAGATCGCAGGACGCACCGTTGGAAATGAACGTCTTGGAACCGTTGATGATGAACTCGTCACCTTCGACCCTGGCGCGAGTGCGCACCGCTTGCAGGTCCGAACCGGTATTGGGCTCGGTCATGGCGATGGCGCCCACGGCTTCGCCGGCGATCATTTTCGGCAACCAGGCCTGCTTCTGCGCCTCGGTGCCGTAGTTGAGGATGTAGTTGGCCACCAGGCCGTGTACGCCGAAGCCGATCAGGCCCGAGGCGCCGGCGTGCATGAATTCTTCAGAAAAGACCATGTCGAACAGGCGATCGGCACCGGGTCCGCCATATTCCTCTGGCATCGAAGGCAGTAGCATTCCCATCTCGCCGGCTTTGCGCCAGACGTCACGGGGCACGCATTTGTCTTTCTCCCACTGGGCGTGGTAGGGGTTGACTTGCTCCTCCATGAAGCGGCGGCAGGCGCGTCGAAACTCATCGTGCTCAGTGCTGAACAACGTACGGGGGATCAGGTATTCCATGGGTAGTCCTCTGCAACCTTGATCAGAGCGTGCGCCCGACCAGATCTTTCATGATGTCGTTGGCACCACCAGCAATACGCAACACGCGGTGATCGAGGTAGTGACGCGCAACCGGGTACTCGAGCATGTAGCCGTTGCCGCCATGCAGCTGGACGCATTCGTCCACGACTTTGGTGTAGAGATCCGAGCACCACAATTTGGCCGAGGCTGCCGCTTCGGGGCTGAGGGTTCGAGCCAGGCATTGCTCCATGCAGCGGTCGACGTAGTTCTGCGACACCGCCAATTGCATTTTCAGGTCGGCCAATTTGAAGCGGGTGTTCTGGAAGGCGAAGATCGGTTTGCCGAAGACGTTGCGGCCCTTGGTGTATTCAAGCGTGCTTTCAAGTACCGCCTCAGCACCGGCGACGCTGCTGATGGCGATGGACAGCCGCTCCCAGGCCAATTCCTTCATCAACTGGATGAAGCCCTGCCCGGCCACGCCTCCCAGCAGGTTTTCCTTCGGCACCCGAACGTTGTCGAAGAACAGCATAGTGGTGTCCTGGGCGTGCAACCCGACCTTGCGCAGCGGTTGCGACCGGCTGAAACCTGCGCGGTCGGCTTCGACCAGAATCAGCGAGATGTCCTGGGCGCCCTTGCCGGAATTCCCAGTTTTGGCGACGACGACCACCAGGTCGCAGTTAGTGCCGTTGGAGATGAACGTCTTGGAACCATTGATGACGTATTCATCGCCTTCGAGTACGGCGCGGGTCTTGACCGCCTGCAGGTCGGAACCGGTATCCGGCTCGGTCATTGCCACTGCCCCGATGGCTTTGCCGGCCGCCATCTTTGGCAACCAAGCCTGCTTTTGCTGTTCGCTGCCGAAATTCACCACATAACCGGCAACGATGTCATGCACGCCAAAGCCGATCAGGCCCGACGCCTGGCCCGCGCGGTAGATTTCCTCGGTGGCGATCATCGAAAAACGCCGATCCAGCCCGAGCCCACCGTAGGCCTCTGGCGTGGTCGCATTGAGCATGCCCAGTGCGCCGGCCCTCTCCCAGATAGACCGCGGGACCCGATGGTCTGTTTCCCACTGTTCGAGGCAGGGAGCACATTCCTGAGCCAGGAAGCGTCGCACGCTGCCGCGAAACTCCTCGTGCTCATGGTCAAAAAGGCTACGCGGGATCATGGGTGGTTCTCTCCTTCGGTCGTCGGTGTGCCACCTATCAAGGGGCTCTGGATCGATCATAGGAGGAGGAATCGCAATTCCGCCCCCTCGGGGAGGGGGGGATTTGTGCATTAGAAAGGAGAGCACCGAACCGCGGCCCCGGCTCACCACCACTCCAAAAGAGGGGGCCGCAATAGTTCTGATGCAGGCTAACTGGCTATGACCCTAAAGGTCATTTCGACTGCATTCGACGGAGGTTTTCATGTCCTTGCGTTTACCTTTCACATTTAGCGCTACCGCCGTGACTTGTCTGATAACGGCCTGTTTGCAGGCGCCGGTCGCGCTCGCGCAAACCGACACCGCATCACAAACGCCTGCCATCACCGACCAGGACATCAGCGATGCCTATATTTACCTGTACAGCCGCTTGCTGGTGGCACGCCAGCAACAGTTGGACTTCAAGGATGGCATGCAGTGGAACACGTTGAGCCATCACAAGCCCGGAGCGGTCGATTGGCCCAATCCCAACCTGGATGTCGCCTATTCCGAGGCCTGGGTGGCAGTGGACGAGAAGAGCTGTACGCTGATTTCGGTGCCGAAGATCAGTAATCGCTACTCCACCGTGCAGTTCCTTAACGGTTGGGGGGAAACGTTGGCCAACATCAACGAACGCGAATTTCCCGAGCATCCGAACGGCGAGTTCGCGGCCTGTTTGCAAGGTTCCAAGGTCAAGCTGCCACCCAATACCCAGCGGATCGACCTCCCGGCGCGTACGGCGCGGGTGCTGACTCGCATTGAGTTGGGTAGCGACTGGAGCGAGGCCGAACGCCTGCAGCACGCGTTCAAGATGCGCCCGACCGGCTCGCCGCAACCGCCGCAGATTGCCCAGACGCTGATGTTCCAGGGGCAGCAGTTGCCAGGCGTGGAAGCCTTCGATTCAGCCACCGTGGCGCTGCAGGAGCCAGACCTGAACCCCGGGATGGAACCGTTGCAAGCCAAAGTCCGCGCCATCGCCGCAGCCATCGCCGATCCTGAAAAACGGGCGCGCATCGACAAGTCGATTCACACCCATGCCTTCGCCGACCTCGCCAAGGCGTCACCCATAATCGGCCACGGCTCTGTCAAAAATGGCTGGAGCCGCCCCTCCACCTCCGGCACTTACGGCAGTGACTACCTGACCCGTACCCTGGTGAACTATGGAGGAATCTGGGCCAACACCCAGCAGGAAGTGGTCTATTACCGGGGCGGGCTGGACGAAAACGGCAAAACGCTGGAGAGCGCAAAAAGCTATTCGGTGACCTTTCCTGCCGAACAACTGCCAGCGTCAATGGCAAATTACTACTGGTCGATCACGGCCACGGACTCTAAGAGTTTCCGCGTTCTACCCAATCCGCAAAACCGCTTTGCTATCAATGGTCACTCGCCGCTGACCTACAACAAGGACGGCTCTCTAACTCTGCACTTCGCTCCCTCGAAGCCGCAAGACGTCGCAGACGGCAACTGGCTGCCCACCTCGCCGGGGCAGAACTACCGGTTGGTCTTTCGCTTCTATGGGGCCAAGGGCGGTGTGAGCACGGGCGAATACTTCCCGCCGGTGATCAAGCATTCCTGATTCATCCTTCGGGCAGCCACACTGGATTCCAGCGGTGGCTAGCCCGTTGAATGAGTTTCACAAAACAGTTGCCGCCCCCCCTATCAGGGTTGGCTGACAAATCGATCCCGTGTATAGACTGCCCCCGTGAAATGCCAGCGGGCGAAGTCGTTGGTGGGTCCACGCAACGCGCCCTCCTTCGCTGCGCTGGTGTTTCGCGCTTACTCGATCAAGCCCTGCTTACGAGCCCATGAGACCGCGTCATAACGGCTGGAGACTTCCAGTTTGGCGTAGATGTTTTTGAGGTTCCACTTCACCGTTTCCAGGGAAATATTCAGGGTCAGCGCCACACGTTTGTTCGCCATCGCCTGACTGATCAACTGCAGGATCGCCAATTCCCGTGGGGTGAGTATTGAAGAGGCGTCAGTGGCCGACGATTCGCTCGCGCGACCAACGTTTCCAGGACCGAAGCGTTCCAGCAATCGGCCCAGGTAAGCCTCGTCCTCACCGCCCAGCGATTTGTTCGCCAGCGCCGCTAGCATCTTGCGCAGCACTTCGCCTTCGTCAAGAAAGGTGCGCACCAGCCCAAGTCGACGGCCATGAGACAAAGCTTCAAGTAGATGCGCTTGCGCTTGCTCCGGTTGCAACAGGTCTGCCTGCGCGCACGCCATGAGCAACTGGCCGGTGACCAGCAGCTGTCCACGACTGAACTTTTTAGCGTAGGTGTTGAGTATCGCCAGCTCTTCCAGTGCTTTGTCCGGATAGTTGGTGGCCAGTAGCAAACGTGCTCGCGCCAACGCCGCTATCGCCGGGATATCGGCCTGGAAACCCAGGGATTCACGGTGTTGCGCAGCAAGCGTTTCCAGTTTGGCAACCCTGTCGGCGGCATGGGTTTTGTCACCCTCCAGCAAGGCAATGCGGGCCTGCTCGGCCAGGCAATGAGCCAGGGCACGATCCTGGCCGATGGTGCGAAAGTGACGTTCCTGGCGCTCTAGAAAAGCCATGGCCACCGCGGCGCTGTCTTGAAGCAAGTCCAGGCGTGCCCGGCAGATAGTGGCGCGCAGCATGGTGTCAGGCATGGCCCACTGCAGCAACCCATTGCGATTGGCAAGGATTTCCCTCGCCTCGTCTATACGGTCCAGTTCGCGGTAAACCTCGGCCAGCGTGGCGGCCCCGAGATAGGCACTGGCAGCGCGATGTCCATGAACTGCCACGGCGCGCGCCAGTTGTGCCGAACCAATCCGCTCGGCTTCATGCATTTGACCGGCCTGCAGGTAACAAAGGGTTCGCGCGCCTTCGGCCACCAACGCCATTTCGGCATCGCGCTCGGCCTCCGGTATCGGGTTTTCATCAAGGCACTGCAATGCTTCTTCGATCCGTCCTGCCGCCAGATAGGCAATAGCCAGCAACGCCGGCGCGCCGAAACGAGTGACCGAGTAATCATCCGATAACGCCTGGAAATCCTTGAGCAGGTCAATGATTGGCTCAGTCCGATCACGCTGGACTTCGATGGCCGCCTGCACCAGCGGCAGTCGATAAGCAACGTCTGCCTGCTGCGCCGCTCCGCTGCGCTGAAATTGCTCCAGCCAGGCTTCTGCCTTGGCCGGACGGGCGGTGAGTGCGTAAGCCAGGCAACCGAGAAAGAACAATCGGGGCCGGGAAAACAGGATTTCCTGCGGCAAACGGTCGAGCAGGCGTAGCAGCGGGCTCAGTTGGCTCAGGCTCCATGTTGCCGGGGCGGCCCGTTCGATCAACTCGGCGGCATAGCTGAGGTCGCCAGCCAGGGTGGCGTGGCGTACCGCTTCGGCCAGCAGTTTGCGCTCGGCGAACCAGCGAGCCGCCCGAGTATGCAATTCGGTTTGCGCGGCGTTATCACGACGAGCGAGCCGTGTGGCCAGGAAATCACCGAACAACGCGTGGAAGCGATACCACGGCTGGCGATCATCGGCTTCAACGCGAAAGATCAGCAGGTTTTCCTCGTCCAGCCGCTTGAGCATCGCCTGTGCTGAACTGTCACCGGTAACCGCCTGCGCCAGGGAGGCGTTGAAACGACGGCAGATACTCACACTCTCCATGAACGATGCCAACTCGGGCGGCAGATGAGCCATCACGTCTTCAGCCAGGTAGGTCTGCAGGTCGTCGGAGCGCCAACCCATCTCGCGCAGGGCGCTACGCGATTGCGGATCACTGCGCAGAAGAATGATCACCAGTTGCAGGGTGGCCGGCCAGCCGCTGGTGAGTTCATGGATTTGATGCAGCTCTTCCGGGGTGAGCTTCAACGCAGCCAGGCTCTGTTCGAGGAAGGCGCGAGATTCGGCAAGATCGAACGGCAAGGCGGCGCAATCAAGCTCTACCAACTGTCCGCTCAGGCGCAACCGACTAAAACTCAGCGGCGGGCCGACGCGGGATGAGATGACGAAATGCAGGTTCTCGGGGCTGTGATCCAGAAGCTTCTGCATGAGCTGATGGGAGCGCGGGTCGGTGACGTGCTGATAGTCGTCGATGACCAGAAACAGCTCCTTGTTGATTGCCGCGGCACCTTCAACAATCGCCGCCACCACCTCGTCGATGAATTCCGGCCGCGCACCCTCCAGGGGGATGCCGCTGTCCAGGGCGATACCCAAACGCTGCAAAGCGCCGCGCAGATAGGCGAAGAAAATCGGCACGTGCTTGTCATCGGCGCTCAGCGCCAGCCAGGCGACATCTGCCCCGGAGCGCATCATGACCTGCCGCCACTGCGCCAGCAGCGTGGTCTTGCCGAACCCCGGGCTGCCGGTCACCAGGCCGACCCGGCATTGCGACATGCCGCGCAGATCCTCGAGCAGGCGTTCGCGCACTATGGTCTGGGTGCCAATGCGCGGTGGAGCGAATTTCGTCGATACGAGTAGTTTGTCGGTATGCATGTCCTGCCTGGTCTCCCATCCTGCCGAATCCAGCGCGAGCCGGATCGGCGAGGTGTGGCCACGTTCTGGCGTTTGTCGGATTATTTACCCGAACACAGCTAATGTCAGCACGTGTCTTTGTTGCGAGCAGGTTCTGGCAACCTCGGGATCCGCTTTCGCACAGATGGTGGCGGGGAAAACAGCCAGCCTCCCCCCCACAATCGAGGGGGGGGGCAAGAGGTATCACGAGCGAGTCTTGACCTGTGGCGAGGGAGCAAGCGCCCTCGCCACAGGACTTCAGAGGGTTCGTGCCACCAATTCGCGCATGATGTCGTTGGCTCCCCCGTAGATCCGGTTGACGCGGCTGTCCAGATAATGCCGGGCAACCGGGTATTCCAGCATGTAGCCATTGCCGCCATGCAACTGCACGCACTGATCGACGACCTTGGAGTACAGCTCGGTGCACCAGAGTTTGGCCGCCGCCGCCGCCTCCGGGCTTAATTCGTGTTGCAGGATGAGTTCCATGCAGCGATCGATGTATGTCTGCCCGATGACGATTTCGGTCTTGAGATCCGCCAGCTTGAAACGCGAGTTCTGGAATTCGATGATCGGTGTGCCGAAGGCCTTGCGATCGCGGGTGTAGGCAATGGTCTGTTCCAGCACCGCCTGACTTGCCGCAATGGCGAGGATGCCGATACTCAGTCGCTCCCAGGCCAGCTCTTTCATCAACTGGTAGAAACCCTGTTCTGGTTCGCCACCGAGAATATTGGCTTTCGGCACCCGTACGTCTTCAAAGAACAGCATGGTGGTGTCCTGCGCATGAAGGCCGACCTTGCGCAGCGGTTTGGACTTGGTGACGCCGACCCGGTCGGCCTCAACCAGGATCAGCGAGATGTCCCGCGAGCCTTTGCCCGTATTACCAGTCTTGGCGATCACCACGATGATGTCGCTGTTGGTGCCATTGGAAATGAAGGTCTTGGCACCGTTGATCACGTAGTCATCGCCGTCTAGCACGGCGCGGGTCTTGACCGCTTGCAGGTCAGAACCGGTGTCCGGTTCAGTCATGGCCACGGCGGAGATGACTTCGCCACTGGCCATTTTCGGCAGCCATTGCTGTTTCTGTTCTTCGGTGCCGAAGTTGATCAGGTATCCGGCACAGATGTCGTGGACGTTGAAGCCGTTCAGGCCTGAAAGCCCCGCACGGGACACCTCCTCGACCGCGATCATCGAAAAGCGTCGGTCCAGGCCCAAGCCGCCATAGGCCTCCGGGGTCGTGGCGTTGAGCATGCCGAGTGCGCCCGCGCGCTCCCAGATCTGCCGGGGAACCAGATGGTCCTCTTCCCACTGTTCGTGGAGCGGCGTGCATTCCTCCGCGAGAAAACGCCTTACGGTATTGCGAAACGCTTCATGCTCATGATCGAAGAGAGTGCGCGGGATCATTGAATTAACTCCGGAAAGATGGGTTCTGGCGGTGGACGCCTATACGCCACATTAGGGCGACTCACGCTCGCCCTGCCCCCTCGAAGCGGGTAGGCCGCTTCAGTTTTTTTAAAAGACTTTGGCTGTGCCTGACATCAGGGCGCTTCGACGGACTTGAGCGAAGCCATATCGATCACGAAGCGGTACTTCACCTCATTGTCGAGCATGCGCGTGAACGCCTGGTTGATGTCCTGGATGTCGATCATTTCGCAACTTGGCAGCACCTGATGCTCAGCGCAGAAGTCCAGCAGTTGCTGGGTCTGTTCCAAGCCACCGATCAACGAGCCTGCAATCGAGCGGTTGTTGATCGCCAGCAAAGCACCGTGGATCGGCTCCAGCGGTTCCAGTGCGCCGACCAGCACGAGTTTGCCGTTGCGGGCCAGCAGCATCAGGTAAGGGTTGATGTTGTGAGTGCGCGGGATGGTATCGAGCACCAGGTCGAAGCTGCTGGCAGAGGCTTTCATTGCCTGCGGGTCGGTGGACAGCAGTACATGATGCGCGCCGAGCGCCAAGGCATCATCGGCCTTGCCTGGCGAAGTGGTGATCACGGTGACTTCAGCCCCGAGGGCGACGGCCAGCTTGACCGCCATGTGGCCCAGCCCGCCCAGCCCGATGACCGCCAGGCGTGTACCTGCCTTGACGTCGTGCTCGCGCATCGGAGCCCATACGGTGATTCCCGCGCACAGCAATGGACCGGTAAAGCGCGGGTCCAGTGCCGGCGGCACCCTCAGCACGAAACGCTCGCGCACGACGATGTGTTGGGCGTAGCCGCCGCGGGTCACCTCACCACTGATGCGGTCCAGGCCGTTATAAGTCGGTGTCATGCCTTGGGTGCAGTGCGGCTCCTGATGATTCTCGCAGGCCTCGCACTGTTGGCAGCTGTCGACCATGCACCCGACGGCGACCCGATCGCCAGCGCGGTAACGGACAACCGCCGATCCCACGGCGCTGACCCGACCGACAATTTCATGGCCCGGTACACAAGGAAAGCGTGTGCTTTTCCAGTCGTTGTGCACGTAATGCAAGTCGGAATGGCAGACGCCGCAGTAGTCGATGTCAATGGCGACATCGTCAGCGCGCAGTGCACGGCGTTCGAATTGCAGGGGCTCGAGGGAAGCGTTGGCTTCGTGGACACCGTAGCCAATACAGGTGGTCATGTTTGTTTCTCCAGATATTGAATAAACAACACCCCTGTAGGAGCGCGCTTGCTCGCGAAAAAAGTCCAGACAATGAGGGCAGCCAGACAGCCCGCGCCATCGTTGACGTCCATCGCGAGCAAGCTCGCTCCTACAAGGGTCATGTGGTGATCAGGCGTTTTGTGTCAGATCGACGGGCGCAGCCAGGGCGCGGCGCTGGTTTCTGGCGCGGCGATCTGGTTGGAAATCCACTTGCCCATGCGGCGCATCGGCTCGATGGAGTCCTGGGGCGCCGCAAACTTCATGGCGGCGGCGTAGCCAAGGGAGACGATGCGTTGAGCGCCATACAGCGGCAGCACATCCTTGAGCTGGTCCTTGATGTTCTCGGGATAGACGCCGACGGTCTGGGTATAGGCGTCGACGGCAGCCAGCATTTCGCTCAAGTCATCGACCGGCACCAGATTGGCGGTACGATCATCCAGGCTGGCAGCAAAGGACACTGGCTCGGGTAACTGCGAACAGATGATTGCTCCCTCGCCTTCCTTGCCACCTATGACCCGGTACCACTCGTCATCCAGGCGCAGCGCATCGAGGTGAGCCTTCAGGCCCGGGTCATACCGCTTGGGCGCAGTGCTGAGGGTATTGGGCAGACCGAGCATGGCTTCATACACGTAACGCCCGAAGGTATTGAGCCTTTCCAGTCCCTGTTCATCGGTGCCGCTCTGTACATAAGCCACGCGCGCACAGACGCAACCCTTCTGATTGATCGCGCCGATATCGGCTGCCAGGCGCACCGCGGCCTCGCGCATGGTCGCTTCGCTATCGAAGGTTTCCTTGCCGATGATGCTGGCGCTGCGCTTGGGGTCCAGCGAAATCAGTTCCAGACCGGGCTGTACGTACCGGGTGACGTGCTTCATCGACGCGAAGCCGCCCCAGGCGACGATTTTTTCAAGGTTCTGCGGTTGGTACAAACGCTGCTCGAACGCCTGGTCGCCGCCCTTCCAGTAGGCGACGCTCAGGTGCCTGGTCAGTGGGTGGTCCGGTGCCATGTCGACCATGGTGCGGGCGATGGCCAGTGCGGTGAACGGGTCGTTGGACGGCGCCTTGATGATCGCATCGCTGCGCAGGACCATGTTGCGGATGATGGTCCACAACGACA
>RCUU01001454.1_pt1 | contig 11310 bp, 12 predicted proteins | sample 2166211 | NCBI WGS metagenome assembly RCUU01 (sample SAMN09932620, study PRJNA488358) | compost metagenome | feature: garden; material: soil; isolation source: compost soil in phenylacetic acid-enriched culture | place: Germany: Experimental Botanical Garden Goettingen | collected 2016-01-27
TTAATACCGGCTCCGGCTGGGGCCTTAAAGGCGGGGACCGTGCCGCTTCCTACTGCGCGGCCAAGGCGGGTGTGGTCAACCTCACTCGGGCTATGGCCATTGACCACGGCCCTGCGAACATTCGCGTGAACTGCGTGTCCCCGGGCGACACGGATACGCCGCTTCTGCGCGAGGAAGCAAGACAGCTTCATCAGGACGAAGCTGCCTTCCTGGTGGCCTCGGCGGGGGGCCGACCACTGGAGCGGTTGGGCACCCCACGTGATATCGCGAATGCAGTGTTGTTCTTGGCCAGTGATCTGTCTTCCTGGATCACTGGAAGTGTGCTTGTTGTGGACGGCGGAGGCATTGCCTAACAACTAAAAAAATGAAACATTTCATTCAACTTTTTAAGGACGGAGGCGTTAAGCATGTCTGAACACAGAACGTATGCCCATCCCTATATCCCGAACACAGTACCGGAAGTCCAGGAGGCAATGCTGAAGGAAATCGGCCTGAGCTCCATCGATCAGCTGCATGATGCGATTCCGGACAGTCTAAAGCTCAAGCGGGAGATGAATCTTCCTCCGGCTATGCATGAATATGAGCTTCGCCGGCATATTGAGGCTTTGCTTGCGAAGAACAAGCATGGCGCCGATTATATCAACTTCCTCGGAGCTGGATGCTGGCAGCATTTTGTTCCGGCAGTATGCGACGAGATTAACCAGCGGTCGGAGTTCGTGACGGCTTATGCCGGAGAGCCTTACGAAGACCACGGTCGATTTCAGTCCTTGTTCGAGTATCAGAGCCTGATGGCTGAGCTCGTGGATATGGACGTAGTTAACGTCCCTACTTTCGATTGGGCACAGGCGGCCTCCACGGCCATCCGAATGGCGGGCCGAATTACCGGTCGCAGCATTGCGCTGCTCTCCAGATCTGTCGATCCGGATAAAGCCAAGATCATTACCAATTACTGTACACCTGTAATGGAAATTAGGTACGTGGAGATTGATCCGGTGACAGGAAAGATTGATCTGAATGATCTGCAGAGCAAGCTTGAGGATGGAACGGCGGCGTTCTACTTCGAGAATCCGGGTTACCTTGGAATTATTGAGGATCAAGGCGCTGAAATATCTGAGCTTGTGCACGCGGTGAATGCTATCTCTATTGTGGGCGTTGATCCGATCTCCCTTGGCGTAATGGAACCTCCAAGCCGTTACGGCGCTGATATGGTCTGCGGGGATTTACAACCGCTGGGCATGCACATGAATTATGGCGGGGGTCAAGCCGGATTCATCGCTACCCGGGATGAAGAGAATTATGTGATGGAATATCCATCCCGCCTGTTCGGTATTGTTCCTACAGAAGTGGAAGGTGAATACGGCTTCGGCGATGTGGCCTATGAGCGTACGTCCTTTGCCCTCCGGGAGAAGGGAAAGGAGTCGGTGGGAACACAGACAGCACTGTGGGGAATTACCGCCGGAGTTTATCTATCCCTGCTTGGACCAGTGGGTATGCAGGAAGTAGGGGAGACCATTATGCAGAAATCCCAATATGCGGCAAATAAGCTGTGTGCCATTCCTGGGATCTCATTGCGGTTTGCAGATACAGCTTTTTTCAAAGAATTTGTCTTAGATTTTAACGAGACCGGAATGTCTGTTGCTGAGATTAACAAGCGTCTTTTGGACGAAGGGATTTTTGGAGGAAAAGATCTGTCAGCCGCTTATCCTCAGTGGGGACAATGTGCTCTGTATTGTGTAACTGAAATTCATATGCAGGCAGATCTGAACCGGCTTGCGTCAGCTATGGAGCGCATTGTCTACAAGGATCAATAGTACAGAAGAGGAGGAGGTAAGTCATGAATCGGATTCGTAGAGACCACAAGGTGCGCCGCTTTCACCAGGCTAAATGGGATGAACCGGTGATCTTTGAGCTTCATCGGTCGGGGGAGCGCGGAGTGATTCCACCAGGCACCGAGGCTGAAATTGCCGAAGTTGTCGGCCAAGGATCCGCTAGAATTCCATCAGCCATGCGGCGAAAAGAAGCACCAGCGCTGCCCGAGATTGGTCAGGCTAAAGTGCTTAGGCATTATTTAAGACTCTCCCAAGAGACTTTGGGTTCTGATTTTAACGTAGAGATCGGACAGGGGACGTGCACGATGAAGTATATCCCCCGGATCAATGAAATGCTTATACGTACCCCAAATCTGATGGAGCTGCATCCTCTGCAGGATGCCGGATCTGTTCAGGGTATCCTGGAAATCTACTATAAGCTGGACCAAGCGATGCGTGAAATATCGGGGATGGACGCCTTCTCGTTCCAGCCAAGCAGTGGCACCCAAGCCCTGCTGGCTATGGCTTCTATTGTCCGTGCATATCATGATTCACGCGGCGAGGGAGATCAGCGGGATGAGATCATTACGACCATCTTCTCACATCCATCTCAAGCGGCAACCGCAGCGGTTAAGGGATATAAGGTTATTACACTGCATCCGGACGAAGACGGATTTCCTGATCTAGAGAAGCTGAAGAATGCCGTCTCTGAACGCACGGCAGGTTTTGTCGTGGCAAATCCGGAAGACACCGGCATATACAACCATCGTATTCGTGAGTTCACAGAGGTGGTTCATGAAGCGGGAGGAATCTGCTTCTACGATCAGGCAAACGCGAATGGACTGCTCGGTATCACCCGGGCTAAGGAAGCTGGGTTTGACATGTGTTTCTTCAACCTGCATAAGACCTTTGCTGCTCCTCACATGTGCGGAGGTCCGGCTACAGGCGCTCTTGGGGTGATAGATTCTCTTAAGCGTTTCCTACCGGGGCCACTTGTTGACTGGGACGGCAGCCATTATGTCCTTGCAGAGCAAAGCGACGACAGCATCGGCAAAGTCCGCAGCTTCCATGGCGTGGCCCAGACTGTGCTTCGCTCCTACGCCTGGATAATGAGCCTGGGCCCAGACGGCCTTAAGAATGTGGCCCAAATCGCTGTACTGAATAATAACTATCTGTATCACAAAATTCTGCAGATCCGTGGAGCGAGCGCGCCCTACATCAAAGGTCGGCGGCTTGAACAGGTAAGGTACAGCTGGAAACAGCTTACGGATGAGACTGGAGTAACGACAGAAGACATTACCCGGCGGATGTGTGACTTCGGCCTGCACTACTGGACGTCCCATCATCCGTACATTGTTCCGCAGCCATTTACCTTGGAGCCGACTGAATCTTATTCGAAGGAAGATCTTGATGAATATATCGAGGCGCTGACCCATATTTCGAATGAAGCTTATACGCAGCCGCATATCGTCAAATTAGCTCCGCACAGCAGCACCGTTCACCGGAATGTGGAATCTTCTCTGGATGATCCTGCAAAATGGTGTATCACGTGGAGGGCTTATCTTAAGAAGACAGAGCCTGTATAGGGTTTGGCCCCACATTTATTAATATACATTGGAAAGCAGAAGGGCTCCGTTTGGAGCCCTTCCTGTTTGACAATATCACCATGGAAAGGGGTTATGGTTATGTCTGGGTATATGAGGGACTTGCTGCGTCTGTCTGTCGGCGTCCGCCGGTTTCTTATGACCGAAGCTATGTATGGCATCGGCATTGGTATGTATTCGCTAGTTCTTAATTTGCACTTATTGTCCAAAGGAATGAAAGAGGATGAAATCGGGCTGCTCATGTCTATAGGCATATTGATCATGGGGGCATTGGCTATTCCTGTATCCATATCGGCGAACCGTATAGGACGTAAAAAGCTGCTGGTATCCGGCATCCTGTTTATAGCAGCAGGAAGTGCACTTTATGCGATAGGTAATCGTTCCGGCATCTTCTATTTGGCTCAAACCTTAGTTTCGATCGGTCTTACTCTTGTGGAGACGACTGAGGTGCAGTTGCTATTTCACTATTGTGCCTCGCGCAAGGAAGAAGCAAGTGCCTTCTCCCTGATGTTTGCCGTCTTTACGGCATTTACCGGGGCAGGAACCCTGGCTGCCGGCTATTTGCCGAATCTGGCCGATAGCGGGGAAGGCTACGGGCTTACCCTGCTGCTTGCTGCGCTGGTTTTCGTTATACACAGTATGATTAGAGGCCTTTGGCTTCCTGCTGAGGGCAGGGAAAGAGGAACAGTTGGAACATCCGGAGATCTGGAAGCGGACCATGAAGTCTCAGGCTTGAGGAAAAAGCTTCCTTCCGGCACACTCTGGTTATTCTCGGTATTCATGGCTCTGCTCGGAGGAGCGATAGCGATCACGGGGTCATTTCTTAATGTCATTGTGAAGTACAGGCTGAACTGGATGGATGACAAAGTATCCATTTTATTGGCGGTAAGCGGAGTTGTTCTGTTTGCAGCTTCTTTAATGACGCCCTACGTATTAGAACGTTTCGGCCACCATGTAGCCATTGTATCTGTCTTTTTGGTTAATATATTCGTGTTTGCCTCGTTATCCTGGGCCATGCCGGTCTGGATGTTCACAATCGTGTTTCTGGTTCGCGGAGGCGGACTTACGATGCTGTCCAATCTGCTGGATAGCCAGTTAATGTCTGCCTTTAAGGAGCGGGAGAGGAATCTATACGCAGGAATGAGATCCGTATTTCGGAGCCTCGGATCATCCGGTGCCGCTCTGCTAACAGGATGGATTTTGATCGGACAGAATTACGAAATGCCCTTTCTACTGACATCGGGAGTATTGCTACTCTGTCTACTGTATTACATTTGGTTCATACGCCCAATCTTGGATAAAAGGCTGAAAGAATAAATCGCTGAGTACAACGTTCATGAGAATAATTCAATCTGGACAGCAGCATGAATGAATATATAAGGGGCTGTCCAAAACCATGTAAAATGGATATAGGACGCCCCTTTGCTTAAATCCATCCAAAGAAGAACTTATATCTTATGGGCTTGTTGTTTCTTTGTGCCCACTCCCTAATTTCCTCCATGCCATTAACCGTATTCTCTTTTTTAAAAGTAAAGTACAGCTGTAGTGGAACCAACTTTTTATCAACAGTCTTAAATCCAATTCGTTTACCATCGATAAACACTGAACTTATTTCATCCGCATCGTATCTTTTCTTATTTAAAGAAATAATATAATTGTCGCCAATTGTAATACTCTTAGAACTAAGCCATCGATAGAGTACAAAAATGATAATAATAAATATAAAGATGAACCATATTCTTGGAAAGAAGAGCAGGAAGCCAGGTGTACGGTTAGTACTATTATACATAGAAAATATCAAGGGGACTTCTAAAAAACACATTGCAATTAGTGTTTTCATTGCGTTTGGAAATTTGATTGAAAAAGATGTTTCATGAAATCCCAAGTCGCTCCATCCTTTCTCCTGTAATTGAAAGGCTCCACAATGATTTTACCATATATTGTGATGTCAGCGCTTGATCAAGCTACGTATGCTAATGCTCTATTTTTTTATGTGTAAGGCCCCTTCTCAGGAGTAACCATTGAATTACAAAGCTTTGGAAGTTATACTTTGATGAGAAATACGGACCCGCTTATCATTTAACAGATCCGTCCTTTATAAGGTATGGATCTTATTTTTCGTATGAATATATTCATTCAGATATGGAGGCGCGACATTGCAGCTAATCAATCAATCAGAAATACAAGATAGGATCGACCTGCTTAAAGATCAGGATTTGTATATCCATCTTGAGATGACAACGGGAGCATACGCTGCCCATTTCGATAGTTCTAAACATCCGGCTGCTACTTTCATTACTAATGCTGTGATCCGATATTCCCATGGCTCGATTTCCGGCAATGGACCTTATCGGGTTGGCTTAAAAATGGCGCAGGGCTGGGTGTACTCGGAAGGATTAACTCACTATGAAGAGAGTGAGACAGAAAGATTGATTCTGGCCGGGCATGACAGTCAAGGCAAACTGGTCGTATCTTTACAATTAAGCCGGGAGCCGTTCTAATGGTAGAGGAGATGAGGAGTTCAGTGGAAAGACATATTCTAGTTATATTACCGCATCCGGATGACGAAGCCTTTGGTATATCTGGAACGCTTGCCAAGCATGTGCAAAACGGCACCCAAGTCACCTACGCTTGTCTGACACTTGGAGAAATGGGGCGGAATATGGGCGTTCCGCCATTTGCAAATCGGGTAACCCTCCCACAGATACGCAAAAAGGAGCTGGAAGAATCCTGCCGAGCGATTGGAATACAGGATTTGAGAATGCTTGGTTTCCACGATAAGACGATTGAATTTGAGGATCAAGTGCTGCTGGATAGCCACATTGATGCGCTTCTGAAAGAGCTTAATCCCTCGCTGATCCTTACGTTCTATCCGGGATACAGCGTTCATCCCGATCATGATGCGACCGGAGCTGCGGTGGTTCGAACCGTTGGAAGACTGCCTAAGGCAGAAAGACCGCCTGTACACTGCATAGCTTTTGCCAATAATATTGAGGAGATTGGAAAGCCTAAGGTTATCAATGATGTGAGAGATTTCCTGAAGCAAAAGATGGCGTCCATCCAGGCGCATAAATCCCAATTCCAAGCCGCTGAACTGTTAGGCAGCAAACCGCTGGATGATAAAGAAATTCAAGATCGTTTTGGAACAGAACATTTCTGGATCTATCCATTTGAATGATATTAAGTCCGAGCATATACGCTCGGGCTTTTTCTTTTGTGACCCGCTGCGTTGGGAATGCTTAATTTTTCTAATATAAGGAATGAATATCTGTATATTTTTTTCAAATATATGGTAAGGTTTAGGGGGTTGCTCAACCAAACCGGTTTCGTGAGACCAGGAGGTGTATTTGTTTGAGAAAATCATATTTCAACCTCATTTGTGGAATAGTCGTTCTTTTGCTGTTATTCACTGCATGTAGCAAGGACAGACCTAAGTATGCTGAGCTTTTCACACATATGGAAGAGCACCGGGCTGTGTTCATGCAGCCGCGTGAAGAAGGGCTTACTGCTCTGCAAATTGCGGATGCTGTGGGTGAATACGATACAACCTTGGGCACAATCATGCAGGATGATGTCTTAACCGTTAATCAAATGGAGTTCATACAGCAGATTGTGGTAGATGTTAAGACCAATAAAATCATAGGTTACCGGGTAGGAACGGTTTTCCCTAGATCGGAAAGCGGCTATCAAGATGCAAGAGAGCTGGTACGTGCTTTTCTGGACCAATACAAACCTGCGGAAGATGAAGAGGCTGACAAAGTCGAGAAATCGATCCTAACGATTGACAGAATGACTCTTCCACTAAAACCGTTGATAGGCTTTATTAAAGAATCATGGTCGAGCGGCAAGGGCGAGGATAAATTGCACATTACCTACAAGATGGTGAACAGTCCGCAAAGTGATGATGAATTGCCGTTGAGCTTTTATTTCAGCTATGAGGGGAAGTAAGGAACGAAGAGACAAGATATGATTTACAAAAAAATACACAATGATTATGATATTTATATAGGCAATTATATCCTTTTTTCCTAAACTTTTGTTCGAACTAAATCATCGGAGGATCAAATGAAAAAGCACGACAAAGTCATATCGTTTATCTTTATACTATTTATGATAGGGATTGCTATTTACTGGGCACTTTCGACCACTAGTTGGACCGTGCCAGGCACTCTTGCTTCTGGAGTCTGTTTCATGCTTTTTGTATTATTGGGGCTTCGAACTATCCCTGTGTTGACAGACTTTATGCTGTCGAATACAGCAGAGCAGGTAGTTCAGGAGAGGAAAGAGCGGGATAGAAAGCGGGCGTGGCTTTATATTATCGGCTGGATATTGGCGAGTCGTATCCTGCTTATGCTCATCGGTTATGCATTTTTGATTATACAGAATGGCTATTCAGGTGGCCTGTTTAGCAAAATGGCTGAGACCTGGCATATATCTGGGATCGATGCATCAAGTTATCTGGGGATTGCGGAAAATTGGTATGTGACGGAGGGAGATCCCAGGTTCCATATTGTGTTTTTTCCTTTTTTCCCAAATCTAATAAAAGTAGTTCAGGTATTCGCAGGAAATTATCTTGTCGCTGGATTCATCGTTTCCAATATCTCATCCATTGTCGCTGCATTGGTTGCTTATGAGCTGGCAGCACTAGACATGCATCGAAAGAATGCAATGCGAGTTGTGAAGTATATTTTCATATTCCCTGCCGCGTTCTTTTTCTTCATTCCGATGACCGAATCACTATTTCTAGCCCTATCGTTGATGTGTTTATATTTTGTGAGAAAAAAAGAATGGCTGATGGGATGCTTATGCGGTGCACTTGCAGCGTATACACGTTCTCCCGGGGTGCTTCTGATTGTGCCGATTGCGATTGAATTTGCACGGGAGCTGATAAGCAACTATAAATTATTAGATAAAAAAACGTTTATACATAGACTCACCACCGCTGTCAGTTGTCTCGCTGTCATATCCATGGGTTTGCTGGCGTATCTGTACATCAATTACTATGTTACGGGAAATGCGTTTCAGTTCAGTATTTACCAAAGGGAACATTGGTTCCAGCGGTTTTATCTCTTTTTTGATACTGTAAGATATCAGATGGAATACGCTGTGGGTACTTTTAAGAGTGGGGATAGTCGTTCTTTCCTCGGCATGTGGCTGCCCAATTTAATCGCGATATTCTCAGCGCTAATCATCATGTTCATGGGTGCGAAAAAGCTCAGACCTTCATACACTGCCTATTTCATCGTGTACTTTGCGTTTGTAGTGGGAGCTACCTGGCTGCTGTCAGCCCCGCGGTATTTGCTTGTTGCATTTCCACTAGCTTTTGCCGCTGTAGCGCTCACTGAAGAGAAGTCAAAAAATGTTGTGCTTACTGTAGTGTCTGTTGTGGGGAGTCTTCTGTACCTAGCTATGTTTGTAGCGGGATATCCAGTGTATTGAGAAATCATGTTAAAATAGGGGAACGCCTAAACGCGTTCTTCTTTTTTGTGTGAATAACCTTATAGAAACGATGGTGGGTATGAAGATTGATTACGACAATCAGGTGATCGAGTTTAATGTCCAATATGGAAACGGCAAGAAAATCTCCATTCATATAGATTCATCAGGACGTATAACGCTCAAAGTTCCCAAGAAGACAAATGAAGAGACGATTAAAAGCGTGGTAGAGCGTAACGGGAAATTAATAGTGGAGAAACTGCAAAGTATTGCGGCGGTGGCAGCGGAACGTCCTAAGACTGGAGAGTATGAAGACGAAGGTAAGTTCCTGTATCTAGGCAAATATTATTCACTGCAGGAGCTAATAGAGACAGGGGATTTAAATGAAGAAGAGCTTAAACTTAAGCTGAAGAAATTCTATTTCGCTAGCTGTAAGAAGATTGTCGGTGAAAGGATCAATAGATATCAGACCCAGCTTAGAGTAAAGCCTAAGACCATTGATATTGTGGAGTCTAGAACCAAGTGGGGAAGCTGCAGCTCGGATAAAAAGCTAACCTTTAACTATCGTTTAGCGATGGCACCTGTAGAAGTGATCGACTATGTGATCATCCATGAGCTATGTCATTTGCTTCATATGAATCATGACCGCTCTTTTTGGCGAAGGGTTGGAAGCCTTATGCCGGATTATAAGGAAAAGGAAGAATATCTAGCCAGATATGGGCGTGCTATGACGCTGTGATAATAATGTGTAGTTCAGGGTGGGCCATTTTTGGTGAATAAAAGGAAGATAAGCGGTAAAACTATGTTCACTAGTAGAACTTAGAAAAAATTAAATGCGGAGGTAAATGATGACACGGAATAAAGAAAATACACAACGCCAGATTCGGGCTTCAATTTTTTGTTTGATTTGTGCCTGCACCGTCCTATTAAGTGGCTGCTCAAAAGCTGCCAATGAAACGACACAAGTAACCAACCCGACACCTTCTACAGAAGCTACTACACCTGCGGCTACAAACAATGCAACAGAACAGCCCAATACTTCGTCTGGTACAAATACAGAGGGCATTCCGGCAGGGGTTAGCATTCAGAGAGTGATTAAGGAAGTCACGTTAAAGGATGGCTACCATAAAAAAATTGAGCTTCTATCAGACGGTGGCAAGCGAGTCACCATTACAGATCCAAATCAAAAGGTTGTCTTGCAGCAAATTGAATATGAGGGAAGGATCACTGCGGCTAATGGTAAACAGGTTACCGTTAAAGTAGAGGGTGGAGCTGAACAAACCATAACGATTCCTGATCACGTAGTAATTGAAGATGAAGACAAGCTTGGACTGAATAAAGGCATTGAAATCGAGTGGACAGTAAACGCCGAGGGTCAAATCGAAAGTGTTGAATTGGACGATTAAGGAGATACCGAGGTGGGATAGATGAAAGTTCTAATCGTACTTGGCAGTATAGTGGTTCCTATCGTCATGCTGATGATACAACGCAAATGGATAAAATGGCGGATTGTTTTTAATGCGGCTTCAATCCTGTCTGCGCTTATCTTAGGTAATATCTCTGCTCTATCCATCTATAAAATATTAAGAGATAACACAGTATTTATGACCTCGATCCATGCGATTTTTCTGAATCCAATGTTCCTGATGACAGGAGCCTATCTTGGAGTATATCTGGTCTATCGCTTGTTGTTAATCACGTATGAAGAAGTTTATATATGATGTACTTTAAAAATAGGGGTACCCCCTTAATGGGGCACCCCTATTCATGTTGTAAACTGGAAGGTTAACTGCGGAATACTACGCAATGAAAAATGGCGATTATTTCAAAATTAAATAACTATCCCCTTTATTCTGAGCGACTTAGGATACGCCTCTATACAAGCGGAACGAATGGGTATGGCAAGAGTAGAGGATACTTTATCTCGATGTCTAAAACATTAGCTTTGGTGATTACTCAGCGCCTCTCGCTTCGAGAACCGAGTTAATCTTCCTATGGGAAGAAGATCATACTGGTGAATAGCTCGCTTACAGATCGAAATAAAGCGAAATTCTTTAATCAGCGTGTCGCTAAGTGTGCATTTTTAGAAGCATTTGGCTCCACTGAGAAAGTTTTAAATCAAGCATGGGGTGAACGTATCGTCAGGAGAAGAGAAGCTCCGTTGGGTCCAGCACTAATTCAAAGCTCATTGATCGATGCTATCAAGGTCGGAATTCATTGGAAGTGGATGGACCTCTTTGGTATTCCTGCTTCCGTCCGTAAAGAGCTCTATGGCGGCAGAAAGATCCAAGTGGTGAATAGCGATTTTGAAAAACTTAGTACTGTTGCTATAGTGTACAACGAAAAGGCACAGACTCAAATGCTTTTTGGATTGACCTACAAAGAATTATAAACACAGAACCAGCTTCTGATTACAGATAAACAGAAGCAGATTTATATATTTGAAGTAACGGGAGCCCCAA
>RCUU01001455.1_pt1 | contig 11277 bp, 9 predicted proteins | sample 2166211 | NCBI WGS metagenome assembly RCUU01 (sample SAMN09932620, study PRJNA488358) | compost metagenome | feature: garden; material: soil; isolation source: compost soil in phenylacetic acid-enriched culture | place: Germany: Experimental Botanical Garden Goettingen | collected 2016-01-27
TGGAAGCAGCAACACCGGCAGCGATTACGCCAGCGCCGATTGCCAGACCAGTACCGACGGTTACACCGCCAGCGATTGGAGTGGACAGGGACAGGCCGGAGTTTGCACCAGGCGTTTTAGCGGCGGTGCCAGGGGCTTTTGCTGGGGCGGTTTCAGCAGCCATCAATGGCAGGCTGATGGAGGTAGCGAGGGCGATGGCCAGTAGCTTTTTCATAATCGTGCTCCTTGAAAGGATTAATCCTTGGTAGTGTTGGAGGTAAGGTTATTGCAGGAAGTGTCTATAATGCAAGCTAGATTTTACTAAAGAGAGCTTTGGTTTGCGTTTTTTCTAGTTCTCTAAGTGGGCTAAGGGCAAGGCTTTGACTTAAGCCCTCACTTGGCTACGGAGCAACTACTCCAACTGATGCGTCACCGAATATAAATTTTGGCTTTTTTGGATGCCTAGACCGAAAAATGTAATAGGTTTATGGCACTAGCACAGTGTGTGAGGGAGTTGAAGTGCTAGTCCAAATATTTTGCTGTGTGTGTTGTTCGGTGTTGAGATCTAATTTGGGCGTTTGTCAATTAAGCGATGTTAGAATTTTTTTGTGGGTGTGCCTTTTTATAAAATGATGTACATGCGTGAGACACATATTTTCGGAATGCTTTATTGAATCGCCTTTCTATAAGTAGATAGATGAGTGCGGAGATGGCTAGGCAAATAAATAAGGTGAATAGTACGAGTGTATATTTATCGAGTGTTCCAGAGAGATTGTTGATGATTATATATCCAATTTCTTGGTGGATTAAATATAAGGGGTATGTCAGTGCACCCATAAAAGCATAGATTTTTGAGCTCGGCCCAGGTTGTTTGTTTGGTCTGATAAATGAAAAAAACAAAAAAAATGAAGTGATAATTAAGGCGACGCTTGTCTCTGAAAATGGAGAGGTGTGTTGTAACTGTATTTTTGGAAGTTGTAAAAAGATTGCTTGGTGCTGGGCTAGTATAAAGGAGGCAATAATCAAGCTGACCCTTGTGGTAGTCGGGCCAGACTGAGCGATTAGATAAAATAAAGCACCAGCAATGAAGTACGGAGAATACTCGGTAAGGAGTACGAGGTTGATAATGCTTGGGAGGGGGAAGAGTTTTGATAAAAAAGAAATGCTCAGAAAAACAAATGCGGCAGATTCAAATTTAGTTGTTGATTTAAATGCAAGTAAGCATGCCATCCAGAAATAAAAAATAAGTTCAATGGCTAGAGTCCAGTAGACGCCGTCAATGTTTTTAATTCCAAAAAATTTTTGTAACATTGTGAGGTTTGCCAGGATATCAAAAGCTTGTAGTTCGCGAGTATTTTTATCGATAAAAATAATAAAGAAAGATGTCAATAGAACAGCGAACCAGTATGCAGGGTATAGCCTAGCTGCGCGAGAGGCTAAGAAGTCGATTATACCTCCTCGTTGGATGGACATAAAAATAACGAATCCACTAATTAAAAAGAAGAACTGAACGCCTAGATAACCATACTTAAAAAACTCGCCGATAATATGAAAGGATATTGAGTTGGTATGGTTACCTGACCAACTCAGGAAAAAAAAAATGAAATAGAACCACTGATATTGCAGCAAAGAATCGGCTGATATCTAAAATTTGGAATCTTGAGTTTCTATTTGAGCTGGCTAATTTTTTTTGCATAAACAAGTTGCTCGTTTTTTTGCGTTAAGTTGGTGTTTGTGCAGAATTGTTTCCATAAATGATTATTTTATGTGTTTCTTCGGTGTGGGCCGAAGTTTTTCTTTTATTAATAGCCATGCAAATTTAGAGTTTGTTAGTAAATAACGCTTCCACATTCTTCTTGGTTCTTGAATTACCCTGTAGAGCCATTCTAGCCCCCATTGTTGCATCCAGAGAGGTGCGCGTTTCACTTTGCCTGCGACGACATCGAACGTTCCACCTACGCCCATTACAAAATCAATTCCCAATTCTTCTCGCCAGCGATTGATAAAGTTTTCTTTCTTGGGAGAAGTAATGGCGACAAATAGTAACTGTGCGCCAGAGTCACGTATTTTTTCAACTACAGTTTTCTCATCGTTCCAAAAAAAGCCATGGTGATACCCTGCAATTTTAAGTGCTGGATATAGCTGCTGCACTCTGTTAGCTGTGGAGGATACGATCTCATCTTCTGCACCTAAAAGATAAACAGAGAAACCATTGTCTGCACTCATTGCGAGTAGTTCATGGAAAAGATCCACGCCAGCAACGCGTTCAGGAACCTTGTGGCCAAGGAAACGCGCACCCCATACAATCCCCATCCCATCGATATTTATTATATCGCATGACCTAACGGACGTATTTAGTTGAGGGTCCGAGCGCATGTGTATGAGTTTAGCAACGTTGATAACGACATGCTGAGTGAAACGGCCCGCGTGAATATTTGAGCAAATAGTTGCCACGGTTTCACTCATGCGTGAAATATCAATTGGGCATCCAAGAAAATTAACTCTTTTCATTATTTAACCTACTAGGCAAAGCTTAATTGTTTTGGGAATGTCTTTTTTAGCAAATCATAGATTTTAATGATTGCAAGGAATAAGCAGTAAAAAAGTATGCTTATATCCCAGTACCCGCTATGGATTGATAGTAACGAAAGTGTGAAAAGATAACAGAAGGAGAATTTGAATAAGGCGCTACCATTAGTCGCATAGGATTTTATTAAGCATATCGCTGTTGCAATTATGAAGAAGCCGAAAAAGACTCCGGCGTAGCTAAAGTCAATATATAAAGCACCCTGTAAGGTTGGAGTAATACTCATTGGCCTATTATTGACCCAACGAGCGTCGGTCAAATCCCCAACAATGTTTCTTGCTCCCCAGTGTGATCCTGGAAGCAGAGCCTCATAATTGCTCAAAAAGAGAGCGCCATACATATGTGATTTTAGATTAGTGCCGATGCTCGATATTGTTTGTTGGCTGAAGTCGAACATTGATAAAACAGGTACTAAAGGAGCGACATATTTGTGTTCGTTGACGTACTGGAAGTCTACGTTTTTAAAGAAGTCGCTAAGCTCGTACTCCTGCGAAATTCTATAGCCCGAAAATATTGCGGATAAGGTAATAAATGCCGTCGCAGTTATTGCAGCGTGTTTTATTGTTTTGTTCTTGTCGAATTCAAAGGTTGTGTAGTAAAAGTATATTGTAAGCAATGCAATTAGTGCGGGGGCGCGATAACCAAAGATAATAATACCTGCGCAGTAAAATATGACGGGGGCTTTCTTTGGTTTTTTCTTGATGTTTAAATCTGATATGTATCGAAACATAATCCAGAAGCCAAACAGCGGTGCGAGATTGAAAATAATCGCGGAGTTTGTAAAGCGTGCCTCACCAAGAAGTAGCGGTATACCTTTGTTGGTGATGATTGTAAATGCTATGCAGCTGATAAATATTAATAAAAAAAACGCGCCAAGCGTTTTAGATTTACTAGACCGTAATTTCGCATATTTTAATGGTGCTTTTTTTCGGCCGAATAAAATGTAACCAGTGACGCAGCCGGCTAAGCCAATTATAAATAAAGACCAAGGGAGATCTTTGCTGTATGCCCCTTGAAGGCTCCAAGGCATGTTTAATAGACCGAGAATGTTGTAAGTGCAGTATGCGCCGATAAATAGCAACAGGGGGTGAAGCTTTTTCGTTGATTTAGGGTCGGAGCTGAGTTTTTGCTTCTTTGTCAGTATCACTCGCAGGATCTCATGTGGTCTGTTTTTTATTGCGGTAGCGCGGATGCTGCTGACTGCTTATCTTAAATATTGGATGTGTGGGCTGCACGCATGTTTATAAAAAGGTTTGATTGTTAATCGGGGGAAAAAATGTCTTTTAATACGACTGATATTGCGTCAGCGCTATATTTTTTTTGGCACGCTGAGGATAGTATTTTGCTTTGTAAGTCACTTGTTGTCGCTGTAATAATAGAGTCGGCTATTTCTTGCGCCGAATAATTTTGCGCTTCATAAACCCCGGGTAGTTCATTGAGTGCTGCTTTGACAGCGGGGTTTGGTCCGATTACAACGGGGCATCCAAATGATAAGGCTTCAATGAAAACTAGTCCAAATGAATCGTGAGAACTGGGCACTGCTAAAGCATCACTATTTAAGTATAAAGTGGATTTTTGCTCTTTATTTACCCATCCGATAAATTCTATTCTGTGGCTTATATTTAGGTCTTGGGATAGTTTTTCTAATTCGCTCCTATAAGGGCCGTCCCCTGCGATCTTTAAGCTGTAATTCGTCGGTAAGAGTGCAATCGCTTCAATTACAAGTTGGATGTTCTTTTCTTGAACTAAGCGTGAAATTGAAAAAATTTTCTTCTCGGTGCTATGCGACTGCTTTCGTTCTTCTATGTTTGGTGTTGCTTCTACAAAATTTGGGACTATGGCAAGATTTTTAACTTTATGGGTTGAAAAAAAATTGAACCACCAGTTGCTAAGTACAATGTTCTTGTCTGATTTTTTGCAAATTGAAAGTAATGCCTTTTTCCAGTATCCATCGGAGCGTAAGTAGTTTTCAAAGGTTGCTGAGTGATAGTGTGAGTAAACTTTTGCGCCAAGTATTTTTGCAAGGTGTACTAATATAAATTTTCTTATTAAAGAGCCTTTTGGGCCGACATGAACATATGCTGGGCTGGCAGGTAACTTATTGGAGATTTCATTGTATCGAATACAAAGTAGGGAGGATATTGCGCTGATAAAGAGAAAGGTGTTTTTTATCTTCCCATTTTTAGGGGAGTGCGTGGTTATGTTGGTTGTCGAAAGTCCTTGCTTGTTTAGTTCGGCGGTGAGCAAATTAACTGCTGTAGAGATCCCGCCCATTTCTGAAGAGGGGGCTGTAGAGAAAATTATAATTTTTTTCATGAAGTCTTCCTCGCAAGGATTTCACGAATTACGATGTTTCTAGTTATGTAATTTCGCAAAATATATAAGGCTATGGATGTGGCTAGGAAGGTTATAAATATTTCTGGGGATTTCCCCAGATAAGCATAGAGCGCTAATGTAATTACGATTGTTGAGATTGCATGCGCTAAATTAATTAGTAGCATGGTTTTTGATTTTTCAAAAAAATTGATAATAACAGACTCTGTAGCACAAAGTTGTGGGGTGCAAATAAATGCGGCTATCAACGAGGAGTAAAGTATGATTGCGGATAGTCCGAGCTCTGGTTGAGTTGCGTAGGTTGCGCCAATTGCAATAGGTTGTATTGCAATAAAGCTTATTAAAGTGATTTTTGTCGTTGTGGTGCACGTTTTATTAAATGTTAAGTCGAACTCTTCTTTGAGTTTGAGAGATATGGTGTTCGATATTTCTGGAATTTTTTTTAGTAAATAAGCCCGTATGATTGTAAGCGCAATTGAGCAGATGTTCGTGATAAGACCTACGGCTCCCGCAAGCGCTGGGCCGCTAACATGAAAGCATATGCTTGGTGCGAGATTGATTATCCCGCCACTTGCTAAGTTTGAAAGTCCTATAGATGTGGCGTCAGCTATTATTTTGGTTTCACGGTTGTTGCGATACTTTATAAGTGAAGCAAGAGGGGCGGTGACGGATATAAGGTATGTAACTGATAAGTAAAATAAAATATATGATGGGGTTAGTTTGCCAAAAGCACTTAGAGTGATAGTGGTTAGCGCAGTTCCAATCCAGGTGATTGCTTCAAGGGCTATGAGGTTGTTCAGGTCCGATCTGGCTAGGTAGTAGTGTCTGAAGATCCAATAAATACTCGAAGTGAAAAGAAGTAGGGATGCTTCTAGTGGCGTGTTCAGGGTTTTTAGGAGAAACTTATTCAATAAGTATAGTGTGGTACTTATTGATAAAATGTATGGTATTAATTTGGCAAGTAATGATTTGAATATTTCGGCGGATTTTTCTGAGCTGTCACTATCTTTTGGGATTAGATGTAGAATCTGGGTTCCGGCGCCGATTGCTGTTAGCATCAATAAAAAAGCAGTTATTGATAGATCGTTTGCTACTTCACCTTGTATTTGTCCAGTTGCGAAAAAACCGATAATTGCCAGGGTGAATATTTTTAGGCCGCCAGGAGATGCTGCAATAAATAAATATACTAGTTTTTCGATGTTGATTGATTTTAAGTTTGATAGAAAAGACATTATATCTGATTGCTTGTGATTTTTTTGCTTGGGTTAAGTGCGTTTGGCCGGCCGCTGTCAGTGCAGGAGGCCGGCCTTTGGCGTTATCAAAGATCAGATTTCATTGAGTTGTCTGTCAGGCTGTCCATATCCCGCGACTATCTACGACCGTTTTGTTAGCTAGGCAGTTAATTGTTATCTCCTTAAAGCTTTTGTGATCGACAAGGAGTACAGCTATATCTGCTTCTGCTAGTGCATGTTCTGTGCTTTGCAAAGATACTTTTTTAGAGAGTTCTGCGGGCAATTCTTCGATATTTGGCTCTATGGCAAATACGGGCCCTGGATGGATATCTGCTATTTTTTCAAGTATTGCGACAGCAGGGCTTTCTCTTAAGTCATCGATGTCCGGTTTGAAGGCAAGGCCAAAACAGGAGATGGTTATATCTCTTGCGGTTTTTTTCGGGTTTGCAAGTAGGATGTCTGCAACTGCAAGTTTAACCTTTTCAATTACCCATTGCGGTTTACTATCATTAACCTCCCTTGCAGTCCGGATAAGACGAGCTTGTTGGGGGGTTTTGCTGACAATGAACCAAGGGTCGACAGCAATGCAGTGGCCACCCACGCCCGGGCCAGGTTGAAGAATGTTAACTCGCGGATGGCGATTCGCAAGTTTAATCAACTCCCAAACACTTATGTTCAATTCGTCGCAAATCATTGAAAGTTCGTTTGCGAAAGCGATGTTTACGTCGCGAAAGCTGTTTTCGGTAAGCTTGCACATTTCCGCAGTCCGTGCGTTTGTAATAATACATTCGCCCTGAACGAATATTTTGTAAAGGTTAATAGCTAATTCTGAGCATTTTGGAGTCATACCGCCAATTACACGGTCGTTCTGCACTAGTTCGCGCAGTACGTGGCCCGGTAATACACGTTCTGGACAGTGCGCAATACGGATGTCGGAGTCTTCCCCGTGAGTTTGAGGGAAGCTTAGGTCGGGTCGAGCAGCGGCTAACCAAGCGGCCATTTGCTCAGTGGCACCAACTGGGGAGGTCGACTCAAGGATGACCAAGTCGCCCTTCTTGAGTACTGGAGCAATACTTTTACTTGCGGATTCAATATAGCCAAGGTCTGGCTGATGGTCTCCTTTGAATGGAGTAGGTACTGCTATCAGGAAGGCATCTGCTGGTTCCGGTTGTGTAGTGGCGCGCAAATAACCTTCAGTAACCGCTGCATGCACTACCATATCTAGGTCTGGCTCAACGATATGAATCTGGCCGCGGTTGATAATATCCACTGCGTTTTGATTTACGTCGACGCCTATCACTTGTTTTTTACGTGAAGCGAAGACCGCCGCTGTTGGCAGGCCGATGTAACCGAGCCCAATGACGGAGATGGTTGAAAAAGGCATTAAGCGTCCTTGATAAATGTTTGTTAAATGCAGGTAGATATGACTTAAGTAGGGGTTATTTACTTAGGAGTGTCGTGCGCGAGTAGTGCTGCAAGAATGCGCTGACAGGCTTCGCCGTCGCCATAAGGGTTATGGGCAAAACTCATCGTTCGGTAGGCTGCTTGGTCCGTCAGTAAACGATTCAACTCCCTGGCAATGTTAGTGGTCTCAGTGCCCACCAGTTTCACCGTACCGGCGGCCACTGCTTCCGGTCGTTCTGTTGTATCGCGCATCACCAGTACCGGCTTACCCAAAGATGGCGCTTCCTCTTGAATACCGCCCGAGTCGGTCAAGATGATGTGAGAGCGGGTCATCATGTGAACAAACGGAAGGTAATCCAATGGTTCGATCAAATGGACATTGGGGATGCCGGTAAGCAACCGGTTGACGGGTTCGCGAACATTGGGGTTGAGGTGCACCGGATAAACGATATCAACTTCAGGGTTTTGTTGGGCGACTTCAATCAACGCATTACAGATTCGCTCAAACCCGTCACCGAAGCTTTCTCGACGATGTCCGGTTACGAGAATCAATTTCCGGGAAGGGTCGAGAAATGCACCAGGTGCGGCGGCTTTTTGATTGAGTTCCTGGTCCTTATCAAGTCGCGCCACTACGTCCAGCAATGCATCAATTACGGTGTTCCCTGTAACGATGATGCTTTCGGGTTTGACGCCTTCGCGTAGCAGGTTCGACTGCGAGGTTTCGGTCGGAGCGAAATGCAGGCTGGCCAGAGCGCCAGTCAACTTGCGATTGCCTTCTTCAGGCCAGGGCGAATAGAGATTGCCGGTACGCAGGCCCGCTTCAACGTGCGCGACTGGAATTTGTTGGTAGTAGGCCGCGAGGCTGGCGGCAAAGGTGGTCGCGGTATCACCGTGGACCAGCACAATATCCGGTTTGAATTGTGCAAATACGCCTTTCAAGCCCTGCAGGATGGCTGTGCTCACATCTGTCAGGTCCTGGCCGGACTTCATGATATTCAGGTCGAAGTCTGGGGTGATCGCAAACAGGTCAAGTACTTGATCAAGCATTTCTCGGTGCTGGCCTGTCACACAAACCTTCGCATCGAAGCGTTCGTCAGAGGCAAGGGCAAGAACCAGAGGGGCCATCTTGATAGCTTCGGGCCGAGTGCCGAAGACGCAGAGTGTTTTCATTGAATGCGGGCCATTTTTTGGGTGTTCGTTTAAGTCAGAGTGCATTGCAAAGGAGGCACTACATCTGGAAGCAGTAGACGGGCTTCAGTAGATGTTCTTTGACAACAGGGTAAAGGGGGTCTTGATCAGAATCTTGATATCGAGCCACAACGACCAGTTGTTGATGTACGCGAGATCAAGCTCTACACGCTTTTCCATCTTGTCGATGGTTTCTGTCTCGCCGCGATAACCACTGATTTGAGCAAGCCCGGTAATCCCCGGTTTGATTCGGTGTCGAGCCATGTAGGCGTCGATTTTGCCGGTGTAGTAATCGTTATGCGCCACGGCGTGAGGGCGAGGGCCTACCAGTGACATGCGGCCTTGCAGGGCATTGAACAGTTGTGGCAATTCATCGATGGAAGTGCGGCGAATGAATTGGCCGACACGGGTGATGCGGGGGTCGTCACGACTGGCCTGTTTGACTTCCTGGTCGTCGTGCATACGCATCGAGCGAAACTTCCAGACCTTGATGATCTTGCCGTTCCAGCCGTGGCGTTTCTGTTTGAACAGGATCGGGCCAGGGGATGAGCATTTGACGGCGATGGCGGTGGCCAACAATACCGGGCTGAGGAGAATGATCGCGATGAGTGCGACGGTCCGGTCCATTATCGCTTTAGAGGCGGCGGCGGTGGGGTAGGACGTCAGTGGGCTCTCGTTCAAGTGAATGGCGGGAAGGCCTTCGATATCACTGACGGAGTGGTTGAGCAGGATCAGGCTTTGCAGGTCCGGGGTCCAGATGACGTCGACGCTGGAGTCCAGCAGGTCGATGTACAGGCCTTCGATCTGTTCGGCTTCTGTCAGCGGCAAGGCGATGTAAAGGCGCCGAATCTGGTGGGTTGCGATCAGGTCCCGCAGGTGGGCAAGGCTGCCAATCACCGGGTACAGGCCATTGCTGGGCGAGGGTTGGTCGTCCGCGGCTACCAGGCCAACCAGTGGTTCGTTTCTATTGCGAACCAATTTGTCCGCGAGTTCTTGGGCCAGGTCGCCGGTGCCGATAATCAGCGAGGTGCGAGCGGCTTGCAGCTTTTGCTGGTAACGCCGGGAGAGGTTATGCAGCGGCACATAGAGGCAGGCTTGAAGTGCGAAGCCGCCGAGCGCGAGGCTAATAATAACTTCGCGGGAAAAAAGCTCACTGGTTTTGGTGATAAACGCCACGACGGTCAAGCCGGAGAGTAGCACCAGCCAGCCAGCCAACAATCGGCCTAGTCCTACCAAATAGCCATGGTGTTTATGGTAGACCTGCATCATGGAGTAGGAGGGTACCGAGCCGAGCAGTATGAATGCCGCGAGTATCCGGTAGTGGGCTTCGACTTCCCCGGTCTTCATGGTTGCCAGTGCACAGAGCAGGAGGATGAGTGCGCAGATTGCGCCAAGCCATTGGGTCCAGAACGTAAGACCGCGACCGGCTGGTAGCGTGGTGTTGCGCTTGCGAATCAAAATAATGTCCCTTGCGTCGATTTGGACATAGCCTTCCTGGGGTATGCCTGCTGCTGGAGTTTTCACTCCATGCCGCTTTGGTTGCTGTTTGAGCCTCTGGCACAAACCGGTCTGTGTCGTGGCGTTTCCCTTATCCGTGACAGGGAACGCACTCGCCTTGGCCAATATCAAGGTTTTGGGCACGCTACCGCCCCAGGATTGACCGTTGGTTTCCTGAGAACGTGCGCCGTGGGTGCGACGAATGAGCCGATGCGCGAGCGCTGGCAGTTTATTTTGGGGATGAGGGAGTCAATCGGGCAGGCCGAGCCATGGCTCAGCAGAGGACTATGCGTCTGTTCCTTGACGGCGGCACAACGGGGGGCTGTGCAAGGCATCCTGCCGGAGTGAAGTAGTTAACCTCAGCCGAGGGTGCATTCTACTGAATTCGTAGGAAAAGTGAAGACGAATTTGTAGGATGGATCCAATAAAAGCGGCGTTTTTATTGGGCGAGGAGCGGTTTTTAGCCAGATTTGCTGTGGTTCGGGCATGGTTCGACATTGCAAGCAATTTCAGCGCTCGCAAGTCAGTCGTTGGTGTTTATTTTTGTTGTTTTAGGTGAGCAAAACGATAGGGGTGATCAGGTTTTTTCTATTGCGTCGATCGGGACGCTGAGGGTGTGTTCGCGGTGCAGGAGCTGGAGCAGGATCACGATGCGTTCGGCACCGTCGCGGGCCAGGAAAATCGCTTCCAGTTCCTTATAGCTGCCGCGGTTGATGCGCACCCTGTCGCCGGGTTCGAATGCTGCGGACGCTACGGGTGCCTCGTTGAGTTGCTGTTGCAATTGCTCGATGAGATCGTCAGCGACCGCAATCGGTAGTTTGCCGAACGTCACCAGTTGGTTCACTCCGCGGGTAGAGCGGATCGGGTGCCAATTATCGTTGAGTTGGTCGAGCTGGATAAAAAGGTAGCCGGGGAAGAGAGACTCCACTGACGTGCTGCGGCGACCGCGCTGAATACGTTCGATCCGTTGGGTTGGTCGGTAGCAAGTGAAGCTCTGGCGAATCAGGTTTTCCTCGGCGCGGGCATCTTGCCGGGGTTTGCACTGGATCAGGTACC
>RCUU01001456.1_pt1 | contig 11272 bp, 18 predicted proteins | sample 2166211 | NCBI WGS metagenome assembly RCUU01 (sample SAMN09932620, study PRJNA488358) | compost metagenome | feature: garden; material: soil; isolation source: compost soil in phenylacetic acid-enriched culture | place: Germany: Experimental Botanical Garden Goettingen | collected 2016-01-27
ACCTGCAGGCCATCAAGGCCCTGTACAGGCAGAAGCTCAAAGACCTGAGGAGGGCTGCAGCATGACACCAGCATGGGGATTCCTGATTTTGGCCACCCTCATGGCGGTGGGTGGTGTGGCGTTGTCCTGGGCGGGGGCAGTGCGCCGCAAGCGCAGCTACGAAGAATTCATCGTGAGAAAGGCCAAGCGGGCAGGGGGTAAGCCATGAAGTATCAGAGCGTGTTGGCTGCAGTGGTTCGCGCCCTTGCGGCGGACACTATGAGCGGTGTTGGGGGCGGAGACTTCGAGCCGAAGGTGCAGGCATCGAAGCTGAAAGGTGAGATCACCGGGAAGGATGCCGCGCTGCTGGTGGACTGCTGGGTGCATGCCCGCCTGCACAGCAAGCTGATCCCTCGGCACTGGAATGCGCTGACCGCCAGGTTCTCGACCCACAAGGCCAAGAAGGTGGATGCGATCGGCAAGCTGGTGCCGCTGATCGCCACTCAGGCTCCGAACCTGTTCCGCTACAAGGCGGTCACCGCCTGGGCGATCCCGCCGGTCAAGGGTGTGCAGGCCGCATCAGGCAATGAGGTGGCCAGCCGCTCTGCCCGTGAACGTGCTGAGTTCGATTCGTTGCACGCTGGTGTGGTCAAGCAACTGGCTGGCGGCGAGATGCCCGAGGACGCAGGCCAGGCGCGCCGCGAGCAGTACGTGAAGCGCTCCACCGACATGATCGTGCTACCGGCCGAGTTCTACGACATCAACACCTGGGATGGGCAGGGACTGAACCGGACCACTTACTGGCGCTGGAAGAAGGCCATCGAGAAGGTGCTGGATGAGATGGTGGCCGAGGCTCTGGCTGCCTCCAGCAAGATTCTGGAAGAGGAAGGCGTTTTGATGGCAACTGCCGCTTGACAACTCTGCAACGGTGCAACAAAATTCTTGCATCCTGTCATTCCTGCGCGTGTTGAGGAGTGACCCAAAAGAGCCTGGCCAAGTGCCGGGTTTTTTATTGGCCCCACGAGGGCCTCAAAAGTCCCGGCCACGCGCCGGGATTTTTGTTCCAGCAAGAAACGCAACTGCAGCCAGGGCAGGCCCTAACAGGACAGCCTGGACACTGCTAGCCGGTAGTGTGGTGTACGGAAAAACACCGGCAGCCCGCGCATCCACTCCCTCACTATGCAGGTGGATGGCGCGAGACTGGACCGGCGAGACTGGTGCATCAGGGTGCCAGCGCTGGAATGGTCTTCGGCGGACAGGTGGGGAAAGACCCACGCAAATTCAGGCCGGCTCGACGGACACCACCAGGCGTTTGCCGAGCGCGGCCAGGGCGATCTCAACTTGCTCGATCTTCGAGCTGTGTTCGAAGTCGAGAAGGCGATCCACCTTGCTCTGTACGGCGCCCAGCGTCCGGCACAGATCGGCCTTGCGCATACCCTTTTCCCGCATAGCGTTCCACAGCGCGATCTTCGCGTTCACGAGAGCGGACAGCCGGATAACGTGCTGACCCTCCTTGGCTGGCGACGCAGGCGGAATAGGGCGCAGCTGGTCGACGTAGATCGACAGCGCCACCTCAAGGCCTTCAGCAGCTAAGCGCAACAGCTCTTCGAGCGTATCGCCCGCGCTGTGCGCTTCTGGAATGTCGTCACACGATGACCAGAAAGACCCGGCCTCCTGGGTTACGTTGATTGCATAGTCGTACATGGCATTACCTCAGGGCAGATGTTTTTCGAGCTCAAAGGGTAGAGCCTCAATCCTTGAGGCCCAGTTGTTTGATGATTGCTCTTCTAGTCCCTTCGGCCATCTCCTTGGCCCCGTGGTCTGGAAGGGTTGTCTGTTTGCCGTTGAAGTAGAGTTTGAAGTGGCTTCCCTTTGCCGTATTCGAAATCTCTACCCCTCTTGCCAACAGCCACCGCTTGAACTCGTTACATTTCATCTGCCCTCCGTTGTGTGGTTGATGAGTTCAGTATACACCATAAATGATATGACGCAACTCATTTATGAGTTATTTGGGATTTATAGGAAACCAACATGGCCGAACCAACAAGCGCCGCCGCGAGCGTAGTGCTCGGCAAGTACGGGGTGGTGATGGCTGCATTCATCGGCTCGATCCTCTCCCTGGGTTTCCTAAAGGATCTGACCCGATTCCAGGCCGCGACTGCCGTTGCCACTGGATTCGGATTCTCGGTCTATCTGACCCAGCCCGTTACCGCCTGGCTTGCCCCAAAGCTTGAACTCGCGGTCACCGATGATCTGCTGTGTGGAGTAGCGTTCGTGCTTGGCCTCACCGCAATGAACATCATCCCCGCGCTCAAAGCTGCCATGGGGTCGTTCGTCACGGCGCGAGGTGCCTGATATGAACAACATCCTGGTTTCAGCGATGACGGCCCTGGACGTGTTCCTGTGCGTCATGGTCGTGCTCGCTGCATGCGACTACCTACGCAAGGTCCGCCCGGTGGATCAGCCGCTGCTGAGTGTCGCCTTCTACCTGGTGGCCATTGGCGGATTCGGTGCATTCGTCACCGCTCTGCAGGGTCACTGGGTTAACCCGTTCGGCGTGGTGCTCCACGCTGGGGTGGTGGCCTATGCCTGGGCAAGGCGCGGGCACGTCTTCAGCTGATCCGCGCCACAAAATCGATATGCGCTGTTTCGTGGCGCGAGGTATCCAATGACAACCAAGCAGCCCGACTGGGAGGCGATCGAACGAGCCTACCGGGCCGGGTCGCTTTCTATCCGCACTATCGCCGAGCGTCACAGCATCAGCGACACCGCGATTCGCTCCAAGGCGAGAAAGAACGGATGGACGCGAGACCTGAGTGACCAGGTACGCCAGGCAGCCAAAGCCAAGCTGGTTCGCACCGAGGTTCGCACTGAAGGTTCGCACTGCGAACCGCGAACTGATGATGAAATCGTAGAGGAGGCAGCCACAGAGGCCGCCTCTGTCGTGCTGGCTCACCGCACGGGTCTGGCCAACTGGCGTGCCATAGCCGACAAGCTGTCAGTGGCCTTGGCCGAGATCGAAGTGGGCGAAGACAACCTGGGTGACTTCTCCCGAGCGCTTAACGCCGGCGTCGATGCCCAGCTCAAGGTGATCAAAGGCGAGCGCCAGGCATACGGCCTGGACAGCGAGGAAGGCAACCGCACGGTCGATGATCTGGCCGCACTGATGGATGAACTATCGAAGGATGCCTGACCATGAAGCCCGAGCACATGAAACTGCTCCGGGATCGGTTCTGGCGGCTGAACAACCTGTACTTCATCACGGACAAGCAGGGCAAGAAGGTCCGCTTCCGTATGACGCAGGAGCAGATCGACTACTTCCAGGGGATGCACACCCGCAACATCATCCTCAAGGCCAGGCAGTTGGGTTTCACCACCCTGGTGTGCATCGTCCAGCTGGATGCCGCGCTGTTCGAGGCCGCCAAGTGCGCCCTGATCGCTCACACGCTGAATGACGCCAAGCGCCTGTTCCGGGAGAAGATCAAGTACGCCTACGATCACCTGCCCAAGGAGATCAAGGCCGCCAACCCTGCCAGCAACGACGCAGCAGGCGAACTGGTGTTCAGCAAGGGCGGATCGCTCTACGTTTCGACGTCATTCCGGGGCGGCACGCTGCGCTACCTGCACGTCTCCGAGTTCGGGAAGATCTGCGCCAAGTTCCCGCACAAAGCCCGAGAGATCGTCACCGGCGCCTTTGAGGCTGTCGCCGCAGAGTGCTTCGTTACGATCGAATCCACGGCTGAGGGCCGGGCCGGCTACTTCTTCGACTACAGCCAGTCTGCCGAGAAGCAGCAGCTGGCTGGCGTTCCCCTGGGCCTGCTGGACTGGAAGTTCTTCTTCTTCAGTTGGTGGCGCAACTCGCTGTACTGGCTAGACCCGATCGACGTCACGATCCCAGATCGCTTGACCAAGTATTTCGACGAGCTGAGCGCCAAGCACGGCATCGTCACCAATCCAGGCCAGCGCGCCTGGTACAGCGCCAAGGAAAAGACCCTCGGCGACGACATGAAGCGGGAGTACCCGTCGATCCCTGCCGAGGCATTCCAGCAGACGATCGAGGGCGCCTACTACGCCAAGCAGTTCACCAAGCTCTACGCCGCCCAGCGCATCGGCAAGCTGCCTGATAACAGCCACCTGCCGGTGCACACTTTCTGGGATATCGGCGTGGGCGACTCAACGGCCATCTGGTTTGTCCGGATCGTCGGCGAGGAGTACCACATTGTCGATTTCTACCAGAACAGCGGCGAAGGGCTGCGACACTACATGAAGGTGCTCAAGGATCGCGGATACACCTACGGCGATCACTGGGGCCCCCACGACATCGACAACCGGGAATTTGGTAGCGACGGCAAGACTCGGCGTGAAATCGCGCGAGAGGGCTACGAGATCGACGGCCAGCGCTATTCGCTCACCTTCCAGGTGGTGCCAAAGCTGAGCATCGACGAAGGCATCGAGCAGGCGCGGGAGATTTTGCCCCGCTGCGCCTTCGATGAAGCCAGGTGCGAAGAGGGCATCACCGCGCTGGAGAGCTATCGCAAGGAGTGGGACGACAAGCGCGGGTGCTGGAAAGACAAGCCCCTGCACGACTGGTCATCTCACCCGGCCGACGCCTTCCGCTACTTCGCAGTAGCCAAAACCAAACGCTCCAGGGTTGAGCACATACCCGTCACGTTCACTTTCTGAGGCCACCATGCCGAATTACAGCGCAACCCGGCAGGAGTACAATGACGCTCTGCCGAGCTGGAAGCTGGTCAAGCGTTGCGTGGCCGGCGCCCGGGAGATTCGCAAGCACGACGAATACCTGCCCATGCCAGACCCGACGAACCGTTCGGACGAGAACCTGGAGCGCTATCAGCAGCTCAAGAAGCGGGCCATGTTTCTCAATATCACCGGGCGTACGCGCACCGGTTTGCTGGGGGCTGTGTTCCGGAAGACCGCCGAGGTCGAGCTTCCCGATGCCGTGCAGTACCTGCTGGAGAACACCAGCGGCGACGGTACCAGCCTTGAGCAGGTGTCCAAGGATGCCGTGGGCGAATGTCTCGACACAGGGCGCGGCGGCTTCCTGGCCGATCACCCTCGCGTAGAAGGCGAGTCAGGCCGGCCACGCACCGCCGCTGAGTCGGCTGGCATGCAGGCATGGATTCACCACTACCCAGCGCTGAGCATCATCAACTGGCGCGAGGATGTGGTTCAGGGACGCAAGCGGCTTACCCTTGTGGTGCTGCTGGAGCTGATCAACAAGCCCAGCGAAGACGGCTTCACCTTTGACCCGATCGAGCAGTACCGGGTGCTGCTGCTCGACGGCGGAACCTACAAGCAGCGCGTGTACAGCGAAGATTCGCCAGAAGGTGAGGAGACGATACCGACCGACAAGTCTGGCAAGCCCTTCGACCATATCCCATTCCACTTCTACGGCGCCGAGAACAACGACGCAGGCGTGGACAAGGGGCCGCTCGAGGACATCGCCGACGTCAACATCCTGCACTACGGCAACAGCGCCACGGTGGAGGAGGCTGGCTTTATCGCCTCACAGCCCACGTTGTTCATCACCACGAGCATTTCGGCTGATGATTGGGTGAAGGCCAACCCAAATGGCATTCACATCGGATCGCGGCGCGGGCACAACCTGGGCGCCACCGGCTCTGCAGTGATGTTGCAGGCAGAGGAAACCCAGCTTGCCCGCGAGTTGATGAAGGACAAAGAAGACCAAATGCTGATGATCGGCGCCCGGATCGTCCAGAAGGGCGGCGGTGCCGAGACGGCAGAGGCTGTGCGCATCCGCTACAGCTCGGACAACTCAGTTCTGGGAACCATCGCTGGCAACGTGTCTGAAGCGATGAAGCTGGCCATCCTTGAGGCCCAGCGCTTCATGATGGGTGAGCCGAACGAGGCGAAGACGGTCTTCTGGCTCAACCAGGAGTTCTTCGATGAGACCATGGACGCCCAGATGATCATGGCTCAGGTGCAGTTGTGGCAGCAGGGCATCATCGCTAAGCGCGACCTGCGCACCAACCTCCGGCAGGCCGGCACCATCGAATCGGACCGCACGGATGAGGACATTGACGACGACATCGAGGCCCAGCCACCAGTGGTGGCCAGTGAGCCTTTAGCTGGTGGCGAAGATGAGCAGTGAAGGCTATCTGGCTGACGCAACCACTCGCCACCAGGTTTACGTCCAGCGCTACGCCGCCGGCAACCTGAAGCGAGTGGCCAAGTTCATCACCAAGGCCATCAGCACCGCAAAGGCTGCTGTACGCGGCGGCCTGAGCGCCTACGGCACGCGGCGGTACAACAGCGAGATCGACGCATTGCAGCGCGACCTGCAAGGCATCTACAGCGATATGAAAGGCCAATCCATGCTGGATCTGGGCGAGTTCGCAGGCTATGAGGCGGCTTTCAGTGCTCGCATGCTGGGGCAGGTGGTCACAGCCATTGTGCAGACGCAGACACCTGCTGCCTCGCTGGTTGCTGCTGCTGCGCTGGCTGAGCCAATGCAGCTGGAGGCCAGGGCCGGCGTGCAGCGCATCAGCATTGCCGGCGCGCTTGACCAGTTCGGCACGGCCAAGTCGGCGCAGATCGTGGGAGAGATCCAGATCGGGTCAGCCCTGGGCGAAACCAGTCAGCAGATCACCCTGCGCCTGACCAGCATGCACCAGCTGCAGCAGGACCAGGCATCAGCGCTGGTGCGCACGATGACCAACCACATCGCCAGCACGGCACGAGCGGAGACGTTCAAGGCCAACGAGGACATCCTGGCCGGCAAGCGACGTATCGCCACCCTGGATGGGCGCACATCGCCTTTCTGCAGATCGATCGACAACACGGTGGTGCCATTCAGTGCGCCATCGCCGCCGTTCCACTGGAATTGCAGGACGTCCGAGATACCGGTACTCAAGCCTGAGTTCGAGCGGGAGATACCCGGCTCGGTCAGGCCTTCAGTGGGTCCGGATGGCGCCGAGCTGGTTTCGAGCAAGACGACCTATCAGCAGTGGCTCGCCCGCCAGCCTGCCGAGTTCCAGATCGATGTGCTCGGCCCGGCCCGCTACAAGCTGTTCAGCAAAGGTGAGCTGACTCTGGACAAGTTCGTCGACCAGAACGGCAAGCAGATCACGCTGGACGAGCTTAAGCAGCTTGAACCGCGCGCCTTTGAGCGTGCAGGACTTTGAACAGCCGGCCATGAGCCGGTTTTTTACGCCTGCGGCTGAGCCAAGGGCAAATCATCCGGGGGATGACATGAAATACCTGATCGACAAAGCAGCATTCGACGCACTCGAGCCAGCCCTGCAGGCCTTCTACAAGGCGCAGGGCGAAAACTACGTGCTGGCGGTCGAGGGCTTGCCCCAGGCCGAGGACGTGGAAGGCCTGAAGCGCCAGAACCAGACCCTGCTGGACGAAGCGAAGGAAGCCAAGCGCAAAGCGCGCGATGCCCAGGATCAACTCACCCAGAAAGAACTGGACGCAGCCAAGGCCAGGGGCGACTACGAGTCGCTCTACACCAGCAGCGAGCAGGCCCTGGCCGCCGAGCGCCAGAAGCTCGCAGATCTCCAGGCGGGCATCGAGAAGCGCGACCTGTCCGGGGCAGCTTCCAAGGTCGCTGCGCTGATCGCTGATGGCCCGAACGCCGAGATCCTAGCCGAATTCCTCGAGCGTCGGCTGCGCATTGTCGATGGCCAGGTACGTGTCACCGATGCCAGCGGGAACCTGACGGTATCCACGCTGGAAGACCTCGGCAAAGAGTTTCAGAAAGAGCCGCGCTACGCCTCTCTGGTGCGCGGCTCCCAAGCCAACGGCGGCGGGGCTGCTGGTGGCAAAGGTGGCGGGGCCGCCAAAACCCTCAACGACATGAGCGAGCCAGAGCGCATTGCTCTGCAGCGCGATAACCCATCCGAGTTCCAGCGCCTGCTGGACCAGGCAAAACGTAAGGAGTAAGGCCCCATGCCTATCACCACCATTGGTGACATCGTTACCGGCAACATCCCGGTACTCACCTCGTACCTCACCCAGGATCCGGTGGAGAAGACCGCCTTCTTCACCTCGGGCATCCTGACCCCGACCCCGTATGCTTCGCAGATCGCCAACGGTCCGTCGAACATCGCCAACATCCCGTTCTGGAAGGCAATCGACGCATCGATTGAGCCCAACTACTCGAACGATGTGTACGCCGACGTTGCTGAGCCGCGCGCGATCAACACCGGCGACATGCTTGCCCGCGTTGCGTACCTCAACGAAGGTTTCGGCCAGGCCGACCTCACCGTCGAGCTGACCAGCCAGAACCCGCTGCAATCCGTGGCCTCCCGCCTGGATAACTTCTGGCAGCGTCAGGCGCAGCGCCGCCTGCTGGCGACCTCGCTGGGCATGTACAACGACAACATCGCAGCCACCGACTCGTTCCACACCCAAAACGACATGGTGATCGATGTATCGGCCGCCGGCGGCTTCGATGCTGGTGCGTTCATCGACGCGACCCAGACCATGGGCGATGCGCTGATGGGCCCAACTGGCCAGGTTCTTGGCGTCATGGCCATGCACAGCTTCGTCTACGGCGACATGCGCAAGAAGCAGCTGATCGACTTCATCCGTGACGCCGACAACAACACCCAGATCGCTACCTATCAGGGCTACCAGTTGGTGATCGACGACCAGATGACCGTGATCGGCACTGGCAACGCCCGCAAGTTCATCAACGTGATCTTCGGTCGCGGCGCCATCGGCTACGGCGAGGGCAGCCCACAGCACCCGGTCGAGTACGAGCGCCAAGCGGCCCGCGGCAATGGCGGCGGTGTCGAGGTGCTGTGGTCGCGTAAAACCTGGCTGCTGCACCCGCTGGGCTACAGCTTCCTGAGTGCAACCATCACCGGCAACGGCACTGAAACCACCCCGCGCTCCGCGTCGTGGTCCGACCTGGCTCTGGCCACCAACTGGAACCGCGTGGTCGAGCGCAAGCACGTGCCAGTCGCCTTCCTGGTCACCGGCGTACCTGCCGCCTAATCCACCCGGGGCGGTTCGCCGCCCTAACCAGGAGATGAACGCATGGCTACCCCGAAAACTGGAAAGGGCCTCCCGCGGTCCATGAAGAATGCCAAGCCAGCAGCGTCGACCGTACAAGTTGCAGCAGATGCAACCAACGGCGTCACCGCTGGAGACCTTCAAGCCACCATCAGCGCGCTGGCCGCGCGGATCAAAGCACTGGAGAGCGCGTGATGAGCGACAACAACGTGAAGAAGACCCGCTTCAACGGCCTAGAGGTCGGCAGCGATGGTCAGGTGAAGCTCAAGTCTGCCGATGTGCCAGATTCGGAACTGCTCCCGGCAGATCCTCAATCGGGTGGCGAGCACTTCAACGGCGGCGGCGAACTGCAGGCGAAATTCCTTCGACTCAAGGAAGAGAACACCGGGCTGGCGGCTGAGAACCAGCAGCTGAAGGCTCGGGTATCCGACCTGGAATCGGCTGAGCAAGACCGGCTTGCCGCCGAGAAGGAAGAGCAAGACCGGCTGGCGGCTGAGAAGGAAGTCGAAGAGCTGAAGGCCAAGCTCGACGCCGCCGGCGTCACCTACCGCGCCAACGCCTCGAAAGAATCGCTGCAGAAGCTGGTAGACGATCTGCCCAAGTAACGCCGGGGCTTCGGCCCCACTCATTTCAGCGGAGGCCTGATGGCTACCTACATCACCGTCGCGGACGTCGACGCTATCCTGGGTTCAACCTGGGCGCCCGACGACAAGAAGGCCATGGCGGTAGCGCAGGCCAACGCATACCTCACCTCGCTGCGCCTGTGCGGCATCGACATGGATGCCGTGCCGGAAGAGGTGAAGCAGGCCGGAGCCCAGCTTGCTCTGGTCGCATCCACTGGCCAGCTCTACCAGCAGCAGACCGAGGGCTCGCTTGAGGCGAAGAGCGTCAAGGCTGGCTCAGTATCGACCAGTCGCACGTATGCCACGCTCGACCGGAGCAGCACGGGGGCGCAGCCAGAGGGCGTGCAATTCGCCCTGGCACTGGTCTCGCCCTGGCGCTGCAGCCCGTTCGCATTCGCCGTGGACAGGGGGTAGCCATGGGTTTACGCGATGACGTTCAAATCGACCTGGCTGAGGCCTTTGACGATGACCTTGCCGATGCCGTGTTCCCATTCGCCGGCTCCTACATGGGTCCAGGGGCATGGGATCCAGTGAACGAGACCACTACTTCCCAGCCTGTGACCTACACCGGGCGCGGCGTCTTCGATAACTACGACAGTCGCCGGATCGACAACATCAACATCCTGGTGGGTGATGTGCTGCTGATCTGTCTGGCCAACGAGGTCACGGACAAGCCAGCCGTAGGCCACGAGATCACCGCCAATGACCTGATCACAGGCGAACCGGTGACCTATCGCATCGTCAGCCCGGGCATTGACCCGGCCAAGGCCCACTACGAGATCCAACTGAGGAAGTGACCATGTCCAGAAGGGGTTGGAGCACACCGCCCAGCTTGTTCGCAGGCGTGGTGGAGGAGCAGCTGAGCCAGCGCGTTCGAGTCATCGCAATCGCGCTCCTCAACGAAATCGTTCTGCGCTCGCCGGTGGACACTGGCCGATTCCGTGGCAACAACATCGTCAGCGTCGGCGCGCCGGTTTACACCAGCACCGTCAACGTCGACCCAACGGGCGCAGAAACCCTCCAGGCGGGTGTGCGGGCAGTCACCGGCCTGGAGCCATACACGCAGGTCTTCATCCAGAACAATCTGCCGTATGCAGGCCCGCTTGAGGATGGCCATTCCCAGCAGGCGCCGGCCGGCATCTACGCGGTGTCGTTCAACGGCGTTGCCGAGGCCTACAGGACATGACCTTCGAACAGATCCGGGCCATCGTCACTGGCCGCATGACGCAGTGGGCGGGCATTCCCGCAGACGCTGTCGATTACCCGAACAATCCGCAAGGGCCTTTCAACCCGGCTGGCAAGTCCATATGGGCGCGACTGTCAGACGTACCAGGCCTGGCCAGCGCGCCAGAGACCGGCATCGGCCCGTGCGTGCGCCGCACCGGCATCATCATGGTTCAGCTGTTCGTGCCTAGCTACAAGGGCACCCTGGCCATCACCAAGGCCGCCGACACGCTGGTGCAGCACTTCGAGTTCTACAGCGACCCGACCGGGCCATTTGACTGCTATGCGGTTTCGGCCAACGTGGTGGGAGACGACGGCCACGGCTGGTACCAGGTCAACGTCCGGGTGCCATACAGGGCCTACTGAGCCCGCCAATTTCTGCCGTAAGGCAACCAAACACGCAGCCTAGGCCCGTACAGCCGAACGGTGGATGTTCGTTC
>RCUU01001457.1_pt1 | contig 11264 bp, 8 predicted proteins | sample 2166211 | NCBI WGS metagenome assembly RCUU01 (sample SAMN09932620, study PRJNA488358) | compost metagenome | feature: garden; material: soil; isolation source: compost soil in phenylacetic acid-enriched culture | place: Germany: Experimental Botanical Garden Goettingen | collected 2016-01-27
GTAACGGACAACAATAACGGCACGTATACGGCGATGCTAACAGCGCCGACAACGGTGGGAACGGCAACGATCAGCGTCTTGGTGGATGCTGCTGCAGTTGCTCATACCGCGACAGTTCAATTTGTTGAAGGTCCGATCAGCTCATCGCAATCAACGGTTACCGCTTCGGATCTGATTGTTCGAGCGGATGGGCTTAGCCAAGCTACTATATACGTTATTTTAAGAGATGCTTTCAATCATCCGATCGCTGGAAAAAGAATATTGCTTCAGCCCGGCGGCGGGTCATCTATCATTACTGTAATCAATGATGTTACCAGCTCTAGTGGACAGGCGGAATTTTCCGTTAGCAATACGGCGGCGGAAAATGTTATCTATACCGCTGCAGAAGAAGCTGGCGGTCGATCCGTTGGTCAGCCTGTAACGATTGGATTTAAATATGACCAGCCGCCAAAAATCACTTTGACCACTGATCCGATTATTCCTACCTTCGGTGATGTAAATGTCACGGTAACGGCATCTGTATACGGTGATTACAACAGCATTTCTACAATAAAATGGGCGGCCGGAGCTCAACCGATCTCCTATTTTGATACGCAAGGTACAGAAATAACGGATCATCGTTTTACTGTAGATGAGAATGGCATTTATTCCGTCTACGTTATAGATGCGGCAGGAAATGCCAATGTTAGCTTAATAGATGTTCAGAATATAATGCAGCTAAGCAGTAACGCGGATTTGAGCAATTGGGTGCTTATTGGAACGGGCGGAACGGTTGCACTTAATTTTGATCCTTTGACAACAACCTATTCTGTAGATGCCATTTATTCAGTAAGTGGTCTGAAAATGATACTGTCAACAGCGAATAACTATTCAACTGTGCTTGTTAACGGATTGCAGGTGCCTCATAGCACGCTTACTAATGAATACCCTCTTATAGTAGGTGAAAATTCGTTCGAAATTACGGTTCAAGCTCAAGATGGAACGATCAAAAAATACAGCCTTGACGTTATTCGGAAAGCGGCAAGCCCTAATACCAGTGCACCAAGCTCTGGAAATGGCTCCAGTTCAACTGCTTCTTCGACTACTTCTTTACCTGACAATACCGTGGTGATTGAAGTCAATGGTAAAAAAATGTCCGGGTTGGCGTTACTTCGAACAGAAACGAACGGAGTAAAGTCAATTGGCGCACGGTTGAATATGGATGCTATTAAAAAATTATTCGATTCAACATCCACGACAAAGGATTGGAATTTATCGATTTCTATTGAGGATGAGGTAAGTAGTGTAACGCTAAACCTTCCAGCAGATGTGGCCAAACTTCTTGCCGGGAAGGAAGCGACTGTAACCTTGATAACTCAGCATGGTCAGTATCGACTGCCAATAGCTGAAGTGGTGAACAGGGAGTCGAATCTAACAGGCGATGGGGAAGTTCAAATCGCAATAGAGCCTGATACCGGCGAATCGCTGGATGGCCTGAAGGATGCAGCCAATAAGGGTGGATTCCGATTAATCTCGAAACCGATTGATTTTAGTGTATATGTAGTAAATCTTGAAATGAAAAAAGAAGTTTCTGTCTTCAACAGTTATATAGAACGGGTTATTTATTTGCCTCAAAACGCCGGATCGGTTTCTACGGCAATAGTATGGGACCCGCAGCGCGGAGTGCGTCCGTTACCAACAGAGTTTGTTACTATTGATGGACAGCAGGCTGCTGTAATTCGTAGCTTGACGAATAGTGTACATGCTCTAGTCTCCAAATCATCACAATTAGCAGATATTCAAGGACATTGGGCCGCAGCTGAAATCAGCGAGATGAACAGCAGAATGATTGTTCAGGGAGTGGACGAAAATCAATTTGCTCCCGATACAGACATCACCCGGGCGGAGCTTGCCGCTTTGCTTGCCAGAGCCCTCGGGTTGCCGGAAGCCAAGGATCAGGCAGGATTCAGGGATGTAAGTCAATCAAGCTGGTACAACGGCGCTGTAGCATCGGTTAAAGCATATGGAATCATGGATGGACTCCAGGATGGTTCATTTGCCCCGAATCGCAAGGTATCAAGACAGGAGGCGATTGTGACGATTGTTCGGGCCCTGCAGCTGACGGGCACTGATATGGAAATAAGCACTGTCGGGGCGCAAGCGGATTTGGCTGTCTATGTTGACAGCCATCAGATTGGCGGCTGGGCGAGTGATTCGATGCAGCTTGCCCTTGATAAGGGCTTATTGAAAGGATACGGCAACGAGCTTCGTCCGCGGCAACTGTTAACTCGTGCCGAAACGACTGTGCTTTTGTACCGGATGCTAGTGCAAGCGGGATTAATTGATGGATAAAGAATAGGAGACGAGCCGCAGGGCTCGTTTTTTTTTGCTCGTGACAGCGGCTGAAACAAATCTGAGCATGTATGCGTCTGAATAAAAAAGAGATTTTCAGATGTGTCTGAGGTGCAGATATACAGATATACAGATATACAGATATGCAGATATGTCTGATAAGTCGATCGTGTCGGAAGGCATACAAGGAGATGTGCTAATTGCATGCAAGCCTGCAAAAAAGACGTGTAAGCTTGCACATAAGGAGGAGTCTGTGAACACGTACAGGGTGAAGTTCTAGGGAGGCGTGTTATGAGAATTTTGATGATTATGATGGGAATCGTTGTATTTTTAAGCGGATGCTCGAGTTTAAAAGAAGAGAACAACCCGATTAAGGGGAATGCAGAGATTGATTGGGTCGATTTTGTAAAGCTGAATGGGGATTCATACACAGGATTATACGAACAAGTGCTGAAAAATCCGGCTGATGTGGCTGAGGAGGTTGTGGGTGAAGTCGAATTTAAAGTGGGGGACGTTGTTACGAATCCGGATTATCGGACCAAGGCTGGAGATGCGGCATTTTTGGAAATAGGTACGAAGCTGTACAGGGTTCACGGTTTTGAAAGCAACGAGCTAATCGCTGCAAAAGATGAGAACCGGATCGGCGGATACCGACTCTATGCTAGCGATGACTATGCCAAAACGATGCGGCTTCATTACAAAGATGTACCCAAGGAGCAGGTTGAGCGCATTGAACTGCATCACAGCAATGAGATAGAATCTTTTAACACGCTTCTGAACGACGACAAGGATCGGTTCATTCATATTCTCGATAGTGGGAAGAATACCCCGAATTATACTCCTCAAAGCAAGGATGGTGACCCGACCTATTATACGATGGTTTTTTATACCGATGGCCCGTTTGGATACGCTTATACTATAGCTGATGATGGGGTTAACGTATTTTTCTATCCGTGGGACACTAGAATTGTAGATGATGAAATCCGCAAATGGATGACCCTCTGAGAAATGATGGGGAATGGATATGGATCATGGATATGGATCTGGGATATGGATATGAAAATGGATATGGATGGAATTCTGAGAATGGATGAAAGCTTGGGAAGATGAGGCTGTGGGGATAGAATCTTGTGGGTTCCAAGAACCTCACGGCAACTTCATCAAAAGCCTGCAAAAGTGCAGCTATTTTTCGCGGAGAATCGAAGAAATGAAGAAAAAACTGCAAAAGTGCAGTTTTTTCTTTGTAAAGAGGCGATAGGTGGAGGTTTGGTAGAAAAAAGATGTATTTTTGCAGGCATTGTTCATTTTCGAAATAAGTAAAGGTAAAAGCCTGCACTTTTGCAGCAATTCCACATGCAATGATCGCTTTGGCCAACCTGACCTTCAAATAATTTTAGTTGTGCGGCGATTCAGTCTTAAACATCGAAATATTTTACATTATAAAAAAAACCTGTGCTCTTAGCTAATTTTATATATGAGTTGATCTAATGATTGTACGCATAACGCATACAGGCAGCCGGGTAAAATATTCTTTCAATCGCTGTGGTTCTAGGATTTCTATAATTGGACTAATTCTTTTCAACTTAAGCGTATGCCCCCATAAACATCTCCATATCATCTTCGACATTGGTGATGCCGCCGATACCGAATTGCTCAACCAGCACGTTGACTACATTAGGAGAGAGGAAGGCAGGTAATGTTGGCCCAAGATGGATGTTTTTGACGCCGAGATAGAGCAGGGCTAGCAGAACGATAACTGCTTTTTGCTCATACCAAGCGATATTATACGAAATCGGCAGCTCGTTGATGTCTTCAAGCCCGAATATCTCTTTCAGCTTTAATGCTATAACAACTAATGAATAGGAGTCGTTGCATTGACCCGCATCAAGCACGCGCGGAATACCTCCGATATCGCCGAGATCCAGCTTGTTGTATTTGTATTTCGCGCAGCCTGCTGTAAGAATGACCGTGTCGCGGGGAAGCTGCTGAGCAAAATCGGTATAATACTGGCGGGATTTCATTCGCCCATCACATCCGGCCATTACAAAGAAGCGTTGAATGTCTCCTGTTTTAACAGCCTCAACCACTTGATCCGCGATACTCGTCACGGTGTTATGGGCAAAACCGCCGATAATTTCTCCTGTCTCCAGCTCGATTGGGGGCGGGCACTGCTTGGCGAGGGCAATGATCTCGGAAAAATCTTTAGGTTGGCCATCTGTGCTCTCTGGAATGTGCTGTACACCAGGATACCCCGTGTTGCCCGTCGTAAAGATGCGATTCAAGTAGCTTGGCTTTGGCGGTACAATGCAGTTGGTAGTCATGAGAATAGGTCCGTTAAAGTATTGGAATTCACTAGCTTGCTTCCACCAGGCATTGCCGTAATTGCCGACAAAATGATCGTATTTCTTGAAGGCCGGATAATAGTGAGCCGGCAGCATCTCGCTGTGCGTGTATACATCTATGCCGGTTCCTTCAGTTTGCTGCAAAAGCTCCTCAAGATCCTTCAGGTCATGACCACTGATTAAAATACCCGGGCGATTGCGTACTCCAATGTTGACCTTCGTAACCTCAGGGTGACCATATGTGCTGGTATTCGCCTGGTCAAGTAAGGACATAGCATCCACGCCAAACTTACCTGTCTCCATCACCAGTGCAATAAGCTGATCTGCAGTCAAGGTATCGTCCAAGGTTGCGGCAAGAGCCCGGTGCATGAACTGATCCACTTCATGATTCGTATGGTTCAACTGAAAAGCGTGGTACGTATAGGCAGCCATGCCTTTGAGTCCGTAAGTAATCAATTCACGCAAGGAACGGATGTCGGCATCCTCTGTGGCCAGCACACCAACCTGCTCTCCTTTGACATCAAATGCCTCTTCATCGTTGCTATACCAAACCGCTGCATCCGGAAGCTTCACCTTGCTGCCTTGGTGCTGATGCTCCCAATGCTGCTGTACCTGGGTGCGAAGCTCCAGCGCATCTCTTATTTTTGCGACAAAAATATCCCGGTCAAAGTTTGCATTTGTAATCGTGGCGAATAATGAATCCATAATAAAGACGGAGATTCGGCGCTCCAGTGCTTCAGGCAACTCGGTATTGATACTCAAGAACGATATGCCCTTCAGCACGAAAATAAGCAAATCCTGAAGGTTGGCAACATCATGTGTTTTCCCACAAACTCCTACAATCGTGCAGCCAACACCTTTCGATGCTTCTTGGCACTGAAAACAAAACATAGGCACCTGCTGATCTGGTTGATTTAATGTAGCCTGATCCATCTAATGAACCTCCTAAGTTTATTTGTGCTATCGATTGTGAATCCATGCACATCACCAAGTATTTAGAAGCATAGCGCAGGTGGAAAGGTGAGTGGGTGATTAGGATCACGAAATATGAATTTGATCCAAAATATCCATAATTAGACAAATCTTATTTAGGCGGTCTACAAAACCTTATTATGCTGTTTAAAGGCACAAAGCGGCAGCAGCTGGTAGCTTTGGTGAATGAGGTGAAGGACAATGCGGTTAGAGTTGAATGAGGTGAAGGACAATCCGGTTAGAGTTGTGGAGATTCTTCGTTTTACATGCGGTGCCATGCGCTGCGAATGGATTTTTTTAGTGCAGCTTTTATGAATAAGGGGAAAAAAGTACGCTATATGCGCATATTCAATACAGCAGCTATAAAATAAGGCCGCTTTCTTCTCCTATTTTGACCCTGGCTTGCTTTTTACATCGATATTCTGCAGTTTATTGAAGAATAGGGGAGTATTTTTCCCTTGTTTTTTAGGTCAGCTTTAATAATCGAATAATAAGGTACCTTTTTTCCGCTATCTGAGTTTCCGTAGAGCAGACAGCTTGTTTTCTAACTTGTGAATGGGCTTTGGCTTATCGGCAAGCAATTTCTGCATGCATTTTTCTACATGCCCAAGCATATAAACATATAATCGCATTTGTGAAAACGCTATTTCAATACCCCCTTATAGTTGTGGTATAATTTTACGGTGCGGTTGTTTAGGCTAATCGGTTGTTATATCTTATATCTATGCTTTGTGTTAGGAGGTAACCTGTGATTAGAAACAGTAGGCTAATGAGTACTAGAATGCTTATAGCATTATTTGTGATGATTCTACTATGCATGTCACCTATATCAGCTGCTGCAGCGCAAAAGGAAGCGACGGTGGTGGGCGGGGTAACTGTTACGATGAACGGGGAAAAGGTAAAGCTGACTGATCCGGTTCGAATGCTGGATGGGAGGCTGTATGCTCCTGTAGCGCGTATGACAGAGGTTTTTGGTGCGAAAGCCGGATGGGATCAAGATAATTTTGAGCTGACCATACATAATGCTTTTGGAGACAAAATCGTACTTAGTGAAGGAGTGCCGGTCGTTTATTTTAACGGGAGCCGGTACCTGATGGATACAGCACCCATTATGGTGGATGGCAAGACGTACGCTCCGTTACGTGATCTGGCCGAGATGCTTCATGGAACGGTAAAGTGGAACGCGGAGGAGCTTTTGCTTGAGCTGCAGGCAGTACAGCCGGCAGTCGTGACGGAGGAGGCCGGATTAACTGAAATCAGCAAGCAATACGATGTTCGGGAAGCTGAGCTTGCCAAGCGCAACGGGCTCAAAAATGCTGCCGACGTCAAAGCAGGCACTGCACTCCGGGTAGTGATGCCAACCCTACTTGGCAATGAGGCCAAGCCGTATACTGAGAAGGATTACAAGCTGTTGGCGAAAATTACCCAGGTGGAGGCGGGATACGAGTCTTACGAGGGGCAGCTGGCGGTAGCCAATGTTATTCTGAACCGGGTAAAGGATTCACGGTTTCCGGAAACGATTTATGACGTGATTTATTCCGGCAAGCAATTTCCTGCAGCACATAACGGAAAGCTGGACAAAAGCGTACCGAATGCAAGCGTGCTTCGAGCAGTGAAGGATGCATTGAACGGCAAAAATAATGTTGAGGACGCGGTTTACTTCTTTAACCCGGACGTCTCCAAGGGCTCGTTTTGGTCGGGCCTTGATGTGGTGACGACGATCGGAAACCACAGCTTTGCTAAATAGTCTCAGTTCAACAGAATTACGCCACAGTCTGCTAACGATAGACGGTTAGCGGGCTTTTTTTCCGGTGTCATATGTAATCTTTTGAAACCTATGATAGTATGTTGACGTACATACAATTTAGTAAGGAAAGGAAAATCCTAGAAAGGAGGTACATACTACATAATGGAGGTCATTCGCCCCGAGTATAGGCCAAGTCATAAAGCAGATCGTTACGGCTTTGCAGTAACTTCTTTTATTGCAAGTATAATAGGGCTTATAGTATTTAGTTTTTTATTTATAGGTGATCCGGATCAATTTTCGGACGAAGCGGCTGCTTTTATATTTCTATTGTTGTTGATTTTACCTATTATAGGTATAGTATTTGGTTCGTTGTCATTAAACTCTATGAGAGGCAAGGGATTGGGAATTGCCGGATTTATAATCAGCATCATTATCTTGGTGCTTTTGATTTTCTTTTTGATTGTCGGGCTTTTGCTATAGTAAGGCACCATTTGAATAAAGTCTGCTGACTCTCAAGAGGGCAGGCTTTTTCTGTTCCTGGAATACCTGGTGAAAATGGAAAGATCCACAGGGATAATTGACAGTAATAACCGGACAGTATACCTTTATGTGCGAGGAGGAACGCAACAGGTCAGTAACACCAATATTTATTATGAAAGGATGATTGTTGTGCTTTCGATTGATCCATCGTCAATTTCAGAAAGGGAAAATTACAAGTTTCTTACGGGCAGCATTATTCCGCGGCCGATCGCTTTTGTTACGACCGTGTCCGATGATGGGGTGTTAAACGGTGCTCCCTTCAGTTATTTTAATATCGTTTCGTCGAATCCTCCGATGATTTCCTTGTCCATACAACGGAAGGATGGTCAATCTAAGGATACAGCCAGAAATATTATCGATACGAAGCAGTTTGTCGTACACATTGTGGATGAGGATAATGTGGAGAAAATCAATACAACCGCAGCCAGTCTTCCCCCGGAGCAAAGTGAGATAGAGCTGGCTCAATTAACGCCAATAGATAGTACGATCATCTCTGTTCCGGGAATCGAAGAAGCAAAAATCCGCATGGAGTGCATATTGGAGCATTCTATGGAGCTGGGCGAGGGGGAGTCCAAGGGCTGCGACTTCATAATCGGAAGAGTTGTTCAATTTCACATTGAGGGCGGAATCTATGAAAAAGGCAGAATAGACCCCAAAGGCTTAAAGGCGGTCAGCCGATTAGCCGGTACTGGCTATGCCAAAATTGGTGAGCTATTTTCCATAGAAAGACCCGATTAATAATAATTGCTTCTGTCGTGTAACGCATCTGCGATCGCAGAGATCCCCTTCTCAATCTGGGCGGTATCCACATTCGAAACGTTCAGCTTTAAAATACGTTCACGATAAAAGTCATCTATATAATTTCGATCAATACGGTCAATCATAATATGCTGCTGCTCTAATTGATGAATTAACATATTCATATTCACCCCCTTGGGCAGAACGACATGGCTATGCATGCCGAGCTCGGTTGAATAAGGATACATATGCAAATGTGTATTCATCGATTGTTGAAGGATTTTGCCGCGTGTGGTATATGTTTCGCTGACTTGCGCCCGATAACGCTCGAACATCCCGCTTTTCAAATACAGCTCTAATGCTGCTTGGGATATCATGGAGCTATCGATATCGAAGGTGGTTCTGTACTGTTGGAAAGGTTCAACCAAAGCACCTGGCAATACGGCAAGCCCAATACGCAATCCAGGGAACATGATTTTAGAGAAGCTTTTTAAATAGATGACTCGGTCATGAAGATCTCTTGAATACAAGGGATCTCTTTTTGTGTTTAGGTCAAAATCTGCTAAATAGTCATCCTCTACGATGTAGACATCATATTTATGAGCTAGGTGAACGAGGGCTTCTTTCTGCTTGAAAGTATATGACAACCCCAACGGGTTATGGAATCGCGGCATGGTATAGAAAAATTTAATGTCTCCGGAGCAAAACAAGCGCTCTAGTTGATCCAAATCAATCCCCTCGTGGGTTCTCTGAATGCCGACTACAGGTAATCGGTGAGTTTTAATAAAGTCCATGTAGAGGTGATAGCTTGGCTGTTCAACTAACACGGTGGTACGACGATTCGGAAATGGCATCAGGCTAAGTAACGCGAGTGCTTGCTGGACGCCAGAGGTCACGAAGACATGCTCTTTTTGCGCAAACACTTGATAGGATTCCAGCAGCTTTTGAGACTCGGCAATTAACGAGGGCAGACCTCTTGGTGTTCCATATTGAAAAAGATTGGCTTGATAGGTATCGATCGCCTTGTTGATGCAGTGCTGAAAATCTTTGTAAGGAAAAGCATGCCATGCTGGCGAGGACGTTGCAAAGTCAATCATAGCTGACGGTGAAGGGATTTGCGGCAGCTGATGGTCCACCACGTAGTACCCGCTTTTGGGCACGGAGTAGGTAAGGTGCTCGTGTTCCAGCTTTTTCAATGCTGTTAGAACTGTACTTTTATTGCAAGCAAAGCGCTCCGAGAGACTGCGGATGGAGGGAAGCCTGACTCCGGCAGCCAGTTCGCCAAGTTGTATTAGCTGTCGAAGCTCGTTGTATATTACTTCATATTTCAGCATGCTCAAGCTCCTCATCTAATAATGGATACCTGTTATTAAATCGGCATCAACATATCTGTATCGGTACAGATGAATATTTTAAGTACATCGCAGCTCCCTGTTTTCTTCTACGATGGTGATACAGCAAACCAGATCAAATAAAGGAGAGACAGCAAATGACAGACAGGAAAAAGGCGTATATTGCAGCCATCGTTTATGCTTTCATTATCGGTTTATCATTTATGTTTGTAAAAGTCACCTTAACTGCAGCGAGCCCGCTTGATACGCTTGCCCATCGCTTTACAGCTGCCTGGATTGGCGCGACTGTAATGTTAGTATTTAATAAAAGCAGGCTGGCGATCGGATGGAAGGATGTTCTTAATATTTTACCTTTAGCACTATTATATCCGATTGCCTTTTTTGCTTTACAGGTGTTTGGGTTAGCAAATACCTCCTCTTCAGAGGCCGGTATTATTCAAGCGACTGTACCGATTTTTACGTTATTGCTTGCAGCTCTATTTTTGAAGGAGAGGGCATCACGCAGTCAGCTGATTTTTATCGGCTTGTCCGTGCTTGGCATCGTATACATCCTGGTGATGAACGGGGCAGGGACGGGAACAGGAATAGGGTCAGGAACGCAAATGGGGTCGACCTTAATTCATATGCTAGGCAACGGGTTAATATTGTTGTCAGCAGTAGCCTTCGCATTGTATAACGTTTTTGCCAGAAGGCTGACCCGTCTTTATTCGTTAATGACATTAAGTTATGTAATGACGCTGTCCGGCTTTGTAGCGTTTAATGGAATGGCAATAGGTCAACATGTGATACAGGGCACCCTGCGGCAATATTTTGAGCCGTTCGGACACCTCGGATTTGTCATGGCGATTTTATATTTAGGCATCTTATCCTCGCTCGTGACATCGTATCTTTCGAATTATACCCTGTCCAAAATAAAGGCGTCCGAGATGAGTGTTTTCAGCAATGTTGCCACACTGATTACGATTTTGGCAGGGGTTCTTTTTTTACAGGAGGAATTTCATTACTACCATCTCGTTGGAGCAGCATTCATTATCACTGGCGTCATAGGAACTAATTTCTATAGGGTAAAAAAGGAGACCGAACCATTGAGCATTAAGTAACTTTGACGTTGAAGCCATGCAGTCGTACAGATGCACGACGCACAGACACACAGACACACGACGCACAGACACACAGATGCACAGACACACAGACACACAGACACACAGACACACAGACACACAGACACACAGACACACAGAC
>RCUU01001458.1_pt1 | contig 11264 bp, 8 predicted proteins | sample 2166211 | NCBI WGS metagenome assembly RCUU01 (sample SAMN09932620, study PRJNA488358) | compost metagenome | feature: garden; material: soil; isolation source: compost soil in phenylacetic acid-enriched culture | place: Germany: Experimental Botanical Garden Goettingen | collected 2016-01-27
TTGCTGGTCTTCTTGCTGGGTGGGCTGTCGTTCTTGATAGGTATCCTTTATTCGTTCGGGCCGATCCCGATTTCGCGGATGCCGTTAGGTGAGCTGTTCTCGGGTTTGTTTATGGGCTTTGTCATTATTTTTATCTCTGCCTATATTCATACGGATGAGCATGTAGTGTCGCTGCTGCTCCAGAACGGTTGGGTCAGTTTGAATATCAATATTGTGGAAGTACTGTACCTGTTCTGGTTCTCTGTTCCCGCCATTCTGGGGATTGCAGGGATTATGCTCGCTAATAATATCTGTGATATTGATGATGATGTGGAGAACCGCAGGTACACGCTTCCGGTCTATATTGGTCGCCGCAATGCGCTCATGCTGTTTAAATATCTCTACTATGTCTCTTATCTGGATCTTGTCGTGCTGCTGATCTTGGGGATTAACCCTATTCTTGTCTTGTTGATTCTACTTACATTAATCCCATTGCACCGAAATATCGATTTGTTCACACAGAAGCAGGAGAAGGCGAGTACCTTTATTCTTGCCGTCAAAAACTTTGTGTTGATGAATGCGGCGCGTATTGTTGTGCTTGGCGCGGCTGTATTGTTAAATATGATCATGTAACTCTCTCATCGAATTAAAAAGCAGGATCTATCGGAGTCGAGGCTCCTTTGGGTGCTGCTTTTTTTTGCACTCTGATTGTTCGTTTCGATTAGTGATGCGTTTCATTTTATGATAAGGTGTCTTAAAGTATAGTAACTAAACCAAGGGAAGAGGTGTGCCGTTATGGTGCAAAAACTTCGCTGGGGGATCATAGGCTGTGCGCAGATTGCGACAGGTTCAGTGATGCCAGCTATCATGGATTCAGATTCGGGAATAATTAAGGCGGTAGCGAGTCGTGGCTTGGAAAAAAGCAGCGCTGTAGCCGCAGAGTTCGGAATAGAGAAAGCATATGGCAGTTATGAAGAGTTACTTGCGGATAAAGAAATCGATGCTGTGTATGTTCCGCTCCCTAATCATCTTCATCGAGAATGGGTGATCCGTGCGGCAGAAGCAGGTAAGCATGTATTATGTGAGAAACCGATCGCACTGAACAGTGCAGAGGCTGCAGAGATGGTGAAAGCATGCAACGATGCAGGCGTCCACTTAGCAGAAGCATACATGTATCGGCATCATCCACGGATTGCTGAACTCCAGGACATTATCGCTAGCGGCGAAATCGGAGAATTACGCTCGATTCGAGGCACATTTACTTACAATGATGCTACGGACACTTCAAATATTCGTTTTAAATCGGCTTGGGGTGGCGGCTCGCTTTACGATGTTGGCTGTTATCCGCTAAGTGCGGCAAGACTGCTGTTTGAGGCAGAGCCGGAGGCTGTGACTGTGCATGCGATGTTCTCTCCTGAACATGATAATGTAGATATGATGGCCTCAGGACTTGTGGAGTTTCCGAAGGGTTTAAGTTTGATCTTTGATTGCGGAATGTGGGCTTATAACCGCCAGCTCTTGGAGATTCTTGGGACCGAGGGACGAATTGAGGTGCCTATGCCTTTTAACGCTAGAGATGAGGATGCGGAGTTCTTTGTGTACACTGGCGATGAGGTTAGACGCGTTGATGCCACGGGGGCTAATCCGTACATTCGGCAGGTGGACGATTTTGCCGCAGCTATATTCACAGGTAAGAGATTCATTGCATCGGAGGATCCGGTACTGAGTATGCGGTTGATCGAGACCTGCCTTGCTTCGGCTAAACAGCGGCAAAGAATTAGTATGCTGTAAAAGCTGAATCTAACATGAACTACGCAAAAAACCTCCGGGTGCTCTGCTCTAAGCAGATTCCGGAGGTTTTTTAAATATAAGAAAGTATAAGTTTCACGTTATTACAGTATCCCTATATTTCTCACATAAACACTAACCGTCCTTTAGGGACGCCGAAGGCGTTTTTGCTTGCATGTTTAGCTTTTAAGCTGTACCCACGAGAATATCCTCTTCGTCATCATTGCTATTGAATGCTTCACGGTCAAATTCACCTTCGGAATTCGCTACCAACAGGGCAGTTACAGTTGTTCCAGTTGCATTTACAGCGGTACGCCCCATATCGATGAGTGCTTCAACGCCTGCAACAATAGCGATTCCTTCAAGCGGCAGGCCAAGAGCGGTTAAAACTACCGTAGTGGAGATTACGGCAGGTCCAGGTACGCCGGCTACGCCAATGGAAGAGATAATACTTACTAATACTAGCGTAATGTAGTCCGTCCAGTTCAGATCGATGCCGAATACTTGGGCGGTAAATACAGCCACAATCGCCGGCCAAATTCCACCGCAAGCATTAAAGTTGACTGATGCTCCTAGTGGGGCGATAAAGCTCGCGATCCGTGGGGAGACATGAAGACGCTTCGTAATCACTTCAAGATTAACCGGAAGCGTTGCGTAACTGCTTCTAGTTGTGAAGGCGACGGTAATAGTTGGATAGATTTTGCGGAAGAAGCGAATTGGATTCACTTTCGCTACTAATAGAACCAATCCGCCAAAGATAAGTACAAAATGTATAATCATTGCTACATATGAGGTGATAATTACGCTGCCCAGCTCCTGCAACGTTTCCCAGCCATAACGTGCGGTAATTCCGGCAATCAGTGCGAATACGCCATAAGGCGTCAGGCGAATAATGAATTTCACGACCTGATGCAGCACCAGTGTTAGGGATTCAATAAGATCACGTACAGGTTTTACGGCTTCTGGCTTCTTAGAGCCAATCTTGATAATAGCTACTGCTAGGAAGATAGCGAAAATGAGTAGAGGCACAACCTTACCCGTAGCCGCTTCATTCACAGGGTTAGAGGGAACAAGATCTAGAATAACCTGTGAGAAGGTCGGGATTTCCCGGGCAGCGAAATCTGCGGGTACATCCTGTTGTATCCCTTGACCGGGATTGAACAGCAACGCCACGGATAGACCGATAATAGAAGCGATACCCGTCGTGCCGAGGAACCAGGCGAAGGTTTTAATCCCTATTTTGCGCAAATACTCTAGATTGGTTAAGGAAGAAATGCTGTTCAATACGAGTACGAATACTAGAGGAATGACGAGCATGCGAATCAAGCTGACATAAATGCTTCCGAATGTGCTAATGGCTTTGGTCTCTAAATCGAAGTATTGAAAGAATATTCCGGCAATAAGTCCGATGCCAAGTCCGATGAGTACACGAGTACCAAATCCAATTCGTTTACGTGCCAGTAGAAACAGAATTGCAAACACAAATATGGAAGCAACAAATCCATACCAGTTCGTTTCGATGGCGGATAACAAGTTGTTATCTATGTTCACTGCCAATACCCCCTTAAACCTAGTTTTTTAATGTGATTAATCCTATTGAGATCAATCTATATAGAATTTATAGTAAAGTCAATGTAATAATATGTTAAAAATAATTAATTCCGATAAAAACCATGTGAAAAATAAAAATTGATTGACAAGGCACTATGGCATGAATAATATGGAACTTAATCACAAGCCAATTGGAATCGACTGGACAGCCGGAGATTCAACGAAAGACGCGTATTTTGCGTCTCGTTGGGTCTCTTTTTTTTATTTTAGAGAAGGGAGAGGTAATGGGGGTAAGGTACAAAAATGTAGTGAAGTGGCATGGATCTACTGGACAGCCAGAGATTCAACAGGTACGTAATACGTGCCGTGTTGGGTCTTATTTTATTTGAAAAGGATGGTACACATATGAAAAAGCTTTCGATCTCTTTGGTTACCGCCGCTATCGTCTTCTCCGCATTGACGTATGCCGCGGTATCCGCTAACAAAAAAACAGCTGAGGCAGCACCTATTCAAGAAGGCAGTAATACGGCAGTCACTGCAGCTGCTATACCAGCAGCAACTTCAGCAGCAGTTGTTGTTCAGACAGAGGCGACGGCAGCTCCTGTAACAGAAGCCGTTCAGCCGGAAGCTTCAGCTCCAGCCGCAGAGTCCGTTACGGCAGAAGCGACTGCTACTCCAGGCACAACCACTGATTCTGTGGCGAAGGTTGTGGCTTCAGCAGCTCCAGAAGTGGGTGCAGCTCAACCTAAAGCAACCGTAGCTCCAGCCGGAGACGCTGCAAAGACGGCAACAGTAGCAACTACGGTATCTGCGCCTGTTAAACCGCAAACTAGCACGGCAACACCTGCCCCAACCGCTGCGCCTACGACGGCTCCCAAAGCAATCGTAACCGCCAAAGCCGCTCAACCGACCGTCGCTCCTATTGTGTCTGCACAGCCTAAGGAAACTACGGCTCCTGTAGTAACGGCAACGGAAGTACCTTCGAAATCTAAGTCCATTACCTTCTCTACGACAGAGGTGGTTAAAGCGACCGCGGCTCCGGTAGTTGAGCCTGCCCAACCGAAGACATCGTCTTCTGCACCATCATCCACGGTCAGCGCACCAGCGCCAGCGGAACCGGCTCAAGTACCTGCACCCGCACCAGCCGCTGAGGAAGAGGTTTGTCCTTGATGAGCAGCAGGCTCATTCAGGATTCCTTTCAGCCCATACATCACATAAACCTATTTAAGGCGAGGTGCACATAATGATACGACCATTAACCTTTAAAAAAATTCTAACGCTGCTGCTGGCAGCCTCCCTGCTAATTTTGCCTACTCAGGCAGGAAGAGCTTATGCTAATCCGGATAACGCAGAGGCGCTAACTTCTTTTGGCTCAAGTAGTGGTGTAAACCACTTTGATTATTTCAGTCATGTCTATGACCGTCTGAATGATCCTAACCATGTATTTAAGACGGCAACCTATGAGGATATCGTTCATCTTTTTGAGAGTGAAGGCACTTATGCTGTCTTGGTTGGCGGCGCTTGGAGTGAAAATACACAGGCCGATATCGGCTTTATCAATGAGGTTGCTAAGGAGTATGGTATCTCTACGATTTATAATTTTGATACGAAGCTGGACGGTGACACGCTCCAGATTGCAGACAGCAATAATAAATTTGCTTACAAATACGTTGATCTAGTAAATAAATATTTGAAGAATTTAAATCTATCTTCAAAGGATGTTCCAGAACGCAATGTCAGCTACAGCAATAAGGCCGGGGAGCTCGTAACTGCTAATAAGATCGAATCTCCATTCCTGTTGGTGTACAACAAGGATCACAAAGACGCACAAGGAAATGCCGCTCCTGTCGTATCCTATCTGGATAAGAGTTATTCGTGGAATGAGTTCCTGACGAACGGAACGCTTGATGCTGCGAAGGTTAATGCTTATAAAGCATCCGTAAGACAGATACTTGGTGCCGCTTCCGGGTACAGCACGATCGATGAGTCCGCTTATATCAAAGCGGCATTTAACAAGAACTACGAAGGAGAAAACGAGGGAAAACCTACGATTTTTAACGAATCAGACGGTACGCTTGTGTATGAACATGTGACCTATCATCAGCTGAAGCAAATTTTGGCGAGTGATGGCAACTATGCGATTTTGTTAGGTGGCTCATGGTGCCCTAACACACAAGCGGTAATCAAATATATTAACGAGTATGCCAAAAAACATAATATCGATAAAATCTACTTTTTCGACACTAAACTGGACTCTGGGGTGACGGTTGCTGAACCAAGCAACAACAGCGGTACTAAGGGCAATGCCAATCCGCATAATAACAATGAGCTTCAGATTAGAACAACGAATCATCCATATGCGAAGCTGTATGTCGATTTGGTCCGTACTTATCTGACTAATATCAAAACCGAAAACAATACTGCATCCAAGCCATCTGTGATTAGCTATGTGAATGAGTCTGGAAACACCATCGTCGGAGACAGACTTCAGGTTCCGTATCTGTTCACATACAACAAGGATAACAAAGATGCAGGCGGCACTAATGCACCGATTCTGGGGCATATTGAGCTTATGTACAGCTGGACGAACATCCAACCGGATTACGTGCAGGCGAATTACCCAGTCGGAGCTAGATACACTAACACTACAACAGCTCTAGATAAGCTATTCTCTAAATTGGAGGCTGTGCCTGCTGGACTTACAGCTGTAGCGCCTACCACAGCAGACAGTAAGGATGGGCAAATCTTGGGCACAAGTTCAGCCTTGGAATATAAGCTAGCTGGAGATACGGCATATACGCCAGTATCCGGATCAGCGATTACAGGGCTTGCGTCTGGTGTTTATAAGATAAGATATGCGGCTACCTCAGGATCTCAAGGACCAACGTCCGCGGCGGGAGCAACGATCATTCCTTACAATGCTGGCGAAGACGTAAGTGTGGAGGTGCCTGCTTATATCCATCAACAAGCTGCCCCGACAGGTCTATTAGGTGTAGCTCCTACTTCTGAGGCTAATGATGATGGACAAATTACGGGTACAACGGAAGGGCAGGAGTATAAGGGTGCTGGAGAAGCTGATTATAAGCCTGTAACAGGCGTAGCCATCACAGGTCTTACTCCGGGCTTTTATAAGGTAAGATATGCGGCAAAAGAAGGATATAGCGTAGGTAAAGACACTACTGTTGAAGTTCCGGCATATGGCGAGCAAGCGGCTCCTATAGGGCTAGTGGGCGTAGCGCCGACTACCGCAGCCAATCAGGATGGTAAAATTACAGGTACTACGAAAGCTTTGGAATATAAGCTATCAACGGTTACCGATTATGTCTATGCAACAGATGTAGAGATCGTTGGATTGGTACCGGGGACGTATCAAGTAAGGTACGCAGCCAAAGAGGGATTTAATGCGGGCAGAGCAGCAGAAGTAATCGTTCCAGCATTCACTGCAGAGCAAGCAGCGCCATCCGGGCTAGTGGGCGTAGCACCTACCTCTTCAGCGAACAATGATGGTAAAATAACGGGAACCACAACAGCCTTAGAATATAAGCTGTCCAGTGTGACTGATTATGTGTATGCACCAGATAAAGAAATTACTGGACTAATACCAGGGACGTATCAGGTACGATACGCAGCGAAAGAGGGGTATAAAGCGAGTCCGGTCACTAATATTATTGTCCCTGCTTATGTGTCTATCTCAGACCCGGGAACAAGTGGACCAGGTGGTAGCAGTAATCCTGCACCGAGTACGACCACACCAACACCAACAGCAAGCCCTCAACTGGTTGCTACGACTACAACTGGTGACACGGTGAATTTATCATCAACAGCAGTAACCACAACGGATACAGCCACAGGAGTAACTACGGCAACAATTACGAAAGAGACTGCTGCCGAGCTTGTGAATCTTGCGAAAAAGGCAGAGGCAGATGGGAAGAAAGCTGTATTGGAAATCAAAGTCGCAGCTACTTCTGAGACCCAAACAGCCGAGCTTACCCTGTCGAGAAGCCTAATCAACGAGTTGGTCTCTGGTACGAAGGCCGAGATTACAATTCATTATGAGAATGTAGGTACGATTACACTTGATGCCAAATCTTTGGCAAGTATCAGCGCAGTCTCGGATGCAGGTGATATTGTCGTAACCATCGCTAAGGTTTCGTTAACAGCAGAGGGTAAGGCTGTTCTTGGCGACAGACCGGTTTATGATCTGTCGGTAAAAGCGGGACAGAGTACCCTTTCCACCTTTGGTGGGGGCAGTGTTCATATCAGTGTGCCATATACACTGCAAGCAGGTGAACAGAAAGATGCGGTCATCGTATACCATATTAATACCGCTGGAAGCTTGGAGAATGTACGCGGGAATTATAACGCTGCCAAAGGGACAGTTGATTTTGTTACCACACATTTCTCCCAATATATTATTGGATATAACAAGGTGAACTTTGCGGATGTTTCGGATACCTCATGGTATAGCGATGCAGTAGGTTATCTTGCCGCACGTAGTATCACATCCGGTACAGATGCAGAACATTACAGTCCAGATGCTGCAATATCGAGAGGTCAATTCATAGTCCTGCTCTTGAATGCTTATGGCATTACGCCGGACGCTGCCGCAACTGATAATTTTACGGATGCGGGCAGTACGTATTACACGAGCTATCTCGCAACTGCTAAGCGCCTTGGGGTAGCCACAGGTTCGGGGGATAATCAATTCCAGCCAGAGGCTAAGATCACTAGACAAGAGCTGTTCACGCTCTTGTACCGCTCACTTGTGGCGCTGGGTGAACTGCCGTCCGAGAAGAAGGGTGTAGCTCTTTCTGATTTTAGTGACGCAGGGGAGATTGCTGGCTATGCACAGGAAGCCCTTCATGCGCTGGTGGAAAGAGGTGTAGTGACCGGAGCGAATAACAAGCTGAGTCCTAAAGTAGTCACTACAAGAGCACAAGCGGCACAGGTCATTTATAATCTGTTGTCAAGATAATTGCGTGGCAGCTGAATCGTATATCCCCCTACAATAACAAGGGGGTCTCGAGAGTCAAAGCCTACCGATCGGTAGGCTTTCTCTCTTTTTTTGTTGCAGCCCTGTGCATGAGCGAACCTAAGGTTAAAATGTAATGCAAATTTTTCCGAAGGCTGAACCCTTAGCCAAGTAATGCAATGCTTCAACCGTATGTTCAAATGGAAACACAGCGTCAACCATCGGGCGAAGTCCATGTTGTTCAATCGCGTGGTTCATTGTCTCGAACATCTCGCGGCTCCCAACGTTGATGGCTTGAAGGCGCGCCTTTCTTAGAATTGCAGGGATGATTTCAAAGCCTTCCACTTGAAAGCCTGACAGACCACCAACCAGACTGATTCTTCCACCCACTCTTAGCGCCCGAATTGACTTATTTAATGTGGAAGATCCGCCGAGATCCACAACATGGTCTGCCCCGCGTCCTCCTGTCAGCTCAAGAACAGCCTTATCCCAATCAGGGGTGTTTAAATAATTTACACCAAAATCGGCCCCCAATTCCTTTGCCCGCTTAAGCTTCTCATCGCTGCTCGATGTTATGATCACCTGTGCGCCGTGAAGCTTGGCAAATTGAAGCGCGAATAGCGAAACACCACCCGTTCCTTGAATCACTACAGTCTCTCCAGCTTTCACCTTACCTTCTTCAACAATAGCATGCCATGCTGTAACACCTGCACAAGGAAGTGTTGCCGCTTCTTCATCTGTCAATAGATCTGGCACACGAACCAATCCCTCCTCGGGAAGCACAACATATTCTGCAAGCAACCCATCAAGCGGACTTCCCAGCGAGCTCACCCAATTTTCTTGTGTAGGTTCTCCCGTAATCCAGCTTTGAGTAAAAATGCCGCTCACCCGGTCACCCATCTTAAATCTGGTTGTATGTTCACCTAAGGCGACCACTTCACCCACACCGTCCGATACCGGAATTAATGGGGCGTTTAGAATGGGGTTATAGAAACCATCAATTACACCTAAATCCCTAGCATTAAGGGAAACCGCCCGCATCTTTATACGAACTTCACCAGGACCAGGATTAGGAATTGGACGTTCGGCTACTTTCAGTTGATCGAGGCCAAATTCACTTTGAATTTCGAATACTTTCATGAGCAATCTCTCCTTTTTGAAGTGCGTAGACATACAATAATCCATAAACTACACTTAAGTAAGGAGGCACTTTATAGTGTCCAGGGAACTAAAAAGTGCATAGGAGGACTTCAGATGAACCATCCATTTTCGACGAATGCCGTAGAACCTGATATTTCGTTATCTATCTGTGGGTACAGTAAGGTCCTTGATATTATCTCTAATAAATGGACAGCTTTGGTCATCTATGCAATGGAAGATGGGATCATTCGTTACAGTGATATCAGAAGACGAATCGAAGGCATCTCTAAAAAAATGCTGACCCAAACTTTGCGGCAACTGGAACGAGATGGATTGGTCCAACGTGAGATTACGGCATCCGTTCCCCCCATCGTAGAGTATTTTCTAACCCCCCTAGGAGTATCTTTACTTGTGCCTATGAAAGCTTTAAATCAGTGGACGAGTGAAAATTATGTCTGGGTCGAAAAAGCCAGAGCTTCATATGATCAAGCAGATCAAGCGGAATAACTCGCGAGCGATGATCACTACACATTTAGGGAGAACCCATGGTTTTCCCTTTTGTGATGAATAGAGGAGTGAGTTAAATTATGGAGTGCGATTCTGTGGAGTGGTACATTGATTGTAACCACATGAGATAGTATTTTTCACGTCAATAACTAGTCACTAGAGAGGGGATTAGGATATGGGGCATGCTGATGAGCCAGTGATTGCGATTTCTGGTTTATGGATGAACTACACTGACCGAATGGTTCTAAAGGGCATTGATCTTAAAGTATACAGAGGACAAATTATTGGCTATATCGGCCCTAACGGGGCAGGCAAGAGTACAACCGTTAAGATTATGCTCGGTCTGGTAGAAGGTTATAACGGTAAAGTAGAGATTTTTGGTAGAGATATTGCTGATGGAGATGTGTCTTATAAGAAAAGAATAGGTTACGTGCCAGAGGTAGCCGAATTATATGATAGCCTCACCGCTAGAGAGTATCTGACCTTTGTAGGTGAGTTGTATGGCATAAAGCGTAGTGATGCAGATTACAAAGCTGAAAAGCTAATGGCCTTGCTAGGTCTTGAGAAAGCCTATGATTCGAGGATCGCAACCTTCTCCAAAGGGATGAAACAAAAGGTACTGCTGATCTCCAGCATGCTTCATGATCCTGATATTTTATTCCTGGATGAACCGCTGAGCGGTCTGGATGCTAATAGCGTCATGGTAGTAAAGGAGATTTTTGCAACTTTGGCGGCACGGGGCAAGACCATCTTTTATTCTTCACACATCATGGATGTGGTTGAGAAGATTAGTAGCCGGATTGTATTGATCGATGGTGGGGATATCGTGGCGGATGGAAGCTTTGCGGAGCTTAAAGAGAAGGGCCGTGAGGGGTCGCTTGAAGATATTTTTAATCAATTAACTGGATTTGATAAATACCGTGATATTGCCGGGGAATTTGTTGCGGTCATGCAAGAGGTAGCTTCTTATGACTGATTTCTATGTGCTGAAGATTCTGGATAAGATGCGGGGTGGGTTTAGACGGATCGGTGTTGATTATGACATGATGCGGAGTATTTTGCAGGTCAAACTGACGATGGACGGAAGAAGAACACCAACAGTGCTTGCCGGCATGCAGAAAAAGGAGGAGAAGAAAAAGGAGAAAGAGGGCTCGCCCCTACGTGTACAGTGGATTTATTTACTTTTTGGAGTCATGTTAATTCCCCTTATGATGTTAACGGGCAACTATATGCTGCAAATGAGCCTTGTATTTGGTGTAGTGATGTTTATGATTACGACCACACTGATCTCTGATTTCTCTTCCGTGATGCTTGATCTTCGGGACAA
>RCUU01001460.1_pt1 | contig 11259 bp, 13 predicted proteins | sample 2166211 | NCBI WGS metagenome assembly RCUU01 (sample SAMN09932620, study PRJNA488358) | compost metagenome | feature: garden; material: soil; isolation source: compost soil in phenylacetic acid-enriched culture | place: Germany: Experimental Botanical Garden Goettingen | collected 2016-01-27
GATCATCGCTTTTTAGGTGCGGCGACGCCTAAGGGTGCAGTGGATTTTGTCCCTAATCTAACCACAGGATTAAAAAGATATCTGGTTAAAGGGCGTGCGGGCTCCGGCAAATCTACACTGCTCAAAAAAATAGCAGCTGAAGGAATAAAGCGTGGCTTTGATGTTGAGATTTACCACTGTGGCTTCGATCCTAATAGCCTTGATATGATTATTGTACGTGAGCTTGGATTCGCTATTTTTGATAGCACAGCTCCACATGAGTATTATCCAGATCGTGCCACCGACGAGATCGTCGATATGTATTCACGGTGTATTCAGCCGGGTACAGATGAAGAATATTCCGAAGCTATAGCCGGTATTAAAGAACGATATTCGAGCACCATGAAACAATCCACACAACATTTGACAGACGCAAAGGTATTTCTAAATGCGTTAAAGCAAATCTATGCTTCAACTGTGGTTGTGGATCGAGTAGATCAGATTAGATCGCAGATCGTACAGGAAATCCACGAGATTGTTGAAAGTCCTATGGAGGTTTAAACCTTCTTAAAGATCGCTCTCTTAGAGGGCGGTCTTTTTTGATGAGAAAGATATTGGTATGGTACATACGCACCAATGTGGTTATTTCCACTGGACTTGTATCCAAGTATGCTCTTTCCAGAGGCAACGATAAGGGAGAGAGAAACTTATGAATGATCAGAAAGTGATGTTCAGAACAGGGCTAAAAGATTCTGTCGCAATTGTAGCAGGCTTTATTCCTGCTTGCTTTACATTTGGATTGGTCGGTAAGGGGTTAGGGCTGGGAAGTCTGGAAGTATTCTTATTGTCAGCGCTAGTATTTGCGGGGGCTAGCCAATTTATCGGTGTGAAAATGCTTGCCGCAGGAGCGGCCGCTCCAGTGATTTTACTGCTTACCTTGATCATTAACTTAAGATATTTGTTTATCAGCTTATCCTTTGGAGGGCAGTTAAATCGTAAAATCGGCGTACTCGCAAAAACTTGGATTGGCTTCAGTTTAACAGAAGAGGTATATGCCGTTAGTATGATTCCTCGAGAAGTGGCAAGCCGTAAAGCGGAGAATGAAAAAAAGAACCAGCCCTTAGGTCTTCCTTATCTGCTGGGGCTACAAATTCCTCCCTATATCGCTAATTTGTTAGCAACGTTTTCTGGGATAACCCTCGCTTCCTATATTCCGGCTTTATATTTACCAGCGCTAAACACTTCATTATATGCCTTGCTGATTGCACTTGTTGTACCTCAATTGAAAGGCAGCTTACGGAATATGGCTATATGTATATCAGCTGCAGGATCATCTAGGCTACTGAACCCTTTGCTGGGAAACTCTTCGATTCTTATAGCTATGTTGATCGGCATGGCAGTGGGTTCCTTAATTAAAGGGCAAGTCAAAGCGGAGAAGGGGGTATCCGTATGACTATATTAATCATCATAGGTATGGCTGTTATTACATTTTTATTTCGTTTTGTGCCTTTGCTGCTTACGAATCATACGAATGGCTCTTCCAAAGTCCAAGCACTACTGGAGTATTTGCCGATAGCGGTTCTTAGTGCGTTAACAGTGCCTGGAATCATTCAGGTAGACCCGGATGTTAATCTTGTGGGTATCGCATCAGGGACTGTCGCTGTTATACTGGTATTAATTAGAAAAATTCCGCTGCTTCTCGTGATTCTAGGCTCTGTTTCCGCAGCACTACTCGTGAAAATGCTTACCCTGTATTCTTAAAACAAAAGTCGGAACAGAAGGGGAGGACCTCTTATGAAGCATGATTTGCTGATCACACTCGATAAAGAAAGACAGATTCCGTTTAGCCGTCAAATTTACGAGCAAGTTCGAAATGCTATCCATTCAGGAGCTTTAAGCGGGGGTGATCCCCTGCCTCCGTCTAGAACTTTAGCCAATCAGCTTGGAATATCCAGAAGTGTGATCCTTCAATCCTATGCGCTACTTCAGGCAGAAGGGTATCTGGAGATGAGAAAAGGGGCAGGAACGTTTATTGCGGAATTGACCTTGGGGGAGAAAGTCTCAAAAGATTATGAGAGCCCTTACAAATTTATTACAAAGGGACCTGATTTTCTTACACTAAATCCTTCCTCTTATATTGAAAGCGATTTAAATCCACTATTCTGTGATTTTCGGCATGGTGTACCTGCTTGGGATGCATTTCCTATGGATCAATGGCAGAAAGCTCTAATGAATGCTTGCCGCCGGGCCTCACCGGATACTTTAGGTTATGGGCCTGCGGAAGGCTCACTAGGGCTACGTCGAGAGATTGCGCGATTGTTACGTTCCACACGATCCATGCCTGTTGTTCCGGAGCAAATCGTGATCACCAGTGGAGCTACGCAAGCCCTTGATATTTTATCAAGGATTTTCTTATTTAATAGTGATCGTGTCATTGTAGAAGATCCATCACATAGTGTTGTGCGGGAAATTTTTTCTTTTGCTGGGGCAGAGGTTATACCTATTCAGGTAGATCAAGAGGGCATCTGTGTGGAAGAAATCCAAACGTATAATGATAACGATAAAGAAGGCAGACATAAAAAATCACCAAAACTAGTATATGTCACTCCTTCTCACCAGTTCCCTTTCGGGGCGACGTTGTCCTTGAAACGAAGAGTTCAGCTATTGGATTGGGCCAAAGCGAATCATGCTTTTATCATTGAAGATGATTATGATAGTGAATATAGGTACGAGGGCCCGAAATTATCCGCGCTTGCGGGTCTGGATGTAGAAGGTAGAGTGATCTATGTAGGCAGCTTTAGTAAAGTGTTATTTCCTTCGCTACGGATAGGTTATGTTGTGTTGCCTCCGGCTTTGATTCAGCCTTTTTTGGCTGTTAAATGGATTACGGATCGTATGTCATCTGCTTTGGATCAGGAAGCGTTAGCGGAATTTATTCAGAATGGTCACTATGCAAGGCATGTTACACAGATGGGAAAGCTATATGCCTCTCGTAGAGCCTGTCTCGTAAACAGTTTGAATACTGAATTTGGAAGCCGTGTTCGATATTATGGTGAGGAAGCCGGACTGCATTTACTGATCGAGCTGGACTCGGATACTGAAGAGAATCGCATTGCTGAAGTAGCACTCCGTTATGGAGTTCGAGTATATCCTGCATCGTCTTATTTTGTGGGGAGTAAACCTAAGGGGCCAGTGTTTCTACTAGGCTATTCCAATCTCTCTGAGAATCAGATTAAGATGGGTGTGAACAGACTAATGTTAGCTGAAACAGAAGCAAAAGTGAATAGAAGTCATTTGTAATAAAAAAGTTGGAACGGAGGTTCTTATGAAGCGATATATGATAGGGATTGATCTCGGTGGAACGAATATCAAATCAGGAATATATGATAACGATTTTAATTCAGTAAAAGAAGTATCTACGCCAACAGAAGCTGCTAAAGGTCCATTACATGTGCTGGAACGGATTAGAGAAACTGTACGTTTGATTACTGTTGAAGCGAATATTTCATTAGATTTAGTAGAAGGGATGGGAATTGGAGTGCCCGGATTATTAGATCCGGTTGCTGGGATTTCATTTTTCTCACCGAATTTTCCGGGTTGGGAGCATGTACATGTAGTTGACGAGATGAAGCCGTTTTACGATTTTCCTATTTTTATTGATAACGATGTTAGGGTTAATCTTTATGGTGAATGGCAGCAAGGCGCAGGCAGAGGTTACAACAATCTGGTTCTGATTACCTTGGGAACGGGATTAGGGTCAGGTATCGTGAACGACGGCAAATTGATCTACGGCACGTCTTATAGCGCGGGTGAAATCGGGCATATGAATATGTACAGGAATGGACGTCCCTGCAAATGTGGCAGCTCAGGCTGCTTGGGACGATATGTGTCTGCGATTGGCATGGTGAATACTTTAAAAGAGAAGCTGAAAGAAGGCCGAACCAGTATCATTCAGACCTGGACTAATCATCAGGAAGAGCAAATTACCGCCCTTATGATATCTGAAGCCTACGAACTCGGAGACGCTCTCTCCATAGAGGTAATGCAGGAGACTGGAACTATCCTTGGATTTGGTTTAGCGAATGTGGTGAATATTCTCAACCCTGATCTAATTATTGTTGGTGGGGGGATGGCAGCGGCGGGCGATAAATTGCTCCAACCTGTAAGAGAAACTGTAAGCCAGCATGCGTTGAAGCTATCAAGCAGTAAGTGTAAAATTGTTCAAGCAGAGCTTGGGAGTCGGGCAGGAACGATTGGTGCCGCCTCTTATGCATATCGTAAGCTTCTTGAAGCAGAGTAACTGAACGCTGCTTGTTATTTTATTTTGACATAGATTGGAACCAAACTGGGCCGCCCGGAATACAACAGTAATAAATCCGTGGAGGTGCTCAAATGTTTGCAATCATGCAATTACTAGGTGGAGTGATTCTTTCTGTGGGATGGATTCCTCAGATTATACAAATTCTCAAATCTAAGTCCGTAGCCGATTTAAATCTGAAGTCGTATTTACTGATGCTGCTCGGGATTAGTCTTATGGAAGCTTATGCGATCAGTTTGGCGGTTACGGGGGTAGGTTTAGCTTTTTTGATTACAAATACGATGTCCTTATGTGTTGTGCTGCTGGTTATTATTCTAGTGATTAAATACCGAACAAGATCATGAATGGAGCTAAGACGAAAGAAATGGAATGACATATAGTTATCGAAAGGACGTATCTACGGACTATGTGAAGAAAAGTAAAATGTGGAGGCACATTTGAGCGGACAATATTATACATATGAAATCGATGCGGTAACTTTTCAATTACAAGAGGCCTGTGATTTTACGTGGTTATCAAAGCTTGGCAGGGTGTTCAAAGTGTTCGACCAGCAGGACTCCGGAAATCTTTCTTTTGGTGTGGAGAAGGAGGGGCAGAAGTATTTTGTGAAATTTGCTGGGGCGAAAACTTTGACCTTCGATGGAAATCCCTTGGATGCAGTTGATAGTTTAATGAAGGCCATCCCGTTGTATAACAAACTTGAATCTGAAGCACTGATCAATCTGGTGACGCATTTTGAAGTTGGATCGGGGTATGTAGCGGTGTTTGAATGGTTTGAAGGTGAGTGTTTGCACTCGCATTGGTTGTTTACTGGTGAAGCTAAACTGAACCATCCAGAGTCGCCTTTTTATCGTTTCAGGCAATTATCTGTTGAAAAACGTTTAGCGTCCTTAGATGTAATTTTTTCTTTTCATGAACATGTTGCGTTGCAGGGTTATGTGGCTGTCGATTTTTATGATGGCAGTATTCTATATGATTTTGTAAACGATGAAACTAAAATTTGTGATATTGATTATTATAGACTAAAGCCTACTGTAAATGATCTGGGAGAGAACTTCTGGGGTTCATCCAGATTCAAGTCACCGGAAGAGTTTATTCTAGGCGCACCGATTGATGAAGTTACAAATGTATTCAATATGGGCACGACAGCATTTGTCCTATTAGGGGGAGCATCCGATCGAACGGTTGTTAAATGGGAAGCCAGCCAAGCGCACTACGATGTTGCTTTACGGGCCGTTAGCCCAGAGCGGGAGCAGCGGTATCAGAATGTAGCAGAATTTAAATTAGCTTGGGATAGGGCAGGGATTGTTTGAGGTGTTGGGGAAGTGAGGGGTAGAGTTGCAGGTAAACTTATTTAATCTGGAAAAAGAACAAGAAGTTCATTTAGAATACGTTGTTATTATAGTTAAGTATGGTGAAGAATGGATCTTAGCAAGACATCAGGATCGTTCGACGTGGGAGTTTGCCGGAGGACATATTGAAGTGGGCGAATCTTCGGATCAGGCAGCGGTTAGAGAGTTATTTGAGGAAACTGGAGCGGAGCAATTCTCTATCGTTCCGATAGCTGTATATACGGTTATTTTGAATGATGTACACGGGAGTTTTGGTAAGTTGTATTTCGCAAAGGTGGAACAATTCGCTGAGCTCCCACCTTATGAGATGGCAGAAATCAAAGGATTTACCGAGATACCATCGGATCTGACATATCCCTTGATCTATCCAACGTTGATTACAAAAGTTCAAGATTTCATTAAGGGTTCAACTTCAGCTGTAAAATAAGAATGACAGCCCTGCTGTTGTCACATGATATGATTTATAAATAGAACAACCAGGAGGGATTTCATTGAAAAGAGACATTCAGCATGTTCCCTATGGCTATGAGCCACCCGTTGAACAACGTAAAGGGACGTTAGTGTTTTACGATTCTTTTGAACAGATAACGGATCAGGAGCTTGAAATCGCGGCAAAAACGGCCTCCGATCGGCATTTCACTAAGCTAGTGCTATATCCGCTTCATGAAGAAACGGTGAGAAGGATGACTAAAGAGCCGGTGAGTGCTTATTATAAGCGTGAAGACCGGCTGCATGAATGGAAAAGGGAGCAAGGACGTAGCTTCATCACGGTGGAGAGTTTGGAAGGGAAGCGAAAAAAGTATACTCCACTTGATTCTGCGCTTCGGCATCTTGTTGAAATCTATCCTTCGCCGATTTTTCTGTATCTAACGCCGGAGGTGGCGAATCAGTTTGCGTCGTATTCCTCTTTTGAAGAGTGGATTGTAAAGATTCGGTTATTGTTGCCATCTGTACCTTCGTCACTCCATCCTAGGCTGCTAAAATTTCGCCATCGCTGGGATGTTGTTGGAGAAGAGAAAACTTAAACGGATTTAATGTGTGCTGCCCTGTTTACGTCTATAGTTGTACATTCTCCAGTGATAATGGATAAAACATCCGATGCAAAAACCAAGAATGGCTACAGTGGCTGCCACTGTAACAAGCGCTGTGAAAATATATGCAGCAATCGTCCAGCCCGCGATAAAGCTGATTAGACCACCTGTTAGGCAGAATACAGCAATGGTTTGGTTAAACTGTTGTTGTGACCAGTCTTCGAGTACATAGTGCGAACGCTCTCTTGTCAGAAACTTGGAAGCTAGCTTAATAATGGGATTATAACCGAACAAGAGTCCGAGCAATCCGGCAAACAAGGGCAGCGCAAGGATCCAGTGCTGTCCTGTTAGCCATGTCAATATTACAGAAATGACGATAAACGCCTGATTCGTCTTTACTAATGGTCGTGGAATTCCATTGGGCACATTTCGCATCTTATTCACACCTTTCTTATTGGAATAATTATAGTATATGCTGAGGTCGAGGGAATGGGAAGCAGATAATTTCGAGCTGGTGGAGGCTGGGGAGCGTAGGGAAATTAGAGAGAAAGGTAAGGTCGATCTAATGTGCTGGGATGTAGAATTAACAGCGATGTAGTAGTATGTGCGAAATTAGGGTCTTTTGGACCCCAGAGACCTTATTCGCTCGAAAAGTAACTTTTTGAGTGATTATCGGACTCCAATGCAGCTATTGCCTCAAATAGTGATGAAAATAGCTCCATATGAGTGAGATAGTGGCGCTCAGGTCCGATAATGTGTCCAAAAGCCTGTTTTGGAGCAAATAGCTGTATCTGAGACCGATAGGGGGTTAGGTCTTCCCAACCCAACCCCATCAAGCTTCCTCCAAATTACTTTGAATTTAAGTAATTTATATGTTGACATATCTCTAAAAAATATGGTTTTATTATGTAGACCAATTGTTATAATGCAAAGGAAGTGTCAGCTTGTCAAACAAGCCGAATACGCGCGAGGCGATTCTGGATACCGCTTCAAAATTGTTTTTTTCTCAGGGATATCATGCAACAGGACTGAATCAGATTATTAAAGACAGCGATTCACCGAAGGGGTCACTTTATTACTACTTTCCTCACGGTAAGGAAGAACTGGCTTTAACATGTATTAACCGAACTAGTGAAATTGTCGCTCAGAAGCTTAGACATCATATGGAGAACAGCAAGAGTGCGTCTGAGGCCATGGAAGATTTCATTCTAGGGATGGCTAAAGATGCTGTGGAATCCGCATACGAAGGGATCGTTCCGTTTAGTTTTTGGTTGGCGGCGGAGACATCCTGTATTAGTGAGGAGCTGCGGACTGCATGTAAATCTGTGTTTATGGACTTGCAGGATGTGATCAAGAAACGTCTTCTAGATGAAGGCGTAGCAGACAAGCCCGCGGCCGATAAGGCTTCAGTGGTAATCTCTTTATTTGAAGGGGCGCTTCTCCAGACGCTGACTTTAAGGGATGAACAACCGCTTCTCGCGGCGGCAAAGATTATCCCTGCAATACTTGGTTAGATACAGAAAAATAGAGAAGAACATCAGGAGGATTAAGAGTGGAAGCAACTATGCAAGGAAAGCAACAAAAGGAAGTAAAGAAGTTTAAAACAATTCCGATTCTAGTCTCATTACTACTTGCAGGATTTATCGGAATGTTTAGTGAAACAGCACTAAATGTAGCTTTAAGTGATCTTATGAATGTCCTTCAAATCACCCCTGCGACAGCACAATGGTTGACAACAGCTTATCTGCTTACATTGGGCATTCTAGTTCCAATTTCGGGAATGCTGCTTCAATGGTTCTCGACGAGACAGTTGTTTGTTGCTGCGTTATGTTTTTCAATACTAGGAACCTTTCTAGCAGCAGTCTCACCTAATTTTGAGTTCTTACTTACAGCACGTGTGGTACAAGCAATGGGAACAGCGCTTTTATTACCACTAATGTTCAATACCATCCTTATCATCATTGCTCCTGAAAAACGTGGAGCTGCGATGGGGATGATCGGTTTGGTTATTATGGTTGCTCCAGCCATTGGACCCACTATTGCAGGACTACTAATTGAAAGTCTTAGCTGGCACTGGATCTTCTGGCTGTCTCTGCCATTCCTAGTGATTGCATTGATATTCGGAATACTTTTCATGCAAAATGTATCGAAGGTAACAAAACCGAAAATTGATATCCTATCCATAATATTATCTTCAATCGGGTTTGGCGGTATTGTGTTTGGTTTCAGTAGCGCTGGTGAAGAAGCTGGTTGGGGAAGTCCAAAAGTAATTATAGCTATCATTGTAGGTGTAGTATCACTCTTATTGTTCGGTTTGCGCCAAATGAAGATGAAGCAGCCTATGATTAATCTGCGTGCTTTTAAATATCCAATGTTCTCCATTGGGGTAGCTATGGTATTTATTTGTATGATGGTTATCTTATCCTCCATGTTGATTCTTCCAATGTATCTTCAACAGGGTCAAGGATATACAGCGTTCAAAGCAGGATTGCTGCTACTTCCAGGGGGGATTATTAACGGATTGATGTCCCCGATCATGGGTCGTCTGTTTGATAAATATGGTCCCAAATGGCTCGTTATTCCGGGTCTGATTATTGCAGCGGCTGCTTTGTGGTTCTTCTCCAGTATTACTGTAGCTTCTACGGTCGTATTCGTAATCGTACTTCACAGTACGCTTATGATTGGTGTGTCGATGGTATTTATGCCTGCACAAACCAACGGAATTAACCAGCTGCCGTTAGAATTATATCCAGATGGTACAGCGATCATGAATACATTGCAGCAGGTTGCTGGTGCGATCGGTACCGCATTAGCCGTCAGCATTATGTCCGCAGGTTCGAAAAATTATTTGAAAACTGTGGCCGATCCTGCCGATCCAGCTAATCTATTGCCTGCGTTCACACAAGGTGTGCAAAATGCATTTATTTTCGGAATGAGTATGGCGATTGTAGGACTAATTCTTGCTTTCTTCATAAAAAGAGTAGTTGTGAATCATAAAATGAATACGCCAATGCATTAATAAATAAGATCGTCAGCTAAAAAAGAATTCGAGCGGGTAAATAGTTTGTATTATCCCCTTACGCTAGCTAGTGGTGAAAGTTCATGAACTGATGGACTCATCCCTGTGGATAGCGGAGGGGATTTTTTTTGCCCACAACAAGAAAGAGGGACCTCTCCCCGGTAGAATACCGAGAAGCGTCCGCCGCCTAACGCTTTCATTTTAAGAAAAATGCTGGGCTATATTAATCATATACTCTTCTTCAACCGTATTTTCTTTCATTTGAATGAGCATCTTTGCATCTTCACCAACAACGTACCGGAATTGACTTGTCCCATCGGTGGCGGCTTGATAGATGGTTGTTTGAATAGCACCTGGTTCAATTAACTTTACTGTGATGTTTTGTGATGCTAATTCATAAGATACGGATTCGGAAAAACCTTTTATTAATGCAGTGGCAGTAGGAGGATTTCAAGCAGAGGTTGCTGATAAAGAGAAATTCATGCGTAGTTTTCCAAGGTATAAAAGGATAAAAGATCAAGAGGTACAGACCGTTGTATTTGCCGGCTAGATTCATAAATGCTATACATCCATCTTTTGATCCAGAAGATTATGGATATATTTGTCAAGTCATGCGTGAAGTGATTAGTTCAGCTTTTGATGGGCATTTATCGTAGGAAGGAAATTGAAGGTGTCCAAGATAATACTGTGCTGGATTAGATTCAGGATCTTCCCGTATGTCTAAATATTAAGTACAATTACATATATGGCATAAGGAGGTCATTAATTGAACTGGAAAAAAGCAGGCTTGTTAAGTATTGCTATAACCCTTGGTTCAGTGACAGGATTAAGTACTTTGGGTATAGAGCCAGTACTTGCCGCAACGGCATCGGAAACTGTAAAAGTCTATAATCAATTCCAGCAGTATGTACAGAAGCCGACAACTCTTGCTAACGCACGCAATTTTTTGATTAACCATATCGATGAAGTGGATCACTGGACAGCGACACGGATGACTCTTCAACTAGAAAATGCACAAAAGTCCCATTTAACCATGTACTCAGAAAAGGTTTTTCCAGAGAATGTTCAGACAGCAATAAACAGTGCTTATAGCAAAAGTAAAAGTCTAACGTATACCACGCTTCTTAACACGATAAAAGATTCAAAGATCCGCTCAGTATTAATGGAAGGCCGAGATAAGGGATATAAGCTGGAGACCAGTGAAGGAATGTACTATCCAGTGATGCATTATGAGGGGTTCAAAAGCTTTAAGCCGTATGTTACGAAGGACATTGCAGCATATATTGATGTCATGGCCACAGAATCTAATCAACCCAGTGTATCTGATGCAGCGATTGTGATTAGTTGGACCGAACTAACGAATAGGGCGCTTGCTTTGGAGGATTTTGTGACCCAATATCCTGCTTCCAACCGTTCAACGACGCTTCAAAAAGAACTTCTTCTTGCAACTTCTCGCTTATTGTATGGATCAAGCAACACACCTGCATATGATTATGACGAGCAAGTCATCAAACCAGAAGTGAAAAAGGCGTACGAGGAGGCATTAAAAGATACCAAGGC
>RCUU01001462.1_pt1 | contig 11249 bp, 6 predicted proteins | sample 2166211 | NCBI WGS metagenome assembly RCUU01 (sample SAMN09932620, study PRJNA488358) | compost metagenome | feature: garden; material: soil; isolation source: compost soil in phenylacetic acid-enriched culture | place: Germany: Experimental Botanical Garden Goettingen | collected 2016-01-27
CTGACCCTCAACCTCAAGCGCCAAAGCTCCTGGGCCGGCCTGCGCGACAAACTGGTCAGCGGCGAACTGCATGCCGCCCACAGCCTGTATGGCCTGATCTACGCCGTACACCTGGGAATCGGCGGCATCCAGGCCACCGACATGGCCGTGCTCATGGGCCTGAATCAAAACGGCCAAAGCATCAACCTATCACCCACCCTACAAGCCCTCGGCGTGACCAACGCTGATGCATTGGCCCGCCACGTGCACCAAAGCCGCACAAAATTGACCTTCGCCCAGACGTTCCCTACCGGCACCCACGCCATGTGGCTGTATTACTGGCTCGCCAGCCAGGGCATCCATCCCTTGCAGGATGTCGAAAGCGTCGTGGTGCCACCTGCGCAAATGCTCGCCCACCTGCAGGCCGGGCGCATCGACGGCTTTTGCGTCGGTGAGCCCTGGGCCGCCAGCGCCGTCCAGCAGGGCATGGGCTTCACCCTGGCGACCAGCCAGGCAATCTGGCCCAACCACCCGGAAAAAGTACTGGGCTGTACCCACGCGTTCGTCGAGCAATACCCCAATGCCGCACGCGCCTTGGTAATGGCGGTGCTGGAGGCCAGCCGCTTTATCGAGCAAAGCCAGGACAACCGCCGCAGCACCGCACAACTGCTCAGTGGCGCGGACTACCTGGACACCCCGCTCGATTGCATCGAGCCACGCCTGCTCGGTGACTATAGCGACGGCCTGGGCAAGGGCTGGCACGACCCTCATGGCTTGCGGTTGCATAACAAGGGCGAAGTCAACCAGCCCTGGCTTTCGGACGGGATGTGGTTCATGACCCAATTTCGCCGCTGGGGGCTGTTGCGCGAAGATCCGGACTACCTGCAAGTCGCCTGCGACGTGCAGCAACTTTCGCTGTTTCGCGAGGCGGCCACCGCGCTGGGCATGCCGTGCAGCACCGAGTCGATGCGCAGTAGCCGCCTGATCGATGGCAAGGTCTGGGATGCGACGGACCCTGCAGGCTACGCACGCAGTTTTACACTGCATGCCCTGGCCGATGATGCCCCACCATTGCACGCCCACCGCTGACAGGAGCCCGCGACCATGCTGCGAATCCTGCTGATTAACGACACTGCGAAAAAAGTCGGGCGCCTGCGCGCCGCGCTCATCGAGGCCGGCTTCGAGGTGATCGACGAGTCGGGGCTGACCATCGACCTGCCTGCGCGCGTCGAAACGGTGCACCCGGACGTGATCCTGATCGATACCGAGTCACCTGGCCGGGATGTCATGGAACAGGTCGTCCTGGTCAGCCGCGACCAGCCACGGCCCATCGTCATGTTCACTGACGAACACGACCCGGATGTCATGCGCCAGGCGATCAAGGCCGGGGTCAGCGCGTACATCGTCGAGGGCATTCACGCGCAACGCCTGCAACCCATTCTGGATGTGGCCATGGCGCGCTTTGAGAGCGACCAGGCCCTGCGCGCGCAATTGCTGGCCCGTGACCAGCAGTTGGCTGAGCGCAAGCGCATAGAGCTCGCCAAGGGCCTCCTGATGAAGATGAAAGACTGCAAGGAAGACGAGGCCTACACCCTGATGCGGCGCCAGGCCATGAGCAAGCAGCAGAAGCTGATCCAGGTGGCCGAGCAGATCATCGCCATGAACGACTTGCTCAAGTAACGGGTTCTGGCCCATCTCTTGCTAAACAATCACTGCAGGTAGCCAACGGCGGTTGCCCACAATTTCCGACAAAGACGTCGCCCTCCCCTCCAGCGCAAGCCGGTCGGGTGGCGGCGTTTTTTTGTTTTGACCCCGTTGAGACCCTAACCGCAGCTGAGGTGTTCGATGAATACGAGCTTCTGGAAATCCGGCCATGCCCCGACCCTGTTTGCAGCCTTCCTGTATTTCGACCTGAGCTTCATGGTCTGGTACCTGCTCGGCCCACTGGCCGTGCAAATTGCCACCGAACTGCAACTGACCACACAGCAACGCGGGCTGATGGTCGCCACGCCGATCCTGGCTGGTGCAATCCTGCGTTTTTTCATGGGCATCCTGGTCGACCGCCTCTCACCCAAGACTGCCGGCCTGATCGGCCAGGTGATCGTCATCTGCGCACTGTTCGGTGCATGGAAGATGGGCATCCACAGTTATGAGCAGGCGCTGCTGCTGGGGGTGTTCCTCGGCGTGGCCGGCGCGTCGTTCGCCGTGTCGCTGCCCCTGGCTTCGCAGTGGTACCCGCCGCAGCACCAGGGCAAAGCCATGGGCATCGCCGGGGCCGGCAACTCCGGTACCGTGTTCGCGGCATTGTTCGCGCCGGTACTGGCCGCGGGCTTTGGCTGGAGCAATGTGTTTGGCTTCGCCCTGATCCCACTGTTGCTGACCCTGCTGGTGTTTGCCCTGGTAGCGCGCAATGCACCGCAACGGCCCAAGGCCAAATCGGCGGCCGATTACCTCAAGGCACTGGGCGACCGGGACAGTTGGTGGTTCATGTTTTTCTACAGCGTGACGTTCGGCGGCTTCATTGGCCTGGCCAGCGCCTTGCCCGGCTACTTCAATGACCAATACGGTTTGAGCCCCGTCACGGCCGGCTATTACACGGCCGCCTGCGTGTTCGGTGGCAGCATGATGCGCCCACTCGGCGGCGCCCTGGCCGACCGCTTTGGTGGCATCCGCACCTTGCTGGCGATGTACAGTGTGGCGGCCATCTGCATTGCAGCGGTCGGCTTCAACCTGCCCAGCTCGGTGGCGGCCCTGGCCTTGTTCGTCAGCGCCATGCTCGGCCTCGGCGCCGGTAACGGCGCAGTGTTCCAACTCGTGCCACAACGCTTCCGCCAGGAGATCGGTGTCATGACCGGCTTGATCGGCATGGCCGGCGGCATTGGTGGCTTCCTGCTGGCAGCCGGCCTTGGCGCGATCAAACAGCACAGCGGGGACTACCAATTGGGCCTGTGGCTGTTCGCCAGCCTCGGCGTACTGGCCTGGTTCGGCCTGCATGGGGTGAAAAGCCGCTGGCGCACCACCTGGGGCTCAGCTGCCGTTACCGCTGCCCGCGTCTGAGGCAATACCATGAGCCTGCAACTGAGCTACGCCCAGGCCAGCGCCACCGGCCCGCGCCCAGAAAACCAGGACGCCCTGCGCCTGGTCACACCGGCGCCGGCCCTCGCTGCCAGCAAAGGCTATCTGTTCGCCCTGGCGGACGGCGTCAGCCAGTGCGCCGACGGTGGCCTGGCCGCGCGCTCGAGCTTGCAGGCCCTGGCCCTGGATTACTACTCGACCCCGGAAACCTGGGGCGTGGCCCAGGCGCTGGACCGCCTGCTGCTGGCACAGAATCGCTGGTTGCAAGCCAATGGCGGCGGCCAACCGCTGCTGACGACCCTCAGCGCCCTGATCCTGCGCGGCCAACGCTTTACCCTCGCCCACGTTGGCGACTGCCGGGTCTATCGCTGGCATGCCGGGCAACTGCAACGCATCAGCGAAGACCACGTCTGGGACCAACCCGGTATGCAGCATGTACTCAAACGTGCGTTGGGCCTGGATCAGCACCTGGTGGTCGATTACCTGGAAGGTGAGCTGCGCCAGGGCGAAGGTTTTTTGCTGCTCAGCGACGGCGTCTGGGTCACGCTCAGCGACGCCCAGATAAGCACCGTGCTGCGCGAACAGCCGAATGCCGAAGAGGCTGTGCGCACCCTGGTCAAGGCCGCGCACCTGGCCGGCAGCCAGGACAATGCCAGCGCCCTTCTGGTGCAGGTCGACCAGCTCGGCAGCGCGAACCTTGGCGACTCCTTGGCGCAACTGCAGCAATGGCCGCTGCCACCGCCGCTCAAGCCCGGACAAATGATCGATGGCTGGAAGGTCGAAGCGCAATTGTCGCAATCGCGGCAATCGGTGTTGTACCGGGTAGGCGACACCCACGGACACTCCTGGCTGCTCAAGACACTGCCCGCCAGCCGCTACCAGGACGCCGATGCCCAGCAGAGCCTGTTACTCGAAGAATGGTTCCTGCGGCGCGTGGCCGGCCGCTGCTTTCCCGAGGTGAACCCCGCCAGTGGGCGCCAGCACTTGTATTACCTGATGCGTGAATACCCCGGGCATACCTTGGCCGATTTGTTTCGACAGGCCGGCCCCCTACCGCTGGCGCACTGGCAGGAACTGGCCAGACGCCTGCTCCAGGGCGTTGGCATGCTGCACCGGCGCAACATCCTGCACCGCGACATCAAGCCGGAAAACTTGCATCTGGGTAGCGACGGCGAGCTGCGCCTGCTGGATTTCGGCCTGGCCTTTTGCCCTGGCCTCTCGCAAGACAACTGCAATTCCCTGCCCGGCACGCCAAGCTACATTGCGCCAGAAGCGTTCGCCGGCGCTGCCCCCAGCCCGCAGCAGGATCTCTATGCCTGCGGCGTTACGCTCTTTTACCTGTTGACCGGGCAGTACCCCTACGGCGAGATCGAGGCCTTCCAGCATCCGCGCTTCGGCATGCCGGCAAGTGCCAGCCGCCTGCGCCCCGACCTGCCGGACTGGCTCGAGCAAAACCTGCAGCGGGCCCTGCACGCCGACCCCAAACAACGTTTCGAAACGGCCGAACAATGGTTGTTACAGCTCGAACAGGGCGAACGCCAGACGCTGAGCCTGCGCCCCAGGCCCCTGCTCGAACGTGAACCCTTGAAGGTATGGCGAACCCTGGCATTGGTTTCACTACTGATCAATTTGGTGCTGCTCATCGGGCTGTTGAACGCCTGATGACCCTGAGGATGAAGCATGAGGAAAGAACCATGAATGCAAAAGTCTGGCTGGTCGGTGCTGGCCCCGGCGATCCCGAATTGTTGACCCTCAAGGCGGTACGTGCGCTGAACCAGGCACAGGTGGTGCTGATCGACGACCTCGTCAACCCCGCCGTACTCAGCCACTGCCCGGATGCCCGGATTATCCCGGTGGGCAAGCGCGGCGGTTGCCGCTCGACACCCCAGGCCTTCATTCATCGCCTGATGCTGCGCTACGCCCGCCAGGGCAAATGCGTAGCACGCCTCAAGGGTGGCGACCCTTGCATCTTCGGGCGAGGTGGCGAGGAAGCCCAATGGTTGCAGGCACGCGGCATCGAAGTGGAATTGGTCAACGGCATCACCGCAGGCCTCGCCGGCGCCACCCAATGCGGCATCCCCCTGACCCTGCGCGGCATCAGCCGTGGTGTCACCCTGGTCACCGCCCATACCCAGGATGACAGCACACCGAACTGGCAAGCCCTGGCCGCAAGCGCAACCACGCTGGTGATCTACATGGGCGTTGCACGGTTGCAAGACATCCAGAGCCAGCTGCTCGCAGCCGGTATGGCCGCGCACACGCCTGTGGCGATGATCGAGAATGCCTCGATGCCGGACCAGCGCGAACATCGCTGCCACCTGAGCGAATTGTTGCGCAGTGCCAGGGACTTTGGCCTGAAGAGCCCGGCAGTGCTGGTGATCGGCGACGTGGTCAATGCCAGTCAAACCCTACAGCCGAAGACGTTGGCGTTCGACAGTGTTGCGCTCGACCTCCTCCTCGCTCAACCAGGTCCGGCGCTTGCCTTGCTCACGCAGTAGTTGAAGTTGATCGGCATAGTGCGGCGAACGCTGGCCGTCGGGAGCGACGAACCCGGACTGACCGGGTGCCGCCACTTCATAGCCTTGTGCGCCCGCCCCCGTGAACACGGTCATGTTGTTTTGAGTGCCCAGATTCATGCTCGGCGCGATGCGCTGAACTTCGGCCTCCAATGCCTGGGGTATGCCGAGAAAATTTTTGTGGGAGAAGGTGATGTTGGCCACACCGTGACGCCAGGCCGCAACCTGCGGGCCCTGCTCTTGCCTGAGCTGGGCCACGCTGCGGCGTAACGCCTCAAGCATCGACTCATCCACCTTGCGGCCCTTGAACAGGTCGTAGGGCAGCGTCTCGCCACGCTCCTCAGCCAACAGTGCGCGATATAGCACTTTGCTGCCCACACTGATGTTATGGCTACCTGGCGAACTTGCCCCCGGGGCACTGTAACCGCCATCTGTAAACCAGCCAGCCTGCTGATCCGGCAAGTGTTCATCGAACGTCAAGGTCAGCATATGCCCAAGCCAACGACGAAAGATCGCAGTTGCTGGCAGGTCATAGAAGCCATCGTTGTCGCTGTCCAGATCCTGGTAGTCCCAGGCTGTCAACGCTTGGGCGACTTCGCCGAACTCACGCGGATGGCGCTGGGCAAGTGCCAGCAGACGCGGCGTAAAATAACGCGCATTGGGGTCTTCGAACGCCGCCTGCATCATCAGCGACCAAGCCTGGTCCGCAGAGAAATCAGCCTGCCGGTCCAGGCGCCGGGTCAGCACCTCCAGCCGATCCGCCGCGCCCCAGGAATACCACCACTGATCCGGCGCGGGGAAACCTTCGGCAGGTCGGTTGTTCCAGTTGGCGATGTAGCCGCTTTTCGGGTTGTATACCTGCGGGTTGCTGGCGAAAGGCATGAACTCTTGCCATTCGTAGTCGCCGTTACCCGGCATAGGCAGGCGACTGTCGTGCCCAGCCTTGCGCACTGGATAACGCCCACCCAAGGCATAACCGATATTGCCTCGCTTGTCGGCGTAGTACCAATTGACATTGATGGCGGACTGCTCCACCTGCGTCAGCCACTGCTCATGATTGCTGGCCTTCGCGATCTTGCTCCAGGCTAACAGCGTTGCCAGTTCCTGCCCCTCCCAGCCCCGTCGCCGGGCATATGCCACGCCCCGCTCCGGAAGATGCTCGAACACCGCCCCCTGAATGCTGCGATAGACCGTCAAGGGTTCCGGCGCCTGATCCTTGATTGCAATCAGCTCCACCCGTTGCTCAAAATCCCGATAGGCTCCCTCGTACCAGTACTGGTGCGGATTTTTTGGATTGAGTTGCAACCGGTAGACATCGACGTTATCGCCGGCTCCCCAGGTGCTGCCCCAGCTAATCTGCGAATTATGACCGAACTGGACCATCGGATAACCGAACGGACTATTGCCCACCACATCGTATCCCGCACCATGAAGACCAATCGAATAGGTATAGGCCGGCTGGAAAAAACCGAACTGCGGGCCATTGATCAAAATTGACCGGGCATCGCGACTTTTGCCCGCCCCCAACACAATGATGTTGCTGAACCCGCGATCAGCGCTTGCCGGGCTGACCGAGTGCGTGTCGAGAAACAGCGGAGCCGGCTCCAGCGCCTGCTGATCCTGACTTGCAACCACGGCCCCCACTCGCCGGGACGGGTCCCACTCACCCTGGCCGATGGTACCGGGTGCTTGTGGATCGTCAGTAGCCAACAGCATCTCGAACAAGGCCCTGCCCTGATCCGCTCCATGCTTTTCGATCAACCCGGCCAGCAAGTTCTGATTGTCCAACTCAGTGTTGTAGTCGCCGAAGCGGTTGATCATCGAGCCCACAAAGACCATGGCAACGTCATAGGCGGTCCAGGGCTTGGGCTGGAAATCATGGACCACGAACTGCTGCGCCAGCCGTTGCTGCGGATTCAGGTCGACCTCCCGCAACCAGCGATTGATGCCATCGGCGTAGCCAGTGAGTATCTGCAAGTCTTCAGGCGGCAAGCGTGCGAGCTGGTCAGCAATGGACTGGGGTGAGTAAAGCCTGCGAATACCCCGATCAAACGCCAAATACTCCTCACCCAAAACCTCGGCCACCCTGCCCTGCGTTGTGCGCCGAGACATTTCCAGCTGGAACAGGCGATCCTGGGCAATAGCGTATCCATAACCGTGGAACAAACCATAAACGCTGCTTGCGTAAACATGAGGAGTACCGAAAGCATCCCGCTTTATCTCAATCTTTTCCCCCTCGGGCTGATTGCCATGTTGGCATCCCGAGAGACCGATACTTGCCACCAGCAAGCAGCTTGCTGCAATTACAGTACGCATCTCAATCTCTTTTCTGATACACAAAATAACTTATTAGTTAATTAATAGTATCAACACAAGCAACAGGAGATAGCCTGCAAAGTTTTGCCGGGCGTTACATGACTCCCGGCAGAGTCAGCTATAGTTCAACTGCTCCGCAGGAAGTGTGAGTGGCCGTAAGTATTCGGAGCCTTCTATTTTCATGGAGGATGAATAATGAGCGTTTCTGTCATCTGGGACTGGGCCCGCTCGGCCGGGCTTTCCAATAGCGAAACCATCGCAGAACTATTGCGCCGGTCACGGCACTACCGCCATCCCGACTCGGCACAAATTGCCTACCCCTACACGGTTGAAACACCGCTTGGCTTCCTGCCACCGGGCAACCACCGAATCGCTATCGTTGGCGCCGGTGCGGCCGGCATTGCTGCCTTGTACGAGCTGTCGCGCCTGGCCGCACAATTGGAAGCGAGTGACCAAGTCACCGTGGACCTGTACGACAGTGATCCCGACCATTTCCTCGCACCTCGACCGGTAAACGATATTGCCGTACGCAATCGAAAAGCCGGCCGGGTCAGTGCAGCACGTGTTTCGGTCGACGGAACCGACCGTACGGTCTACGAAGTCGGCGCCATGCGTTTTCCGGAAATCGCCGGGCTTACCTGGCACTACGCGAGCCAGGTGTTCGACCCCCAAGCCCTGGTCAAGGTTTTCCCCAACCCCGGAAAGGTCCCTACCGAATTCGTGTTTGCCGATCGGGTTGATCGCTATGGCAATAATCAATGGCAGGATCCGGACTCTCCTACTCGACGAGTCTTCGAAGTAGTCCTCAAGTACTTTCCGGGCAAAACCCTGGCGGATGATCCCAATGGAAGCTCGCTTTTCAAGATTGGTGGGTTCGACCCCGCCGAAGTAGCAAAACGCCTCGCTTCGCAAAACACTTCGGAAGCCGATCTGCTGCAAATTTCTGCTGACTGGAAAGACTTCGTGCGTGAGCATGACCATACGACGCTGGCAGGTGCCGTCCGGAAAGTCATGGTCCACGCCAGCGCTCAAGGCGAATTGCCTTTGCTGCCAGGCCTGGATGAACAAGGCACCATCGACCATTGCGTGGAACTGTTCGGGCGGTTCGGCTTTGGCACCGGAGGCTTCAAGCCCCTTTTCAACATCTCCCTGGTCGAGATGATGCGGCTCGTACTCTGGGACTACAGCAATGAGTACACCCTGCCCGTCGAAGAAAATGTCGATTTCATCCGTGCGCTGCATGAGCGCGCCCTGCAGACGGGCGCAAGCAAGCTGGTGGTGAATTTCAACAACGGCCGGGTTTGCGACTGTCACCACTTCAATCCGCCGCACAGTGGAACGCCGCGCAGGGCAAAATTGTGGTACTACGACCACGACTTGGCGCTGCAGGAAAATGAGTATGACTTCGTCATTCTCGCCATGCCCCAGGATCAACTAGCACCGCTGATTCGCCGCAGTGGACATTCGCCCGCCGGGAAATTCCACACCCGGGTTGGAGATGCGCAGCTTGGACTGGCCACCAGCACAGCCGTGCAGGTTTTCCCGGCCCTGCAACTGAGTCGCACGACTACGGCCCCGACCGAACGCATTGTCAGTGCCATCGGCCAACTGCACATGACCCGATCTTCCAAGGTCTTCGGTGTCATCCGCAACGCCGACAGCAGCGCCCCCGAAGTACCGCAGTTCAACGGAGCGCCAATTCAGGCCGTGGTCAGTGATTCGGGTCTGGCAGCCAGCTATATCGTGCCCAGCACACTGGACGGGCAGCCCTATTCGAGCTTTCTTGCCAGTTACACCTGGGATGATGACTCAACCCGACTACAACAGGACTATGCCCAATACCCGCAAAACCCCGGTAACGAAGCCGATCAGGGCAGTGCTCACTACATGTTCCAGACCATGATCAACCGGGTCGACCATGATGTGTTCGATCCGCAATCGCAAACCTATCGACGCTGGTGGTTCGGCACTTTGCTCAGCAAGGTTCAGACGAAAAATCGCTTCGTCTATGACTGGACCACCCACCGCAGCGCAGGCGGATTCAAACTGGATATGACGGGCGACCACTACCAAAGCAACTTGTGTTTTCGCTATCACACCCATGCCCAAAGCGCCGAATTGGACAACCGGTTCTTCATCGCCTGTGACAGCTACAGCCATCTGGGTGGCTGGCTGGAAGGCGCGTTCATGAGCGCGATCAACGCAGTCGCCGGGATCGTGGTCGCGGCAAATGGCGGACGGGTGGCGACCTTGAATCCACAAGCACAGAAACTGTTCACAACCCTCACGCCCATTACCTGACCAGCAAATCGCAGGCAAAGAAAAACCCGGCCGAGGCCGGGTTTTTCTACAGCGTCAGGCTAATTACTTAGCTTGAGCTTCTACTTGTGCTTCTACGCGACGGTTTACAGCGCGGCCAGCGTCAGTTGCGTTGTCGGCAACTGGGCGGGTTTCGCCGTAGCCAACCGAATCAACACGGGTGGATTCAACACCATACTGCTGAGTCAGAACGTCTTTCACGGCGTTTGCACGACGCTCGGACAGTTTCTGGTTGTAAGCGTCAGGACCGACGGAGTCAGTGTGACCTTCAACAGTAGTAGTGGTCGATGGGTACTGCTTCATGAAATCAGCCAGGTTTTTGATATCGCCGTAGCTGTTTTCCTTCACAACCGACTTGTCGAAGTCGAACTTGACGTCCAGCTCGACACGTACGACTTCAGCAACCGCTGGGCAGCCGTCAGCGTCAACGGTCACGTTGGCTGGGGTGTCAGGGCACTTGTCGACGTTGTCGCACACGCCATCGTTGTCGCTATCGGCGCAGACTTCAGCCACTGGAGCTGGAGCTGGCTTGGAGCCGCCACCGAAGTTCAGACCGATACCGACGCTAGGGTTCCACTCGGTGTTGCCCTGGTCGATGTTGTAGTTCGCTTCAACACCAGCACGGGCGTAGAAGTTTTCGGTGAAATACAGCTTGGCACCGCCGCCCAGGTTGGCGAAGGTCGAACGGTCACGGCTGTTCGAACCAAACTGGTCGATGCTCTGGTCCGCAAAACCTGCGGAGATGTACGGACGGATCAGGTCGCCTGGAGCGTTGAAGTGATACAGAGCATCCAGGGACGTGGTAGCGCCCTTGACGTTCTGGTTATCATTGGTCACAGCGTTGTGAACTTCGTCGTACGACAGGCGCAGTTCGGTGTCGTCGGTCAGGAAGTAGCCGATCGAGCCGCCAGGGTTTGTGCCGTCATTTTGGAAGTTACGGGTGCTGTCGTAGTACTCCTTCTTGACATACCCTTCCACCTCGACTGCGCCTTGGCCTTGTGCCAGAGCGCCGAACGAAGTTGCGGCTACAAGAGAACCAATGGC
>RCUU01001463.1_pt1 | contig 11237 bp, 10 predicted proteins | sample 2166211 | NCBI WGS metagenome assembly RCUU01 (sample SAMN09932620, study PRJNA488358) | compost metagenome | feature: garden; material: soil; isolation source: compost soil in phenylacetic acid-enriched culture | place: Germany: Experimental Botanical Garden Goettingen | collected 2016-01-27
GGTAGGCGTGCAGGCACCGGCGGTCAGCGTCGAAACCCACCTGGCCAACGGCCTGTCGGGGAAGTTGCGCCCGGTGCAGAGCGGCGGCGGCAGCAGGTTTTCGAAATAGCTGCAAAAATTCGGACTAGATACGACTAGTTAGAACGCTGCAACATCCACATCAAGCTGAATACCACCTTGACCATTTTAAAAATGGCAGTCAGGCAAAAAGCTAGCGGCCTATAACTTTAGGATCCGCCTGCTCCACCAAATCCTCCACAGAGGTAACCGCTGAGCACGAGATTGCCAAAGGTAGATTCTCATCTATCAAACGCCCCGATACTTTTAATGAATAGAAACTCTTCAATAAACCAAAAAATTTAGACTGATTGTGGCTTGCCTGATCATTTGACAAATATCGTTGGATGGCAAAGATCAGATGTGTCAGTTCGGGACAGCGCCGCGAGCGCGCCGTCAAATGAATTTAAGCGATCTGTCGTAGCCTTCCAGTCGGCCAGACGGTGATACGCATTGATGAACCAACTAAGGTTTCCACACAAATTTCCGAATGCCGAGTTAATCTGCATAACATCACCGAACATAATGGCCCCGGAGAAGAACCTCGGCACTGCCAGCAGGCTGCTGAGAATCAATGAAAGCTGGCTGTAACTCTCGGTAAAGAGAGAGAGGCGCATCTTCACTCGGATGGTGCGGCGCATGTTTGCTAGGCTCACATCGAGTTTTTCGCTAATGCGCTCCTTCTCGCAGTTTCGGCCTATAGAATCTCCCTGGACGAAGGAGCCGTCACGAAAGCGGAAAAGAAAATAGCGAAGATCGGCTTCGGAACGCTGCTGGTTGTTGCTCAATGACACCAGCTTGAAACCAATTTTTTGACTGATATAAGTTCCCAGCAGGGCATATATTATGGCAGCCCAGAACATGTAGGCTGGAATATCCACGCCCCACAACAGCGCGTCGCCAGAGATGCCAATCAGCACGATGCTGAAGGACACAACGCTGACTAATGTGTAGAGCAGACCACAGGCAAGATCGATGGTCTCGAATGTAAATTTGTTGATGTCCTCTGCAATCCGCTGGTCAGGGTTATCCACGCGGTGTTCAACATGCTTCGGTCGCTCGGATTCAACGATCCATGCCGAGAGGTAGTAGTTAGTCAGCCAGCGTCGCCAGCGGAGGGCGAACACGTCAACTAGATATGTGATAACTACAGAGCGGACGACGGAGAACAGAATGATCCCGAGAAACACTAGCACCAGAACGTAGAATCGCTGTGAGTCGAGTTCCTGAATCGCGTTGTAGAAATGCTTGTACCATTCGTTTATTGCTAGAGAAGTCGCCACGGCGAGCAGAGAAAGGATAAACAATACTATTAACGAGCACCAAGCAAATGTTTTCTCCTCGCCCCGCCAATACAGCGATAGCACGTAGAACGTTTTGTGATAAAACGAAGGGATACCAAGGACTTCCTGCTCCTTGTCCGGCATGTTCGCACTCATCAGGACCTCGCAGTTTATCTTATTTATTCGGCCATTTTTATAGTACTTAAATTGCGCGCTCTAAGATGTATTTCATAACGTCCAGAAGCCAAGCCGCCCCAGACTTGCTGCCAGCCTCAATCGAGCCACATGCCAATTATTTAAGGTCCTGATGTTTTGCTGTTCGGCGCTTGCATAGGCAGTTGTGGCATTAAGTAGTTCGGTCATGCTTCCTACGCCCGACCGGTATCGACCCTGCACAACTTGTAATGCTTGGACAGCTTGCTCTACCCACTTTTTGGTGGTTTCAAGTGCTTGCGTCTCAACGACCAAAGCCTGATAGCTGGCCCATAGTTCCAAGGCAATGCGCTGCTCGACTTCCGCCAGCTCCGCTTTGCTGGCATCGACTCGGGCTCGGGCGCTACGTACTTGGTAAGTGCGCTCGAACCCTTCGAACAAGGGGATATCGATTTGCAATCCGACACTGTTATCGCGAATGCGGCTATCTCCGTAGTAAGCTGCGGACTGTTGGGCCTGCGCATACGAAACAGACGCAACAAAAGAAATACTGGGACGACCCGCAGCTTCCTGCTGCTTGACCGTCGCTTTAGCCGCTTCCAGCTTGGCTCTGGCAGCGATAAGTAACGGATGTCCCTCGCTAGCCTGCGCAAGCAACGCTTCGACGTCATCGACAAAGTTCCTATCAGGAACCCTCGCCAGACCAGCGGTCAAAGTAATCGGTGTTTCCGGTGGCAAGCCCATGCGCAGCGCAATCTGCCCTTGAGCACTGCGCACCACCCCTTGCTCACGGACTTCGCTCAGCATGGCTTGGGTATACGCTGTTTGCGCCTGCAGGCAATCGGACAAAGCCGCCGCCCCGGCTTCATATTTGGCGCTGGCGTCTTTCAGATTTTCTGCCGCGAGCGCAGTAACCTGTTGCGCCGCGCGTTGGCTATCCTGTGCTGCCAGGGTGTAGTAATACAGTTGGGCTACTTGCATGAATGTCTGTTGCAGTTGGCTGTCTTTGGAAGCATTAGCGGCGACCAACAGCTGATGGGCATTGCGCAGGGTCGCCTCTCGCCGGCCAAAGTCGAACAATACCCAACTCAGGTTCAGACGATTCTCAAGCCGCCGCTGGTACCCTTCGGTGGAGTAATCCTCCATCTGTTTATAATTGGTGTGATTGCGTGCAAAAGTGATCGCCGAACTGGCACCAAGCCTAGGCAAGTACGCTGACCGGGCCACTCCTACCTGTGCAGCGAGAGCCCTCGCCTCAGCCCATGCCTGTCGTGTTAGCGGGTCGTGACAAAGAACCTCCTCGATCACTACTCCTAGGCTCAACGGCGGACGAGTCGGGATTTCATTGCATGGTCTAGACGTGAGATGGCCTTCAGGAAGCCAGTCAGCAAAATCTCCTTGTTTGCTCCGCAGGACATCCCTTGCGATCGCACCACCAGCCCAGACACAGGCCAACGTCAGCAGCACACCGGCAATAGCTGCACGAATCATGCTGCGCCTACTTCGTCGGTAGGCTGCTTTTCCATTACCCTACAGTCCTGAACAATCCGCCCCCCTTCGAGACGAATCACACGGTCCGCTGAAGCGATCGTCTCCGCTCGGTGAGCGATGATGATCCGAGTCACATCCAAGGCTTTTATCGCTAAATTTACGCGTTCCTCGCAGCCTGAATCTAAATGGCTGGTAGCCTCATCGAGAATCAGTATGTCGGGGCGTTTGTACAGGGCTCTTGCTAGTAGCAAGCGTTGTTTCTGCCCACCGGACAAAACGGTGCCCATATCGCCTACAAGCGTGTTGTAGCCCATCGACATCGCCAATATGTCCTCATGCATTGAAGCATTTCTGGCGCACTCCATGGCCCAGTTCAGATCAGGACTAGGCTCGAAGAAGGTGATGTTTTCCATCAGCGAGCCGGCGAAAAGGCAATCATCCTGCAGTACCGTGCCGATCCTGCTGCGCCAGATATCAATATGGAGGTGACGCTGGTCGCTCTCGCCCATGTAGATATGCCCCATTGTAGGTTGCAGTATCCCAAGCATCAGGTTGACCAGCGTGCTCTTTCCGCATCCCGAAGCACCAGTGATTGCGATGGATTGTCCTGGAGAGATATTCAGGTCGACTCCATCGAGCACCCAAGGTTCTTGATCCGAATAGCGATATCGCAAACCTTGGATGCTGATATCGAGCGCAGTCGGTGTCCAAGCAGTCATAGCCAGACTATTGTGCGTCTCCTCGGGGGGATGCAGTACGATGTCAGCCAAGCGCTCGCCTTGGAGACGCAGCATGTGCAACTCGAACAAGTGATCCACAAGACTGGCCACGCGGCCGACGAACTGTCCTTTGTAAGCCATGAAGGCCATCAGCACGCCGACACTGAACTTGTTGTCCAAAACCAAGGAGGCGCCAAATCCGATGGCAAGAAGGTTTTCAAGGCCGAAGATCAAACTGTTGAATTGGGCGTAAAGCAACTGCAGCTTCTGGGTGCGCAATCCCGCGTTGATCTGCGTCACCAACAGGCCGAGCCAGGTCGCACGACGCTCGTTCTGACGCTGAAACAACTTCAGCGTACGCATGCCCCGCAGCGTTTCCAGAAAATGGCTGTCTACTCGTGCGGCATGGACGATTTGCTCCTCGCTAGCCCGCCGAAGGGGTTGGTACCAGACCCAGCGTATTAAAATGTATAGTGCCATCGCTAGCACCGCGATCATGGCTAGCAGCGGGCTGTAGACTAACATCAGGATCAGGGTAGCTAGGCTCATTAGCCCATCGAGGATTGTGGAAAAGAAGGTAGCCGTCAGGGTCTGTTGTATTTTACCCACTGAGCCGAAACGCGAGACTACATCCCCTAAGTGACGTTTTTCAAAGTAGTGGATGGGCAGACGCAACAAGTGACTAAAGACGTTTGCCTGCCATTGCACGCCTAAAAGAGTGCTGATATATATTGTTACCCAATCCCGGACAAGGCTGACGACCTGCTTCATCAGCAAGAGCAGGGCGAAGCCGATCATGAGAGTGGCTAAAAGGTCACGATCCAAAGTTACGAGCACATTGTCGATAGTCCACTGTAGTAAAAAGGGGCTGACCAGCGAGAAAACCTCGAGCGCAAGAGCCAGAAGTAGCACTTGCCCTAGCGCCCGATAAAGCCCACTAACATGGCCCATCATGTGTATCAACCCGATCCGGGTCGGCGGCGATTGCTGCTGAAAGTCACTTTCGGGCCAGACCTCCATGGCAACACCTGTGAATCCCTTACTAACCTCGTTCAGACTCAGTTGACGAACACCTTGGGCGGGGTCGTGCAGAGTTAAGCGCTGACCATCGACAGCCTTCAATACTACGAAATGGTTGAAATTCCAGTGCAGCACACAAGGTAGTTTTAGTTTGTCAAGTTCATTCAATTCAACTCTAACTGCTCGCGTTCCAAACTTCAGTCGGTCAGCGGTCTGAATCAGATGTTTGAGGGTCGACCCCTTGAGCGACACGCTATACCGACGACGTAATTCCATAAGTGTGATGTGATAGCCGTGGTAGTTGGCAATCATCGCCAGGCAAGCCAATCCGCATTCAGTCGCTTCCGTCTGCAGGACCAGTGATAAACGTCGCCCAAGGCGTAGGCTAATTGCGTCGAGATAGCTCATTTCTATTGGACCTACAGTTTGCCAGCCACGGTGTAAAGCGGCTCGAGCACCCACTCGTAAAGCTGACGTTTCTCTTGGAGAACATCCGCCTTAACCAACATGCCCGACTGCAATGGGTGGTGCTCCCCATAGGCAACCACTGACTGCTTATCGATATCTACGCGAATGCGATATATCTGCTCACCATCAGCCCCAAGCCCCGGCACACTTCCAGTCATGCTGCTGAGTTCGGTGACTGAAAGTGTAGAGCGGGAGATTGATCGAACATGCCCTTGGTATTGACCAAACTTCTGATAGGGGTAGGCTTCGTAGCGAAGTAACACTGTGTCGCCCGTTCGGATAAACCCGATGGCTCTACTTGGCACATAGAGTTCCGCTTGCAAGATGGAGTCGTTGGGTACGAGGCCCATTAGCAAGCGAGTGCTGTCAACAGTCTGACCAGGATCGGCGAGGATAGAAGTAGCGACTCCTGATTCAGGAGCAGTAATGAGCACTGAGCGCTTTGCTTCGCTTTCGATGAGTTCCTGTTCTACGGAGAATAATACACGACGAATACTAGACAGTTGATTTTCATGCAATGCCGGTAACCCAGAGAGCTCATTCTGCCGCTCGACCAACTGCTGGCGCAGCAATGTCATCTCGCGTATCAGGCCTTGCAGGGCCTGCCGTTCACCAAGCAACTGCGCCAGGCGTTGTTGCAGCTGATCCATCGAAATGTAGCCTTTGTCCATCAATCCTTGATAACGCTCAGCCGCATTGCCGGCCAAGACGACGAGTTGTTCCTGATTGCTTAATTGGTGCGCTAGTGTAGTTCGCTCCTGGTGCAGGCTTGCCAACTTGCTCTGCAGGCTTAGTCTATCCTCGGCCTGCAGCTGCTCTTGCTTGATGAGCTCCTCGTTCAACGAGCGACGACGTTGTGAAAGTTTCTCGCTGACACTGGCCTGCACTAGGCCGGAATCGCTGAAGCGTTCGCTGGATAATCTGAACAGTGGCGCACCTCGATCAACCTTCTGTCCTTCTTCGACAAAGCGCTCGAGCACAACACCATATTGTGGGGAGTGGACCCTGATCAACCCGGAAGAAGGGACAAGCTGCCCCGCTACTGTACTTCGTTTGGTATAGCTTCCATAAATGAAGAAGACCACTACCATCGTAGCGAGCAGCATCGCAATAAAAGTAAGCAGGCTGAACGAAACAGGACGAATCAGCACAATCTCACCGAGCCAGTTTATTCCCCGTGCGGAGATCGCTTCGGGCCGAAACAAAGACGCCTTGTCTGTCACTCACGCACCTCCACCTTTGGGAAGCCTCTCTAACACACTGCAATACAATTTATATTCAAATTCTTGTTGGATTCATTGGTTTCCATGCAAGCATGGATGGGCGCCGATAGCCTTCGGCGGCTAGCGCACTAGCCATTTTCAGCACACGCAAGGACATATTTTGAATATTACAGAGAGAGAGCGCGACGTCATGCTCCTAGTAGGCCAAGGCAAAACCAACAAACAGATAGGTCTTGATTTAGGCATTAGCCACAACACGGTAAGAGACCATGTTTCTTCGTTATTCAAAAAGCTGAACGTGAAGAGCAGAACCGAACTTGCGATTCTCCTAGCTACATCAGCCATCCAACAGCCAGCGCATGCAAAATTAGCAGCAACCGAACCAATTCTGCCAAAAGAATAAATTTTGGCAACCCCTACGCCTGTAGGGTACCAATACGATGCGGTTTAGCTGTAGCTTAAAGAAGATGACTTCCGTCAAACGGTTTTTCATTGCACCTTGGTTTGGTGCAGACTAATAACAATTACGACCGTCACTTTATACATGACTATTTCAACTCGCAAGGTACTTGCCGACCTGCACGAAATTTTCCTGGATTTCGAATGTCAGCCAGTCGCAGGCTGCAAGGTAGTATTTCTCAATCCATCACTGCCCGGTCCGGGTTGCATGGCGACTTTGTGTGAGGCTTACAGCTATATGATAAAGCCTTCTGGACAGCGCGACGGTAATAGTGGACCAGCCAAGATATTCAAGGCAGAGCGCTATGGTGGCGATGGCATTCTGAACAATGGTGGTGGTGCGCGTTGCGGCTTCGACGGGATTTGGCAACTCAAAGGCCTAGGGGCCAATCCTTTAGTTGGACACGACGTCGACGCTGGCCATGGCGACGGCAATTTATCGCTCGTCACCGCATTTTATGAGACGATATGGGCCGAAATCATTCAAGCAGTGCTGCCCTATGGCGCTGCAAGATCCGTCGCTATTCTCGACACCGGGCTAAAGTACGAGACTATGCAGGGTCCGCAAAAGCGTGCCTTGCTCGTGCGCGAACCGGTAGTACGACCGGCACACTTCATTCGATCCATCTACTTCAAGCAGAAACGCCGGGATACTCTTGGGGAGGATGCACAGCGGGTTAAGGAGGCAATAAATAAACTTGTTGACTTCCTGCCCGACCCTATAAACTTGGACCAAGCCGAAAGTTTGCCAAAACGGCTAAAAAATGGGCTGATTGAACTCGCGGGCCGATATGCCAAGCAATTTGCTGCAGCGAGGGCCAAGCACATAATTCACTACAATGTCAGTGCCTCAAATGTCTCGATACAGGGCGGATGGCTGGATCTTAGTGGCGTCTGTCTTTTCACTGATTTCATCAACGGCGATCGGTTGAGCCTCGATCGGTTCAATAGAGAGTATCAGCCTGCTCTGCAAAGCATTCACAGCCTATGCTACTACCTTAGCAAATATGCTGTGGTAAGTGCCGATACATCCTTAGCACTATGGGAGGCTGCCGCAGTACATTTTAGGGATATGTACACACGTCACTTGCGTCTTTACCAAGCCTCCCAAGCGGGCTTCCCTCTGTGGCTATTGATCTGTTTAGAGAACACCACTGAATTTCAGGAGTTTAGCCGATGCCTTGACATCGTGCTACAGCTTGATAATTTTAGTGTTACTCCCATTTCCCATGAAAGCGGGTGGGAGGGCTACGTGCGCTGGACGTTTCGACTGTATCTGGAACTTCTGAACGGGTGCTCTAGGGATTCAGCGGAAGCTGAATTGTTATGGCTAGATTTGGGTGAACCAGAAGTTGACATGTTACGCATGTGTTATCGCCAACTCTTCGAAAAAATTTCACAGGCCGCGTGCGCACGAGGGATAAGCAGTCAGAACCTTTATCGTTGCATGGTGTTCAATGTTACCCGGCTGAACCATAGCCACCAGATGATGCATGACCTAAAGCCCCTCATTGAAGCTATCGATTGCTATGAAGAGAGTGAAAAAAAATCGGCTTTTCAGCGGTTGAATGATGATGCTGTTCTTGCAGCCAGGTTTAATCTGGGTAATGAACACAGTTTATCCGTTCCGTTCTGGCTATGCGAACAACAATCGATCTGGTTCGATCCACTGACCGGTATATTCATGCTGGAGGGAGCAGCGGCAGGAGCATTAACGGCATATGAATTATTGGCGCTGTCTAACAGACAGATTAATATTCGTAAAGCGCTCGACTTCTACCGCGGGGCCTGGAATGAAATACATGAAGAAACACTATGAATTGAGGAAAGCTTGTCTAAATCAAAAATTGAAGGACAGAGCTTCTGCATTGGGATACGCAGTGATGATAATGTCCAGATGCCATCGTTCCTCCAGTTTTCAAATACGGACGCTCCAGTACTGGCTGGCACCTGCAATCGAGCACGAACAAATACTATTCTTATACGATCGGACGTCCATTCCGATAGGTTTCGTGATATGGGCCCACTTGGCTCCCGACAGTGAACACCGATTGCTCTACGACCCCGCTTTTTTATTACATCCATCAGAATGGAATGAAGGAGGACGGACTTGGATCATTGACTTCTGCTTTCCTTGTGGCGCCATCAGGGAATCGTTGGCCATGTTAAAAATATTTTTCCTCGAGAGCGGCATCAAAAGCGTCTTCTGGGCACGGCGGCGAATTGATTACTCCATCAGGAAAGTCAGTGGTTTCAATATTGCAGGACCAGTGGGCGCGCGGTCCAAGATGACACCATGGAATCGCAGTGAAGGTGTGACTCTGTATTCATTGAAAAGACAAAATGACATTCGATGAGCTCTCAATGCTTAATGCCCTTTGGCGGTTTATTTGCGTCATTTCACCATACCCCCCTTTCGGCTAGGTACTACTGGCGTGTTAGCCTGCTTGCACTGTTCATATTGGTCGGCGATACGATCATGCTATGTCACACCGACAGAAAGCCATTGAGCTAGTCAATGTCGCGAAGCGCGATAGTAACCTTACCGCCGTACACTCTATCCACCGTAAGCACTCTGTTAAAGGCTTGCTTTGCTCGTCGAATAGGACAGCTGAATTGAGGCTAATAAAACTTTCAAGGATTGCGGCCGCCGGTTTCTATCGAACTGTTACTGACATGCACTGAAATAATTAACATGAATTATGCAACATGCTTTGCCACCTTATAAAAGTAAAATAGTTGCTCGCTGGCCTGCAAATCAAATTGAAATGCAAAATACAATTCCTGTGTGAACATTAATCTAAAATCACCATTTTCAATGGGAGGCTATTAAAGAATGCGAGACCTATCAGAAAAAGAGCTGTCTCAGATTTCCGGAGGCGACAAGGGCGATACATTTTTTGAAAATGTCGGTGCGACGCTGGGAGGAGCCTTAGGTGCAGCCATCGGATCGAGAACGCCAATTGGTGCAACGGGTGGTGCTGCAGTAGGTAGTGGCTTAGGCGCTATAGGAGGTGGAGCGGCTTACAATGCTGTCAAGGATGCTGCCAATGCTTGGGATCCTTCCGGATTTTCTGGAACATCATTCTTTCCGCAAACCAATGGTAGCTGAGTAGTCTGGTCGATCTGTGGCGCAAGCTTCTTGAGCCTAGCGCCACTATTAGGTAGTTATATTTATCGAAAAATCACATAGCCATTCAATGTGTCACGACGTGCAGAATTGGCAAAAAATGTGAGCCTGAAGAATTACGCCTATAAATTTACGATTAACGCACCATGGAAATAGACAATATGACCACCACGTTAAGTAGGCTGAAATTGCTAGCCCAGCTCAAGTATGACCCGATGAAGGCCTTAGCCCTTTGTGAGAAACTAATCGTGGCTTTTTTGACGATACTAGTATTTTTTTATTTATTAGGAATTTTCGGTCTTGTCCGCGATCTCTTATTTGGAGCCGCAGGCAGTGGGACTTTGGGTTTCTTAGCAGTGGCCATGAAGAAAATGTATTACGACAATGCATTTTCAAAACTTGAATTGCCAGCCGAAATAGAACTTAGCTCGATAGAGAGCGGCCTGTTAAAAATGGGTTTTTGTAAAAATAAGAGCGGAGGATTCTCGAGAAAGGAAAATAAATTCAGCATGCTCCATCAATGCAAAAGTGAAATTATACATATTGAACCTGGCAAAGATACGATGCGTATAAGCGGGCCATACGAAGGCCTGCAAAACATCTATAAGATATTTTGCAGTTAAGTGCCTCGGAGTGGCTCTCCACAGAAAAGGGCCGAATTTTTATCATCAGACTTGAGCACGAGTGCCATAGCAGAAGCTAGCTTGCGACTGATGGGGCTGTGCTCCGGTACCGAAACGCATTAACCAGATGAGCGCGGTGTTCGGTGCGGCCAAGCCGTAATGAGCTCATTCGTTCGTCAACCTCCGGCGCTAACACGATGAAATGGCCGGGGCACAACGGCGTATATCATCAAGCAGATCACGTTCCAGATTTCCTTTCTCAACCGCTACAGGTGTGCCGAACACCGCAAGCTCCGGCGCAAGGCAATTTGCCCATAAAACTAAGCCATAGCTGGTACCTGCGTAAAATCTATTGGATCCATTTTTGCCGAAGCGCATGAAAGCTCAAGGAAAACCCCTGCCCTGAAAAACCACGACGCACACTTGTTGCACCTGCCATGGCAGCACTGGCTATTCTTTGCCCAGCCGCAGGAAGCGGCATTTTCCAGCAACAACGGAGTGTTCATGTCTCTAGCCCTCGTCCACAGCCGCGCCCAGGTAGGCGTGCAGGCACCGGCGGTCAGCGTCGAAACCCACCTGGCCAACGGCCTGCCTCATCTCACCCTGGTCGG
>RCUU01001464.1_pt1 | contig 11235 bp, 9 predicted proteins | sample 2166211 | NCBI WGS metagenome assembly RCUU01 (sample SAMN09932620, study PRJNA488358) | compost metagenome | feature: garden; material: soil; isolation source: compost soil in phenylacetic acid-enriched culture | place: Germany: Experimental Botanical Garden Goettingen | collected 2016-01-27
AGGTGGGATTGTCGTTGCTATCCGTCAGGAAATGAATCTTCCGGTGAAACTGGTCGGCCTGGGCGAGAAAATGGAGGATTTGCAGCCGTTTGATTCCACACAATTCGTGCACGCTCTTTTTGCCGGCATGATTGAAGAAGAAGAGCAGAACGAAGGGCAGGAATAACCTGAATCTTTATGAATTAGCTAAAGAATATGAGTTTTGATGCCAAGAGCGGCCATGCCTCTTTAATAGAAGCAACGGCCGCTCTTTTTTACGGAAAATATAATAAAAAATCAACATATGAAAAATTCATAATAGTACTGCTTGTCAACTCTCCCGCATACAATTCTATGTATTCCTCAAATGCATGTCCCTGATCTGCACTTTCTAGAGAAAGGAAGCGATTCCACGATGGCATGATGGGTTATAAACTCCATTTTGCTGTTATATATATTGACATGAACATTATCATTTACGTATTATTAATGTATAATTTAATATTTTCGCAATTATTTTCAGAAAATCAAGCTAGCTTGTCAACAAACTTCACACATTATATTGATCCGAAAGGAGTCGGGCTCATGTCCAAACTTGATCCTCTGCCCGGGCTGTCTCCGTATCCACTGCAACATTTTTACGATGAAATGTATGCTGATGAACGGAGCATCCGGGCGCATTACAAACATGTGAACCGCATGTTTTCCGGGATGAGCCCCGAAGAGCTGCAGGGCAAACAGAAAATGATGCAGCGTCGGATGATGGAAGAGGGAATTACCTTTACGCTGTACAATCCTGCACAGGACCATCCTATGGAGCGTACGATTCCCTTTGATATGATTCCGCGGATTATCCCCAAAGGGGAGTGGGAGAGGCTGGAAGCAGGTATTGTTCAGCGGATTACAGCCTTGAATCTGTTCATACATGATATCTATCATGAGCAATACATTGTCAAAGACGGCATCGTGCCGCGCCGCATGATCATCTCCAATTGCTATTTCCGTCCGGAGATGTCCGGCCTGCGGGTACCCGGCGGTGCCTACGTAACAACCTCCGGGATTGACCTGATCCGTCATCACGACGGGGAATATTATGTGCTTGAAGACAATTTGCGGACACCTTCAGGGTTTTCCTACCTATTTAAAGGCAGATCCCTGATGAACCAGCTGTTTCCCGAACTGTCTTTGGCCAGCTCCATCCGGGATGTAGACCACAGCTTGAACCGGTTTCTCTCTGTACTGCGCAGTCTTTCACCGTCCCGGACGAAGGACCCGGTCATTGCACTGCTGACTCCGGGAGAATACAACTCCGCTTACTATGAGCATGCTTTTCTTGCCCAGCAAATGGGAATCCACTTGGTAGAAGGCCGGGACTTAGTTGCCCAGGATCACAAGGTGTATTTGAAGGAAATGAACGGGCTGCGGCGCGTGGATGTATTGTACCGCAGATTGGATGATGATTTCATCGATCCGCTGGCTTTTCAGCCGAATTCGCTCCTGGGTGTTGCCGGGCTCATGAATGCTTACAGGGCAGGGAACATTGCCATTGCCAATGCACCGGGAACCGGCGTTGCAGATGACAAAGCGATGTACGTCTATGTTCCGGATATGATCCGGTATTATCTGAACGAGGAGCCGATCCTGGGGAACGTCCCTACTTATCTGCTGTCCAGGGAGCAGGAACGCCAGTATGTATTAGATAACCTGCAGGAGATGGTAGTCAAGGAAACTTCGTTGTCCGGCGGATATGGCATGCTGATCGGCAGCGAGGCAACCAAGGACGAACTGGCAGATTTCCGGCTCAAAATCCTTGCCGATCCGGCCCGTTACATTGCCCAGCCGATAATGTCTCTGTCGAGAGCTCCGGTCCTCTCCGGAGGCAGCATGACGCCTCGCCACATCGACCTGCGGGCATTTGTGCTGATGGGTGCGGACCGCAAGCCTCATGTTATTCCAGGAGGGCTGACCCGGGTCGCCATGAAGGAAGGATCGCTGGTGGTCAACTCCTCACAGGGCGGGGGTGTAAAGGATACCTGGGTAATGGCTTAATGTACAGAATCTCGCTTCAAAAATCAACAAAGTGCGGCATCAATACGTAAAACAAAGGAGTGGCTACGATGCTGAATCGCAATGCGGAAGCTTTGTTTTGGATTGGCCGGTACATTGAGCGGGCAGAAAATCACGCACGGCTGATCGATGTTCATTATCATATTCAACAGGAAGAGGATTTTCAGGCTGAGGGCCATAAATGGTCAAGATTGATCGATGCGCTGGGTGTCCGGAATGAATATCAACAGCAGTTTGACAGCTTCTGCGAGCAGGATGTCTTGTCCTTTATTACCCTTGACCTTGGGAATTCCAATTCATTGTTCTCTTGTGTCCATCAGGCCAGAAATAACCTCCGCACCCTGCGGCAGCACCTTCCCAGCGAGCTGTGGGATATCGTCAACAGCTTCAACCTGTGGCTTGGAGAGCAGTCGGTGGCGGACATTACGAGCGGTCCCCATCAGTTCTACCAGCATGTCAAAGAGCGTGCAGCCATGTTCCTCGGTGCGGAGCAGTCCGTGATGCTGCGGGGCAATGAATGGCGGTTCATTGAGAGCGGGCGGTTCCTGGAACGGGCAGAGAATACAACCCGGATCCTGCAGGCAGTTACGGTATCCTGCAAGTCCAAGGATATCAGCGCGGTCTACACCCAGCTTCAGGCGGTGCTCAAATCAGTGAGCGGATACCAGGCCTTCCGGCGGTATTATGCGGATGCGATGTCGCCGGAGAGCATACTGGAGTTCCTGATCGTGAATGCCTATTTTCCCCGTTCGATCCGCTTCTCATTCCACAAGCTGGAAGAGCATTTAGCGAAGCTGCAGCTGGATTCTTCCGAGAAAGGCTCCGGACACGAACGGGTAATCCGCCAGGCCGGCAAGATTAAGGCCGAGCTTGATTATATGGAAAAGGAAGAGATGTACGGCGATCTTGTGGAGGATGTATTGCAATCATTGATGGTATCCTGCCAGAAACTCGGCAAAACGATGGAAGGCGCCTTTTTTCGCCGTGAAGGAGTGTCCGTATGAAAATTCAAATCGATCATACGACGACGTACAGCTACCCGGAGCCGGTTACGGACAGTGTCAATGAGATCCGTCTGACGCCGCGCACCAATTACCGGCAATCCTGCTACCATCATGAGGTAGAAGTATATCCAGCAGCGAATCTGCTTACGTATGAGGATTTTTTTGGCAACCGGGTTCATGCTTATTCTGTGAACAAACCGCATACAGAGATGGTGATCCACACCAAAGCAACTGTGGTTACGCTGGATAAGGCGCAAGGCTTGGAACTGCCGCATATCCCGCTGGAGGAGCAGGTGAAGCTGCTGAATGATGAGAAGTTCCAGAACCGGTATGTAGAGTTCATTCTGCCTACCCGTTATACGGAAGTGACACCTGAGCTCGTTGAATTTGCTTCGCAGCATCCGTTTGATGAAGCGGAGGATATGTACGAATGGACCAAAAAGCTGTCTTCGACGATCTACGAGCAGTTTACGTATGACCCCGAAGCCACAAGTGTTAATACTACCGTCAAAAAAGCGCTGAAGCTCAAACGCGGCGTATGTCAGGATTATGCGCATCTGATGATCGCAGTCTGCCGTAGTGTCGGGCTGCCTTCCCGGTATGTCAGCGGATATCATTTTGTCGGTGACCTTCAGGGCGGCAACGCCGATTTCGAACAGGCTTCACATGCCTGGGTAGAGACGCATATTCCCGGCACCGGCTGGCTGGGATTTGATCCGACGAATAACGTGGAAGTGAACTGGCGGTATATCAAGCTGGGACATGGCAGGGACTATAAAGATATCGTTCCAGTAAAAGGAGTATACCGTGGTGTATCCGGGACGTTGACGGTCAAAGTGGATGTGCGCAAGCTGGAGAATTAAATGGATGAAGGAGAGGCCTCGCGGAAGCGGGGCTTTTTTGAAAATATAAGAAAGTATAAGTTTCACGCTATACTTTTTCCTTATATTACCTGCTGAAACGGATACCGACTATTATGGACGGCGTAGCCGTTTCTACTTGGCATGCTTGCATCAAGTTTGTGCAAATTTTGCACAGGTTGATTATAATCAGGGCTTGTTTGGGTAATCTTGAAACAGAGCCACCATATTGAACGAAAAGGAAAGGGAGTGTACATATGAGCCCAAATATAACGAAAAAGAAGCGTTTCCTCGGTAAAACAGCCATTATTACAGGAGCGGGCTCTGGAATCGGCAGAGCAACGGCGATTCAGATGGCCCGTGAAGGTGCGAATGTGGCCTTGTTTGATCTGGTGAATGAACGTACCTCCGTTCTGGAACAAAAGCTGAATAAGTTTCGCAAGGACTGTGCGCTCGCCATTGATGTGGATACCTCGGATGCCGAGCGTATGGAAGAGGCGGTACGCAGAACGGTTGAGTATTTCGGCGGACTGGATATTGTTTTTGCCAATGCCGGAATTAATGGTGCGGTTGGGCCGATTGAGGAGCTAAGTCTGAGTGATTGGGAGCGTACGATGTCCGTGAACCTGACCGGTACCTTCCTGACGCTGAAATACAGCATTCCGCATCTCAAGGAAAAAGGCAAAGGCAGCATCATCATCACGAGCTCCATCAACGGCAACAGCCGTTTCGCCAGCTTTGGCTGGTCTCCGTACAGCACCACCAAGGCGGGACAGGTTGCTTTTGCCAAGATGGCCGCGCTGGAGCTGGCGAAGTTCAAAATCCGTGTCAACGTCATCTGTCCGGGAGCCATCTCCACCAATATTGATGAGAGCACAGAATTCAATGAGGAAGTCGAAACGATTGTGATCCCTATTGAGTTCCCGGAAGGTGCTCAGCCGCTCGCTGACGGACCCGGCAAGCCGGAGAATGTAGCCGATCTGGTCTCTTTTCTCGCCTCGGACGACTCGATTCATATTACCGGAGCGCAGATCGTGATCGACGGCGCCGAATCACTTCTATCTTAATACAGTGGTTCTTAGCATCCGCTGAGGGCTGCAGGGGAGTGGAATTAATTCAAGCGAATTTCACTGTAAGAGCAGGAGTTACCCGGTTAGAACGAACAAACAGACGCTGCAGACAACCCTATATTGATCAATCAAACGGCTGTACTGTCCTGTGAAGGACGGCGCAGCTGTTTTTTGTTCTGAATTGGGTGATTAAGTAATACCGAAAAATGTGGATATCTTGGAAGCTGCAAATGATACAGGTGGTGCAGGAGTGATGGAGTCCCATCTGCGGAGTGAAACGGACAGAGAAGCCCCTATTTTACGAAAAAGCCTGCTTTTCAGGATGATTCGGACTCAGGAGCCGCTATATCCTTCGTTTGAGCCCAGAATGAGGGGAAGTAGATCGAATAACAGATTCTCTGTCCGTTTGACCCGCAGAATTGCTTAATCCGCCCCGATAACTGATCTCCTGTCCGCATCACTCGGGGATAGATCGGGAAGGGACCCCATAATGTCCGCAGAGGGAGCCAGGCAACAATTGCACGGTTAACTATGCATGTCCAAACCACGCCAAATATGCGACAAGCTTGCAGGCCATCCAACAATGTGCGCCCTAAGCAAGCCAAATGACTCTAATCTTGTCTTTTGTACAACAATTCGGGCCTCGAAAGATCCAAGTTTTTATTTACCAGCCTGGGTGAATTCGACCGATTTATAAACAAACTAATTAGATGATTGTAAAATAACAAACAAAATGATAATATGTCTATATAATAAATCATGAATTGGGTGATCGCGTTGGCTGAAGGCAATGAATCGGTTAGCATTTCGGAAAAATTCTGGAATGCCTCCATTAGTGAACTGAAGCAGGGATATCGTTATGAGATGAAGGAACAATCTGGTTTTTATACATGCCTTGTATGCGGAGAGGAATTTGAAAAGGGAGTAATCTACAAGGAAGACAACCGTTATTATGAAGCCGGGAAATACGCAGCTCTTCATGTGGAACACGCACATGGCGGAATGTTCAACTGGCTGCTGGGGCTGGACAAGAAGCTTACCGGATTGACGGAGCTGCAGAAGGGGCTGCTCAATGCATTTCGGCACAGCCTGAGTGATGGAGAAGCTGCCAAGGAGCTCGGAATCGGCAGTACCTCCACGGTGCGCAATCACCGGTTTACTTTGCGGGAAAAGGTGAAGCAGGCGAAGCTGTTTCTTGCCGTGATGGAGCTTGCCGGAGAAAAGCCGGGGGCTGCCTCGCCTTTTGTCAGCATTCCGCGTTCCGCAGCTATGGTTGACGAGCGGTTTGCGATTACCGAAGAAGAGAATACAGAGATCCTGAGCGCTTATTTTAAGCAGGGACTGGAAGGTCCACTCGCGGAGTTCCCCAAAAAGCAGAAGCGTAAAGCCGCTATTCTCCGGCAATTGATTAAGCGTTTTGAAACAGGCCGGAATTACACGGAGAAGCAGGTGAACACAATCTTAGAGGAAGCTTACCCGGATTATGTCACGCTGCGGCGCTATCTGATCGATTACGGGCTGCTGGACCGTGAGCCTGACGGAAGCAGCTACTGGGTTAAATTATAAATGCAGAGGAGAATATGAATCATGGAGAAGTCTAAACGTAAAGAGCTGGCTTATAACTACGCACATTCCCACCGGCCGATGGGGGTGTACCGGATCGTCAATACCAGAAATGATAAGGCCTATGTAGGCAGCAGCCTGAATCTGGATGGGGTCTGGAACAAGCATAAATTCATGCTGGATATCGGAAATCACGACAATAAAGGGCTTCAGGCCGACTGGAAGGAATATGGAGAGAAGGCGTTTGTTTTTGAAATTCTGGAGCAGATCAAGCCTGAGGAGGATTTTGTGGCAGAAGTCTCCGAGCTCGCCAAATACCGCAAGCTGCTGCCTGATATGGAGAATAAATGGCTGGAGCAGCTGTCGCCTTACGGGGAGCGGGGATATCTGAAGAAGAAATGAGATGCCATTATCCATCGGCAGGTGATTTACCTCATTCCCTGTGCTAAACTATAAGCAAAACTGCAACATTCTGGGCTGGTTTGCTGTATTCAGGTTGCCTTCCGGCAGAGGGGGAAAGTGGTGTTATGTCTATATTATCCTGGCTTGCGGAACAGAGGATTCAGGAGGCTATGCGGAGTGGCGAGTTCGATGAGCTGCCGGGACATGGCAAACCGCTGGAGCTGGAGGATCTGTCCGGCGTGCCGGAAGAGCTGCGGATGTCCTTCAAAATCATGAAAAACGCCGGCCTGCTCCCTGAAGAAGTCATGCTCCGGAAGGAGTGTGTGACACTGGAGCAAATGCTGGCGGCCTGTCATAGCAGCGGCGCTGCCGCTGAGGGTGAAAGGAAAGAGCTGGAATCCAGGCTCACGCTGAAAAGGCTTCGCCTCCAGGAGCTTATGCGGCAGCGCGGATATGAGAACAGCAGCGCGTTCACCGATTATGGAGACAAGATTCAGGCACAGCTCACCCGTGAAGAATAATAGATGAAGAGAGTCATCCGGTCCGGAAGGGCCGGGCGGCTCTCTTTTTGTATGGAGAAAGCTTGAAATTTAATAGGGTTTCGCCCATCATATTAGAGATACCATCCTAACAAGTTATGGAGAGATTAAATGAAACAGCTTCCGATTACACAGGTGCTTCCTGACCTGAAAACCATATTGAATACCTCCACCGCTGCCGTTCTGATTGCCGAGCCGGGTGCGGGAAAGACGACGGGAGTCCCTCCTGCTTTTTTGGATGAGCCTTGGATGGCTGGCAAAACCATATTAATGCTGGAGCCCAGAAGGCTTGCTGCCCGCTCGGCGGCGAGTTACATGGCTTCCTCTATAGGCGAAAATGTGGGGCAAACGGTAGGATACCGTATGCGCAATGACACCAAGGTTGGCAAAAATACACGTATTGTGGTTGTTACTGAAGGCGTGTTAACCCGAATGCTGCAAAGTGATCCGTCGCTTGGCGATGTGGGACTTGTGATTTTTGACGAGTTCCATGAACGCAGCCTCCATGCCGACCTGGGGCTTGCGCTAACGCTGGAAGCACAGGCTGTGCTGCGCGACGATCTGCGGATTCTGATCATGTCAGCGACGCTGGACAGCACACGGGTCGCAGCTATGCTTGGAGGAGCCCCTGTAGTGGATTGCCCGGGCCGGACCTATCCGGTAGAAACGTTTTATCTCCCAGGCTCCGGAGACAGGCAGCTGGAGCAATCGGCAGCCGCAGCGGTCCGCCGGGCGCTTGGCGAGCAGCCGGGCGATGTGCTGGTTTTTCTGCCCGGCGAGCGTGAAATCCGGCGCACAGAGCGTGAACTGGAGAGTGGCATTCTCCCTCCGGCTACGGTACTTCGTCCGCTCTACGGGCAGCTGCCGCAGGCGCAGCAGGATGCTGCGGTCGCAGCTTCTGTACCGGGTGAACGCAAGGTCGTCCTGGCCACTTCCATCGCCGAGACCAGCTTGACGATCGAAGGAATACGGACTGTAATTGATACAGGTCTGCGGCGGACTCAGGTATTCTCGCCGCGCACGGGCATGCCCCGGCTGACGACGGTGCCGGTGTCCAAGGCTTCGGCCGACCAGCGGCGGGGCCGTGCAGGACGCACCGCGCCGGGGGTATGCTACCGGCTGTGGAGCCGGGAGGAGCATGCCCGTCTTCCGGATGACAGTGTGCCGGAAATTATGGAGACCGACCTGGCGCAGCTCGCCCTGGAGCTGGCGCTGTGGGGCGCGCCTGCCCCGGGGGCGCTGCTCTGGCTGGACGCGCCGCCTGCTGCGCCCTATGCGCAGGCCACGGCGCTGCTGCGCCAGCTCGGCGCGCTGGACGCCGGCGGCGCCATTACGCCGCACGGCCGCCGCATGGCCGCGCTGGGCGCGCACCCGCGCATCGCGCACATGCTGCTGCGCGCGGCAGAGCTTGGAGCGGCGCCGCTCGCCTGCCGGCTGGCGGCGCTGCTCCAGGAGCGGGACCTCTTGCGGGGTCCCGCGTCGATGGACAGCGACCTCACGCTGCGCGTGGAGGCGCTGCTCAGGTACGAGCGCTCCGCTGCAGACAGCGGCGGAGCGGACCCGGCGGCTCTGCGCGCGGTGCAGCGCGAGAGCCGGAGCTTCCTGGCGCAGCTGCAGGCCGCGCCGGGGGTGCTGCCGGACAACATCAGCCTCACCGGGCTGCTGTTGTCCTTCGCCTACCCCGACCGGATCGGGCAGAAGCGCGGCGATGGCGCGTTTCTGCTCTCGGGTGGCCGGGGGGCGGCCATGAAGGAAGGGCAGCCGCTGACGCGTTCGCCCTATATAGTGGCGGCCGGCATTGATGACCGCGCCGGCCAGAGCCGGATTATGCTTGCCGCAGACCTGCCTGAGGCAGACCTGCTGAAGCATCATGGAGACAACTTGCTGGAAGAACGCGAAGTCTACTGGGACAAAGAGAGCGGAAGTGTCCAGGCCCGCAGGCGGACCCTGCTGGGTGCTTTGATCTTGAAGGAGACTTCGCATGAACGGCCCACTGCGGAAGAGACGGAAGAGGTGCTGCTTCGCGTAATCGCTGAGGAAGGGCTGGCTCTGCTGCCTTGGGACAAAGGAACGGTGCAGCTCCGCCAGCGTATGGAATTCCTGCATGGCCTGCAGGCGGATTTTCCGGATGTGTCGGAAGAGGCCCTGCTCGCTTCCCTTCAGGAATGGCTGCAGCCCTTTATTCAGGGTATGCGCAATCTGCGCGATCTGCAGCGGGTGCCGGTGTCCAGAGCGCTGGAAGGATTGCTGGATTGGAACAGCCGGCAGCTTCTGGAGAGGGAAGCGCCGACACATATTACTGTTCCCAGCGGTTCGCGGATTCCGGTGGATTACAGCAACCCCGGAGCCCCGGTGCTCGCAGTTAGGCTTCAGGAGATGTTCGGCCAAGTGGATACACCCCGGATCGGGGGAGGCAAGGCAGCCGTTCTGCTTCATCTGCTTTCTCCAGCAAGAAGACCGGTGCAGGTGACGGCGGATCTGGCCAGCTTTTGGCGGAGCACGTACTTTGATGTCAAAAAGGATCTGAAAGGCCGCTATCCCAAACATTATTGGCCGGATGATCCACTGCAGGCTGCCCCGACCAGCCGGACCCGCCCGGCAAAATAAGAACTGGTACCGTGATCCGCCGGGATTCTGCTGAAAATGCTTACTCCCTGTTTGGCAAAGCTCTGATCGGGTAATAATGTAGCGAACGACAATTACGAAGGAGGGCTTCATGTGACCGACAAAATCGTAGGTGTATTCGACACAGAACAAGAAGCGACCAGAGCAATTGAAGGACTGCAGCGGCAGGGTGTAAGCAATGATGAAATCTCAGTAATTACTCGTGACCGGGATGAACTCAAAAATATATCAGAGGATACAGGAACCATGGCTCCAGAAGGTGTTGCAACCGGTGCGGCGACCGGAGGAGTAGTCGGCGGGATCACCGGACTGCTTGCCGGGATTGGAGCATTGGCTATTCCGGGGATAGGTCCAATTCTGGCGGCTGGTCCTATTGTCGCTACACTGACCGGGGCAGCAATCGGGGCCGGTGCGGGGGGACTCGTTGGCGGATTGATTGGACTCGGCATCCCAGAGGATGAAGCGAAAGAATATGAAGGCTATGTGGACAGCGGCAAAATCCTCGTGCTGGTGGACGACAACGGACGCGGGCGCGATATACACAGTGTATTCCGGGGCAACCGCTCCCTCAATGCCAGCAGGTATGACACCATGTATGGCGACAGTACGCTGAATGATCCCATTACTGACCGGGGTGCAACCAATCCTGATGTAATCAGAGATAACACTACGGTTGGCAATGCCATGGGCAACAGAGGAGCCATGAACGCAGACACCGACCCGGACCGTTACAACGGCAGCCGGATGTAAAGTCTATGTGGGCTCAATGAAGCCATGAGGCTTATAGGAGCGACTATAATCAAAAGACTGCATTTCAGTGATATCTGAGATGCAGTCTTTTTTAGTGTTCAGGGAAGTTATGAATTTTCACTAACACATGCGGGATCTGATTTGTGGGTTCTAATTTGCAGAAGGAACGGAGGAATCAGAAGGCAGTTGGTCGATCGTGAGGGCTGCCGGGGAGTGAAGTGGAATTAGTAAACTTAAATGTGCTAAAAAAGCGTGCCATAGAGGTATTAGTGGGAATTAGTAGAGTTAATTTAAGCGAATTGACCTCTCAGAGTGTGAAATGGGGGGATTAGCTATCCTTTTTCCAACTAACGCTTGCCGGGATACGGAATGGGGA
>RCUU01001468.1_pt1 | contig 11221 bp, 12 predicted proteins | sample 2166211 | NCBI WGS metagenome assembly RCUU01 (sample SAMN09932620, study PRJNA488358) | compost metagenome | feature: garden; material: soil; isolation source: compost soil in phenylacetic acid-enriched culture | place: Germany: Experimental Botanical Garden Goettingen | collected 2016-01-27
GATTCGTTGATTGCTGAAGTAGAGAGTGTCAGGCAGAAAATGAAGGGCGGTATGGTGCCTGCCGTTCCTGTACCAAGATACAAAGACGGAAGAATTCATACAGAGGCACAGACTGCTTATGCAGCATATTTAAGTAAAATGCATATTTGTGGTGTAGCTGTGTGGTCGCATACCGGCAGAGGGCTTCATTTAAGTGAAGAGGAGCGCTTCGACATATTTCGTGCTTGGAAATCAACACTGAATAAAGATAAGTTAATCATTGCAGGCGCAGGCGCTAAATTCGATTCCTGTCTATCGTTTGATAAACGAGCTGCCGAATGGAGGAGGGAAGCGATTGAAATGGCCCGGCAGGCTGTGGATTTAGGGAGTGATGCTCTGCTTGTTTTTCCGCCAGTTATTTATAGAGAGCTGCCTAGTGTCGCACGGGACAGGCATATTGTTGAGTATCACGGTGAATTGGCTGAATTGGGCTTACCGCTTGTTTTATTCTATTTATATGAAGCAGGGGGCGGCATGGAATATACTGATGAGGTGCTTAAGGAGCTGCTTTCACTTTCATCAACGGTAGGCATCAAAATGGCTTCGCTCGACAGTGTGATGAGCTTACAGCAAGTGTCAACACTCGTCAGCAAAGAATTTCCTGATCGGCTGCTTATTACAGGGGAGGACCGAATGTTCGGGTATTCGCTTATGCGTGGAGCCAACAGCTCGCTGATGGGATTAGGCGCTGCTTATCCAAACATCCAGCATGCTTTAATAAATTCGTATCGGGATCAGGATTATGAGCGGTTTATGGAGCTGTCCTTGCGAATAGATAACTATGCGGAAGCAACTTTTACAGAGCCGATGGATAAGTATATTTTGAGGATGCTATGGTGTCTTGTATGTGCAGGAGTTATTCCGCGAGAAGCCGCTTATGACATCGCAGGGCATGAAATGAGTGAAGAAGAAATAGAGAAGCTCCGTGATACAATTCAACGCAATCGGCTATATTAATGAAATCTTAATTGTTGGAAAAAAAAGCATAGTAGTTCATAATAGAATTGTGGAAGTTAACCCATCACAAGGAGGATCTCATTCAATGCCTAACAATTTGCAGGATACAGTCACATTAAACAACGGAGTTCATATGCCATGGTTTGGCCTTGGCGTATTTAAAGCAACGGAAGGTAATGAAGTGATCGATGCGGTGAAGGCTGCCATTCGGGCGGGGTACCGCAGCATTGATACTGCAGCAGCATACGGCAATGAGGAAGGCGTAGGACAAGCAGTTAGAGAAGCGATGGAGGAAAACGGATTAACGCGAGAGCAATTGTTCATTACTTCCAAGGTATGGAACAGCGAGCAGGGCTATGAAACAACGCTGAAGGCTTTTGAAACCAGCATGAACAAGCTTAACCTTGAATATATTGATTTGTTCCTGGTTCATTGGCCTGTAAAAGGCAAATATAATGATACGTGGCGTGCTCTTGAAAAGGTGTATAAAGATGGGAAAGTCCATGCGATTGGCGTCAGCAATTTTCAGGTTCATCATTTGGAGGACCTGCTCGGCAATGCCGAAATTATACCGGCTGTCAATCAGGTGGAATTCCATCCGCAATTGTCACAACCGGAGGTGCTTCCTTATTGCCGCACCAAAGGGATTCAGCTAGAGGCTTGGTCTCCGCTTGGTCAAGGAAACCTGCTGAAGCATGAAATTTTGAACTCTATCGGAAGAAAATACGGCAAAACAGCTGCTCAAGTGATTTTGCGCTGGGATTTACAAATGAGTGTTGTAACCATACCAAAATCGGTGACTGAATCACGCATTATCGAAAACGCGAACATTTTTGACTTTGAATTAACGGAAGAAGACATGGTCGCAATTAGTAGCATTAATGAAAATAAACGCTTTGGATCTGACCCGGATAATTTTAACTTCTAATCATCATTCATTATTATAGACAGAAAATTTGGAGAGATGTAAATGAACCATACTGCTGCAGCCAAGTCAGCTTCTCCGGCTTTAACGGTGTATCCGATACTGTTTGCCATCAGTATCGTGCATCTGCTGAATGATACGATGCAGTCAGCTATTCCGGCACTTTTTCCTGTGCTGAGAGAATCGTTGAGCTTGTCGTATGGCCAGATTGGCTGGATTTCTTTTGCGATGAATATTACAGCTTCGGTGTTTCAGCCGCTGGTTGGTCTATATTCCGATGTTCGACCAAGACCTTATATTTTACCACTCGGTGTCTGCTTTACGCTGATCGGAATCGTTCTGCTGGCCTATGCGCCGTTTTATGCTTTTATACTTGTAGCTGTAACTTCGATTGGACTTGGCTCGTCGATATTTCATCCTGAATCCTCGCGTGTGGCTTATTTGGCAGCGGGGGACCGAAGAGGGCTGGCTCAGTCGATTTTTCAGGTAGGCGGGAACATAGGAACCTCGCTTGGGCCGCTTATGTCAGCAATCATTTTCATACCATTAGGCCAACGCAGTGTCGTATGGTTCTCCATTGCGGCTATAGTTGCGATCCTGATTCAATTTTTTGTTGCGAGATGGTATGGAGCACAGAATGCGAGGCTTAAGGCAAAACGTCCTGCGGCTAAAAAGGTTTCCGGTGAGTCCGTCGCAAGATCCGGGCTAAGCAAGAGGAAGGTAGGTATTGCAATTACAATCCTTATTCTGCTGCTGTTCTCCAAAAACGTATACCAGATCAGCATTTCCAGCTTCTATTCCTTTTTTCTGATGGATCACTACGGGGTTGCTATGGAAACAGCACAATGGTATGTGTTCGCGTTTTTGGCTGCTGCGGCAGTCGGGACATTTTTTGGCGGTCCGGCTGCGGACAAGTACGGACGCAAAAATATAATCTGGATATCAATATTAGGTGCTGCGCCCTTTTCATTGCTGCTGCCGTATGCCAATATGTTTTGGTCTATCGTATTGGTCATACTGGCCGGGTTCATTATGTCCTCTTCATTCGCCATTATTGTCGTGTATGCCCAGGAATTGCTTCCGGGTAAGGTAGGGCTTGTATCGGGACTGTTCTTTGGACTGTCGTTTGGCTTAGGTGGCCTCGGGTCAGCGATTCTCGGCAACTTTGCGGATCAGTCAGGTATAGCGGCAATTATGCAGATATGCTCCTATTTACCATTAATCGGTTTACTGACGGTTTTTCTTCCGAAGGATGAGGCGCTGCAAAATTAACATAATGGAGCGGCTGCTCTGCTTTAGAAACAAAGAACACCAGCAGGCTTATGCCAAGCTGGTGTTCTTTGTTTGATTTAAATTAGTAAACTGTATAGTTGCTTCCGTAATTATTATCCCAGTAGGTTGATCCGGCAGTGGTGTATGAAATGGCATATTTGACTTCAGAAGCCCCAGGTACACTGAAGCTGAACGTAAATATATCGACAGTATCAAAATTGTTAGCGCTGGAGGAATAGGTTGCATAGCCTTCATTCGTCGTAGCCCAATTGTCAGTAGTATATACAATTTTTACCGTTTTGGTCGGGTTAATGTTCTTCACATATACCGCGCCGCTGAAGGCTCCGCTGTTCAAATCGTCATAAGCCCGCAGAACATTTGGTTTACCCAGAATAACAGAGCTTAATGAGTGGTTGCTTCGTTCGTTGTAGTAATTCGAGCCTCCATTATTATCCCAGTAGGTATTGCCGTTTACCTCGTATTTGATAGCGAATCTGATAGAGGTAAGATCCTTTAATTCGGGATGGTCCGTTGTCAGCGCACTTGTCGAAATGTCAAAGTTCCATTTTTCATGAGTAGAATCGGTTGGACCCGCATATTGCGCGGACGTGTCGTACCAAGTAACATTATCAGTGCTATAATGAACCGTAACATTTTTGGAGTATCCCAGGTTTTCGACCTCTATGTTACCGCTAAAGCTAACATAGCCGAATTTATACGCATAAATTAACGAGTCAATCAATCTCACTTCATTCCCGGCCGCTGATGCTGATCCAATGAATGAAATCGTGGAAATAATGGCAGACAACATGAATAACGTAAGCATTCTCTTCATTTTTTTCATAGTACACTCCTCTTTCTTTGTAATTTGATAAACCAACAGTATGATTTTCTACAAATTAAGCTATGAATAATGATGAAGAACCCACTAACATATTCTTGCTTGTCTACACCTCCTTCATATGAAATAAAATAGCTTGGAATGATGAATCTTGTTGAAGGTTGTTACATACACAATATAAACAATAAGGTAAAATATGTAAATATGAACAAAGTAATATATTCATAGATCAATAGTCCTATTACCTATGACTTTTGTCGTGAGATATATTTATCAGCAACAGAGAGAAGGGGATGAGAGCGTTTATGCCTAATAATAAAATAATGAAAAGCTTGTTGGATGATTTGCGCTGTGCAGCGTCTTTAGAACTATCGCAAGCCTGCATAGCCGCAGGATAATTCAGAAAAAGTTTATACTATATAAAAGTTGAACTAAAGAAAAGGACGGGAAAGGCGAGAGTGCAAAATGATTCTGGAAAAGCGAAGCGGTCGCCTTTGTTCCCGGATTTCTACTGTGTTTGAATGTAGTCCAATCCTGGAAATCCGGGAACAACAGCGATTGAAAGAACATTTTACACGGCTGTCTTATGCGTTCAATCATGAGTTCAACTGATATAGTATGATAAAATCAGGAGGAGCTATGGTATTTGTACGGCAGTTGTTTCGATTCGGTTATATGCAGGCATTGTGCTGCATTTTTCCGGTCGTCATATTTGGAACGTTAGGTTTGACTAAACTGGTAGAAATCCCTGGATTACCGAGATATGATCTGATCCTGATCATGTGTCTGCTGGCTCAGATTGGTATGGTTGTATTCAAGCTGGAGACGCTGGATGAGCTCAAGGTCATCTGTCTTTTTCACTTGATTGGCCTGGCCCTGGAATTGTTTAAGGTTCACATGGGTTCATGGTCATATCCGGAGGAGGGATGGAGTAAAATATTCGGTGTGCCATTGTACAGCGGATTTATGTATGCGAGCGTTGCAAGCTATATTTGCCAGGCTTGGCGCAGATTTGATTTGCAAATCACAGGCTGGCCCAGATCCGTATGGACGATGATGATTAGTGGGGCGATTTACGCTAATTTTTTTACTCATCATTTCATTGGAGATTACCGTTGGATTCTGACAGGGCTGCTGGTTATTGTTTTTATTCGGACTAAGGTTCATTTTACGCTGAACGAGAAAACCTACTGGATGCCCCTGACTCTATCGTTTCTTTTAATTGGCTTCTTCATCTGGGTCGCAGAAAATATATCTACATTTCTCGGTGCCTGGAGCTATCCCGATCAGGAGCATGTGTGGAGAATTGTCCACATCGGCAAAATCAGCTCATGGTTTCTGCTCGTTGTTATCAGCGTGATTATCGTTGCGCAGTTAAAGCATGTCAAAAAGGGACTGACGAGCAATCGTCAGCAACCATCCAATCCTCAAAAAGATTCATAGGAGAGTCGATGAGATGAATAAATCCAAAGGTTATCTGTATTATTTATTGTGGATGATAGGTGCACTGCTGCTGCTTTATTACGGGAACAAGTTTTTGACTTTTATGGATTCCAAGGTTAATGAGTTCTACAAAATGGAGTATAGCTTGATTGGGAACATTGCCTATGCGTTTGTTATCGGGATCTATTTAAGCCTGCTCAATGGCTTGCCGGGCCGTCGGAAGTTTTTCAGACCCTTGTTTTTTTTCGTGTTTATACCGAGCTTTATCCTGATGATATATCCGATTTTGGGGATTTATTTCGAAGTACCGAATTTTTCCCAGTATCTTGATCTAGTCATCCTGCATGAAGGATACTTTTTCTTCACTATGCTGTGCGGCTTATCCTTCATGAAAAGCTTGTTTGGCAGTCGGTAATTTCATATTAATGAATGAGGTGAGACGATGGGTAAAGTGCTGGTACTCGGGGGTACTCGTTATTTTGGCAAAAGATTAGTAAACCGTCTGCTTGAGCAAGGAGTCCACGAAATAACCGTTGCCACACGGGGCTTAAATAAGGTGGACTTCAAGGGTAATGTGGAGCATTTGATACTTGATCGCAAAGAGGAGAAGGCATTATTAGAGGCAGCCCGTTCAAGAACATGGGACATTGTGTTTGATAACATTTGTTACTCGCCGGATGAAGCATTGGCAGCAACAAGCGCGTTTGATGGTTATGCGGGAAGATATGTGATGACGTCTACGTTAAGTGTATATGATTTTGGAAAATCGCCTCTGCTTGAGTCCGATTTCAACCCTTATGAATATGAGCTGAAAACGGGAAGCGCTAAGGATTATAGCTATGGCGAGTGCAAAAGACTTGCAGAAGCAGCTTTTTTCCAGAGAGCCAGCTTCCCGGTCAGTGCGATGCGTATACCAATTGTGCTTGGGCCGGATGATTATACCCGCAGGCTTCATTTTCATGTAGAACGCGTGATGAAGGGGATTCCTATAGGCATCCCGAACTTGGCCGCGGAAATGTCTTATATTACATCCGAAGAGACGGCAAACTTTATGCATTGGCTTGGAGAATCCTCAATTACGGGTCCGATTAACGCCAGCTCAAACGGGATGCTCTCGATGCGAGGCTTGTTAGACATGATTGAAGCTACCGTTAGCAAAAAAGCGATTGTGGTTGCTGAATCGAAGGAAGAGGATCAATCGCCGTTTGGTGTACCTGTCTCATGGGTGATGGATACGTCTGCAGCCAAAGAAGCCGGCTATCATTTTACAGCGCTGAGTGAATGGATGCCTGAATTAATTAAGCAAATCGCAGCAGATCAAGCCTAGGAGGGATGGTATGAGCCTGAATTTTGATAAGCTGACGGTCATTGTAACTGGAGCGGGTCACGGGATTGGCAAAGGCGTTGCCAAGGCATATGCCCGCGAGGGGGCTTCTGTTATCGTCGCGGATGTATCTGAGGAGACAGGGCGCGAAACGGTGAGGGATATAACGCAAGCCGGAGGCACTGCTATTTTCATCCGCTGTGATGTTCGGAAGGAAGAGGATATTCAGGTACTTATGGCACAGGCTGAACGTGAATTCGGCAAAATAGATATTTTGATCAATAACGCAGGTGTATCCACATTCAAGTCGCTCTTCGAGCTGAGTATCGATGAATGGGATGATGTGCTGAATACAAACGTGCGAAGCTGTTTTTTAGCCTCCAAAGAGGCTGCCAAATATATGAGGCTGAATGATCACGGAGGAGCTATAGTCAATATGGCGTCTACGAGGTCCATCATGTCGGAGCCTAACACGGAGGCGTATTCGGCGTCGAAGGGAGCAATCGTAGCCCTGAGCCATGCTTTAGCCGTTACTCTTGGTGAAGAGGGCATTCGTGTGAACTGCATCAGTCCGGGATGGATTGAAACGGGAAAATACGAGGCTTTACGCGACATTGACCATCAGCAGCACCCTGCAGGGCGAGTAGGAACACCCGAGGACATTGCCCGTGCTTGTCTGTATTTGACTCATCCGGGTAATGATTTTGTAACCGGCACTCACTTGATTGTTGACGGCGGGATGACGCGCAAAATGATCTATGAGGAGTGAATCAAACGTGGTGAGTGAGGATGATTAAGCTGGCTTTTTGGAAAAAGAATATTGCGAATGTTAATGCTGCAGCCAAGGTCAGGGACATCAAAAGCCAAAAATGCTCGCGCTGCGGTAAGGTCAAACGCATTTCCTTCTACGCAGATGAATATGGAGCAATAAAAGGGCTCTGCAAAGAGTGCAGGAAAGAGATCGAGAGCACGCGAGAATTGTATCCACTTTAAAAGGAGAATGCAGATGGGCTTGTTCGATAAATTCAAGAGAAAAAAAGAAATGGATCTTAGAGAAGTAAATTCTAAAGAAAATAAGGAAATAGATTCTCCTGTGGCGCAGGAGGAGAGGACGGGTCCGGTGCTAGGCTTTGTGCTGCTGGATCGGCCGCAGTATGATTGGAATTCCTTTATTGAAACCATGGCAAGAGATTGGGACATTGAAATTTCCGAGGCGACCCATGAGGAAAATTTGGTATTTGTGGTTGGGGAGATGATGGTAGCGTGCGCTTATATGCCGGTGCCTATTCCTGAGAGGGAGGTAGAGGACTGCTGCAAATATAATCTGATATGGCCTGAAGCGGAGCAGGTGGTGTCTGCGCAGCAGGCTCATGTTATCGTAACCGTTATGAATACAGCTGACCCGCTGGCGGCGCATGTGCTGTTTACTCAGGTGACGGCAAGCTTGTCAAAGTGGGAGCATGCGATTGCTTTCTACTCAGCCCCGCTGGTAGTGAGTGCGGATAATTATATTAGAGGCTCAGAAGTGTTCAAGGAAGACGATCTGCCAATACAGCTGTGGGTGTTCATCGGATTGTACACGCAGGATCAGAAGGTTTGCGCCTATACGGTGGGACTGAACAAATTTGGCAAGGACGAGATAGAAATCCTGAAATCCGAAGAAGGATTCAGTGAAGTGTTTGAGTTTATGCATGCGATTATTAGCTATGTCATTGGCTATCATGTAACTCTGATGGATGGTCAAACGATCGGATTTACAGCCGAGCAGAAGCTGCCGCTTACACGCTCCAAAGGGGTATCCGTTGAAGGGGACAGCATTAAAATCGGTTTTTAATGTTATCAGTACATATGTTTCGAACATGCGTTTGCTCGGGAAGGAATTCCCGGGCGGACGCTTTTTAAAATTTTTAGATAGTGTACCCAACAAATATAATTCATTGCTTATATAATTGAACGATTATATAATATCTTTATCTAATATACTATTGGAGAAAGGAGTACTCTGATTTGGATGAAATGATAATGGTCTTAAAGCTTCTTGCCGACCGGACAAGACTTACCATTTTGGCGATTTTAAAAGAGGGAGAATGCTGCGTTTGTGATTTAGTAGATTTGCTGCATACGACACAGCCGAATATAAGTCAGCATTTACGCAAATTAAAGGATGCAGGACTTGTTCAAGAGTCGAGAAGAGGACAATGGGCGTATTATTCACTTAGCGTGAATGATAGGCCTTATGTTCAGGCCGTAATGAGAGAGGTTATACTGCCTGACGAGATTTCTGTAAATTTGAAGAATAAATGCGCATCCAACGATTGCTGCAATTGAGGAAGAGGCGAATGAAGGCTTGGTTTATGCTGCGATAGCTATTTTTGTTCTTACTTTATTTTTCGTGATTTGGCAGCCAAAAGGACTAGGGATCGGATGGTCGGCAATGGGTGGGGCTGCTCTTGCCCTGTTGACCGGAGTTGTGAGCCTGACTGATGTGGCGGATGTAACCAAAATTGTATGGAACGCTACATTTGCTTTTGTTGCTATTATCATTATTTCGTTATTGCTGGACGAGATCGGATTTTTTGAATGGGCGGCTTTACATATGGCAGCTCTGGCCCGGGGAAACGGCAAGCTTATGTTTGTTTATGTCATTTTACTTGGTGCACTGGTATCGGCCTTATTTGCAAATGATGGGGGAGCGCTGATTCTGACTCCTATTGTATTGGCAATGGTTCGTGCGTTGAATTTCGATGATCAAAGAGTCCTACCCTTCATAATGGCGAGCGGGTTTATTGCGGATACCACCTCTTTGCCTCTCGTTGTTAGCAATTTGGTAAATATAGTATCTGCTGATTTTTTCGGGATTACTTTTTTGGACTATGCCGTGAAAATGATAGTACCGAACCTCTTCTCTCTAGGAGCAAGCCTGCTGGTTTTGTACCTGTTTTATCGCAAGCAAATTCCGCTCAGCTATGAAACGGGGCAGCTAAAAAGGCCAGAGGATGCGATCAAGGACCCCCGATTATTTCGTCTTGCCTGGGTGATTCTAGGACTTTTGCTTATTGCTTATTTATCAGCGGAGTTTATTAAAGTTCCAGTATCGGTGGCCGCCGGGGCAGTAGCCTTGCTATTTATTGCTTTCACCAGTAATAATTCGGCAATACAAACACGAAGAGTAATAAAAGATGCTCCCTGGTCCATCGTTGTTTTTTCAATAGGAATGTATGTGGTTGTATACGGTCTGCGCAATGTCGGATTGACGGATTCCCTTGGCTCGATCATTCAATGGTTTTCAGAGCACGGCGTTTATGCGGCTACGATAGGAATGGGGTTTCTTGCTGCTATCTTGTCGTCTGTTATGAACAATATGCCTACGGTCATGATCGATGCACTGGCGATTCATAGCACGCAAACTGAGGGCTTAGTGCGTGAAGCCTTAGTTTACGCTAACGTAATTGGTTCGGATCTGGGGCCTAAAATTACGCCAATCGGTTCATTAGCTACACTGCTGTGGCTTCATGTTTTATCGCGAAAGGGGATCAAGATTACGTGGGGACGGTATTTCAAGACCGGCATACTGCTTACCGTACCTACGCTGTTCATCACATTAACCGGCCTGTATGTATGGCTGGTGATGTTGTCATAGCCGGATAGTCCAACGTGGAAAATTGAAAGTATCTTTGGATTGTATGGAAATTTCACAAATATCTCAGGATTGAATACGAAGGAAGAGGATAGGTGAACATCAACATGGAGCGTAGAGCAGTTTACTTTTTGTGTACGGGAAATTCGTGCCGCAGTCAAATGGCGGACGGGCTTTTGACAGTATTAGGGGGAGAGCGCTTTGAGGTATGGAGTGCAGGCCTGGAAGCACATGGACTGAATCCGAGAGCTGTTCAGGTGATGCAGGAGATAGGAATCGACATTAGCGGAAATCGCTCGGAGGTTATTGATCCGGATAAATTACAGCGGGCTGATTATATCATAACCCTATGCGGGCATGCGGATGAGCATTGTCCGGTCGTCAACAACCCATCGTCAACAAGATGGCATTGGGGCTTTGACGACCCTGCGCAAGCTAAAGGGACTGAAGAGGAGATTTTAGAGCAGTTCCGTAAAGTTCGGGATGAGATCAAGGCTCGGATTGAACGGTTTGTGGTAACAGGGGAGTAAGGGGCAGGGGCAGTTCACAGAAATTCAGCGCATTGAGCAGTATAAATTGGAGAAGCCGCTCTTGTATTGAGTGGATTTAGTGCAATACTTCTGCACAATCCTCTTGGTCCCCTAAATAAATAGGAGTCCTCCCTACTATGAGGTGAATTCCTGCAAAAATACAACTTTTTGCTCTCAAGTCACGGTAAAGTGCTGAATTGTTGCAAAAATGCAGTTTTTTAAGCGCTTGTTGACCTGTTTTCTTTGAAATGGG
>RCUU01001470.1_pt1 | contig 11205 bp, 9 predicted proteins | sample 2166211 | NCBI WGS metagenome assembly RCUU01 (sample SAMN09932620, study PRJNA488358) | compost metagenome | feature: garden; material: soil; isolation source: compost soil in phenylacetic acid-enriched culture | place: Germany: Experimental Botanical Garden Goettingen | collected 2016-01-27
GGCCCGTACCATGGAGCCGCACTCCGCCTCGGCGCAGTTCTTCATCAACGCCTCCAACAACGACTTCCTCAACCACAGCGCCAAGAACACACAGGGCTGGGGTTACGCCGTGTTCGGCAAAGTGACCGAAGGCCAAGACGTCGTCGACAAGATCGAAGCCGTTTCCACCGGTTCCAAATCCGGCCACCAGGACGTGCCTAAAGAAGACGTGATCATCGAGAAAGCCGAGATCGTCTGAGTGATACTGCTGATCTCTGATCTGCACCTGCAAGAAGAACGCCCGGATATCACCCGGGCGTTTCTTGATCTGCTCGACGGCCGTGCGCGCCACGCCAAGGCCCTGTACATCCTTGGCGATTTCTTCGAAGCCTGGATCGGCGACGATGCCATGACGCCCTTCCAACAATCGATTTGCCAAGCCATGCGCCAGTTGAGCGACAGCGGTACGGCGATCTACCTGATGCACGGCAACCGTGATTTCCTGATTGGTCAGGATTTCTGCGATGCCGCCGGCTGCACCTTGCTGGCCGACCCGAGCGTGATCGAACTGGGCGGTGAGCAGGTATTGCTGATGCACGGCGACACACTGTGCACCCGGGACCTGGCCTACATGAAGCTGCGTCGTTACTTGCGCAACCCGTTGAGCCTGTGGATTTTGCGGCACCTGCCGCTGTCTTCGAGGCACAAGCTGGCGCGCAAGCTGCGCAGCGAAAGCCGCTCGCAGACCCGCATGAAGGCCACCGAGATCGTCGACGTCACGCCAGAGGAAGTGCCTAAGGTGATGGCGGCGCACGGTGTCAGGACGTTAGTGCATGGCCATACCCACCGGCCGGCGATTCACAAGCTGGTGGTGGACGGCCAGCCCGCACGGCGCATCGTGCTGGGGGACTGGGACCGCCGAGGTTGGACCCTGCAGGTTGACGAGCAGGGTTTTCAGCTGGCGCCGTTCGAGTTTTCTGCAAACGGATGACAACCGGCTTGTAGGAGCGCCCGGCGAGGCCGCTCCTACGACAACCGCCTCGGACAGAGGCTCAATGCTGGGCCACTGCCCCTTTATCCCCCTCACTGATCACATATTCACGATACTCGGGGTCCGCCTTGATCTGCGCCTCGGTAAACGGAATCACTGCCAGCTGCTTGGCCGAGAACGCCTTGGTCTGGTCATGGGCATGCGCCGAACCCGCCTCGCTCGACTGGGAGAACGCCAGCAGCCCCCGAGCCTGTGGGCCCTGATCGGTGAAGCTGACCAGTTGCAGGTAGCTGGTACCACTGACCACCAGGCGCTTGCCCGGCCCATGCGGCACGCTGTGGATCGCGTTATAGACCCCAAGCCCCTGCGGGCCACCCGGTACAGGCGTACCGTCAAGAGCCTGCTGCACCTGCCCCCACTGGCTGTCGCGCCCTACTCCGCTTTTACCCACCTGTTGCAAGGACGCCAAGGCCGCCTCGCGCAACAGCTTGCGCACCGCCGCCTGTTCGACCGCCAGGCCGCGCGGCGTGTGCTGCGGGTCCGCCGGGTCGAAGGCCACCCGCCAGCTTTCAGGGTGGGCCGCCAGGGCATTGAACATGTTCTCGAAATGCACCAGGCCAATGCCGCTGTCCAGGTCTGCCTTGCCGTTCCAGGCCAACAGGCTGTCACACACTGGCTGCAGGTCCGCTTCGGCTCCTTTGCACCACGCCAGCAGGTCCGGCAGCAGCAAGCTTGCGAGGTAGACTTCATCGTCCGTGACCATGCGCTGCAGGTCGTCGACGCCAAGCTTGGCGCTACCTTGCAGGCGGTTCAGGGCAAAACGCCCGCGCATGCCCAGCGGCTGGTCGTTGCGGCTGACCAGCGGTGAAAAACCGGTCAAGGGCTGCGCGGGGTTGGCCATCCAGGCGGGGTCGTTGGAATTCTGCACAAAGTCCTTGCGCTCAAGGCTGGGCAGCAATCGCGCCGGGAAGATCCCGGGCTGCGCGGCCTGCGCATCGACCTTCCACGCACAGCCACTGCGCGAGCCATCCAGCACCACCAGGCGCCCTGAGGCCTTCGGGTTGCTGCAGGTGCTCAGCAGTTGCTGGTCGACATAGGGCACCACCGACTGGTTCAGGTACAGCGCTTGGCCACCTTCATCCACGGCAAGCGTGTTGACCCAAGGGATGCCCTGCAACTGCTCCACCGAGCCCTTCAGCGCGTCCAGGCTGTCGGCCCGGTTGATGCGGTACCACTGCTGCAGCACCCGCGTATTGTCCAGGTTGGCGTCGCGCAGGCTGTAAGCGGCTTGCGCGTCCCAGTCCAGGCGCCCTGGCCACTGCACCACGGGCCCGAACTTCGAGCTGTAGACTTGGCGTTCGACCTGGCTCAAGGTGCCATCCTCGGCCTTGACCGTGACGCTGACAGCTTGGCGCATCAACGGCAGCGACTTGCCGTCGAGCAGGTAGCGGCTCGGGTCCTTCGGATCGAGCTGAAGACGGTAGAGCGTGAAATGGTTCGACGTGTCGACCGTGTGCGTCCAGGCCAGGTGGCGGTTGAAGCCGATGTTCACCACCGGCAAGCCTGGCAATGCAGCCCCCATCACGTCCAGCTGGCCCGGTATGGTCAGTTGCATCTGATAAAAGCGCATACCGCCCATCCACGGGAAATGCGGGTTGGCCAGCAACAGGCCACGGCCGTTGGCCGAGCGCTGCGACCCGACAGCCACCGCGTTGCTGCCTCGTTCCGAAGCGAAACGCGCCTGCCGAGCCAGCGCCGTGGCAAAACCGGCCGCCGCGCGTTGGCTGGTCAGCGAAGGGGGCTGCGCCCCTGCCAACGCCTCGACGAACTGGCCGACACCCCCTTCAGCCAACAGCCGGCGGGTCAACTTGACCAGGTCCTGGCTGGTGATCGGCCGCACCCAGTCCCCAGTCCCGCACTCTGGCGGCAAGCCTTGGCTGCGGCGCTCGGCCAAGGCGCGGTTGAAGCCACCTGCATAGCCGTCCAGCAGGTCACGCACCGGCGCTGGCTGAGCGTTTAGAAACGCACCCACGGCAGTCGGCGTGTTGAGCCAGGTGAAAAACAGGTCACTGGCCAGGTTGTCGCGTTGTTCGAAGGTCTTGGCCTTGGCACCAAAATAGCGCGACCGCTCGCCGCTCACCGTCAGCACCTCGTTGGCCAGCAGGCACAGGTTGTCCTGGGCATACGCATAACCAATGCCATAGCCCAGGCCGCGCTCATCCTTGGCCACGATGTGCGGCACCCCGAAGCTGGTACGGCGGATCTGCGCGCTGGCATCGGCGCTGGCGGGCTGCGCTTGCAAGGCAATGCTGAAGGCGACCAGGGCAGCGGCCAAGCTGGCACGGGTCATGGGACGCGAAATTGAGAACACGGGCACACCTCGGAGTCAGGGGTCATCCCGATCAGACGAATGGCTGAATGAAAATTTTACGTATTACAACGAGGTAGAACGTCTTGAACAGCAACAGGCAATTTTTTTGCGAGCGGGCTGCAGATTTTCCGTTCTCATTCGTCCTAGTAAGTGAGGCAACCACATTTCGGGTTAGTCCACGAAAAGGAGCATTCACATGTACAACCCGCAACCCTCAATGCAGGCCGGGCACATCCCGGGGAAGGCGCCCAAAGGACAGGACGCTTTCGCCGAGGAACGTGTTGGTAACGAACAGATTCGCGAGCTGCTGCGCACCTTTGGCCTGCGCACCAGTCTCATTCGGCTCAAAGTGATTGATGCCCTGCATGCGGCAGACCGCAATGGCCGCAGCATCGGCGTGCGTGGTGTGCACGCACAACTGGAACAACTGGATATCCCGCTGTCGTTCCTCAGTGTGCGCGAAGTACTCAAGCGGCTGTGCGCCGAAGGCGTCATCAACCTGGGCAGCGACAAATGCTACAGCCTCAACCCCCAGGCCCGCGCCGTGCTGGATCAAACCGCCCCCCGCTGAGCGTATGGCCGGCCACAGCTGGCCGGCCCGCACAGCTCAGCGCTTGACTTTGCGCCGCAGAATGCCGTTTATCACGACCACGACCACGGCAATGGCGATCGCCAGCATCTGGAAGGTCTGCTCACTGATCGTGCCTTGCTTTTGCAGGTGGGACAGGCCCAGCATTAGGCCCAGTACCACCAGGATGATCAGAAGTGAATATTTGAGGCGCTGCACGTGTGTCATCGAAGGTTCCTTGCAACATCAGGGGCAAATGGCTCGCAACGAGCCGCGGCAATGATACAACGCTCACCCGCACCAGCGCTGCATTTCCTGCTTAGCGTGGTGCCGTTCGCCTGAAAGCATGGGTCCTCATCGCCCGTGCCGGAGGCACCATGTACAGATCCATGCTGTTCGCATCCCTTGCCCTGACTTACCTCCCTGTCTACGCGCTGGACACTCGCCAGGCGCCCGCCGAGCAGTTGTTCAAGCTAGGCAGCGAACTGGCCGCCAACGCCGGCTCTAGCCAATGGCAGCAACTCTGGCAGCGCGCTCGCGAAGCCGGCTACCTGCAAGCCCGCACCGGTCAGGTTCATTTCACCGTGCCTGCATCGCTGCTGCCAGAGCTGGCCCGCCAGACCTTGGCGCAGGCCGATCAGGTTTACCCCGTGCAGCAGACCCGAGCACTTTATCGCCGTGACTTTCCCGATCGCACTGTAGGAAAGCGCGGCGAGCATGCGTTCAGTGCTCTGTGCCTGCTGGTCGACTGGCGCGCCCTGCCACAGGGCATGAGCACAACCCCCAAGGCCTACTTGAAAAGTGCCAGCCTGTTGAGCAGCTATCCGTGCGACTGAGGGTCCCCGCCCCCAACTTGCAAGCTATGAAGTGCGACAACGGAAAATCAACAGCTGCGGCGAGTAGTTGAAGCAGCGTCCTACAACAAGCGAAATCGCTGCCTGCAAACCCTGCTCACCGAGGCTACAAACCCCAGCCTAAATGCCGCCTAGCGACGCGCCCTGGCTCTACCTGAGAATCCAGTCACACCTTCGACATAACGCCGCGGGTGATCGCTTACCGCATCGCAACCCTGAACGAAGGAGCGTCGCATGGAGTTACCAGACCTCACCTGCATAGACATCAGCCATTTGCCGCATTCATTGCAAGCGCTGATCGACTGCATCGGTATCGAAAACGCTTTCCAGCTGACCTGCGCCTATGGCGGCAGACCCAAATACATCCCCAAGCACCGCGAGCGGACCAAGCTTGCCGATGTACTCCCGGCCGAGGCGCTCGATGCGCTGATCAAACGCTTCGCCGGCGTAGCCCTGGAAATCCCCAAGGCCGATCACTTCATGCGCCAGCTGCGCAACCTGCAGATCCAGAAAGAAAGCGCCGATGGTTTGTCACGCAGCTTGCTGGCCGACAAATACGGCTTGAGCCTGCGCCAGATCGGCAATATCCGCCGCCAGGAACCTTGCGTTCGCTAGCCAATGAGCAACGAGGTCGTTACTGACGACCCTTCATGCAACCCCACTAAAAAGAGAATCCAGCTATGTCGATAGACTCTAGCCTCATCGGATCCGTCATCAATGCCTTGCCGATGGACCGTATGATTGCAGGCCCCCTGCAAGCTATGGTCCAAGCACAGGTCACCGCCAGCAAGTCCTATGCAGACTTCCTGATGCAAGTCTGCGTTCAGGAAGGCAAGGCCGTCGCGATCCAGTTCGACTATGACGAAACCATCGTCGATGAACAGGGCGAGTACCAAGGCGTCGTCAGCAAAACGATGAAAGTGCCGCTGGTGGCAGCGATCACCCACCCGAACATCTCCATCGAAGAAGGCAAAGTCGAGTTCGAACTGACCATCAATCAGATGTCGGAAGATGTAACCGACAAAAACATGGCCGCAGAAGCCACCGGGTCCCTTGGCTGGGGGCCATTCAGCCTCAACGTCAAGGGCAGCATCAGCCACAAGTCCACGCAAACCCGCAAGACCGATACCCGCGCCCGCTACGCGTTCAACACTACCTTGAAGCGGCAGGACCCGCCCGAAGCAATGATGAGGGTCATCGACTTCCTGACCGAAGCCGCAACCAAACCCACCATCGTCAAGAGCGCGACGCTTGATAGCCCAGACGCTATCTCGCAGGCCGACAGGTTGAAAGGCCCCACGGCAGGCACCAATCCGCAGGCCCCTGGCAAACAACCAGCTGACAGTGAAACCCCGCCAACAAATTGAAGCTGGCAAGAATCGCCCCCTCGCAGCAGGGGGCACCACCCCACCCAGGAGCCGAATGATTGGACAAGTCCCTAGCCCCCATGACATCCATCGACCTGCGCGAGATCACGCGGGGCCTGCAAGAAGCCGCCAGTGCCACCAACAGCCTGATTGCACAACAGTACATCAACCTGTTCGATCAGTTCTTCGACTGTGACACCGAAGCACTGGGCGCCCCGATGAAGGCCAAGATGGTCGAAGTGGCCATGGATGAGCAGCACATCATGCGCGTGCCCTTGTTTGCGCTGGTATCACCCAAGGGCCTGGCCCTGGAACGCATGCAGGTCGACTTGTCGGTTCGGGTCAAGGGCACCGAGGCGCAAGAAGCATTGCTGACCGCCAGCGAGCAAACTGCGGCCAGCTTCAAGGTCACCATTGGCGGCCAAGGCCGCCAGGGCGAAAGTCGCGACCCCGACGAGGTACAGATCCGCATGCAGTTTCAGGCCAGCGAGCCGCCTGAAGCGCTGAACCGGCTGATCGAGGAATACACCAGCCTGATCACACCGGTACGCCTACCCAGGTCCAGTCCCCCACCCCTCTCCGGCTCCAATGAATTCATCGAAGCGGCCACGGTCCGTTGCTGACCGCGGCGATCAGAAGTCCCGCTTGTAGAAGATATCCAACGAGCTGGCCAACCCGCTTGCCGCCTCGAGGTAGACCATCCGGCTCAACTTGTAGCGCAACGCGATGGTGTTGGCAGGCTCGAACACCCCTACCCCGTAACGCAGGCTCAGTTTCTCGGTCAGGTTGCCGCTGGCGACCACGCTGGTGGTGTTGCCCGAACCTTCGGTATCCAGCTGGAAATCATCGATGCCCAGGCTCGACGCCAGGCTCCCAGTGATACCGGCACTGCCGGCAAGCCCCAGGCCCAACGCTGCTTCGGCAAGCATGTTGTTGTCTTCACCCGATGTGCCCAACGGACGCCCCAGCACCAGGTACGACAGCGCCTGCTCCTGGCTCATGGCGGGTTCGGAAAACACCTGCGTGGTCGGTTGCTCGGCACTGCCACTCAAACGGATACCGGCAATCACATCATCGACCTTGCGAATGGCCTCGATGTCCAGATACGGCTGATCAATCGGGCCAGCGAACAGCAGCCGCGCCCGGCGAATGGTCAGGCGCTGCCCATAGGCACGGTAACGGCCATCGGCCAGGCTCAACTCACCCCGGGTATCGAGGTTGTCGCCGATGTGCACATGGCCGAGCAGGTTGGCAGTGAGGCCAAAACCACTGAACGACAGCTTGTCTCGCCCAACCTCGACATCGATGTCCATCGCCATTGCCAGGGGCTGTTTACCCTCTTCGGTCTGATGGCCGATGATCACCGTGTCATCGGACACCTTCACGGTCGATGGCGGAAGTTCGCGTACCGTGATCTTGCCTTTTGGCACTTGGACCTTGCCCGTCACTGCCAGCTTGTCGTCGATCAGGCGCAAGTTCAGGTCAGGGGCGACGTCCAGGGTCGCGTAGGGCTCCACCGTCACCGGCAATTGCTGCCCCTGCAAACGCAGGTCCATGCCCAGCGCCTGGCCCCAGGTCAGGTTACCGGTCAGTTGGCCGCGCCCTGCTTCGCCACTGCGCCAGTTGCCATTGAGCTGAACCTGCTCGCCCGCAATGGCTGCCTGCAATGACAAGTCTTGCAGGCTTAGCGGCAACTCGGCGCCGCTGACCTCGCCACCGCTCAACACCAGGTTGCCGTTGACCTGTGGCGCAAGCAAGGTGCCCGACAAACGACCGCTGCCATTGAGTTGCCCGGTCAGGCGCTCGACCATGGGCACGAATGGTCGGGCCACCGACAGGTCCAGGCCCGTCAGGCTGAAATCACCCGACAGCGGTTTATTCTTGCCCAGTGGGTCAATGCGGGTATTCAAGCTCAGTTCACCCAGGCGCTCGCCGCGAAATGCCAGGCGGGCATCGATACGTCGTGGCGCCAAGGTGCTGTCCAGGCGCAAGGCCTGATAAGGGAAGTCGACCCAGCGGTCCTTGTCACGCACCCGCAGGGTGCCGCCACTGGCGTCGACTACGATGCTGCCCTTGGGGCCACTGGCCGGCACATCGAGGTTGACGTCGGCGTTCAGCAGGCCTTGCCAGGCAAAATCTTTTGGCAGCCACTGGGCCAGGCTGTCCAGGGGGAACTGCTTGAGGTGATAACGCAGGCGTGGCTCCGGTGCCAGGCGCTGGTCTTCACCACACAGGCTGGCTTGACCGGAACGCCAGCAATGGGCGCCGAAATCTAGCTGGCCGCTGGCCAAGCGCTGCAAGCGTGCCGGAGCCTGCAACTGCCAGTCCTGGCCACCGGCCTGGATCCGCCCACTGGCCAACCGACCACGCCAATCGCCCTTGTTCAACTGGCCGTCCAGGCCAAGGTCGAGCTTGAGCTGCGGGCCGTCGAGCGCCAGCGTCAGGGCCTGCTGGCGAATGTCACCTTTGCCATTGGCCTGCAAGGTGCCCAGTGCCGTGTCACCCAGGTGTATGCCGCCCGCCTTGAGCTCGATCACACCACGCTGGGCGTTATCCAGCCGGGCGTCGAGGTCCAGTCGCTGGATACGGTTCTCGGCCTGCGCCAGTTGCTGGCCCTGCAGGGTGAGCGTGCCCTGGGGCGCTTGCAAGGTGCCAGCAATGTCCAGCCGGCCTTTGACTTGCCCCTGCAGCCTCGGCCATAGCTGGCCCAGGCGCGGCAGGTCGAGATCCACCCGCCCCGCCAGCCGCTGTTGCAAGCTGCCACTGCCATTGATGCGGTTGTCACCCAACTGGATCGCCAGGGCGCCGAGGGTCCAGCTCTGCCCTGCCCCTTGCGCTTCGACCTTGAGCACCGCCGGCTGACCGCGCAGGCGGCCTTTGAGGTCGAGCTGGGCATCGAGCTTAAGCTCGTCACCCTTCATTTCACCTTTGCTGCGCAGAGGCCCGGCCAGGGTACCCGGCAGTTCGGCAAGCCAATACGCAGGGTCCAGCGCCGAAAGCTGCACATCGACGTCCCATGCCAGGGTATCGGCGAAGCGCACCGCGACACTGCCGGCGGCCTTGCCCTGCCCCGCGGTGAGCGCCAGCTGCGGCAGCTTCACCTGGGTCAGGTCACCCTCGAACGGGCTGGCCAGCGTGAAGGCACCCGCCGGGCCGTCAAGGTCGCCATTGAAGGTGCCCTGGTAGTTGCCATCGCGGTAGCGAACCTGGGCGTTGAAGCGCTTGAGCGTGACGTCGGGCGGCGTTTCCAGTGGGTACAGGCGCAGCCATGGGAAATCCAGCCATTCGAGCTGGGCATCGGCGCTCAGGCCCTGTTGCCAGTCGGCACTGGCCTGTAGCTTGAGCCGCTGGCTATCGCTGGCGCTGAGGTCAAGGGCATCGAGCTTGGCACCCTTGCTGTCGACCCGCCCGGACAAGGCCAAGGCGATCGGCGACTGTTCGGCGGGCAAACTGGCCGAACCCGACAGTAAATAGCCCTTGAGCAGATCGCCCTTGGCGTTGAGTTCGAGCTGTTTGAACTGCAGGGTATCTGGCAACGAAGCAGTCGGTTTGAACGCCTCGGAGCGAATCTGCAGCGTTGCTGGCAGGTGTTCCGCCAACGCCTGCAACTCACCGCTCAAGCTTGCATCGAGGTAACCCGAGCTGGTGCCTTCGAGCGTGAGGGTTTTCTGCAGCTCGCCTTTGGCTGCCAGTGCCAGCTGCCAGCTTTTGCCCTCCACCGAGGGCAGTTGAACCTGCCCCTGCAATTGCACAGGCCAGTCGCCTTCAGGCTGCAAGTCACCTTGCAGGTCCAGGCGCAGGTCGTCCCGTTGCAGTTGCAGGCTATCGATGCGCATCCCGGTCCGGGTCCAGTGCGCCGCCAGTTGCAGATCACCGAGCAGGTCGCTGCCGTCCAGGCGCAACTGGCCGACCTTGACCTCACCCAGTTCGATGTCAACCGGCAAACGCAAGGCCGGGAGCTGCAAAGGGCCACTGTCGACTGGCGTTTCACTCGGCGCAAACGCCATGTCGATGCGCTGGGCATGCAACTGCTCGATACACAAGGTGCCACGCAACAGGCACGCGGGCGACCAAGCCAATAGAGGCGCCTGTACTTCGACTCGGTTACCGCCGTCGACCCAGCTCAGCCGACTGGCTTGCCAAGTGCCGGCCAGTCGCCCCGTGAAATCAGCAACCTCAAGCCCCGGCACCTTTGCCAACGCCCAGCGGCTGCCGCTTTCGGTACCTACCAGCATGCCAAGCGCCAGGCCCACGGCCAATACCAGGCCGAGTAGACCCAGCAGAATGAATTTGAACACACGTGTCACAGCTCAGGCCCCATGGAGAAGTGCAGGCGGATACCACCCTCGTCATCGAGTGCCTTGGCCAGGTCCAGGCGCAGCGGCCCAACCGGTGAAACCCAACGCACGCCAATACCTACCCCAGTCTTGAGGCTGGGCAGCTCGAGCGTGTTGAACGAGTTGCCTTGATCGACGAAGGTCGCCACCCGCCACTTCTCAGTCACCGAATATTGGTACTCGACGCTGCCTGCCACCAGGTAGCGCCCACCAATGCGGTCGCCATCACTGTTTTTCGGCGACAGGGTCTGGTAGTCATAGCCGCGCACGCTCTGGTCACCACCGGCGAAGAAGCGCAGCGAAGGCGGGATGTTGTTCTTGTAACCGTTGGTGGCGCTGCCGCCGAACTGCACCCGGCCGAGGAAGCGATGGTTGTGGCCGAGCGTGGTCAGGCCTTTGAGCAATACGTTGCCGTGCAGCAGGTTGGTGTCGGAAACCAGCCCTTCCTTGGCCACCTGTGTGTCGAACTGCAAGCGGTAGCCGTTGTGTGGGTCGATACGGTTGTCGCTGCGCAGGTACGAAAAGCTCACACCCGGCATCAGCAGGTTGCTCAGCCCCGAGTCATCACCCAGGCGGTATTCCTCACGCTGGTACTTGAGCGAGATGACCCGCTGCCAGCCACTGGGCAACTTGCTGTGCCATTCCGGGCCAACCGTCAGCAGCTTGCTGAGGGTGTCGGTACCGGCGATTTCCTCGTTCTGGTAACCGCCAGCAAAGCGCAACTTGTCGGTCAGCGGC
>RCUU01001472.1_pt1 | contig 11199 bp, 9 predicted proteins | sample 2166211 | NCBI WGS metagenome assembly RCUU01 (sample SAMN09932620, study PRJNA488358) | compost metagenome | feature: garden; material: soil; isolation source: compost soil in phenylacetic acid-enriched culture | place: Germany: Experimental Botanical Garden Goettingen | collected 2016-01-27
ATCTCCCCGCACCAGATAACGTTTCGTTTTATCCGCCTGCATGACCGCCACCTGACGGTATAGTGAATCACCAGTCTGTTGTTCCGCCCAGTACAAAAGGGGAAGATTCAACAGACAATCAATAATGATGCGTCCACCTTCCTGGGCATCTCCCACAGGTCCCCAAGCCTGAATATAACCGCCGCCTGTGCGCCAGCGCTTTAGTAGTAAGTCTGCCGCCTGCAGTGTCAACTGACGTGCGGATTCGTCTTTATCTATAATCCACTGGGCCTTGGAGGATAACGAATACAAAAATCCGATGTCATGATGATCAAGCACCGTCTTTGCCGCGAAACGGCGGCGGAAATCCTCTACGGTATGAGATGCCGCGATACGGAAGCTGTCATCCTGCGTATATTCATAGCACAACCACAACATGCCGCTCCAGAATCCATTGGTCCAATCGTCGTTGTTATTAAGCTCGTAGGTTCCATTACTGCTGACATGAGGGAACCTGCCTCCGAATCGGTCTATATTCTTACGTACCTTCTCTATCGCATCTTCAATCGCACTGTTCCACATAAGTTCCTTGCTCCTTTCGGACACTTCGTTTCTTACGTTTCATGATAAGGAGAGTGAACAGGATCTAATAGGGGCGATTTTTGCTTTGATGTGCATTATTTTGACTTTTGAACAAAAGTAAAGTGATGTAGGTTTGTTTTCCAATCATAAGCATCAAATCAATATAGTAACAAAATGTATAACTATTAATGGGAAAATACGTTAAAATCATAGAGTGTCTTACAAATTTCATTCTTTTAGAAACGGAGTGTCCTATTCATGAAAAAGCTAGGTGCATTACTGTTATCCATTTTCATGGTTATGTCTGTCTTTACCACTGCGCATGCTGCTGAAAAGCCTGTCGGTGTGTGGATTGATGGAACTGAAGTAAAGTTAGGCAATTCTAACCCTGTTGTAGAAAAAGGAACGACCTTGGTTCCTATGCGTCCACTCCTGGAGAAACTTAATGTAAATATTAATTGGAATAAAAAGACTCAAACCGTAACGGGAACCAAAAATGGACTGGCCCTCTCACTGACTATCGGTAGCACTACAGCAACAGTAAACGGGGAGAAGAAAAAACTAGAGGTGGCTCCTAAAACCATCAACAATGTCACCTATGTTCCTGTCCGCTTTATAGGAGAAACGATCGGCTATAAGGTAGAATGGAGTGCGGCGCTGCGCACCATCACCTTTGTAGCTAATAACCAGGCTGCGGGCAGTACCGGATTCTTATGGAAAGTGGAGAACAACGGCAACACCGTCTATCTGCTGGGCTCTATCCATGTGGCGAACGACAAAATGTACCCGCTGCGTCCGGAAATTGAAGCTGCCTTTGAAGCCGCTCAATATTTAGGTGTCGAAGTGGATATCTCGAAGATGGATCAAGCTGAGATCCAAAAGTTCATCTTGGAAAAAGGCTCCTATACCGATGGAACCAAGCTCAAGGATCATGTATCTGCAGATACCTATAACAAAGTTGTTCAGATTCTAAAAGCGAATGGTCTTGCAGAGAATGCATTTGATTCTTTCAAACCATGGGTCGTGACTCAAGGCATCTCAAGTCTGCAGATGCAGGTAACTAATTATACGGCCGATACCGGTATTGATTTGCATTTTTTACAAAAAGCAAACAAACTGAACAAACCTATCATTGAACTGGAAAACACACAATTGCAGCTAAATATGTTCGATCAATTCTCAGACGGATTGCAAGAAAAGCTTCTTGTCGATACACTCAGCAGCCTCAATGAAACGGACAGCACTTCCGCAACAGCTTCGCTGGATGCCCTATCCCAAATGTGGATGCAGGGGGATGAGAAATCACTCGTAGCTATGACACAATCGGTTGCTAAGGAGCCAGAATACTACAAAGGATTAGTCTCTGATCGAAACGTTAACATGGTGAAGCACGTTAAAGAGTACTTGAACAGTGATAAGAAGGCGACTTACCTTGTCGTCGTTGGAGCGCTGCATATGTTAGGTGATGATGGCATCGTGACCCAATTGCAAAAAGATGGCTTTAACGTCGTCAAACAATAATTGCTATTGCCAAAATAAAACCAGCTAATGGTGTCAAGTGTAGGGATTCCCTTTCTTTAGCATAGCGTAGACGTGATGTAGTAACTCGTTGGCGCAAGCAATCTCAGCTATGGGGTTTCCCTTCACTTTTTTCTCGTCGTAATCTTCCTCCATACCTATCGCTGAACTAGAAAAATCCTGCAAATGCGCAGCTTTTTGTGCAAATATTCTCTTCATTCAGTTCAAAAGCTGCAAATATAAAGGAATATCCTCACTTATGGCTTAAAAGCTACTTCTGAAGCAAGAATTACTGCAGATTTGCAGGAATCATTGCCTCAGCCACCCTCGTATCATTAAAAAATGTATTATTGCAGGTTTATTGCCGGCTACCGGTTATAGGTACTCACTAGTCAACCATCAGCATCTTTGAGCTATACCGTGCAGCTTATATCCTTAATCTATCCTTACATTTACATAAAAAACAAGGCTGTCTCTCAGTCATCTACGATGACTTTGGAGGCAGCCTTCTTATTTCACTTCTCTTTTGGGCTCCATTCTAAAATAGTAGTTAACTTGACATGTTCCTTCTACAGTTTGATTAGCTGATCCACCTTCACCGGCAGTCCCGTAGCTATCGAACGATTAGCCGCAATCCCGGTCATAATTGACAAAGCCCCATCCTCATGGGAAGCTGCTCGATTAAAGCGATCCTCTAGCGGACGTTCAAAAATATCACGCAGCATCACAGGATCTCCGCCCCCATGCCCCCCAACACCTTCTTCAATCTCCACTTCATAAGGCGCTGCAAAATGAGGAAATACAGTGATCCGCTTGTCCTTTAACGCCCCTTCATCTTCCTTGTTGCCTCCGGCATTTACATAGGACTGTTCGACGACCTTTACTTCCATTCGCCCCTTCGTTCCATTAAATACTACAATGAAGCCTTCCCAGGGCAGATAAGCATTGAGTGAATAGTTCATGATTGTCTTGTTTTTGTATTTGACCATTACCGCCATCGTATCTTCAATGCTGATATTATCACCGAACACACTTTGGTCACGCAGGTATCCATCCTCATGCTCCGCGTCTAGATACATCTGCTTAAGCTGCTCATTATCTTTAAGATGAAGGGCAAAAGGGTCATTCTCCGCTGCTCTACTACCATGGGCACGCTGATAAAACTCTGTCACCCCACGTTTCTCCGCGTTTTCTCTGCCATAGAATCTTAGATCTCCCATTGCGTAAATCGTATCCGGACGTGAACCCAGCCAGAAATTCATCAAATCGAAATGATGTGTTGATTTATGAACCAGCAGTCCTCCACTGTTCCGTTTATCCCGGTGCCATCTGCGGAAGTAGTCTGCTCCATGCTGTGTATTTAACAGCCACTCAAAGTTGACGGATAACACTTCACCAATCGCCCCATCCATGATCAGTTCACGGATTTTGGTATTATGCGGCGCATAGCGATAATTAAAAGTAACACGCAGCTTTTTCCCCGTCCGCTCAATCGCTTCAAGAATTTCCTGGCATTTCTCTTCATCCACCGTCATCGGTTTTTCCGAAATCACATCACAGCCAAGCTCCATCGCCCGGATAATGTAAGTATGATGTGTGCGGTCAATACTCGTAACGATAACCACATCCGGCTTGGTTTCTTCAATCATACGATCGAATGCATGGGCCTTATAAGTAGGCACCGTGTGGTACTGATATTTCCCTTCCAGTAATTTGTTCGCATAATCCATTCTTGCCCCATTCACATCACAGAAGCCTACAATTTCAGAAGTTTCACGATACTTTGTGGTAATCTCACCATAAAAAAATTCCGCTCGACCGCCGGTACCTACGAATGCGTATTTTTTGCTCGACACAAGGATCACTCCATCGCTCATTGATTTAAATGCAGTTTCTTCTTATAGTGTATAGTATAAAATAGATCTAAATCTAAACGATTATTAGCAGCAATCAGCAAAACTTTGCATATATTATCCTCATGATCTGGAAGGAGCAAATCTACAATGGAACAGGAGCTGCAGCCTCCTTTTATAATTGAACAAATCAAAAGAGCCGGTCCATTCAGCATGGATTCCGACCATTATCACGATACGTATGAGATTTATTATTTACTCGCAGGTGAACGCAGCTATTACATCAATAATTTGATTTATACCTTGCGCAAAGGTGATTTGATATTTATCAATAAGAACGAACTCCACCGTACGACTTCTAAAGGCTCCGCAAGTCATGAACGTATATTAATTAACTTTGAGGAAGTCTTTCTGCAAAAAACGTTGGCGAACTATGACCTGAGTTTTCCTTTCTTAACTGCCCAAAGCTTGTTGCTGCGCCCTGGAGTACATGACCAGGGAATCATCGAATATATCCTTTTTACCTTGCTAAAAGAACAGGAAGAACAACGATCTCAGCATATCCCCTATCTTCAGACACTGCTCATTCAATTATTTATAGAAATGAACAGAGTACAAGAAATAAGCCGCGAGCCCATCGCCCCTGAGAGCAGTGAGAAGCAGCTTAAAGTCTACGAAATCACCGATTATTTACATGCACATTATGCGGACAAACTTACATTAGAGCAGCTATCCGAAACCTTTTTCATCAGCAGTACTTATCTTTGTCGGTTATTCAAACAGACCACTGGCTTCACCATTGTTGAATATCTTAACTACATTCGGATCAAGGAAGCCCAACGACTCTTGCAGAGCACCGACGCTAAAGTCACGACCATTGCCGAAAATACTGGCTTTGACAGCATCGCTCACTTTGGGCGGGTGTTCAAGCAAATTGTTAAACGTTCGCCTTTGCAATACCGTAAACAAAATCGCTGATCATCAGCCCTTGATTATACCTTTTTTGATGATGACGTTCCCGTAGAGTGCTTCTTCACCAGTAACTACAATAGCATAGCTTTCCTTAGAACGATTGTAGAAATCAAACCGCTCCTCATATTTAATCGTCGCTTCAGCGTCATGTTTGGCAATAATCGACTCGTATGTGGACCAGATCACTGGCACTGTAGGATCTCCCTCAACCACAGCCATAAACGCCACCTGATGTTCCACATAATGATCAAGCGGCAGCAATTCCAATATTGCGTCCAATAGATCAGGTATTCCAATACCGTCATAGCGTAGTACTTTTGAGTTCAAGGAGTGCCCTGGATAATTAGCATCTGCCAGTACAAGTTCATCTCCATGACCCATTTCCATCATCACACGTACCAGTTCCGGAGATAAGAGTTTTGGAATTTTTTTTAACATCCAGGCACCTCATTATTTCCCATAAAATGATCTGAGCGCTACCAGCTCATCAATCCGATGCTGTGGCAGCTCTCTCTCCCCGCCAATCATCCGAGTAATGAACGTAATCTTGGCCGTATATTCAAGTCTCTCCATGTTCAAATAAGCTTCCATGACATCCGTGCCCCAAGTCAGCGCTCCATGATTTTCGAGCAGGACTGCTGTTTTCTTGCCAAGAAAAGGCATCAGCGAGTCCGGAATTTCTTCCGTCGAAGGTGTACCATATTCTGCTAAGGGAATATCCCCGATCATGATAACCGATTCCGGCATCATCATTTTATCGAGCGCCTCCCCTTTAATGGCAAAAGCAGTTGCATATGGGGGATGTGCATGAACCACACCGTTCATTTCAGGCAGCTCATTATAAATTCTCAAATGCATTTTGGTTTCCGTTGAGGGTCTGTAGCCTTCTGCCGCTTCAAGCACTTCCCCTTGCAGATTTACTTTTACAATCATATGCGGTTCTAAATATCCCTTGCTTACCGCTCTAGGTGTAGTGAGAATTTCATTCTCGGATAACCGTGCTGAAATATTCCCATCATTGGCGGCGATGAAATCTTTATTAAACAAATTTCTGCCAATATCACAAATCTGCGAACGTAGTTTTTGTTCCAAGTTATCCATAAGTTCTCTCCTCGTATCCTATTTTTTAGAGTTTTTCACCAAAGAAGGCTGGTATGTCTTAAAGGTAAAAGATCGTGCCACGAACTCTTTCCCCTCGGAAACTTCCAATTTCCCCAGGGCTGCCAATTGAACAATGATATTGCCGATTCCGCTGGCCTCCACAGGTCCCGCAACGACCTCTCTACCCGTAGCATCAGCGGTAAGCTGGCATAATAGCTCATTTTGAATCCCACCGCCTACCATATGAATGATAGTGATTGTCTTGCCAGTGATCTCTTCCATTTCTTCAATCGTTCTACAGTAAGACAGCGCAAGGCTCTCTAGGATAACGCGTATAACCTCAGCTTTCGTATTAGGGCTTTGCTGCCCCGTTCGCTCACAATATTCCTTAATCCGCTGCATCATCACACCCGGTGTGCTGAAGAGCTGGTCATTCGGGTCAATGATCGCTGGCGCCCCATCAATCGTTTGGGCTAATTCAGCCATCTCACGTTGACTAAGATACTCTCCTGCTTTAGCCCAATTCCTTTGGAGCTCCTGCAAAATCCATAGCCCTGTTGTGTTTTTTAGCAAACGATTAGTATTACCGTAGCAACGTTCATTTGTGAAACCATAGGCATAGCTTTTCTCTGAAATGACCGGCTCAATTGTCTCCATACCCACCAACGACCATGTACCACAGCTTAAAAATGCTGCTTCATCCTTACGAGTATAAGGAATTGAAGCCACTGCTGAAGCCGTATCATGTGAAGCGCCGGCAATTACTTTCATCGGGCCAACACTAAGCTCCTCTTGAATAACCGGTTGGATAGATCCAATAACCGTTCCTGCATGGACCTTTTGTGGAACTAGATTTCTCGGAATCCCAAGTCTGCTAAATAATTCAGAGGAGAGTTCTCCCGTGACAGCATCCATTAAGCCGCTTGTACTCCAGATCGTGCTTTCTGCTGCTTTTATACCAGAAAACAGATAATGAAATAGATCTGGCATCATCAAAATAGTATCCGCCGTCTCCCTAAGAGAATCATTATCCTGAAAATCAGAGAACAGCTGATAGATTGTATTAATCACGCTTGGCTGAGTACCGGTCATACGGAACTGCTCTGCTGGTGAAAGCAGCTCCTCCATTTGGAGACGATGAGCCTCCATCCTCCGATCCCTGTAATGATGTGAGGAATAGAGCAGCATTCCTTTTTTATCAATAAACCCGTAGTCGACACCCCAGGTATCCACACTTAAAGATGTCAATTCTCCATGTTGCCTAAAGGCTTTTTGAACCCCTTGCTTCATTTCGTGAAAGAGCCTCAGAATGTCCCAATATAAGTGCCCATTGATCTGTACCGGCGTATTATCAAACCGGTGGATTTCTTCTATTTGTAGCCTATCGCCATCATATATTCCCAGCATAACTCTTCCGGAACTGGCACCGAGATCTATGGCTAGGAGCTTAATCGTATCATCCATTGTTCATCACACCTGCTTCACAGGAAGATTTTAGTAGAGAGGTCCAAAGTTCTGACAGGCTCTGTAATCTGCTCCCTCTAGATCTTCAGTACCAAATAATGACCATACCCGAGGTCTAAAAATACGTGATTCCTCAACATTATGCATGCTGACCGGAATGCGTAAAATAGACGCTAGTGTAATCAACTCTGCTCCAATATGCCCATAACTAATCGCCCCATGATTGGCGCCCCAATTATTCATGACATCATAAACCGATTGAAATGAACCACTGTTGGTTAGCTTAGGCGCAAACCAGGTCGTTGGCCAGGTCGGGTCTGTTCTTTGATCCAGGGTATGATGAACATCTTCAGGCAGCTCTACCGTGTGACCTTCTACAAGCTGAAGAACAGGTCCAAGCCCTTTAACCAAGTTCAAACGTGCCATGGTAACTGGCATGCCGCCTTTGGTTAAATAATCGGTAGAGAAGCCACCCCCACGGAAATATTCTTGAGAAGCCGGGCGGAATTGTGTATGGCTCAAACAAGCTTCTACTTCATCTTCTGTAATGTCCCAGAAAGGTTTAATCGCAGGTTTACCGTCTATCGTCTGCTCACCCGTACCATCAAGTGCAGCCGAACCAGAGTTGATCAAGTGTAATATGCCGTGTGCTGCCTCCCCCTGCAATTGATGACCCGTTACTCGCTTAACTGCATCTGGACTCCAAAAGGTTCGGACATCCGCAAAGATTTGTGCAGTATTCGTAAGCAAATAATTGAACAGCATCGTTACTCCGTTCAGGCTATCATTCTCTGTCGCTACAATATAAGGGTTACGTTTACCATTCCAGTCAAAAGAAGAGTTCAGGATCGTCTCCATGAAATCCCCGTTAGGGAAATGATCGGTCCATTGGCGCTGCCCTTGGAAGCCACCAACAAGCGCATTATGACCATTGGCCTCTTCCTCAAAGCCCAGCTCAGCGAGAACAGGATTGCCGATCATCAGATCACGGGCGATCAATGTCATTTTCACACAAGTCTCCCACTGCTTCTCTTTCTCATCATCACTTATTTGCAGATGCTGTGGATTATTATCGGCACCCACTTGGCAGTTTGCTTTGGTCCAAGCGAGCGCTCGCTTATATTCTTCTTTATCATAAATTTCCTCTTCAAAACGGCGGACATATTCTGACATATCTATATATTCATTGCGCATCCCCAGATACTCTTGGAAGAACTGTTCATTCACAATTGATCCAGCAATCCCCATCGAAACAGAGCCCATAGATAAATAGGACTTTCCTCTCATTTGGGCAACCGCCAACCCAGCTTTAGCGAACTGCAGTAATTTAGTCTGCACATCCGCTGGAATCTCCTCACTGCTAGACTCCTGAACATCCTCACCATAAATACCAAACGCCGGAATTCCTTTTTGTGCATAAGCAGAGAGAACAGCAGCTAGATATACGGCGCCTGGGCGTTCCGTTCCGTTAAAGCCCCAAACCGCATGCGGGATCGAGGCATCCATATCCATCGTTTCAGAACCATAACACCAGCAAGGGGTCACAGTAATCGACACGCCAACATTAGCCCCGGCAAATTTCTGAGCCGCAGCCGCAGCCTCTTTAACACCACCAATCGTAGAATCGGCAATGATGCACTCTACGGGGCGGCCATCCGGATAAAATAAGTTCTCTTCAATAAACTTAGCTACCCGCTGAGCCATACCCATGGTTTGAGCTTCTAACGATTCGCGAACCCCTCTTCTTCTGCCATCAATGGTCGGACGGATACCAATTTTCGGATAGTTTTCTATCACTGCTGTTCCTCCTCAAGATCATCTTAGTCTCATTGATAATGGAATAATTTCTCCTCCATCATAAAATATGGAAACGCTTTAGTCAACACAAAACAACATTTTTATAGATAAATATTGTGGTTTTATGTGGTATTAACAATAACATACTGTGGTATTATGTGAGTATGAGGTTAATTTTTGATTTTGATTTATACGACATTGTAGTAAACTAGGAAGTAGATGATGATAGAGGTGAGTGAACGGATGAAAGCATTTGAACGACGGGATCTAATCCTTAATGAGCTGTATAGACAAAAGAAAGTCCATGTCGCTCAGTTGGCGCAAAAATTCAATGTCTCAGAAGAGACCATTCGGCGGGATTTGGACAAACTGGACAAGGAAGGACTTGCCAAGAAAAATTATGGCGGAGCGATCCTTAACGCCCACACGAATGAGGACCCTCCCTATGTTAGCAGACATCAGGTTAATATTGAGGCTAAACGAACGATCGCCGATCATGTTCTCCAATTAATTAATGATGGGGACAGCTTGGTGACAGATACGAGTTCAACCGTTTTTGAGGCTCTGCGGAGAATTATAGAGGAGAAAAACAATCTAACGATTATTACGAACTCACTGGTTGTATTATCCGAATTTCAACACTCCGGGCAAAAGCTTATTTCCACTGGTGGGATACTAGGGCCCGAGACTAGCTCCTTCGTTGGACATACCGCCTCACAGACCATTCAAAAATATAATGTGGATGTGGCTATATTCAGCTGTAAAGCGTTGTCCATGACTGGTGGACTCAGCGATTCGAACGAAGAAGAAAGTGAACTGAAAATTCTTATGCAACAGCAGGCGAATAAAGTCATTCTGCTCGCAGATCATTCTAAGTTCGACAGGACTGCGTTCATCAAATTATTCAGTTTCGATAGAGTGGATTATATCGTTACAGACGAGAAGCCTTCTGAGGAATGGATCGAGTTTCTGAATCACTATCATGTATCTCTTATCTATGCACCCGCTGAGTAATCAGCAGGTGCGTAGATAAGAAGCTCCTTACTCCCCTATTAATTGCTCAAAAGACCGCTTTGTTCTACGACCTTCAACCACTCCCCAGCAATCAGATCATGCCCGGCTGCTGTCGGGTGAACGCCATCCCACAGCCAGTAAGCTGCATCTGCTCTACTAGTAGCTTCATTTAAAGCTTCCTGTAAAGGAACAAACACTGCATTAAATTCTTCTGCAAGCTGCTTAACAACGTTTTGGTAATGCGTAATTCTAGCTTCCCATTCCTCCCATTGTTCTGCCGGAGCTCCGGTATTTAGAATAAACGGCTCACACAAAATCAGCTTCGTTTGCGGAAGTACTTCCCTAGTTTCTTCAAGCACGTGACGGTACGCACGTTCAAAACGGTCCGTTACTCCACTTGGTTCCCCTTTCATTGTTCTCCAAAGATCATTAACCCCAATCAAAATACTGATGACATTGGGCTGAAGGCTAATTGCATCCTCATTCCAGCGCGCGTACAAATCTGAGATTCGGTCCCCACTGATCCCACGGTTATAGAACACTAGATTCTGCTCAGCCCGTTCATTGCCTAACTTGCCTCCAATAATATACGCATAGCTATGTCCCAGAATATGATTGGGGTCTTCATCACGACCACGGTTCCCATCCGTAATAGAGTCACCCTGAAATAAAATCACTTTTTTACCTTTAGAAGTTGGAATAGTCATTCCTATGATTCATCTCCTTGATCTCTTCTTTCATATGAAACACTCAAGTTGAATATTCCATAAGATACAAGTAAAGTTAACATATACAACTCTAGGAGGGAAGAGAAACATGAAATACAGAAAACTAGGTAATTCAGGGCTAAAAATTAGTGAAATTGGCTTAGGCAGCTGGCTTACATATGGAACAGCAGCAGAGCAAAAGGCAGCAGATG
>RCUU01001474.1_pt1 | contig 11195 bp, 11 predicted proteins | sample 2166211 | NCBI WGS metagenome assembly RCUU01 (sample SAMN09932620, study PRJNA488358) | compost metagenome | feature: garden; material: soil; isolation source: compost soil in phenylacetic acid-enriched culture | place: Germany: Experimental Botanical Garden Goettingen | collected 2016-01-27
GCGTTGGGCTACAGCCCACTGCAAATCGCGGCGTTGTTTCTGTTCTACGAACTCTTTGGCGTGATCACCAACCTGGTGGGTGGCTACCTCGGCGCCCGGCTGGGGCTGAACCGGACCATGAACATCGGGCTGGGCCTCCAGGTCGCGGCGCTGCTGATGCTGACGGTACCAGTGGCCTGGCTGACCATCCCGTGGGTGATGGGCGCGCAGGCGCTGTCGGGGATTGCCAAAGACCTGAACAAGATGAGTGCCAAAAGCTCCATCAAGCTTCTGGTTCCGGATGGGCAGCAGGGCAAGCTCTACCAGTGGGTGGCGATCCTCACCGGCTCGAAGAACGCGCTCAAGGGTGTCGGCTTCTTTCTTGGCGGAGCCTTGCTGGCATCGATCGGCTTCAAAGGCGCCTTGCTGGTCATGGCGGCTGTCCTGGCGCTGATCTGGGTCAGCAGCTTGATCCTGTTGAAGAAGGATCTAGGCAAAGCGAAAGCCAAGCCCAAGTTTCGCGACATCTTGTCCAAGAGTCGGGCCATCAACATTCTTTCGGCGGCGCGGATGTTCCTGTTCGGCGCCCGTGATGTCTGGTTTGTGGTGGCCTTGCCGGTGTACCTGAGCAGCGTGTTCGGCTGGGACTTCTGGGAGGTTGGCGGCTTCCTTGCGGCCTGGGTGATTGGCTACGGCATTGTGCAATCCTTCGCGCCCAACATCACCGGCAAGAAACGTGGGCATGTACCGGATGGTCGTGCGGCGTTTCTGTGGGCGCTGGCACTGGCGGGGTTGCCCGCGGCAATCGCGCTGGGGCTAAACACCGGGCTGTCGCAACAGGTGGTGCTGTTGGGTGGATTGATGGTTTTTGGTGCGTTGTTCGCGGTGAATTCGTCGTTGCACAGCTACTTGATCGTGTCCTACGCCAAGGAAGACGGTGTGTCGCTGGATGTGGGTTTTTATTACATGTCGAACGCCATGGGACGGTTGATAGGCACGGTGCTGTCCGGCTGGCTCTATCAGGTGTATGGATTGGAAGCGTGCTTATGGATATCGAGCGCATTTGTGTTGCTGGCCGCCCTAATTTCTATCGCTTTACCCAGGCATGCCGAGGCGATATGAAACCGTCAGACAGGACGGAGTGAACCTCTTCGCACTACGTGCGTGTGGAGGAATTGGCAGAGCCTGAATTAGCACATGTCGGAGACACGTCATGAGCAAGTTTATCGACATACCTACACTGTCTTTTGTGGTGTTTGCAGCTGTTGCATTGACCGCTTGTGATCAAGGCGAGATACCAGCCAAGCGTCCGTCCGGAATGGACAAGACGATTGAAGGGGCATGGTTTATAGGCGAGTGGCGCAATACCCAGAGGGATGCTTTGGCGCTACCGTCATTTCGGCTTTCCGCCGACAGGCTGCAATGGGGTGATTGTACGGCGGAGTTTGGCAGCCTGATTAGCCGCGACGAGAAGCGAGCATCCCTGGCGATGAAAGAGGGTAGCGACTGCCCAGCCAGCAGCCAAGGACGGCTGAAGGACATCCTCCTTCAGCGCATAAACGAGTGCATGGCCAGTGTCGAGCTTTACGCTTCTGCGGAAGATGTCAGGCAAGGTTCCCCTCAACAATCAGCGATGTACTTCAAGGTCGGCTGCCGGCCACTTCAGGTGGACTGATCGGCGAGAAAAGTTACGATCTCATTGACTGTGCTCCGTGCTGTTCGTGTTACACCGATCAGTGTGGCGGAAGCTGAACCTGTCCACTCGCCGTAACCGACCAGCCACAGCCCTGGCTCTTTGATCGAGTGGGTGCCTTCGACCTCAACGCAGCCCTCGGTGTTGACCACCCCCAGTGAATCCAGATGCTGAAGGGCTGGCCGAAATCCGGTGCACCAAATCACCGCGTCCACCGCAGACTCGGAACCATCGACCCAAACAACCCCATTAGGAGTAAAACTTTCGAAAGGTCGTAGAGACTTGAGAACATTGCGCTCTCGGGCTTCGGCAACGGGCGGAACCATGACGATATCGCCCAGCCCACCAACCGGCTGCTCAATGACGCGCCCCTCCAGCTGGGCTTTCCAGCGCTCAGTTGCACGCTCGAACAATACCCGCCCATCCACATCGTCAGGCAAGAACATCGGTTCTACTGGGGTTACCCACGTGGTCTCAGCGACCTTTGAAACTTCGGCGAGAATTTGTGCCCCTGAGTTACCTCCACCCACCACCAACACCTTTTTGTCCACGAACGGCTGCGCTTCGACATAGTTTGCGGAGTGCAGCTGCTGACCTTTGAATAGCTCTGCATTGGGGTAGTGAGGTACGTAGGGATTGCTCCAGGTGCCTGTAGCACTGACAACAACCTTGGCATCCCAATGCTTGTCAGCAGAACGTACTCGTAGACCAGATTCCGTACGCTCAACAGAAGTGACCCGTACCGGGCGCTCAACCGGGAATTGATAGCGCTGTTCGTACTTGTTGAGGTACTCGATCACATAACTCCGTGAAGGGTAGCCATCTTGCGTAGGGGGCATCATCCAGCCAGGGATCGAACTCCAAGTGGCCGGCGAGAATAGACGCAGCGAGTTCCAGCCATGTAGCCAGGCACCACCGGGTTCTTCCTCTGCGTCGAGGATGACGAACGAAAGAGGTGTGCGGCGTAGGAAATACGCCACAGCCAGGGCTGATTGACCCCCACCGATAATAACCACGTCTAGTTGAGCGCTCAGCGAATCAGTCATCGGACGAACCTTGGATCGATGCAGGACGCGTCCAGTATAGCGACTCAGTTTTGGCTCCAACTGATCCAGCTCATATTGAGAGAGGACTCTTTTACGGGGATGTAACGCCTGGGATAGCTTGGACTGTGAGCAAACAACAAAGCCCCCCGCGATATGGCTTACATAGGCGGGGGGCTTGGTTAAATGCACTCGTGAAAAAGCGCCACGCTAATACGAGACGAGTGTTCTTACGTACTAAACCTGCGCGTCTTGAAGCTGATCTTCTCTTTGAACTCTTCCACCTTCCCGATACGACGGATACTCGCCCATGTTCCTTTGTAATAGGGCACCACGTTGCGATCGGTCCATGGGGTAGTCAAATCACCCATCACACCGTTGAAGTGACCGAACTGCATGAAGGTTTGATTTCGTTTGATGTCGGGCTCCAGATAGGCCAACGCATAGGACGAACCGTAATCGTTGAACACCTCGACCACGTCTCCAGATTCAATCGTCAGCGCTTGTGCATCGTCTGGGTTGATTTCCAGATAAGCCATCGGCACGCGCCGCTGTACAAAATCGTTGTATTGGTCATGGTAGAGCGTTTGCCACACTTCATTGATGCGCCCATTGTTGACCCAGAACTGGTGCTTCTCCTTCTGTTCTGCCACCGGTTTCGGCAATCCGGGCCATGTTGCTGGCTTGAATTCTGCTTTGCCGTCCGGAGTGTCGAATTTGTAATCGGTGTAGAGCATTTCGGTACCGATCAGCTTGCCGTCTCGGTATTCCTTGGTGGGTAACTGGACACCATTGTTGCCCATGGCTTTCAGGCGCTCGTAGGTGACGAGATTGCCTGTGGTCCCGCCCTGACTGTCGATTGGGCCCGCACCGGGTTGGCCAGCCATACGGAAGCCGTCATTGAAGGCGTCCTCCTCGCTATTCCAGTCGAACCCTCCAAAGCGCGCCGCCATGTCCTGTTTACCTTCGTCCGTATACATCTGCCGAAGGGTGTTAGCGATAGCCGCTGCGATCAGGCAATCGGCTTTCGCCGAACCGGGGGCATCCATGAACTTTTGTGACAGGCGCATCCGGCGTTCCCCGTTCATCGAGGTGAGATTCATTTCACCCGGATGGGTTGCCGGCAGCATCACATGGGCGGCTTCTGCCAGCTTGGTGGGGTAGAGGTTGATATTGGCGAGGAAAAGCCCGCCTTTGTTTTTCACCGCGTCGTAGACCGCGTCCACCATCTGTGCGGTTGTACCGCCGTGAACGTTGGCCATGGCCTCCCTGACAATGCTGGCGCGTTTCAGGATGACCGCACGATGCTGCTCAGCATTTAGTGTGGTCTGGAACGGGTTGGCCCCCCACGCCGTGTACATCATTCCCTTGCCGTTGATGATCTCCTGATCCACATAGATCTTGGAATTCCCAGGATAAGGGGGGCGTGTGTAACCCTCTTGATGCCCACCCATGCGCACCACCCCCGTACCTCGTCGCCCGACGTTGTGGGTGGCAAGCACCAAATCGACCAAGGCAGACTGGATGAGGTAGTTGTCGTTGCCCCAGATGATCCCTTTTTCGTAGGCGTGCATGGCATGGGGACGATGACCAGAGGCCTTGGGTTTGTAAGCCCATTCGGCTGCTTGCTTGAGCTTGTCCACCGAGACCCCGGTAACGCGACTGGTCTCTTCAAGCGACATTCGATTGGCTTGAATTGCCTGTTCAAACGCTTTGGTATGGGCCGCGATAAATTCCTCGTCATGCCATTTTTGGTCAACCACGTAGGTCAGCAGACCATTGAACAGGGCGATATCCGTTCCCGGTTCGATATCCACGTGAAGCACGTTGTCTTTGCCCGCCGCTTGCTCGGCCACAGCAATGGTGGGTGTCCTGCGGGGGTCGACAAAAATCACCTTGGCTGGAGCAACGGTTTCCCCAGGAAAGCGCTGCTTACGTTTATCGACTGTCTGCCCCTGCAAGTTGGGAAGCCAGTGCGCCAGGAAATAGTTGGTCTGGGTTTCGTATGAGTTGCAACCGATGGCAACAATAACGTCAGCCAACTCGGCGTCTTCGTAGCTGTTGTTGAGTTCGCCAATGCCCATCTCGCGGGTAGCGTGGCACTCGGAGTTATAGGCGGGGCGATTGTGGATACGTACCAATGGTGTTTGCAGTGCCGTGAACATCAGCTTGCCGGTGCCCCAGGTATTCTCGAATCCGCCTCCGGCACCTCCGTGATCGAAGCAGTCAAAGGCGAGCGAGGCAGGCCCATCATTATCAAGAATCTTCTTGGTCACCCCGGCGTAAAGCGCCAACGCATCATCCCAACTGGTGTCCACCCACTGATCAGCCACATAAACGCGTGGACTGCGTAACCGCTCCTTGCCTACGCCATCGGGGTTGTACATGACCTTAGCCAGTTGCCCGCCTCTGGTGGACGAGAGTCCTTTATTAACTTCGCACTGTTTGTCCGGCACGATCATGATGTTGTAGCGCTTACCATCCTTGTCGGTAATCGTGTTCTGCATTGCCGGCGTCATGATGATGGCCATGGGGGGTAGCTGTTTGCGGAAGTCGAGCCCTAGCGCGTTCTCATCGGGTGCCCGTCCACCTTCCTGATTTTCCGGCCATTTGTACACGTGATAGCCACAACCCACGATGCAGAAGTGGCATGTCAGGTTGGTCTTTTGGGCATCTGTCGGAGGCAGTGCCATACGATCTTTGTTGGTTGCCATTTTTTAATCTCCTTATCAAAGGAGGTTGGACTGACGTCCGTAGATCAACCCTTCGACGGCAACTGCACGTACCGAATCGTCTTTGGGGTTGTACTCAAGCACTATGCTCGGCAGGTTCTCGGTGGCTTGGCCGGAAACCATTTGGCCAATATTCTCAGGGTCGAAAATGCTGAAATGACAGGGGCATTTGAACACCTTTTGCCCTGGGTCGTAGGCCACCGGACAGCCCATGTGCGTGCACAGCGTGCTGTAGGCAACGATGTCGCGCTCCGGGCCGACTCCGCCTGGAACGGGAGAACCCATTTTGATCAATGCGCAAGGTGAGGCCGCGTCGGGATAAGAAAATAGGACCGGCGTGTTGACCTGCAATTTTTGAGCTTTGGTGAGCGCCTTCATTTGGTAGGGGAGATTGACTCGCCCCTCTGCCGTTGGCTTTGGTGTTGCCGCCTGCGTGAGTTCGGGCAAACCTAACGCCACGCTTGCAGCAACCCCACCTCCTGCTTTCAGGAAGAGTCTTCTTGATATCGATGCCATCTCTGCCTCCGCTTTACGCTTGCGATGCAGTCGGCCCCCACCTCTGTCGTAAGCTGCTTTTACTTCAACCCATTGAGCATAGTAGACAGGCCGTTGTTGTGGCTGAAATGGCTCGAACCACGGGTTATCCGCTTTATTTCGTCGACATTTCCGACTGGCGGTTTGCAGAGGTGTCTGCTTGTTGGCGCGTTGGAGTTTCTGCAAGTCAGTTTGGCTTTTTCAAGATGAGCGATTGGTACGACGCACGAAAAAGGACAGATAGTGCAGATTTGCCGCCTCAAATAATCACGAAGTTAAGTTCGGCAGTTAGCCTAGTCATGTGCTCTCCCGAGATGCGGGCATGATAGACATGGTAATCCTACTACGAGTGGCTGCTATTGGCCGACGGCTGCCCTTAGCGAGGGACAGCTTTTGGCCGATTTCTGCCTGTCCCCACCATCAGCTTTGGATCGAATAGTGACCACGACGCACCGTGACTGAACCACCCTTGTCCTCCCTCAACCTGGAGGACAAGCCATGAACTCATTTGCTAGACATCGCCATCAGCCTTGGAACAAGGGAAAGCTCGTCGGGCAGAAGGCGCCGCTCCGAGTCAGAGATATCTGGGCTATTCAAGACTTCAGCGTAGTTCGCCGCGTAGATTCCGATCCAGGCGCCTAACAGGTATGTCTATGATGGATATCCGGAAAGTGGGGATGGGTGTGCCGAATCGGTGCATGTTCATGAACATGACTATGTGCACCAGTGCCGCTCCACTCAAAAGAATGTTCGTGCTGGTGATGCTCGTCGTGAACGTGGCGATGCCCGTGTACCAGCGGCATATGCTGATGTTCATGTGCGTGGCTTTCGGTAAGGTGAAGCCTTACACCAACCCCCATCAAGAAAGCAGCTGCCCAGAATGAAAATGACACAGGCTCGCCCATCACGACGATTGCGATGCCGGCTCCCAGGAAGGGCGCGGTCGAAAAGTACGCCCCTGTACGCGCTGAACCAAGGCCTCGCAGAGCTAAGACAAAGAGTACTAGGCTGACGCCATAGCCCAGAAAACCAAGCACTAGCGTCGGTCCGAGTACAGAGAAATCAGGAAGTTTCGATCCCAGAAGTATCGCCAACGAACAATTGACCAATCCAGCTACCAAGCTTTGAAACCTGCCACAAACAGCGCGTCTGATACCGAAACCTTGCGTGTCAGGTTGTTATCGATGGCCCAGCACAAACAGGCTAGCGAGACCCCCAATGGCCCTAGCCAGTCATGGGCCTGCATGGCTTCCAGTGGCCAAGCTAGAACTACACCACCAGTGATGATCGCAATCATGCCCCATATGATGCGCCGGTCAGCGTTTTCCTTGAACACGACCCAAGCTAATAAAGCCGTAAGACTATCCACAGCCTGGTCAATGAAAATGTTCTGTATTGACACTATGTAAGTGGCTCGACGGACACTGTTTCCACATACCTAAACTTCTTTTTTGCAGCCCTTACCGCCTCCTGCTCCGCCAGGAGCGTGCTCAGCGTATGGACTTCATGCGTGAAAGGCTTTCGTTCACCCTCGAACGCGTTACCCACGCTCAGCGTCACCCGTAGCCTGGGGGTGAAAGCTCTCGGTACCGTCCTTTTTCGGTGTTCCTGAACAGGTACCACGATCGCCACGTTTGGAATGCTGTCGCTGACAGTTTGTTCGTGCACATCCACAGGCGCAGAGGCCTGGGCTCTGCCAAACAACGCTCGGCGCATTTCTTCTTCAGTTAGTTCTGTAGGCATTCGTTGTCTCGATGCTGTCTCAATAGTGGCCTCGGCCCGTTTAAGCTCGGAGGACTCGATCCCATTTACGAGTTGTCAGTTCGTGGCATACGGCTGGTGATCCACCGAAGCAGCGCTGCGATACGGTCTCCATATAGACCTCCGTGGCGTAGCTGATGGCAATTCCATTTTCGTTTAGCAGCACACCACCGGCGCCTCTCAACAGTGCATGTCCAGCAACAACATCATGTGCTGAAACAGCGTACAGCGAGACGCCGCATACACCGTCGCCGGCGGCTACTCTAGCCAGTCTGTATGCGATGGATGGCATTGCATGAAAACACCCTGGAGCACACATCTCTCGATTGAGGTCCGGTTTATTTAGAGCCGCGGCGCTGACCATTATAGTGCTGTCGCTCGACAGCTTTTTATCAGCAAGGCAGGAACTTACTGGTTCACCGTTGCGAATCAGGTGGGGCATGCCTTCCGCCCACCCGATGCAGTCTGGTGGCCCCTCAGGAGTCACGGGGGCAAATACAATCCCGAGTACTGGGATGGTTTTATGCAGTAGCCCCACTGATATCGCAGATCCCTTCAAGCCGTTCAGAAAGTCACTCGTTCCATCGTTAGGGTCCACTACCCAGCACCAAGCATTCCCCGTGAGGATGTGTCCCGTCTCTTCACCCCAAAAATCGCAGCTAAGCAGGCTGAGAAGTTCTGGTCTCAAAATATTTTCAATTTCTACGTCAATCGCAGCCTTTTCTCCCTGGCCTCGAGGTCCTTCCGGACGATTCCACTCTTCGGATAGCAAAACGCCTGCTCGTTGAACAATTTCGGATCCTCTGGTGAGAAGCTCTATTAGATCTGGACTAGTCATGATGCTCTGTAAAAAATGATCGTTTAAGGAATGCCTCCAAGCTAGCAGCGATCTATTGTAAGTAGCGGCGCGCGACCTTAGACGAGACAGCTCACCACATAAATTAGGGCAACGTATGGCATTTGACTAGGCGTTAACAGTCGATTCGACTATTCCTCTGCAGTGGGCCAATCACAGTCCCGACCACGCTCAACCACCAGCGACGTAACGTCCGCTTGATGATCCCGGCTGCGCTGATCCCGGCTGCAGCCGTCCCAAAAGGTAGATGATTATCTATCGCCATGAGTGTCTGTGAGGCCAATCAACCCTGGTCACCAGCAGTACTTCGTGGTGTCGGCAATCACTGAGGCGCCCTAGTGGAGCTGAAGGCGATCGTTGGTCAGGGTACACTTAAAATGTAGACACAATCTTGTTATGATGCAGCCAATTCAGTTGTCGTACGCTTTATCTCTTTTTCGAGTTTTAAGCGTCTAGATAAGATGTGAAGTGTCTGCACTGATGTGTTTTATTTGTCATGAGTTTTTTCTATATTTAGTTTTTGCGGTAGCTAACTATCTTGGCTCGTTGCGAGTGGTGTGGATGTTTTAGGTAGGTCATTTTTTTATTGAAGTTATTTCTAAATTATTGGTCGGAACTTAAGCCATGATGATAGATGAAAATACAGCTCAATTAAATAAGGCAGCAGAGCTTCGTCGTAAAAAGCTGCGTGGCAATGTCGGAAAGGCTGTTGTAGATTACGCGATGATCGAAGACGGCGATAAAGTTATGGTGTGCGTAAGTGGTGGCAAAGATTCCTTTGTAATGCTGGATGCGCTGCTACACCTCCAGCGCGTTGCGCAAATAAGATTTAGCGTTGTAGCTGTAAATCTTGATCAGAAACAGCCTGGTTTTCCTGAGCATGTTTTGCCTGAGTTTTTTGAGAGTAAAGGGATTGATTATTATATAATCGACAAGGATACTTATTCGGTCGTCAAGCAAAAAATTCCTGAAGGTAAAACAACCTGCTCTCTTTGTTCTAGACTCAGAAGGGGTACGCTTTATAGTTTTGCTGAGGAAATAGGGGCTACTAAATTGGCGCTTGGGCATCATATGGATGATATGGTTGAGACCTTGTTTCTCAACATGTTTTTCCAAGCGCAGATGAAAGGGATGCCGCCTAAACTTCTCAGTGACGATAAGAGGAATATCGTTATTCGACCGCTCGCCTATTGCCGAGAAAAAGATGTAGCTAAGGTCGCTGCTGATAGCGCGTATCCGATCATTCCATGTAATCTCTGCGGCTCACAAGAGAATCTCCAAAGGAAAAAAATTAAATCGATGATTGCGGAGTGGGACTCGGTAAATCCCGGGTGCGTGGAAAACATTTTTCACAGCTTACAAAGCGTAACCCCTTCCCAGATGGCCGATCGCAGTCTGTTCGACTTCGTAAATCTGTCTATTGACAGATCGGAAGAGCGGCCGCCCTACAAGTTTGAAGACGCAGCGGTTTCTTCTTCCCGCGTTGAAAACTGGATAAATGTCGTCCAGGTTTTGTAAAGGTTCAACGTCGTTTTGTGTGAGGAAAGGGAGGTTCTGGAGTTCGTGAAACCATGAAATTTACATTATCGACTTTTTTTGTAAAGAATGTTATTTGTAAAACTTAGTGAAATTAGAGGGTTACGAGCATGAGTGTAATGTCTCTTGGGATATCCTTGAGCTATAAGGCAAGGACAGCTACACCATGCTCGATGTGCTGATGCACTTGCAGAAGGTCGCGCCGATCAAGTTCGAGATCGTGGCCGTGAACATGGACCAGAAGCAGCCGGGTTTCCCGGAGCACGTGCTGCCGGCCTACCTCAAGGAACTGGGGATCGAGTACCACATCGTCGAGAAAGACACTTACTCGGTGGTCAAGGAACTGATCCCGGAAGGCAAGACCACCTGCTCGCTGTGCTCGCGCCTGCGTCGCGGCACGCTCTACACCTTCGCCGATGAAATCGGCGCGACCAAGATGGCCCTCGGTCACCATCGCGACGACATCGTCGAAACGTTCTTCCTGAACATGTTCTTCAACGGTTCGCTCAAGGCCATGCCACCAAAACTGCGCGCCGACGATGGTCGTAATGTGGTGATCCGCCCGCTGGCCTACTGCAACGAAAAAGACATCCAGGCCTACTCGGACTTCAAGCAATTCCCGATCATTCCGTGCAACCTCTGTGGTTCCCAGGAAAACCTGCAGCGTCAGGTGGTCAAGGAAATGCTGCAGGACTGGGAACGCAAGACCCCGGGCCGTACCGAGAGCATTTTCCGCAGTCTGCAGAACGTGATCCCGTCGCAACTGGCGGACCGCAATCTGTTTGACTTCACCAGCCTCAAGATCGACGAAAGCGCCGCATCGCGCTTCGTCAACGTGGTCAACCTCTGACCAAACTGTGGGAGCGGGCTTGCTCGCGAAAGCGGTGTGTCTTCAGCATTGATGTTGGCTGACACTACGTCTTCGCGAGCAAGCCCGCTCCCACAGGTTTTTCGTTTACCTCAGGAGAGGGCATGCGCGACTACAAGTGGCTGAATGAGTACTGCTTGAACCGCTTCGGTTCGGCGGCTGAACTGGAAGCCCATCTGCCCGTTCCCAAGAC
>RCUU01001476.1_pt1 | contig 11194 bp, 10 predicted proteins | sample 2166211 | NCBI WGS metagenome assembly RCUU01 (sample SAMN09932620, study PRJNA488358) | compost metagenome | feature: garden; material: soil; isolation source: compost soil in phenylacetic acid-enriched culture | place: Germany: Experimental Botanical Garden Goettingen | collected 2016-01-27
TTTCATCAATTTTCAGAATATTTTCTGCTGAATATCAGGTAAACCCAACTGCTGGCGCTGGACAGCTCTATCTTTTTTTAGTAGACTGTTGAAACAAGCAAGACTATGATAGATTCCAGGTCAGGGGGTAGAGCGATGCTGCGTTTAGGTGAGAAGATTGTCATTATCGCGGACGCTTTTGAGCAGGGTCTTCCTATCGGAGACTATGGCTACCTGATTGCTTATGACCGTAATCCTGACAATGCGTTTGATTACGTCATCCGTGTTCCGCAGGCGAACAGAAATTTCTATGTTACAGCTGAGGATGTCGAAACGGAAGAGCAGTTGCTGGCAGCTCAGGCTGAAAGTGCCACGCATGAAGCGTTGATTGATTATGCTTTGTCCACGCACAACGAGAAGCTGTTTCATCACTTGATGAATGGCGAAGATGTGGAAGCAGTAGAGACAGAGACAACCACTAAGGAAAGCCTGTCCCAGGCGGATTTCATCAAACAGGTGAATCTTCGCGCTTGGATTTAAGGAAAGCCGGCGCAAGCCGGCTTTTTTTGTTGTTGTAGAAAATGATGATTTCCTTCTGTTGCGGAGAAGAGTGTATAAAGTTGGCGATAAGTAGCTTTTGGTTTGTATCGTCTGCAGGACGAATCTTGCACCGGAACAACAGCAGAAATACCGTTGTTAGAACGTCGAAAGCCGGTTTTTATGTAAGCTGCTGTACACTGCGGGCAATAAAGAACTTTTTAATTTTTTGTAAAGGGCTGCTCTTCTTCTGCAAGGCGGCTGCAGCAGTTTCCTTTTTTTGCTCCTCTGCCCGGTTAAGACTTGAATACTGTACCGCGTTTTAGGCCCCGCTTTTGTGGGGCTTTTTGGATTGGCAGGACCTTGAAACCACATGCGCATTGAATTGTAGAGGCTTCTACAATATAATTAAACACGTTATCCGGGCGCTTTAGCCCTTTAAACAGGAGGGATATTCCGAATGAGTATTACAGTCAATGATGTGCAGCATGTGGCCAAGCTGGCCCGCCTGCATTTAAGCCCGGAAGAAGAGGCGAAACTAACTGAACAGATGAATGCTATTTTACAATATGCAGAGAAACTGAATGAACTCGACACCGAAAACGTAAAACCGACAACTCATGTGCTGCAGGTCAGCAATGTTATGCGCGACGATGTGGTTAAGGAGAGTTTGTCCCAAGAGGAAGCACTGCTTAACGCACCGGAAGATGAAGACGGGCACTTTAAGGTTCCCGCAGTTCTCGAATAACTATAGCGAAAGGAGGAAGAATGTTGAGCCTGTTTCAATATCGATTGCCTGAATTACATAACATGCTGAACAGCAAAGAATTGTCAGTCAGCGAGCTGACTGAGGAATCACTGGCTGCCGTCGCGAAGGTTGACGGAGAGGTGCATGCGTTTTTGACTTTAGATGAAGCGGGGGCCCGTGCTTCTGCGCGCGCGCTGGATGATAAGCTGGCCACCGGCGCAGCCCGCGGACTGCTCTTTGGCCTCCCGGCCGGAATTAAGGATAATATTGTTACCAAAGGGCTGCGTACTACATGCGCCAGTCAATTTCTCTCCAATTTTCAGCCTATTTATGATGCGACTGTTGTCTCCAAGCTGCGTCAGGCGGATGCCGTCACGATCGGCAAGCTGAATATGGACGAGTTCGCCATGGGCGGCTCCAATGAGAATTCTTCTTTCGGCCCGGTTCGCAACCCGTGGGATTTGGAACGCGTTCCCGGCGGCTCCAGCGGTGGATCTGCAGCAGCAGTGGCTGCCGGAGAAGTATTGTTTGCTCTCGGCTCCGACACCGGCGGTTCTATCCGCCAGCCAGCATCCTATTGCGGAGTAGTGGGCCTCAAGCCAACCTATGGCCTGGTTTCACGTTATGGACTTGTCGCGTTTGCTTCTTCCCTGGATCAAATTGGCCCGATTACTCGCAATGTCGAGGATTCTGCATATGTGCTGCAGTCCATTGCAGGCTACGATGCCCAGGACTCGACTTCAGCAAAAGTCGATATTCCTGATTATCTCAGCGCCCTAACGGGTGATGTCTCCGGCCTGCGGATCGCAGTCCCGAAGGAATACATTGGCGAAGGCGTGGATGCTTCTGTCCGCGAGACAGTACTGTCCGCACTGAAAGTACTGGAAAGCCTTGGTGCGGTCTGGGAAGAGGTTTCTTTGCCGCATACCGAATATGCCGTAGCAACCTACTACTTGCTCTCTTCCTCGGAAGCTTCCTCCAACCTGGCGCGTTTTGACGGTGTCCGTTACGGGGTACGTGCCGATGATGGTGGAGGTCTGCTTGACCTGTATCATAATTCCCGCAGCCAGGGCTTTGGAGCCGAGGTTAAGCGGCGGATTATGCTAGGTACTTACGCACTGAGCTCCGGTTATTATGACGCTTATTATTTGAAAGCTCAGAAGGTGCGTACCTTGATTAAGCAGGACTTTGACGAGGTTTTTCAGAAGTATGATGTAGTCATTGGACCCACTGCTCCGACTACAGCCTTCAAGCTGGGTACACAGATCGAAGATCCGCTGACAATGTATTTGAACGATATTTTGACGATTCCCGTCAGCCTCGCCGGCATTCCTGCGGTAAGCATTCCCTGCGGCTTTGCAGAAGGGTTGCCTGTAGGTCTGCAAATTATCGGCAAAGAATTTGATGAGAGTACAGTGCTGCGCGTAGCGCATGCCTTTGAACAGCACACGGATCACCACAAGCAGCTCCCGCAGCTGTAATTGCAGCAGTCCGGGATGTTCGAGCTTCGGAGCGGGTTTTCACGAAGATACCCAAGCAGGAGTATAGGCTCACAAAACTTTTAAGGGAATGAGAATAGATATGGCTAAATACGAAACGGTCATCGGACTGGAAGTTCATGTGGAGCTTCATACCAAGTCCAAAATCTTCTGCGGCTGCTCCACGGAATTCGGTGCTCCGCCCAATACACATACCTGTCCTGTCTGTCTGGGGCATCCAGGCGTATTGCCGGTATTGAACCGGCAGGCAGTGGAATATGCCATGAAAGCGGCTATGGCACTGAACTGCACGATCGGTGACGTCAGCAAATTCGACCGCAAAAACTACTTTTATCCCGATTCGCCGAAGGCCTACCAAATCTCCCAATACGACCAGCCGATCGGTCTGAATGGCTGGATTGACATTGAGGTGAACGGGGAGACCAAGCGGATCGGCATCACCCGCCTGCACCTGGAGGAAGATGCCGGCAAGCTGACCCATGTGGACGGCGGCTTTGCTTCATTGGTCGACTTCAACCGTGTGGGGACACCCCTGATAGAAATCGTCTCCGAGCCTGATTTGCGTTCTCCGGAGGAGGCCCGTGCCTACCTGGAGAAGATCCGCGCCATTATGCAGTATTGCGACGTATCCGATGTGAAGATGGAAGAGGGCTCGATGCGCTGCGATGCCAACATCAGCCTGCGGCCGGAGGGCCAGGCTGAATTCGGCATCCGTGCAGAGCTTAAGAACATGAACTCTTTCCGCGGTGTGCTGCGCGGACTTGAATACGAGCAATTCCGCCAAGGCGAGATTCTGGACGACGGCGGTGTTGTAGTTCAGGAGACCCGCCGTTGGGACGAAGCCCAGGGCAAGACATTGTCCATGCGCGGTAAGGAAGAAGCACATGACTACCGCTACTTCCCGGACCCGGACCTGATTGTGCTGCATATTGATGACGCCTGGAAGGAATCAATTCGTGCAACCATTCCGGAGCTGCCGGATGCGCGGAAGAGCCGTTACAGCGAGGAATATGGACTTACCGCCTACGATGCCGGTGTATTGACTTCCTCCAAGCCGCTCGCGGATTTCTTCGAGGGCAGTCTTGCTTATACGAAGGATGCCAAAGCCGTTGCCAACTGGATGATGGGCGATTTGCTGGGGTATTTGAACAGCGGGGGGATGGAACTGTCCCAGGTGAAGATCACCCCGCAAGGGTTGGGTGAAATGATTGGCCTGATCGCAGGCGGAACCATCAGCAGCAAAATCGCCAAAACCGTCTTCAAGGAGATGCTGGAGAGCGGTAAGCTTCCGGCGGCAATCGTTGAAGAGAAGGGTCTCGTGCAAATCAGTGATGAGGGGGCGATCAAGCAGATCGTCGAAGCGGTTGTGGCTGCCAATCCACAGTCTGTTGAGGACTATAAGGCAGGTAAGCAAAAGGCGATTGGTTTCCTCGTGGGACAGGTTATGAAGGAAAGTAAAGGAAAAGCCAATCCAGGGTTAGTGAATACACTGCTCGCAGAAGTGCTGAACGGCTAAAACCTTACCCGCTTTTTGCTTAATATACAGTAGAACATAAGCGTTAGGGCTTGTCGGCAACGGCAGGCCTTTCGCGGCATATAAGGGGAATGTGCGGATGAATATAATAATTAAGCTGGATCTGCAAAACGAGGATACCCTAAGCGAGCTCTGGAGCCTTCAGCATAAGGCGTACAGGCTTGAGGCAGAGATGATAGGCTTTCATGAAATCCCGCCGCTGCTGGAGACCAGAGATATGCTGAGCCGTTCTGAAGAGTGTTTCTTTGGCCGCTTCGACGACAGCGGAGAGTTAATGGGTGCTGTTGCCGTCCAGGAAGAATCACCTGGCAAGCTTACGGTGACCCGAATGATGGTTAACCCGGATTTTTTCCGCCAGGGAGTGGCTGGGAAGCTTTTGGAATATATTTTTGAGCAATATCCGGGAATGGAACAATTCATCGTATCTACTGGGAAGCTTAATGTGCCGGCTGTTGCACTGTATACCAAGCATGGATTTGTGCCTGCCGGACTTGAAGAAGTTGCTCCCGGTGTAGAGTTGATTGAATTTCACCGGAGCGGACGGCTTTGAATTTCAAGAAAGATCGTTATGATGACAGGAGGAGTCCCGAGATGAGTCCCGAGCACAATGATTCCGCCATGCTTCCTGTGCAGGAGGAAGGAGAGCATGGCCCTGCTGCGCAAGCAGGAGACGCTGACCAGCTGCACAAGCTGCCTTTAATTCCTCCGCGCCTGAAGCGCCGTCCCCGCCGCAAACGCAAATTCATTGCCGGACTGCTGGCAGCGGTCATTCCAGGCACGGGGCATATCTACTTCGGGCTGCTTCGCAAAGGAATTTCTTTCATTTTTATCATTCTGCTTGATATCGCCGCACTGCTCTATTTCTCGTCGATTGGCATGCAGATTAATGTACCGCTGCTCATTCTGCTGGCTCTGATGATTCCGGTACTATATTTCTACAATGTGTTCGATGTGCTGCAGTCTGCAGACCGGCTTCTGCGTCTGCCTGGAGAGCAGGACCCTGAGTCCCCGCCAGTTCCGAAACCGAATGGACAAAGGCGCCGACTGGTCAGCGAACCGGGGATCTCGTTTGGGCTTATGCTGCTTCTGGGCGGTGCGCTGCTATTTCTTTTTCAGCAAAAGCCAGTCTGGCTGCAATATTTCATTGAGCATTATGCCGGTGTGACGATTGCGGCGGTACTGGCCGCTTGCGGATTGTTGCTTGTTGTCCGCGAGATTGTAAAAGTGCTCACCTGGCAGAACGGCAATGAACGGCGCAGCCGACGGGTTGGCAGATACACAGCTTCTACGCTGCTCATTGCCGTGGGTGTTCTCTTGTTTCTGGATTGGAGAAACGGAACCGATAATATGCTGCTCCTATTGAAATGGTGGCCGATCATAGCTGTACTCTGGGGATTAGAGTATCTGCTCATTTACTTCTTTTCACGGCGCCTGAGCCAGGGGAGAGGACGATCCCGTTCACGTATGGATTTGCGCGGACTGCTGTCTGCCATAGTGCTGACGGCCAGCGTGTTTATTGTTTCGGAGCAGGAGCATTATCTGCATCTATGGAATAAGGTCAGTCTTAACCTGACGGCAGCGGCTGTGGATTACGGCGAAGCCAAGGGAAGCAGGTTCCAGAAACCGCCGATCGTTGTTCCGGTTGAGCTGGGCACCTCCAAAATCACTGTAGACGGCATCAACGGTGATATTCTGATTCATCGCGCACCTGTCGAGGATATCGAGGTTGCAACCACTGTTTGGGTGGATCAGTTGGATGGCGCTGTTGCGGAGGCGATCTCGGAGCAGTCTTTTGTAGATGTAACTGAAGGAACTGCGATCAAAATCATCCCCAAAAGCAAGGCTTATGGAGACTCCGGCAAACGCCAGCCGCGGATGGACCTTGAGATTTCATTGCCTGAAGACCGCCGGTTTAATCTGGAGGTGCGGACGATGAATGGCGGCATTACCTTGCAGAATGTGGAGGCCATAGAGGATATTAATTTGGAGACCGGAAACGGGGAATTGATCCTTCACCGCATTTTTGGCAATGTCAAAGGGAAAACGCTGAACGGGGCTGTTCGTGCCAGAACGGTTCAGGGCAGTGTGGATTTGGCTACAAGCGGCGGGGATATGTCGGCCTGGGATGTAACGGGAGCGCTTAAGCTCTCAACGGCTGTTGGCAATATTTCAGCTGTGGGCAGCGGAGATGAGATGGATCTGTCGAGTAAGAACGGCAACCTGGAGATTAACGGAGCCAGATCCAAGCTGAATGCTGAATCCCTCAACGGCAAAATCAATGTTCGCTCTGCTGACTTCGGAGGCAACTGGGATATCTATAGCGCAGTAGGTGATATTGATCTGTATTTGCCGGAAGCGGGGAATTATGCCGTAGATGGCTCCAGCGGTTATGGCGACATCGTTTCCGATATACCAGAGCTGACCATCGACAAAAAAAACATTTCCGGCGAAGTAGGCACCGGCGAATTCAAGTTGAAGGTTGAAGGTAACAGCAACCTAAATGTGAGGAAATATTGAATTAAGTAATTTTTATTATATAATAATAAATATAATGTACTGTCTCCGTTGACAACATTGAAAGCCGGGTCTTACAATTACTTTAGAGTTATTATTATGTTTTATATTAAAAGGCGGTGGCATTGATGGGTAGTGGCGTACAGCATGCATTGGAACAACTGAAGACAACCGGTGTCCGTATTACGCCCCAGCGTCATGCGATTCTTTCGTATTTGATGGAAGCGATGAATCATCCTACGGCAGATGATATTTACCGTGCACTTGAGCCGCAGTTTCCGAGCATGAGTGTGGCAACAGTGTACAACAACCTCAAGATGTTCATGGAAGCAGGGATGGTCCGCGAGCTGACCTACGGTGATAATTCCAGCCGTTTTGATGCTAATGTGTCCGATCATTATCATGTTATCTGCCAGGAGTGCGGCCGTATTGAGGATTTCAGCTATTCATCACTCCATGAGGTTGAGCAGCGTGCCGAGCAGGCAACGGGGTTCAAAATCCATGGTTTGCGGATGGAACTGTACGGAGTCTGCAAATGCTGCAGCGAGAAAGCAAATTAAGATCTGAATCGTGAATTTTCTCTAAACGTGCGGAATCCGGAAACGGAGGCCTCACGTTTTTTTGAGAATATAAGACTTTATATGCTGAGCGCCATAAAATATCCTTCTATTTCTCGCTGAAACGGATGCCGCCTCTTGTTGAGGACGACAAAGCTGTTTCTGCTTGATTATTTATGTTTTTTTTATGTCACTCTATCAAATAAGCCCAATTCTGCCAGCAGATTTGCGCAACCAGAGAGCAGAGATAGCGTATACTTAAGAATGGCTCCACCGCATTATAATCCTACTAGTGACCTGGAGGTACGTTTTGAATAGAAGACAGAGACAGAGACGCGTCAAGAAACGCGGAGGTCTTTTTCGCCGTTTATTAGGACTTGTCATTATAGCCGCTGCAGCCTATTGGGTTGTTTTTTATGTATTGCCAAACCGTCTGCATATCGATCCCGATTGGAAAGGGCTGGAACAGCCTGTGTTTGTCCAAGGAGAGCTGACGGGCTATTCTGCTTCAGGTACCGGAGACGCGCTGCTTTTACCGCTTCCGCTGCTGCAGAAATATGTGGATTCATCCATCCGTTATGAAGAAAAGACCAAGTCGGTGATCTTATCGACAGACAACGAACTTTTATATATGCAGGAAGATACCAAGACTGCCAGTCTGAACAATCAACCGCTCCAGCTCCGTCTGGCACCTGAAGAAAAAAAAGGGGTAACCTATCTGCCGGCGGACACGCTTGAAAATTTGTACGGCTTGGAGGTGGAAGAGGACAAGGATACCGGAGCCGTTCTGCTGATGACTGCTGGTGAGACTGTCCCGCTTGGCAAGGTCAAGGGCGAAGAAGGCGGAAGAACAAAAGCTCTGCGCAGTAAAGCTACCATCCATGCACCGATTGTTGCCGATATGTCTCCTGGAACCGTGGTGAGGATTTGGAATGCAGGCAATAAGGACTGGCTGTACGTACAGATGGACAGCGGCTTCGCCGGATATGTCAAAGCAAGCGATATTATCAAGGCTGGAGAGAAGGCAGTCGACGTGAAGCCGGTCACACCTTCGCGTGCGGAACGCAGCTGGAAAGGCAAGCCGGTGAATCTTTACTGGGAAGCAGTATATGAACGTAAGCCTAATCCGGCTAAGTTTGGCGCTCTTCCAGGGGTTAATGTGGTCAGCCCTACCTGGTTTGAAATCGTCGATGTAAAAGGGAACGTCCGCAGCAAGGCTGACAGTGCCTACGTACAATGGGCCCATAAGCAGGGGATGGAGGTATGGGGGCTTCTCACCAACAGCTTCGATGCTGACCTTACCACCCAGGCGTTATCAAGCTATGAGAAGCGGATGAATGCCATCGTGCAGATGCTGGAATATGCTGATCTATACGGTCTGGATGGAATTAATATCGATTTTGAAAATGTCTACACCAAGGACGGAGAGAATGTTACGCAGTTCATGCGGGAGCTGAAGCCAATGGCCCAAGCCAAAAATCTCATTGTCTCGATGGATGTGACTCCCAAATCGAACAGCGAGATGTGGTCGCTCTTTCTGGACCGCCGGGCGCTTGGCGCAGTTACGGATTTCCTGATCGTCATGGCTTACGATGAGCATTGGGCGTCCAGTCCTACTGCAGGTTCTGTTGCTTCGCTGCCATGGGTGGAGAAGTCCATAAGCCGCATCCTCGAAGAGGATGAAGTTCCTGCAGAGAAGCTGATACTCGGTATCCCGCTCTATACCCGCATTTGGTCTGAAACCACGGCAGACGGCAAAACCAAAGTCAGTTCCAAAGCCGTCAGCATGAATGCTGTCCAGGAAATTCTGACTGAGAAGAAATTGAAACCTGTACTGGATAAGGATACAGGCCAGAATTACGTGGAGTATAAGGAGGACGGAGTCCTTCACAAAATATGGATAGAAGACAAGGTCTCGTTAAAAGCCAGGGTAGAGCTGGCCAAATCCTTCGCACTGGGAGGCATTGGCTCTTGGAACCGGAGTTTTGCCGTTCCGGAGGCTTGGGAGACATTGCAGCAGATTAGCGAATAGACAGCGAGTATTGTAGATATAGCACAGGGGTTCCCTTGAGGGAACCCTGTTTTTTATAAGTACTTCATTACAGCAAAAGCGATATGCTAATGCTTCAGTTGCTGTCCTTCAAGCTGCTCCGCAGTGATCGTTGCTTGTGCGGGGTCCATCGTAAGAATGGTGTGGCAGAACATACAGCGGTCAGTTTTCCCCAGCATTTTGGTCAGCTTATGGCATTCCGGACACTCTACCTGCACGGCGCTCGTTGAGAGCATGCCTGCCCAGAAATAGATCGCCAGACTGGCCATCATAGACACCAGACCGATGACAAGTCCAATTGCAGCAACAATCTTTCCGGCCGAACCCCAGAATACGATACCCGCCGTTCCCAAGATCATCAGGCCCATTCCTAGCATGGTAAGCAGCAGACCCCAAGTGCGAAAAGCATTGATTTTAGCCGATTTAAACTTCATGAGTATTTGCTCCTAACTGAAATATAGTTCGGTTGTCCAGGAGGAACTGACATGAATATGTAGAATATTAATATTTAAGAGAATTATAACTGACAGACGCAAATTCGCCAAATTTGATGGAGGGAAGTATGGAACTGTCCAATTTGACCTTGTTTAGTGGAGAAACCTTTGACGAGAGCGTTCTGGGAGCAGTGGCCCTGCATCAGACCGGCAATGCTCCGTTTCAGAGCGCGCTTCTCCATGATTTTGATATGGTGGTACTGATGCTGCATGAGGAGCAGGAGAAGGAGCGCATTATTACCCATAGCATGGCCGGTGAGCGGCGCACACAGTCTGTGCATGTAGGTCTTTCTGCTCTCGAAAGAGCGGTAATGGCAGGGGATAACAATGAGCTTCTAACCAGCTTGATTGCGGGTGAAGTCATTTGGGACCCTAAGGGAATTCTGGGCGAAATGCGCCGGGAGATCATTCAGTTTCAGGGGCCGATTAAGGAACGCATACTGTTTATGGAATTCTCAAGATTTTTGCATATGTACGTGAAATCCAAGAGGTATTTGGAAGCTGGCTGTACTATGGATGCCTACAACTGTGTATTGATCGCTTTGTATCATTGGGCGCGTATAGAAGTAAGCGAGGCAGGATGTTTTCCAGACCCGGCGGTGTGGGAGCAAGTCAAAGGCCTGAACTCATCCGTTCATAAGCTGTATGAGGAATTGACCATCAGTACTGAGACACTGGATCAGAGAGTGGAACTTATTCTGCTGGCTTGCGAATTCTCCATTATGTCCAAGATGTCTGATTGTTGCACCATACTATTGAATATTCTAGGCAGCCGCAAAGAACCTTGGAGTATAAAAGAATTGCTCCAGCATTCAGGACTTAGCCAGCTTAGCGCTGAACTGCCGCTGGTACTGCGCAAGCTTGTGTCCCGTTCACAAATAAGAGAGATTGCTTCGTGGGCAGAAGATGCCGGAGATGGCCGTGCTGTACGTTATACCTTGTAAATATAAAAGAAAATCACGAATGGATAAGGAGAGGCAGGCTGCTCTCTTTTTTTTGTTGGTTTCTTTTTTGCATGAGATGATTGTTCCAGGGAATATTTATAGTTGACTCTTGTGTTAATGTTGTGTTAAATTATAACTCGTCCCTCTGACGCGGTTAATATGCTGCAAAGCATGCGGAAGACAACCGGAAAAAAGAAATCAAAAAAAAGGTTGACTAAAACGAGGGCGCTGTGATATATTATAAAGGTCGCTGCTGACAAGCAATGATGCATGAAAATGAGAACTTGATCTTTGAAAACTGAACAACGAGTGAGTGGGATTTCACGCAAGTGAGATCC